>QWCN01000174.1_pt1 | contig 106943 bp, 79 predicted proteins | sample 1972711 | NCBI WGS metagenome assembly QWCN01 (sample SAMN09866707, study PRJNA288562) | Human gut metagenome isolate term1_stool, whole genome shotgun sequencing... | isolation source: gut | host: Homo sapiens | place: USA: California | reverse complement strand
CGTAGCCCAGGTTGGGGTGGGTCAGGTCCCGGTTGTAGTAGGTGTAGTCGTTGTTATGGTAGGCTCTGGCCCGGTAGCCCAGGGACCGGAAGGTCCAGCCCATGGCCAGGGGCATGGCATCGCCGATGCTGGCCTGAAAGGCCGTGGTGCCGTTGACCCAGGTGGGGATGATGCCGGTCATGTTGGCAAATTCCCCGCCGGTGGTGGATTGGGTCCAGCCGGGCTGGTAAAAATTGGTAAACACAAAGCCGTTATTTGCCAGCTTGTAGAGGGTGGGGGTCCGCACCGGGTCAATGACCGAGGTGGAGAAGGCCTCCGCCGTCAGGAAAATGAGGTTTTTTCCGGCGAACAGGCCCGTGTAGGCGTTCTGAGAAGTCGGCTCCTGAGAAGAAAAATAGGCGTCCATGTCCTCAAATCCGGCGGAAAGGGAAGAAAAGTCAATATCCGTGACGTTTTTGCCGTAGACGATGGGTTCCGTCGCCTCCGGGGCCTCCGTGGCGGCGGTGGATTCGACCGGTGACTTGGGGACGGTGGTGGGCGATGTTGCGGGGGCGGTCGGCACCGTGGCGGCAGGCTTTTTGGCAGGCTGGCCGAACAGGGCATACTGCCCCTCCAGCCGCAGGGAGTTCACCAGGCCGAACCGGGGGGTGGCGTCGCTGGCGGAGTAAGCGTAGGTATAGTAGCGCCCGTCAGTGCCGGTATGGCAGAGCAGTACGGCGCAGAGGGTCAGCAGGGCCATTAGGCCGATGCTGACGAAGCCCCCGTCCCGGCCCTCCGGGATAAGTTTTTTCCGGAAGATGATCGTCAGGAGCATGGGCAGGAAGCCCAGAGGGAAGAACCAGAGGCTGTGGAGAATGGTGGTCATGGTCTCCCGGAAGAAGCCCCCGGCCACTTGCGTGGACATGGAGAGCATGAAGGAAAGCTGGAAATAGGTTCCGAAAAAGACATGGCAGCAGTGATTGGCGATGACCAGCACCCCGGCCAGGAACCAACCAATGCCCGTGACCCACCGGGCAGCTTTTTTGTTGGGGAGCCATCGGCTCAGCAGCCAGAGGAAAGCGCCGAAGGCGGCTCCCGCCAGGGCCAGCCGGAAAAGGACCAGGGCGGAGGGGTTCCCGGCTCTGTCGGCGAAGAACAGCAGCCATTCAAGATACGCCCCGAACAGGGGGAAGGCAAGCCCGCCGGGCAGGGCGTTTTTGATTTTTTCGGTCATGGGATCACGCTCTTTCTGCTGAAAAATGGGGGTTCTCAGTTCATTATACCCGGAAAAGGCGGAAAAGTAAAGGGGAGAGAAAGCGGTGGCGGCGGGACGAAAAAAGCCCTCCCCTGGAGGTAGGGGTGCCGGCCCTTCGGAGATTCGCCTTCCCCTGGGGGAAGGTGGCCCCGAAGGGGCCGGATGAGGGGCGGTAGGGGCGAAAGGCTTTGGACTCCGGCAACCGACTTCCATACGCCGAACCGGCGAAGCGTATGCCTCCCCTGTGTAGGGGGAGGTGGCTGCCCGTCAGGGCAGTCGGAGGGGGTGTACGGTCGGTCCTTGTAGGAGACTATCAAACGGTAGTTTGCAGCAAACCGTGAGATTACACCCCCTCAGTCAGTCCTACGGACTGACAGCTCCCCCTACACAGGGGAGCCAGCGCCACGCCGTTACTGTCTACCGCCCCTCATCCGTCTCGGCTAACGCCGAGCCACCTTCCCCCAGGGGAAGGCTATTTTGCGCATCGCCGGAAGTTTTTCGGGAAGTCAAAGATTACACCCCCTCAGTCACACCTGACGGTGTGACAGCTCCCCCTACACGCCGGGAGCCTTTGGCTTGTGCTTCATCGGCAGCCCCTACCGCACTCTTAAATAAATCTTAAACCCCGTTCTCTTGACAATCCCGCCGAAAGCGTGTATAACTGTATTAGTACAATTCACACACTACCATACACCTTGGAGGTGAACCACATGATCCACTTGGACTACCGGGATGCCCGGCCGATTTACACCCAGGTCATTGACGGCTTCCGGGAGCAAATCCTCTCCGGCATTTTGCAGACCGGTGACCGGCTCCCCTCGGTCCGGGAGCTGGCCAGCCAACTGACCATCAACCCAAACACCATCCAGCGGGCCTATCGGGAGCTGGAATTGCAGGGGTGGATCGTTTCCGTCCCCGGAAAGGGAAGCTTTGTGGGGACCATCCCCACCACCGGCGAAATGCGGGACCTTTACGACCGCTTCGACCGGACGGCGCTGGAATTGCTGGCGGCCGGAGCCACCACATGGGCCCTGCGGGAGCGCATCCCTGAGAAAGGAGCAGAGAACAATGCTTGAAATGCAGCACGTTACCAAGCGCTTCGGGACCTTCACGGCCCTGAACGACCTGACCATGACCGTACCCAGAGGCTGCGTGTACGGCCTGGTAGGCCCCAACGGCGCCGGCAAGACCACCGCCATTCGCCATCTGACCGGCGTTTACCGGCAGGATTCCGGGCTTGTCAGCATGGAGGGAGCGCCGATCTATGAAAACGAGGGCCTGAAAAGCCGCATCGGGTTCATTCCCGACGAAATTTTCTTCTTCCCCTCGGCGTCTATTTCCGATATGCGGACCTTCTACAAGGGAATGTACCCCCATTTTGACGACGACCTCTATCATCGCCTGCGGGAGGTCTTTCAGCTGCCGGAGAACGGCCCTATCCGTCGGTTCTCCAAGGGTATGCAGAAGCAGGCAGCCTTTCACCTGGCCATGTGCCTCCGGCCGGACGTGCTGATTCTGGACGAGCCGGTGGACGGCCTGGACCCGGTAATGCGGCGGCAGGTGTGGAGCATTTTGCTTTCCGATGTGGCCAGCCGGGAGGCTACGGTGCTGGTGTCCTCCCACAACCTGCGGGAATTGGAGGACATCTGCGACCATGTGGGCATCATGGACAAGGGCGCCATGCTTCTGGAGCGGAGCCTGGCGGATATGCAGGGCAGCACCGTGAAGGTGCAGCTGGTGGGCGACGTGCCGGAGGGGCTGAACGTGCTGCACGAGAGTCAGTCCGGGCGGCTCAGAACCCTGGTGGTCCGGGGGAGTGCCAAGGAAGTGGGCGAACGGGTGGAGGCCATGAACCCTGCCTACTTCGATGTGCTGCCCTTGTCCCTGGAAGAAATTTTTATCTACGAACTGGGAGGTGTGGACTATGCCATCAAGGAAATCGTACTGTAAATGGGCGGTGGTCCGGAAGGACATTACCCGCTATGCGCCCCTTTGGGCCTGCTACTGCGTGGTCATGCTCATCATGCTCCTGACCGTAGGCATCAGCTATTCCAAGACCGTCGGGCGGTGGAATGGGTGCATCGATGCCATGGGCATTATCAACTTTTTCTACGGCGGGGCCTGTGCGGTGCTTTTGAGCTCGGATCTCTATAACGCCCGGCTGTGCAACGCCCTGCACGCCATGCCCCTTTGCCGGGAGGGCTGGTATGGGAGCCACGCCCTCAGCGGCTTCCTGTTCAGCTTCGTGCCCAATATGCTGGTCTGCGGGGTCATGTATTCCACCTGCCGGGGGACCATCCCCTTCTGGTGGCTGCTCTGTGCCACGCTGACCTTCCTGTTCTTCTTCGGAACGGGCCTTCTGTGCTGCCAACTGGTGGGAAACCGGTTTGCGGCGCTGGCGGTGTATGTCATCGTCCAGTTCCTGGCCCTGCTGGTCCGGTTTGCCATTGACCAGCTTTATACGCCGCTGCTGTACGGCATCGACGTGAATGCCTACTGGCTGGACAACTTCTCCCCGGTACGGATGCTGACGACCCTGACTTACAGCTACGATAACACGGACAATCTCCTCTTTTCGGAGCTGAGCGCCGATATGCCGTTTGCCTGGGCTTATACGGCCATCTGCGCCGCCGTGGGCATTGCGGCCGCCGTTGGCGGACTGATCCTCTACAGGCATCGGAAGCTGGAATCCGCCGGAGATTTCCTGGCGGTCCGGGGGCTGACGCCCGTTATGCAGACCATTTTCGCCGTGGGTGCAGGTGTGGTGCTGTACCTGCTGTCCGATCTGCTGTTCAGCATCGGTACCAACGCCTATCTGTTCCTGGCTGTGGGACTGGTGGCGGGGTACTTCGGCGGAAAAATGCTGCTGGAACGGAGAGTGGCGGTGTTCTCTCTGCGCAGTTTCCTGGGATTGGGCATCATCGCCCTGGTTTTCGCCGGGAGTATGTTCATCACGGACCTGGACCCTCTGGATCTGGAAAACCGGGTACCGGAGGAAGCCGATGTGGTGGCCGTGGACCTGCGCTATGAGCGCACCGGCGCAACCTTTACCGCCCCGGCGGATATTGCCGGGATTCTGGACGCCCACAAGACGGTGGTCCGGGAAAAGCCGAACCAGGGCTGGGGCTACGGCAGCGTCGTCTATACGCTGAAGGACGGCACGAAGATGACCCGCCGATACACAAATTGGGGCAGTGCCGAGAAGAATATCCGTGCATTTTTCTCCCGGCCGGACACGGTGTTCAGCAGCATGATGGATGCAACCGGACAAAGACTGGAGGACGTGGCGAGCGTGATCGCCTGGCCCCAGAATACCATCTTTGTGTACAGCTATGCTGACGAGGACCTGACGGCCATGCCCACTGACGGCGAGGACCGGCGGGCTTTGGCGGAGGCCGTGATGGCGGATGCCAGGGAAGGCCATGTGAGTACCATGTACCCGAAGGACGAGTATGATTATGACGGGTATACCGTTCAGGGACCGGTGGCTACGGAAGAACGGGCCGGAGGGACCATCCTGATCGACGTGACCGTGAATACACCCGATGGGGAATATGTGCTGTTCAGCGGGATCTACTATGCGGACAGCCAGGCGGAGCATGTCCAGGCCTGGTACCGGGCGTTCCTGGAAAAGAACGGGTAAATATATATAGTAGCAAGCAAGAGCGAGAGAGCGCCCCACCCGGGGCGCTCTTTCCGTTCTTCTGAGGAATGCCTTCCCCTGGGGGAAGGTGGCCCCGAAGGGGCCGGATGAGGGGCGGGACGCAGTCTCGACTTTGCGTGTAGGGGCGGCGGCATGCCCCGCCCGCTAGGCTGCGTTGCCTGAGCGGTAGAAATCGACGTAGAAGCCCGCCGGGACAGAGAAAAGCCTTCCCCTGGAGGGGAAGCCTTAACTCAAAAGTACCGGGCCGGTTGCTCAGAGTCAAAGCCCTCTCCTGCTGGAGAGGGTGGCACGGCGTAAGCCGTGACGGGTGTGGAGGGGACCCGGTACGAATTCCAGAAAGCGCCCGGAAAGACGATAGGCCCACATCCGTCATGGGCTAAGGCCCATGACACCTTCTCCCCAGGGAGAAGGCTTTTCCTCTGAAACCTTTGCCACCTACTCCTAACGATAGTACACTCCCTCCGTCTCGGCTTGCGCCGAGCCACCTCCCTCTAAGAGGGAGGCAAGGCCCCGCCGGGGGCGCATTTTATATCCCATTTGAAAGCCCCTGCCTGCCAATTTGCATAATGGCCTTCGGCAGGGTGAAAACCGGCGTGCATAGAAATACAAACCGTCGAGGAAGAAGCGAAAGGGACGAAACCGGACGTTCTTTCCCACGGCTACCATGCGTTTTCCGTGGGAAAACAATCTGGGTGTCTCCCAATGGGAAACAAATATCTACCCCTGTCTTTTTTGCCCCTGTATGTTGTACAAGAACCCGGAAAGGCTCTCAAATCCATTTGGGTAAATCGTGAATTATTCACGAAAGCGGAAATTAGGGCTTGCAATTCCCGGATGGCATGTGCTAGAATATGCACAAACCTAAAGGGGGACTTGGAAATTATCCGATGGAATGAAAGTTCCGGAGGAATCTCCTGCAAGGTTTTTGCAAAGACTATGGTTCGGATCTTCACCAGGTCCGCTTTCATAGGAAATAATAAGGAGGTAACAAAATGAAGAAGACACTTGCACTGCTGTTGGTTCTGGCCATGGTCGTGGCTGCCTTCGCCGGCTGCACCAAGAAGCCTGCGGATACCACCACTCCCAGCACCGATTCCACCAAGAGCACCGAACCGTCTACTACCACTCCGGCAGCGGACGCTACCTACACCTATAAGGATTCCGTGAGCACGCTGTGCTCCAACTGGAATCCCCACACCTATCAGAATCAGGATGATTCCTATCTGACCGAGTTCATTCGCACTGGTCTGTACGGATTCTTCTACAACGATGCTTCTCATCCCATCGAGGGCACTGAGGACTATGCCGGCTACGTGATCGTTCCTGAGATGGCCGAGAGCGACCCTGTGGACGTGACCGAGCAGGTTAAGGCCGAGCATCCCGAGTTCAACATCCCCGAGAGCGCAACCGCAGGTTATGCTTACACCATCGACCTGAACAAGAACGCTTGCTGGGAGGACGGCACCCCCATCACCGCCGATGACTACGTTGAGTCCATGAAGCGGCTGCTGGATCCGACCCTGCTGAACTACCGCGCTACTGACTACTATTCCGGCAGCCTGTGCATTGCCGGCGCCGAGGCTTATGCCAAGGGCGGCACCACCACTTATGAGTACAACACCTACAGCCTCGACCAGCTGACCAAGGGCGAGGACGGCCAGTATGTGAATCCCGACGGCAAGAAGGTTTTCGTTGCCGTGAACGTGACCTGCAAGCAGCTGGACGGCGATCTGCTGGGCGAGTACATTGAAGGCTATGGCGATCAGTACTTCGACACCAGCAAGTGGGAGACCATTGCCAATGCCACCACCGAGGACGGCGTGGCTCCTCTGACCGATGAGACTCTGGACGCACTGACCACCACCATCACCGGCAATCCGGCCTGGGGTGAGGAAGACGGCACTACTCTGCCCGACTACCTGGTTTATGCCAACGAGTGGGCTGAGACCGATTACAGCACCGTCGGCTGCTACAAGACCGGTGACTATCAGATCACCCTGGTCCTGGGCAAGGCTCTGGCCGGCTTCAACCTGTTCTACAACCTGTCCAGCAACTGGCTGGTTAAGACCGACCTGTACGATTCCTGCATCACCGAGACCAACGGTGTCAAGACCAGCAACTACAACACCAGCGTTGAGACCACCGTGTCCTATGGCCCCTACAAGCTGACCTCCTACCAGAGCGGCAAGGCTCTGAGCCTGGAGAAGAACGACAAGTGGTACGGCTACACCGACGGCAAGCACACCTATGTGGATCCCGCCGACGGCCAGACCTACGACATGTACCAGACCACCAACATCACCTGCGAGGAGGTCGCCGAGGCTTCCACCCAGAAGATGATGTTCCTGAAGGGCGAGCTGGCTACCTACTCCCTGCAGGCCGATGACTTTGCCACCTACCGTCAGTCCGAGTACAACCACGTTGTGCCCGCTGAGACCATCTTCTTCCTGATCCTGAACGGCAACATGGACGTTCTCAAGGAACGTGAGGCTGCTGCCGACTTCGATCAGAACACCACCGACCTGCAGACCATGACCCTGCAGTCCTTCCGGAAGGCTATGGCAGTTTCCTTCGATAAGGAACTGTTCGCCGCTACCATCTCCCCGGCCCGTTCCGGCGGCTATGGCATCATCGGCTCGACCTATGTGTACGATCCCGAGACCGGTGCTACCTACCGCTCCACCGAGCAGGCCAAGAAGGTCCTGTGCGACTTCTACTCCGTGGATACCAGCAAGTTCGCTTCTCTGGACGATGCTGTTGCTTCCATCACCGGCTATGATCCCGAGGCTGCTAAGGAGCTGTTCACCGAGGCCTACAACGAGGCAATCGAGGCCGGTTACATCACCGATAGCAACGGCGACGGCATCTCCGACCAGACTGTGACCATCGTTTACACCCTGTCCGCTGATAATGACTTCATCACCAAGACTCTGGATTACCTGAACGAGAAGCTGGCTGAGGTCACTGCCGGCACTCCCTTCGAGGGCAAGATCATCTTCACCAAGTCCCCGGCTTACGGCAACGACTGGAACACCATGTTGAAGAGCGGTATGTCCGATACTTGCCTGGCTGGCTGGAACGGCTCCAAGTTCGATCCGTTTGGCCTGTCCGACCTGTATGTGAACCCTGCTTACCAGTATGATGCCGGCTGGTTCGATGCGACCACCGTGGATCTGACCCTGACTGTGCCTGTTGACGGCAAGGATACCGAGCTGACCATGAACATGAGAGAATGGTCCGACGCTCTGAACGGCGCTACCGTTACCGTGGACGGCACCGACTACTGCTTCGGCGAAGGCATTGCCGATGTGGAAACCCGTCTGACGATCCTGGCTGCCATCGAGGGCAAGGTTCTGGAGACCTACGACTACCTGCCCATGCTGCAGAACGCCGGTCAGCAGCTGCTGTCCCAGCAGATGTTCTACGTCACCGACGAATACAACGCAATGTTGGGCTACGGTGGACTGGCTTACACGAAGTATAACTACACCGATGCTGAGTGGACTGCTTATGTCGCTGAGCAGGGTGGCGAGCTGAAGTACTAAGCTCTGCCTTACGGCAAACAGGATACTTCTGAACCGACTTTTAGCGGGGGCCTTCGGGCCCCTGCTATAGTCGGTTTTCGGAAAAGAGTAAAATATCGGACATTCTTTCATAGTATAGGGAACGGTCTGGACCGTCTCGGCGAAAAATGTCGGAACGGGCGAGACCATTCCCTATTCTGGTGTAGGGTGGGTTTCTCACCCACTGACCAAAAAATACGAAAACAGGAGGAAGGCAAATGTTAAAGTATACGCTTCAAAGAATCCTCTATATGTTCGTTGTCTTCATGATCATCACGCTGATGTGCTTCGTGCTGATCCGGATGCTGCCGCTGGCACCCCTGCCCGCAGGCGATCCCCACACGGCGATCGTGGAGGCCCGGCGGGAGGCAATGGGCTATAATAAACCGTACCTGGAGCAGTTCTGGATGTTCCTGAAAAACGTCGTGACGAAGTTTGACTGGGGCGTCAGCGACAAGCTGTTCCTTGGCCGGGACGTGGTGGACATCTTTACCCAGAGACTGCCCGCTACCGTCATCGTGAACCTCTACTCCATTATTTTTGCAATCCCCATCGGCATTGCCCTGGGCGTGTTTGCCGCATTGAAGAAAAACACCTGGGTGGATTATCTGATTTCAACCTTGACCATGGTGGTCATATCGGTGCCCAGCTTTGTTTACGCATTCCTGATTCAGTATATTTTCAGCTTTAAACTGGGCTGGCTGCCGTTCCTGATGAAGTCCGGTACCGACTGGTTCAGCCCGGCTATGTTTGTGAGTATGCTGCCGGCCATTATGTCTCTGGCCTTTGGCACCATCGCAGGCTTTACCCGGACCACCCGTGCAGAGTTGACCGAGGTGCTGACCAGTGAGTTTATGCTGCTGGCTCGAACCAAGGGCCTGACCAAGGCACAAGCTACCGTGCGGCACGCCCTGCGGAACTGCTTCGTTGTGGTCGTTCCTGCCATTATTGGTGAGTTCGTCAGCATTTTGGGCGGCTCCCTCATCATCGAGCGTATTTTCTCCATCCCCGGCGTGGGCCGGCTGACCATTGACGCCATTAACGGTCAGGACTATCCGATTTTCATGCTGACAACCTGCTTCTACACTGCAATCGGGTTGGCAGCCAGCCTTGTGGTCGATATCAGCTACGGCCTTATCGATCCTCGTATCAGAATGGGGTCGAAAAAATGAGTATGAATAACGAATTTGAGCATATCCCTCAGGAAAAATTCCAGTTCGTACAGATGGACGCCCATCTCCACGATCAGAGACTGGAAACCAAGTCCCGCACCTTCATGCAGGACGCCATGCGCCGCTTTGCCAAGAACAAGTCCTCCGTGGTTGCTGCCTGGATTCTGGCGTTCCTGGTGATCTTCTCCATCGTATCCCCCATGCTGTCCTTGTATAACATCAACGACAAGGACAAGCTCTATATCAACTATCCTTCCTACGTGCCTGCCGTTGCCAAGCTGGGCTTGGGCATCATGGACGGTGCCAAGGTCCACTCCAGTCAGAACGACGCTTCCATGGACTATTGGGCCGGTATCGCACAGGAGACCGGCATGAACCCTGCCCTTCGTGTGGTGGGCGAGCATGTGACCCAGGTCAAGTTCCGGGGCCAGATGGTGGACCGGAAGGCCTACGATCTGGAAGTGAACCGTTATTATGAACTGGGTGTTGTGTACCGTGTGTTCTCCTTCGCCGAGTTTGAAAAGATTCAGGCCTGGCAGGATGAGACCGGTATCCAGGTCATTTATCCCTATGTGGACCCGGCCGATATCAACGGTATCACCGATAACCCCAATATCTGGTATAAGGTGGACGGGAAGGGCGCCGCCCAGAAGGATAAGGACGGCAATTTCGTTCCGGTTTACTCCACCAATAAGTCCATTGAAGGTGCTGAGTATCATTCTCTGCGGATTGCGGGCGATGACGGCAGCTACATTTACTCTACCGCCAAGTCCGGTGCCGTGCAGGCCCGTGTGTGCTACTACAACTACTATACCTACCTGAACGGCCATGAGCCCACCTATATTTTCGGTACCAACTCCATGGGCCAGGATCTGTTCTGCGGCGTCGGCATCGGCGCTCGGTTTTCCCTGATCTTCGCCATCATCGTTTCCATTATTAACCTGACCATCGGCGCCATCTACGGTGCTATCCAGGGCTACTACGGCGGCAAGATCGACCTGTATATGGACCGTATCTCCGATATTCTGTCCGGTATTCCCTTCGTAGTCGTGATCACGCTGTTCCAGCGGCACCTTTCCCAGAAGGTGGGTATCGTTCCGTCGTTCCTGTTCGCCTTTGTGCTGACAGGCTGGATCGGCATGGCTGCGCTGACCCGGAAACAGTTCTACCGCTTCAAGAGCCAGGAATTCGTGATGGCCGCCCGGACCCTGGGCGCATCCGACGGCCGGCTGATGTTCCGGCACGTCTTCCCCAATGCCATCGGTACCATCATCACCTCCTGCGCCCTGGTCATTCCCAACGTGATCCGTTCTGAGACGACCATCACCTATCTGGGAATTGTGGACCTGTCTTCCTTTGCCGGTACTACCATCGGTACCCTGCTTTCTCAGGGCAATGCTGCCGTGACCACTGCACCCCACACGCTGCTCTGGCCCAGCCTGTTCCTGAGCCTGCTGATGATCTCCTTTAACCTGTTCGGCAACGGCCTGCGGGATGCCTTCAACCCGACTACCAGAGGGGAGGATGACTAATGGAAACGAAACTGCAAGTAAGAGACCTGCGGATCTCCTTCCGTACCAGCAACGGTAAGGTTCAGGCTGTCCGTGGCATTGATTTCGACCTGGCTAAGGGCGAGACCCTGGCCATCGTGGGCGAGTCCGGCTCCGGTAAGTCCGTGACCTCCAAGGCCATCCTGGGCATCCAGGCGGCCAACGCCCTCACCGAGTCCGGCGAGATCATTTATGACGGCAAGGACCTCCTGAAAATCTCCGAGGAGGAGTTCCACAAGATCCGCGGCGACAAGATCGCCATGATCTTCCAGGACCCCATGTCCAGCCTGAACCCCATCGTGAAGATCGGCCGTCAGCTGACGGAGGCCATGATCCTGAAGGGCAAGGCCCGCCAGCGGGAGAGCCGCAGCAACTTCAACACCTATCTGAAAAACCTGAGCAACGCCATGGTGGAGGTCCTGGCCAAGAACGACCCCGCCAAGGCGAGCCAGATCAAGACCATGTGCAAGAACTTCGATAAGTTTGAGTTCAAGCACATTGACCTGGAGTCCGCGTATTCCGATGCCCATGAGGCTGCCCTGGAGGCACTGGACGATCTGGAAGTGGAGATCTTCGAGCTGGAAAAGCATTCCACCAAGGATGCAACCGACCGCATCAACGATATTGCCACCCAGGCCAAGGCTTCCGTCAATGACTATGTGGTCAAGGAGGATGCCGAGCGCATCAAGACCCTGGCCTCCGGCCTGAACGGCCTGTGGAAAAAGGCCAAGAAGGACCACGAGTATGCGGAAATCCTGAAGTCCATGTACGAAATTCGGGAGATTTTGCAGAAGGCCGTCAGCAAGGACGTGCCCAACTTCTTCCGGATGGGCTACTATGTGACTTTCAGCGGCCAGCCCCTGCCGGATATGCCTGTGGAGCAGCTGAATGCTTTCCTCTTGAAGTATCTGGACGAGAACTTCATGCTGGAGTTCATTTCCAACGCCAAGGCGGCGCTGGAATACACGGCCGGCATCTCCTACGAGAACATGGCAAAGGCCGTGGAGACTTTGGAAGCAGCAATTCCTGTGTACCAGCGGGAGGAGCTGAATAAGAAGGAAGCCTACGAGACCTACAAGATTATGCAGGGCGCCGTCATGGCAACCGTGGACCCTCTGAACATCCACAAGGATAGCCTGACCTTCACCTTTGGCTCCAGCGTTAAGAGTGAGATCGACCGGTACTTTGCTGCCATCGGTCTCAACGCCAAGGCGGAAAAGGCCCACGAGAAGGACCAGAAGAAGTATGACCGTCTGCTGGCCAAGGGCAAAGTCCCCGATTGGGAAGTGGCTGCCGCAGCCATCATCGATCTGGAGCTGGTGAAGAAGAACATCGTGCACCTGATCGAGCGGCTGGCCGAGAACTACAAGACCATTCTGGACCAGCGCAGCCAGCGGGATTATCAGGCCCAGACCGTAGAGGTCATTGATTACCTGAAGGCCAATGCATCCGGCGTTGTGGAGAAGGTTACCCACCGGGTGGCCAAGCGCCGTGCCATCAAGCTGATGGATGAGGTCGGTATTGCCGAGCCTCACAAGCGTTACAATCAGTATCCCTTCGAGTTCTCCGGCGGTATGCGCCAGCGTATCGTGATTGCCATCGCTCTGGCGGCGAACCCGGATATCCTGATCTGTGATGAGCCCACCACCGCTCTGGACGTGACCATCCAGTCCCAGATCTTGGAGCTTATCAACAAGCTGAAGCGGGAGCGTCAGCTGTCCGTTATCTTCATCACCCATGACCTGGGCGTCGTGGCCAACATGGCTGACCGTGTGGCCGTCATGTACGCCGGTAAGATCGTGGAATACGGCACTGCCGAGGATATTTTCTATCACGCTGCCCATCCTTACACCTGGGCGCTGATGTCCTCCATGCCGGATCTGGATACGGATGAAAAGCTGGAAGCCATCCCCGGCACGCCCCCCAATATGATCTATCCCCCTGTGGGCGATGCTTTTGCGCCCCGGAATAAGTACGCCATGCAGATCGATTTTGAGAAGCAGCCCCCCATGTTCCAGATCAGCGATACCCACTTCGCTGCCACCTGGCTGCTGCATCCCGATGCACCCAAGATCGACCCGCCCAAGGCCATCCAGGATCGGATCGCCAGAATGAAGAACAGAACGGAGGCGTGAGGACATGGCCAAGAGAAATTTTGACAACGCAGAGACCTTGCTGAAGGTCGAGCATCTGTGCCAGTATTTTAAGATGGACGGCGGCGAGCTGAAGGCCGTGGACGACGTGAACTTCGAGATCAGGAAGGGCGAGGTCTTCGGTCTGGTGGGTGAGTCCGGCTGCGGCAAGACCACCACCGGACGTTCCATCATCAAGCTGTACAACATCACTGGCGGCAACGTGTTCTTTAAGGGCATCCGTATCGCCGCAGGCAAGCGTGGCTATGAAAATGCCATCGCCAAGGCCAAGGCTGATTACAAGGCTGCCGTAAAGGAGCATCCCGATCAGGAGGCCCAGCTGAAGGCCGCCATGGAAAAGACCGTCTCCGAGCAGAAGGAAGCCATGAAGGTGGCCATGGAGGAGCAGAAAAACTGCGACAAGGAATATGCCAAGCAGCAGACTGCCGCCGTGAAGGCCAAATATGCCCCCCTGCTGGAGAAAGCCACCGGCGACGAGAAGGCCGCCCTCCAGAGCGAGTACCGCAACGAGCTGCGCAAGGCCCGGAACGCCAAACTGGTCACCCAGATCCAGATGATCTTCCAGGATCCCATTGCATCTCTGGATCCCCGTATGACCGTCCGGGACATCATTGCCGAGGGCCTTGTCATTCAGGGCGAGCGGAACAAGCAGGTCATTGACGATAAGGTCAATGAGATGCTGGAGTTGGTGGGCCTGGTCCGAGAGCATGCGACCCGGTACCCCCACGAATTCTCCGGCGGCCAGCGGCAGCGTATCGGCGTGGCCCGGTCCGTCATTATGAACCCGGACCTCATCATCGCCGATGAGCCTGTGTCTGCTCTGGACGTTTCCGTGCAGGCCCAGGTCATCAACCTGCTGAACGAACTGCGGGAAAAGTTTGGCCTGACCATCCTGTTCATTGCCCATGACCTGTCCGTGGTCAAGTACTTCTCCGACCGTATTGGCGTGATGTACTTCGGCAATATGGTGGAAATGGCCTCCTCCGATGAGCTGTTTGCCCATCCCCTGCATCCCTACACCCGTTCCCTGCTGTCCGCCATCCCCCTGCCGGACCCCATTTACGAGAAGTCCCGTCAGCGTATCACCTACAATCCGCTGGCCGAGCATGACTACTCCGTGGATAAGCCCAGCTTCCGGGAGGTCGTGCCGGGCCACTTCGTCCGCTGCAATGACGAGGAGTTTGCCCGGTATCAGGAAGAAATGAAGAAATGACCGAACGGGCCAAAAGTATTCTGAAAAGTGCGATATTCGCTGTTGCCGTAGGGGCGCTGGTGTTTTTCACCAATCCCCAGGGCAGCGAAGACCTGTTCCGGCGGATCTGCGATGCCTTTTTTACGCCCGGGGCCTTGCTGCTGGGTTCTGCAGGGTTGACCTGGTGCCGGAACCAGGGCGCTTTTGACCTGCTGACCTACGGGGTCACGTCGGTGTTCCACACCCATGTGCCCGGTGCCAGTATCGGCCACGCCCGGGACGAAAAGGAAGACTTCATCACCTATCGGGACCGGAAAGCCGCATCCCGCAAGCCGCCCTTCGGGACGCTGTGGGTGGGGCTGGCCCTGACGGCCCTATCCGTAGTCTTGGTGGTCATTTACGAACTGGTATAAAAAAAGACCTGCTGTTTTTTGCAGCAGGTCTTTTCGTATCTTTTTTCAGATTTTAAGGAAATTTCTTCCGGATCTTCTTCTCCACGCTGGCGAAGCACAGGCCCAGCAGGAAGAAACCCACCAGGGTCCCGACCAGAACCACGACCCAGGCAGTCACGTCCCAGGAAAGAAGCAATGCGCTCAGGGCCAATTCGGCACCCAGCAGGCCCATGCCTCCGTGGAAGAATACCGGCGGGGCAATTTCCTGGGCGTAGGCCCAGCGCTCCGGGGTGGAACGGGCCAGGGGGGTATTGTAGCCGCTGCCCGAATCCATGCTTTTGGCCGGGTGCTTTCGCAGCAGCAGCGCAGCGAGCAGGGTCACGCAGGGGATGATGAGGTTCAGCAGTGTCAGAGATTCCATTGAATTCCCTCCTTTCTCATATTATACACCAGTATTCCAAAAAAGAAAACCCTTGACAATGGACTTCTGCCATGATATAATAGTCAAAATACGCAGATGGAGGTCAAGGAAAATGATGCAGTCCCTGAGTAATGTGAATTTCTTTCAGGACGGGCATTTTGTTTTCCGGAACCAGTTTTTCTTCAAGGGTAAGGCACCCAGTGTTTCCGATTCCGTATTTGTTATCCCGGGTCTCGTTGATGTTCATGTACATCTTCGGGAGCCGGGATTTTCTTATAAGGAGACCATCAAAACCGGGACTGCCGCTGCTGCCGCCGGAGGTTACACGGCGGTCTGCTCCATGCCCAACCTGGCTCCGGTGCCCGACACTTATGAACATCTGAAGGTCCAGCTGGACATTATTGAGAAGGATGCGGCCATTCAGGTCCTGCCCTTCGGGTCCATCACCCGTGGGGAACTGGGCGAGACCCTTTCCGATATGGAGGCCATGGCTCCTTATGTTGCCGGGTTTTCCGACGACGGCAAGGGCGTCCAGTCGGAGGAAAGGATGCTGGAAGCCATGAAGCTGGCCAAGTCCCTGGGCAAGGTCATTTCCGCCCACTGCGAGGACAATTCCCTGCTCCACGGGGGCTACATCCATGCCGGACGCTACGCCGCCGCCCACGGCCATAAGGGCATTTCTGCCGAATCCGAATGGGGTCCCATTGCCCGGGACCTGGACTTAGCGGCAAAAACCGGCTGCGCTTATCACGTCTGCCACGTGTCCACGGCGAAAAGCGTGGATCTGATCCGGCAGGCAAAAAAATCCGGCGTGGACGTGACCTGCGAGACCGGACCCCACTACCTGCTCCTCTGCGACGAGGACCTGCAGGAGGACGGCCGATTCAAGATGAATCCGCCCCTGCGCGCCCCGGAGGACCGGGACGCCCTGGTGGAGGGGTTGCAGGACGGCACCGTGGACATGGTGGCCACGGACCACGCCCCCCACAGCGCCGAGGAAAAGTCCAGGGGCCTGGCGGGCAGCCTGATGGGTGTCGTCGGCCTGGAATGTGCCTTCCCGGTGCTCTACACCGGCCTGGTGGAGACGGGCAAGCTGAGCCTGGAGGCCCTGGTGGAGCGGATGAGCCTGGCCCCCGCCCGGCGCTTCGGAATCGACAATCGGGATTGCTACGCCATATTTGATTTGCACGCACAGGAAATAATCGACCCGGAGCGCTTCCTGTCCAAGGGAAGGGCCACCCCCTTCGCCGGATGGAACGTGCACGCCGCCCATGTGGGGACCATTTACCGGGGCGAACTGTTGGAGAAAGGAAGAAACGCATGAGAAAAGAACTGGATCGAAAGATCGTTTTGGAGGACGGCAGCGAATACCTGGGCTGGGGCTTCGGCGACACCGAAGTAACCCGTGTCTGCGAGATCGTGTTCAACACCTCCATGGTGGGGTATCAGGAAATTGCCTCCGACCCCTCCTACACCAATCAGATGGTGGTCATGACTTACCCCATCATCGGCAACTACGGCATCGCCGACGAGGACTTCGAGAGCCGCACACCCACCATCGGGGCTTTGGTGGTGCGGAATTACAACGATAACCCCTCCAACTTCCGCTATACCAAGACCCTTTCCGAAATTCTGGAAGAAAGCCACATTCCCGGCATTGCAGGCATCGATACCCGGAAGCTGGCCCGGAGCATCCGGGACAAGGGCAGCCGCCGGGTGGTCATCACGGCGGCCACCACGACCAAGGAAGAAGCCCTGGCTCTGCTGGCAGTGACGCCGGTACCCCACAACGCCGTGGCTCAGGTGAGCTGCCGGAAAAAGTGGTACTCCCGGACCTCCAACCACAAGTTCAACGTGGTGGCGGTGGACTGCGGTATCAAGCTGAACATCATCCGCTCCCTGAATCAGCGGGGCTGCAACGTGACCGTGGTCCCCTACAACACCTCCGCCGAGGAGATTCGCCGGATGGACCCGGACGGCATCTTCCTGTCCAACGGTCCCGGAGACCCTCAGGACGTGAAGCCGGTGATCCAGCTGGTGAAAGAGCTGCGGGGCGAATACCCCATCTTCGGCATCTGCCTGGGCCATCAGATGATCTGCCTGGCCTGCGGCGCCAAGACCTATAAGCTGAAATTCGGCCACCGGGGCGGCAATCACCCGGTGAAGAACCTGAAAACCGGCCGGCTGGAAATTACCAGCCAGAACCACTCCTATGCCGTAGATGAAAAGACACTGGCGGGCACGGGCCTGACTGTGACCCATGTGAATCTGCTGGACGGTACCGTGGAGGGTGTGGAAAGTCTGGAGGATCGCATCTTCTCCGTGCAGTATCACCCGGAAAGCGCTCCCGGCCCTCAGGACAGCACTTACCTGTTCGATCAGTTTTTGGATATGATGAAGGAGGCCCCTCATGCCTAAGAGAACGGATATTAAGAAGGTACTGGTCATCGGTTCCGGCCCCATCGTCATCGGACAGGCGGCGGAATTCGACTACGCAGGCACTCAGGCCTGCATCGCCCTCCGGGAGGAGGGCTACGAGGTCATTCTGGTGAACTCCAACCCGGCCACCATCATGACCGACAGCTCCATGGCCGACAAGGTCTACATGGAGCCGCTGACGCTGGAATATGTGGCAAAAATCATCCGCTACGAGCGGCCCGACGCCATTCTCCCCGGAATCGGCGGCCAGACGGGATTGAATCTGGCCATGCAGCTGGAACGCAAGGGCATCCTGGCCGAGTGCCAGGTGGAACTGCTGGGTACTTCCTCCGACTCCATCGACATGGCCGAGGACCGGGAGAAGTTCAAGGAGCTGTGCCAGCGCATCGGGGAACCGGTGCTGCCCTCTCAAATCACCCATTCTATTCCGGAGGCTGAGCAGGCAGCGGAGGAGATCGGCTACCCGGTGGTCCTGCGGCCTGCCTTCACCCTGGGCGGCACCGGCGGCGGCTTTGCCGACAACGTGACCGAGCTGCGGGAAATCATGAAAAACGCTCTGAAGCTCTCTCCGGTCCATCAGGTGCTGGTGGAAAAGAGCATCCGGGGCTATAAAGAGATCGAGTACGAGGTCATGCGGGACCACGCCGACACGGTCATCACGATATGCAATATGGAGAACATTGACCCGGTGGGCATTCATACTGGCGACTCCATCGTGGTGTGTCCCAGCCAGACTCTGACCAATAAAGAGTATCACCTGCTTCGGGACAGCGCATTGAAGATCATCCGGGAACTGAAAATCGAGGGCGGCTGCAACGTCCAGTTTGCTCTGGACCCTCAGTCCTTCAACTACTACCTCATCGAGGTGAATCCCCGGGTGTCCCGGTCCTCGGCTCTGGCCTCCAAGGCCTCCGGCTACCCCATCGCCCGGGTCAGTGCGAAAATCGCCGTGGGCATGACGCTGGACGAAATTCAGATTGCCAACACCCCCGCTTCTTTTGAGCCTGCCCTGGACTATGTGGTCACGAAAATGGCCCGGTTCCCCTTCGATAAGTTCACCTCCGCTTCCAACAAGCTGAATACCCAGATGAAGGCCACCGGCGAGGTTATGTCCGTGGGCCGGACCATCGAGGAGAGCTTGTTGAAGGCTGTCCGGAGTCTGGAAATCGGGGCCGACCATCTGTATCTGCCCAAATTTGACCGGATGGACACGGCGGAGCTGCTGAATTATATCCGGGACGGCCGGGACGACCGCATTTTCGCCATCGCCGAGCTGCTGCGGCGGCACACGGACGTGGGTCTGGTGGCCAACGCCACCCAGATCGATATGCTGTTCCTGGATACGGTCCGGAACATCATCGACGAGGAAGCTTCCCTGAAAGAGCAGCCCTTCGATGTGGACGAGTTGGCCTATGCCAAGTCCATGGGCTTCTCCGATGCCGCCATCGCCCGGCTCTGGGAGACCACCGAGGACGAGATCGCCCAGATTCGCTCCAAGAACAACATTCGCCCGGTGTACAAGATGATCGATACCTGCGCCAGCGAATTTGAAAGCTATATCCCCTATTTTTACGCCACCTACGAGGACGAGAACGAATCCCGGGTCAGCGACCGGAAAAAAATCCTGGTCCTGGGCTCCGGCCCCATCCGCATCGGCCAGGGCGTGGAGTTCGACTACTCCACGGTCCACGCCGTCCGGACCATCAAGGAAAGCGGCTACGAGGCCATCATCATCAACAATAATCCGGAGACCGTCTCTACGGACTACACCATCGGCGACAAGCTGTACTTCGAGCCGCTGACCGTGGAGGATGTGATGAACGTCATCGATCTGGAAAAGCCGGAGGGAGTCATTGCCTCCCTGGGCGGCCAGACGGCCATTAACCTGGCGGATAAGCTCATGCGCCGGGGGGTGAAGATCATCGGCACGGACAGCGCCGCCATCGACCGGGCCGAGGACCGGGACCAGTTCGAGAAGGTCATGGAGGAACTGCATATTCCTCAGCCCACGGGCCGGGCCGTGACCCATGTGGAGGACGGCGTGAAGGCCGCCGCCGAGATCGGCTACCCGGTGCTGGTGCGGCCCAGCTTCGTGCTGGGGGGCCGGGCCATGCAGATCGTGGCCAACGAGGAAAGCCTGCGGCATTATCTGAAAACTGCCGTAGAAATCGATGCCGACAAGCCGGTGCTGGTGGACCGGTACATTGCGGGCAAGGAACTGGAAGTGGACGCCATCTGCGACGGCACGGACGTGTTCGTCCCCGGCATCATGGAACACGTGGAGCGCACGGGCATTCACTCCGGCGACTCCATCAGCGTGTACCCCACCTTCTCCGTGTCCCGGAAGGCCAAGGAGACCATCCTGGACTATACCCGGAAGCTGGGCCTGGGCATCGGCATCGTGGGCCTTTACAACATTCAGTTCATCGTGGACAAGCAGGAGCAGGTCTACGTCATCGAGGTGAATCCCCGGTCCTCCCGGACCGTTCCCTTCCTGTCCAAGGCTACGGGCTACTCCCTGGCGGATATCGCCACCAAGGTCATTCTGGGCGAGAGCCTTAGGAGTCAGGGCTATACGGAAATTTATCCCGCCGAGCGGCAGCGCCATTATGTGAAGGCCCCGGCCTTCTCCTTCTCCAAGCTGCGTGGGCTGGATGCCTACCTGTCCCCGGAGATGAAGTCCACCGGCGAGGCCATCGGCTATGATAAGACCCTGACCCGTGCCCTCTACAAGGCCTTGCAGTCCAGCGGCATGAACGTGATGAACTACGGGTCGATTTTCGTGACCATTGCCGATGCCGATAAGGAGGAGGCTCTGCCCCTGATCCGCCGGTTCTACGAACTGGGCTTCAACATTGAGGCCACCCACGGCACCGCCGTGTTCCTGAAGGAGCATGGCATCCGCACCCGCATTCGCAAGAAGCTCTCCGAGGGCAGCGAGGAGATTCTGGATTCTATCCGCCGGGGCTATGTGACTTACGTCATCAACACCCGGGACATCAACGCAGATTCCGAGCTGGACGGCTACGCCATCCGCCGCTGCGCCGTGGAAAACAACGTGACCATGTTCACGGCCCTGGACACGGTCCGGGTGCTGCTGGACGTGCTGGAGGAGACCACGCTGTGCATCTCCACCGTGGACGCAGATTAAGGGGGACGGCATGAAGGAAGTCAACTACACCGTCCGGACCAACGAGCAAATTGCCCCGGATACCTGGAAAATGACCCTTTCCGGGGATACCAGCGCCATCACCCGGCCGGGGCAGTTCGTGAATTTCCACATTCAGGGACTGTACCTGCGCCGCCCCATTTCCGTGTGCCGCCGGGAAGAAAACGCCCTGACCATCGTCTACAAAGTAGTGGGCAAGGGAACGGAAGCCCTGTCCAAAATGACCGGCGGGGAAGTGCTGAACGCCCTGTCCGGCCTGGGCAACGGCTTTGATACGGCCAAAAGCGGCGAACGGCCGGTCCTGATCGCCGGAGGCGTGGGTACGCCCCCTATGGTCCAGCTGTGCAAAGACCTGCGGGAACAGGGCAGACAAGTGACGGTCTGCCTGGGCTTCCGGTCCGGTCAGGACGTGATCCTGGTGGACGAATTGGAGGCTCTGGGAGCCGAGGTCCGCATTGCTACCGAGGACGGCAGCCGGGGGACCAGGGGCTTCGTTACCAACATCCTGCCGGAAAACGCCACCTATTTTTACGCCTGCGGCCCGGAACCCATGCTGAAAGCCGTGTACAAGGCAACGGCCATGGACGGGGAACTGTCCTTCGAGGAGCGGATGGGCTGCGGCTTCGGGGCCTGCATGGGCTGCACCTGCAAGACAAAGTATGGCAACAAGCGCATCTGCAAGGACGGCCCGGTGCTGACGAAGGGAGAAGTGATTTTCGATGCCTGATACGTCTGTTACCCTGTCCGGCCTGACTCTCACGAACCCGATCATCCCCGCTTCCGGCACCTTCGGCTTCGGCTATGAGTTTGCGGACCTGTATGACATCAACATTCTGGGTTCCCTTTCCATGAAGGGGACCACAAAGGAACCCCGCTTCGGCAGCCCCACCCCCCGCATTGCGGAGATTCCCGACGGCCTCATCAACTCCGTGGGCCTGCAGAACCCCGGCGTAGAGAAAGTGATTTCCGAAGAACTGCCGAAATTGCGGCAGGTCTATTCCAAGCCCGTGCTGGCCAATATCAGCGGCTTCTCGGTTGACGAGTTCGTGGACTGCGCCAAGAAATTTGACGCTGCCGAGGGTGTGGGCATTCTGGAAATCAACATCTCCTGCCCCAACGTCCACGGGGGCGGCATGAGCTTCGGCACGGACCCGAAAGCTGCCGCAGCGGTCACGGAAGCGGTGAAAAAAGCCGTGAAAAAACCCGTTTATGTGAAGCTGACCCCCAATGTGACGGACATTACCGTCATTGCAAAGGCCGTGGAGGCGGCGGGAGCCGACGGCGTGTGCCTCATCAATACCCTTCTGGGGATGCGGATCGACTTGAAGCGCCGCCGCCCGGTGATCGCCAACAAAATGGGCGGAATGTCCGGTCCCTGCCTGCTGCCCCTGGCCCTGCGGATGGTCTATCAGGTCTACGAGACCGTGAACATCCCCATCATCGGCATGGGCGGCGTTGCAAGCGCTGAGGACGTGGTGGAAATGATGCTGGCGGGGGCCTCCGCCGTGGAGGTGGGGGCTGCCAATCTGGTGGACCCCTTCGCCTGCAAAAACATCATCGAAGCCCTGCCGGAGACCATGAAAAAGTACAACATTGAAAATCTGAAAGATATTATCGGAGGTGCCCACTGATGGCGAAAGACGTAATTGTAGCACTGGATTTCCCCGGAGAAAAAGAGGTTTTTGAATTTCTGGATCGGTTCCGGGAAGAAAAGCCCTATGTAAAGATCGGCATGGAGCTGTTTTATGCCCTGGGACCCAACGTGGTCCGGGAGATCAAGGCCCGTGGGCATAAAATTTTCCTGGACCTGAAGCTCCACGACATTCCCAACACCGTCCGCTCCGCCATGGCCAGCCTTTCCAAGCTGGATGTGGACATGACCAACCTCCACGCCGCAGGGGGAAGTCGCATGATGGCCGAGGCCCTCACCGGCCTGACCCGGCCCGACGGCACCCGGCCGCTGCTGATTGCCGTGACCCAGCTGACCTCCACCTCTCAGGAGACGTTGGAAAAGGACCTGCTCATTGAGAAGCCCATGGAGGACGTGGTGGCCCATTACGCTGCCGTGGCCAAGGAAAGCGGCCTGGACGGCATCGTCTGCTCCCCCCTGGAGGTCCCCGGCGTGAAGGCCCGGCTGGGAAAAGATTTCCTGACCGTGACTCCCGGCGTGCGCTTTGCCGACGGAGACGCAGGCGACCAGGTCCGGGTAACGACCCCCGCCAAGGCACGGGAGCTGGGATCCGATTATATCGTCATGGGCCGCCCCATCACCCGGGCGGCGGACCCGGTGGCGGCTTACCGCCGGGCCATGGCAGAATTTGTGGGCTGAGAAAAGGAGAGAAAAAGCTATGAAAAAAGAAATTGCAAAGGCATTGCTGTCCATTCAGGCGGTGTTCCTCCGTCCCGACGAGCCCTTTACCTGGGCCAGCGGCATCAAAAGCCCCATTTACTGCGACAACCGCCTGACCCTGACGGCTCCCGCCGTCCGTACCGAAATCGAAGAAGGCCTGGCTCAGACCATCCGGGAGAACTACCCGCAGGTGGAGGTGCTGATGGGTACGTCTACCGCCGGCATCGCCCATGCCGCCATTGTGGGCCATCTCATGGACCTGCCCATGGGCTACGTCCGCTCCGGCAATAAGGACCATGGCCGCCAGAACCGCATCGAGGGCCGGTTGGAGCCGGGTCAGAAAGTGGTTGTTGTGGAGGACCTGATCTCCACCGGCGGCAGCGTGCTGGAAGTGGTGGATGCCCTCCGGGAAGCGGGAGCCGACGTGCTGGGCGTGGTGAGCATTTTCACCTACGGCATGAAGAAGGGCCTGACCCGCTTGGCCGAGGCCAACGTGAAGAACATCAGCCTGACGGATTTCGACGCCGTGGTGGAGACCGCCGCCGAGACCGGCTATATTAAGCCCGAGGACGTGACCCGGCTGAAAGCCTTCCGGGATAACCCCTCCGACGAAAGCTGGATCCACAACTAAGGAGGCTCCTATGCGGCATTTACTGGATATTATGGACCTGAGTGTGGCGGAAATTGACGAACTGATCGCCACCGCCAACGACATCATCGCCCGCCCGGCGGCCTATGCCGATGCCTGCGCCGGGAAAAAGCTGGCCACCCTGTTCTTTGAGCCCTCCACCCGGACCCGCCTCAGCTTCGAGGCGGCCATGCTGGACCTGGGCGGCAAGGTCCTGGGCTTCTCCGATGCCCAGTGCAGCTCCTCCAGCAAGGGCGAGAGCGTGGCGGACACCATCCATGTGGTCAGCTGCTACGCCGATATCATCGCCATGCGCCACCCCAAAGAGGGCGCCCCCAGAGTGGCCTCCATGCACAGCGAGGTCCCGGTCATCAACGCCGGGGACGGCGGACACAACCATCCCACCCAGACCCTCACGGACCTGCTGACCATCTCCCGGGAACTGGGACGGCTCAACAACTTCACCATCGGCTTCTGCGGAGACCTGAAATTCGGCCGGACGGTCCATTCCTTGATTTCGGCTCTGTCCCGGTACACGGGCATCAAGATCGTCCTGATCTCCCCGGAGGAACTGGAACTGCCGGACTATATCCAGCGGGACGTTATCGACAAAAACGGCCTGGAATCCTACAAGACCACGGACCTGCTGGAGGTTATGCCCCAACTGGACGTGCTGTACATGACGAGAGTCCAGAAGGAGCGGTTTTTCAACGAGGACGACTACCTTCGGCTCCGGGATAGCTACATCCTCACCCCGGACAAGCTGGACACGGCGAAAAAGGACCTGAAAATTCTCCATCCGCTGCCCCGTGTCAACGAAATTTCCGTAAAAATTGATGAGGACCCCCGGGCCTGCTACTTCAAGCAGGTGAGAAACGGCAAATTCATCCGCATGGCCCTGATTCTGAAGCTCTTGAAGGAGGCGGAAGCATGAACATCGACGCAGTGAAGAACGGCATTGTGCTGGACCACATCCCCGCCGGGCGCAGCATGGAGATTTACAAGGCACTGGAACTGGATAAATTGGACTGCCAGGTGGCCATCATCCGCAACGCCCAGAGCGAAAAAATGGGCAAAAAGGACATCCTGAAAATCGACGCAGACGTGGACCTGGACTTCACGGTGCTGGGGTATCTGGCGCCGGGCATCACCGTGAACATTATCCGCAATGGGGTCCGGGCGGAAAAGCGCTGCCTGGAGCTGCCCACGGAGGTCCGGGGGGTCATCCGCTGCCGGAATCCCCGGTGCATCACCTCGGTGGAGCAGGAGCTGGAGCAGGTGTTCCGGCTCACGGACCGGGAAAACCGGGTCTACCGGTGCTGGTATTGCGAATCCGCCGCCCACGACAGCGGGATATAAGAAGAAAAAGAGGAAGCCCCGAGGCTTCCTCTTTTTTAGCAAATCTTCCGGCGGGGAGAAAAGCCTTCCCCCAGGGGAAGGCTTTTTTTTAAGTCCCGTCGGCCCTTGCGCCGATTTTTACTGCGCAAATATTCCAACTTAGCGGGCGGGGCATGCCGCCGCCCCTACAAAGCCCTGCCGGGGGAACGCTTTTATTCTCCCTTGAGTCTTGCGGTGGCCCGGTCCAGGCCGTTTTGCAGGGCGGCGTACTCGTCTGGCGTGACGGCGTCCAGGGCGCCCAACTCATAAGCGGTCATGGCCGTTTCCAGCCGGACCACCCGATGGTCCGCACCGGACCCCACCGTGGCGATGGGGGTGGCCGTGTAGGAAGTGATCTTCGTCTCCCCGGTGGCGTTGTCCCTTGTAATTTCCAGGTCCAGCAGCACGGAATACTCCGTACCGGCCCGGTCCCCGGCGCTGAAAAAGTCCCCCAGGGAGTAGCACACCAGCTTGCCGGTGTCCTCGTTGAACTCCACCTGCTGGACGTAATGGGGATGGCTCCCCAGAATGGCATCTACGCCGTTGTCGAACATCAGGTCCCGGATGGTGGTCTGGGTAGAGGAGATGAGATCGTTGTATTCGCTGCCCCAGTGGAGCAGGGCGATGGTCACGTCCGGCTGTTCGCTGGCCACGGCCTTCAGAATCTGCGTGATTCCGGCGGTGTTGACGGTCTGGTAGTCCTCGTCGTAGTCCGTGTAGAGGAGATTCACGCATTTGTCGCTGCCGTCGGGCAGGGTCATGTTGTCCATGCCCTTGGTAAAGGCCACCAGCGCCACCCGCAGGCCGTTGACTTCCCGGATGACGTAGCCCTTGCCCTTCCGGGCGTCGGCATTGGTGGCGTAGGCCCCCACGCCGGTGAGGCCCGCCCGCCGGACCGCCTGCAAAGAGGCGGACAGGCCGCTGATCCCTCCGGCGATGCTCTTGGAATTGGCCATTTGGAGAACATCCACACCGGCATTTTTCAGGGCCGTCAGCATGGTCTCCGGGGCGGAGACGCTGGCGGTGCCGTAGGGCTGACCGGCCAGGATGCCCTCAAAATTCAGGCAGGCCAGGTCCGCCGTGGCCAGAATGGGCATCACGTCCTGAAAGGTCGTGGTATAATCGCCGCTGTCGCCCACGGCGTTCACCGTCTCATCGCAGACCACCAGATCGCCTCCGGCGGCAATGTGAATGACGGTGGTGGGCTCGTCGGGCAGGACATCCTGCTGCTGGTCCACCCGGACCGGGGCAGCGGTGGTTTCCGTGGGAGCCTCCGTGGGGGCGTCTGTTGCGGAAAGATTCATGGCAGGGCCGCTTTCACCGTTCTGGGGCGCTGCGCCGCCCTTCCGGGACACGGCAATGATGACGGCGGCACTGGCCAGCAGCACCAGCACCGCAGCCAGCAGCCGAAGCCGCAGCTTTTTGACCTCCGCCGCCCGCTGCCGCCGCAGCTGCTCCCGGCGGGCTCTGCGTTGGTTGGCATCTCGGTTTTCGGGCATGAGCCCACCTCCTTCGATCGCATTTCTATGGTAAGTCCCTATTATACACGATTTTTTCCGGTTTCTCAACCCTGAATTCCCACTTCGCCCCCGGCGGCGGTTGCTTTTTCCGGCGGATTATGGTAAAATAAGCGCAAATTCCGGAAAGGAGACGGACGGATGCGAAAGCTGACCCCCATTTTGCTGCTCGCCATATTGGTGCTGGCCCTGGCCTTGCCGGTCCGGGCGGACTCTGCGGCCACCGGCCTGGACGTGACCGCTGCCGTCTCCACCGACGGAAGCGTCACCGTCACGGTGCTGCTGACGGCCCATCTGGACCTGCCGGACAGCGACCTGGCCTTCCCGGTACCTGCCGGGGCGAAAAACGTGACCCTGAACGGGAATAGCGTGAAAACCAGCCGCTCCGGGGATACCCAGCTGGTGAGTCTGGCGGGCCTCACCGGGGATTCCGGGGACTTTTCGGTTACCATCGGCTACACGCTTCCCTCTCAGGTGGCCTACCGGTCCGACGGCAAGGCCCAGCTGACCCTGCCCCTGCTCTCCGGCTTCAACCTGCCCATTCAGAGCGGCACCTTCCGGGTGAGCCTGCCCTCGGCCTTTACCGCCAAGCCGGTGTTTTCCAGCGGCTATTACCAGACGGGCATTGACGGCAGCCTGAAAATTTCCAGCGCCGTTGGCTCCGTGACGGCCACCATTACCGGGACATTGCGGGACCGGGAGACCCTGACCATGACCGTGGAGGCCCCCACGGAACTGTTCCCGGAGGTGGACCCCACGGCGGTCCATCCGGAGAAAATTTTCTCCCCCATGCTGATGATCTGCGCCGGGCTGGCGCTTCTCTATTACATTTTCTTCCTGCGCTTCCCGCTCCTGTTCCCGGAGACCACGGCGGACCCGCCGGAGGGCATCACCGCCGGGGAGCTGCCCACGGCCCTGACCTGCCGGGGGGCGGACCTGACGCTGATGGTCCTGTCCTGGGCCCAGCTGGGCTACATCCTCATCTATCTGGAGGAGGATGGGCGAGTGACCCTCCACAAGCGCATGGGCATGGGCAACGAGCGCAGCAGCTTCGAGCAGAAATGCTTCCGGCGGCTGTTTGCAGACCGCCCCATGGTCAATGCCACGGGGAAAAGCTATGCCATGCTGGCGGACCAGGTGGCCCGGATGGGGCATTACCGGGGTTGGGTGGACCGGCGCTCCGGCCGGAAGGACGTGCTGCAATTCCTGGGAAGGCTGATGGGCCTGGCCGGGGGCGTTCTGATTGGATGCGGCCTGGTGAAAAACGGAATTCCCGCCATTCTGATGGGTGTTTTGTTCGGAATTCTCGGAATGTATTCCGCAGGAAAAATCCAGGAGGCGGGCATTCTGCTGCTGCGGCCCAACCGGCGTTTGGCGCTGGAAACTTTGGGTTATTGCGCAGCCATCCTGATTTTGGGACTGATCGCCGGGCAGACCGGTACGGCGGTGCTGCTGGTTTTGGGCGAATTGCTGCTGGGGGCCGGAGGGGCCTTCGGCGGACGGCGGACCCAATCGGGCAAACAGGCTGCAGCCCAGGCCCTGGGTCTGCGGAAGTATCTGAAAACCATCAACCGTGGGGAATTGCAGCGGCTCAGCCGCCGGAACCCCAATTTCTTCTTTGACCTGTACCCCTACGCCATTGCCCTGGGGGTGGACCGGGCCTTTGCCCGGCAGTTCGGGGCCATGCGTCTGCCGGGATGCCCTTACCTGACCACGGGTATGGACGGCCACATGACCGCCGGGGAGTGGGGCCGGTGGATCAGCGAGACGGCGGAGGACATGGACCGCCGGAAAGAGAGCCTGAAAAGCGGCCGCCTCCGTGCGGCGTTGAATGCCCTGACGGCCCCTGCGGAACCAAGAAGAAAGCCCAAAGGCAAGCAAAAAAGAAGATAAATAAGCATGCAGCAAAGAAGCCGCCCCGGGGGAACTCCTTTCCCGGGGCGGTAGCCTTCCCCTGAAGGAGAAGGTGGTCCGGCTCAAGCCGGACCGGATGAGGTCGAAGGTAGCAGTGTCGCACCGACTCATGGCAATAATTGATAGCTTCGACCTCATCAGTCGCAACTGACGTTGCGCCAGCTTCTCCTCCAGGAGAAGCCTTTCCTCAGAAGTACGGGGCCGGATGCTCAGAGTCAATGGCTCCCCCTACACAGGGGGACTTATGCTTCGCCGGTTTCTGCGTATGGAATTCGTTGCGCATCGGGGCATGCCGCCGCCCATACATGCAGGAACGATACTGCGTCCCGCCCCTCATCCGTCTGCCCTGACGGGCAGCCACCTTCCCCCAGGGGAAGGCGAATCTCAGCGTGGGCAAGCCCCTACTTCTAATCTAGCACACTCCCCCAGTCTGCCCTATGGGCAGACAGCCCCCTCTTATGAGGGGGCCAAGGGCCGGTGCGTAACTGCAAGCCCCTACCGCCCCTCATCCGTCTCGGCTGACGCCGAGCCACTTAGGAATGGTATGACTGCCACCGGCAGTCATGAATATTTCTATTCGCTGCGCGGGGCACAACCCCCAGGGGAAGGCGAATCTCAGAGTGGACAAGCCCCTACTTCTAGCTTCGCCCGCTCCCCCCAAAATGCACAACCCTCCCCAACGCTTCTGCGCCGGGGAGGGGTTCTTCGTTTTTCTCGGTTACAGCCGGAATTTCAGGATAAATTCGTTCCGGGAGGCGGGGTAGAGGCTCACGCAGTATTCAAACAGGTCGTTGTCGGAATCGTAGGTGGTGGAGATCATGCTCAGAGCCAGGGACTGATTCTCCACGCCCATGAGCCGGGAGGAACGGGAGTCCAGCGTTACGGCGCCGATGTGCTTTTCCACGTATTTCCGGTACAATCCGTTCTCGGCCATGGCCTTATGGACGGAAATGCTGGAAAAATCATAATTCTGCAGGAAGGAATACTTCATGGTGAAGTAGGAGGTGTTCAGCACGATGGGGCCGTCGTCGAAGTGGTCCTTGCAGTAGCGCAGACGGCTGAGCTTCAGGATATTGCTGCCCTCCGGCAGCTGCAGCGCCCGGCAGACCGCATCCTCGCCCCGCATGACCCGGAATTCGATGATCTCGTTGGAAATTTCCTTGCCGTGGCGGTGCATTTCCTCGGCAAAGCTTTCGATGAAGATGGTGGTATCCTCCAGCCGCATGGGGTTGGTGACAAAGGTGCCCTTGCCCTTCACCCGTTTCAGGTAGCCGTCGTTGACCAGGGACATCATGGCCGTGCGGACGGAGGAACGGCTGATGCCGAATTGCTCGCACAGCTCCAGCTCCGTGGGGAGCATATGGCCCACAGGCCACTCGCCGCTCTGGATTTTTGTCATGATATATTCGGAGATCTGGGCGTGTAAAGGCTTCATTGTGATCGACTCACTCTTTCTCATGTCATTCTTACATTCATTATAGCGGAAATTCCAGGAATGTCAAATCCGTATCAAGAAAAATCAGAACTTTTTTCAATTTATTCTCCCCTCCGGATTTGATTTCGTCGAGATGACCAAGAAAGACCTGACATATTTGTGCAACTGGATGAAATGTGCGGACGTGCAAAGATTTTACAAGGAAATGTATTGACATTTATTGGGCGGGTCGCTATAATCGGAGATACAGATAGCACCGTGTTGAGCCATTATCACCAATTGAGAGCTGCCGGGGGGTTCGATTTCCGACAATCTTCAGCGGTTCCATTTTATAATGGCATGACATGGACTCAAAAAACGGGCATATGAGCATCTGACGCTCCGGAAATATGCTAAATCAAAACATGAAAAGGAAGAATGGATCATGAAGAAACGCATCCTCGCTGCTCTGTTGGCGGTTGCCATGCTGGCTTGCTCTCTGGCTGCCTGCTCCACCTCCGACACCCCCAGCACCACCGCTCCCTCCACTACCGGCGGCAGCACTGCCGACACCACCAAGGCCACCGAGCCCGCTCCCACCGAGAAGCCCAAGGAGACCATCACCCTGAAGCTGTGGGGCGGCGTGCAGCCCGAGTACGGCTATCAGGAGCTGTGCGATAACTTCAACAAGGAATACGCCGATAAGGGCATCCAGGTGGAGTATACCCGTTACGTCAATGACGACAACGGCAACCTGCAGCTGGAGACCTACCTGATGGGCGGTGACCAGATCGACATTTACATGGGTTACGGCGGAAAGACCCGCCTGATCAACCGGCAGGAGGCCGGCATGGCTTACGACATGACCGACTACCTGACCGCTCACGGCTTCGACCCGGTGGAAGAACTGGGCGCTGCCAACGTGATCCCCTACCAGATCGACGGCAAGTATTACGCTCTGCCCACCAAGTACGAGAACGTGAACTGGTGGCTGTGCAATGCGACCATGTTCAAGGAAGCCGGTATCGAGCTGCCCCTCCACGGCTGGACCTACGCCGAATTTGAGGAAGCCTGCAAGAAGCTGACCCACGGCGAAGGCCAGGACAAGGTTTACGGTATGTACTGGAACCTGGTGAAGGACTTCAACGGCGCTACCAACTTTATGCCCCAGATGATCACCCAGTACGGAATGTACACCGACGAGACCATGACTGCCACCAACCTGAACAACGATATTTACAAGAAGGGCCTGCAGATGATGGTGGACTCCTTCAACGAAGGCTGGGGCACCAGCTACGAGCAGGTGGTTGCCGACGGTCTGACCTTCGACAACACCTTCCTGCAGGGCAAGGCTGCTATCTCCACCACCATTTCCAACCTGCGTCTGGTGAAGGATACCGCCACTTATCCCCGCGACTTCGAGACTGCCATCATCCCCGCTCCCGTGCCTGACGAGAGCTACATGGACAACTGGGACTTCTCTACCGTCACCGGTGCCGGCGACTTGATCTGCGTGAACCCCAAGTCCGCTCATGTGGAAGAGGCTATGGAGTTTGTTCTGTGGTACATTCAGGGTGGCATGGCTCCTCTGGCCAAGGGCGGCCGTATCCCCCTGTGGAAGGGCTTTGATCCGGACCTGGTCCTGAATAGCCTCTGCGAGGAGAAAGGCGTCATCAACGAGGAGTCCGTCCGTACCTACATGAGCATCGGCCGTGACCAGGGCCTGAAGTCCTACACCACCTCCGCCGATTCCAAGATCAAGGCCATCCGCAAGGAAGAGATGGAAGCCGCTTTCTACGGCAAGAAGACGGTCGACCAGGCCTGCGAGGACGCAAAGACCCGTGCCGACGAGCTGCTGAAGAAGTAAACACACCATTTTCACACGCAAAAGCGGGGGGAGCAAGCATTCCCCCGCTTTTCTTTGAAGGAGGTACCCATGCAAGGAAAAAGAAAGAAGGAGCTGAAGCAGTCCCTGACGGCTGCCAGCTTTCTGGCACCCAGTTTACTGGGCCTGATTTTGTTCTCTGCCGTCCCGGTGGTATTTTCCATGTTCATCAGCCTGACGGACTGGAACTACGTCAACGGCATCGGCAACTGGAACTTCGTTTGGTTTGAAAACTTCAAGAAGCTGTGGAGCGACGAGTGGTTTCGTGCCTCCCTGTGCAACACCTTTGTTTACACCGTGGTCACCGTGCCCATCGGCCTGTTCCTGGCTGTGGTCATCGCCGTGCTGATTGACCAGTTCTGTGCCAAGAAGCTGGCCGGTATGCTGCGTGTGACCATGTATATGCCGAAAATTTGTAACATTGTGGCTTCCGCTGCCGTGTGGACCATGCTATACTCTACATACGGTCCCTTCACCCAGCTGATGAAGGCCCTGGGCTGGACGGATCCCCCCCGGTTCCTGGCCAGCTACACCTGGGCGCTGCCCGCCGTCATGCTCATGTCCATCTGGCAGGGCCTGGGCTACCACGTGTTCCTGTATTCCGCTTCCCTGACCAGCCTGCCCAAGGACATCTATGAGGCGGCCGATCTGGACGGCGTCAACGGCATCCAGCGCTTCTTCTACATCACGCTGCCCCAGCTGAAGCCCACCACCTTCTTCCTGACGGTGACCGGCATCATCTCCTCCTTCAAGGTCTTTGGCTCGATCAACGTCATGACCCACGGCGGCCCCGGCAGCAGCACCTATACCCTGGTGTACTACATTTACAAGTCCGCATTTACATATTATGAGATGGGTTACGCCAGTGCCGTTGCCATGGTGCTGTTCGCGATCCTGCTGTGCGTGACGCTATATCAGTGGCATCACAACAAAAATAACGACTAAGGGAGGAAATGCAGATGACGACCACTACCAAACCCAAGAATGCTCTGCATATCCGCCGGGATACGCCGGTGAAGGTGCTTTTCACCATCCTGCTGTGCGCCTTTGCCATCATCATGATCGTACCCTTTATCTGGATGATCTCCTCCTCCTTCAAGCAGCAGCGGGACGTTATGTCCATTCCCATTCAGTGGATCCCCAAGGATCCCACCTGGGATAACTTCAAGAAGGTCCTGCACATCGACTCCAACGGTAAGGACTACCACTTCATGCTGGCCTACTGGAACTCCATTAAGGTCTCCGTGCTGTCCACCACCGTCAGCGTCTGCTCTGCCATGATGGCCGGCTACGCCTTCGCAAAGCTGCGCTTCAGGGGGTCCAATGTGCTTTTCATCCTCTACCTGACTCAGATGATGATCCCCTCTCAGCTGACCCTGATCCCCCGGTTCGTGGCGTTCTCGTCCCTGAACCTGACCAACACCCACTTCTCCATCATCGCTCCCAAGCTCATCAGTGTCAGCGCTACCTTTATGATGCGCCAGGCCTTCATGGGCGTGCCCAATGAGCTGCGGGAAAGCGCCCTGATTGACGGCGCCAGCGAATGGCGGACCTTCTTCAACATCAATGTGCCTCAGATCACCCCGACCATCGGCGCTTTGGTCACCACCCAGTTTCTGGATAGCTGGAACAGCTACCTGGATCCCCTGGTGTTTCTGCCGGATTGGCGCCTGCAGACCCTGCCCATCGCCCTGAACCAGTTTGTGGGTGAGGAAGGCACGGCCTACAACCTGGTCTCCGCAGCCTGCTGCCTGACGGTCATCCCGGTGTTCATCGTGTTCCTGTGCGGTCAGAAGTTCTTTGTCAAGGGTCTGACCGTGGGCGCTGTAAAGGGCTAAAAAAGAGGAGTTTTTCCCATGGAATCCATCAATGATTATCAGGAGCGGGAGCCGAGACGGCAGACCGCCTTCGGCCGGTGGGGGCAGACCATTCTGAGCCATTTCCCCTTCCATGCGGGCATTGCCCTGCTGCAAAGCCTGTCGTTTCTGCCCGGCGCCGCCTGTATTTACCTGTATGGGCGGCTGGGAGGCGCCATTTTTCTGGCGGCGGGCTGGCTGCTGCTGGGCCTGACGGGGCCGGTGTATGCGGCCATGCAGAAAATGACCTGGCAGGAGCAGTTCGACTTCCCCTGCTATCTGTACCGGGAGTTCTTCCAGGAAGTGAAGAAGAATTTCCGCCAGGGCTACTGCATGGGCCTTCTCTTCACGGCCCTGTGGGGGCTGGTGCTTGCGCCCCTGGTCATTGCCGAAATGAGCGAGATTTCCCTGCCGGTGTGGGCGGTCATCGTCATGCTGGCGGCGGCCTGCCTGCTGCTCCTGATGAGTGCCTACGGCTTCTATCAAATGGGCCGCTGGCAGTTGAGCGTGGGGGCTATGGTGAAAAACGCATTGCTTCTCGTGTTCGCATTGGGCCTGCGGAGCTTTGCGGTGCTGCTTCTTTGGGCGGGATATCTGGTGCTGTTTGCCCTGTTCCCTCCCTATGTGCTGCCCGTGAACCTGATTTTGGGCATTCCCGCCCTGCTGACCGTTACGGCCCAGGCCATTTATGTGCCCAGAATCGACAAAATGATGGGTATGGCACGGGACATGGAGAAGAAAGAAGATTAGGAGGTTCCCCGATATGAACGGATTCAAAACAGTCCTTGCCGATTATGATTTTATCGTGGTCGGCGGCGGCATGACGGGCCTGTGTGCAGCCCTGGCGGCTGCCCGGCACGGAGCCCGGACGGCGCTGGTGCAGGACCGGCCGGTGCTGGGCGGCAACGCCAGCAGCGAGATACGGATGCACATTTGCGGCGCTACGGCCAATAACGAAAAACCCGAATTGTCCGAGGGTGGTATCATCCATGAGCTGATGCTTTCCAACAAGCGGGTCAATGACAGCTATAATTTTTCCATCTGGGACGCCGTACTTTTCGATGCGGCCAAGAAGGAGAAAAATCTTGATCTGTACCTGAACTGTACCATGCACTCTGCCACCTGCGTCAACGGGGAGGTCAAGAGCATCGAGTGCTATCAGCTGACTACGGAAAAGCAGATTTTCCTCTCCGGCAAGATCTTTGCCGACTGCACCGGCAACGGCACCCTGGCAGCCTTCGTGGGGGCCGAGTTCCACACCGGCAGCGAGGGTAAGGATGCCTACGGCGAGGAGCACGCTCCGGAGAAGCACAACGAGGACCGGATGGGCAACACCCTCCTGTTCAAGGCCATCGACCGGGGCCATCCGGTGGAATTCATCCCGCCGGTGGAGGTCATGCACTTCACCGAGGACCAGCTGCGCCTGCGCAAGCACACCAACCAGGTCCCCGCCTCCATTCTGGAGAAGGCCACCGAGTCCGAGCGGCGGATGCTCTATGACGGCTACTGCCAGGACTACGGCTACTGGTGGATCGAAATTCCCGGAACCTCCGACGATATTATTTCCGAGTACGAGGACATCCGGGACCAACTGGTCCGGGCCGTGTACGGCGTGTGGGACCACATCAAGAACGGCGGCGACCACGGTGCGGCCAATTTCGACCTGATCTGGGTGGGGATGCTCCCAGGCGTTCGGGAGAGCCGCCGCATCATCTGCGACTATATGCTCAACGAGAACGACGTGCTGCATAACCATCGCTTCCCGGATACCGTGGCCTACGGCGGCTGGCACATCGATAACCATGTGCCCGGCGGATTGTACACCGCCGACAAAGTGCCTTCCTTCGTCTATGAGTTCCGGGGGTCCTACGATATTCCTTACCGGAGCTACCTGGTGAAGGGCAAGACCAACCTGTATGCAGGCGGTCGGTGCATGGGCGCTTCCAAGCTGGGCATGGCCAGCTCCCGGGTCATGGGTACCTGCGCCATCGGCGGCCAGGCCATCGGTACGGCGGCGGCATTGTGCCTGAAAGGCGACGGCGATATTCGCCATGTGGACGTGGAGGCATTGCAGCAGACCCTTCTTCGGGACGACTGCTACCTGCCCCTCCATGAAAATACCGATCCTTTGGACCTGGCCCGTGGCGGTAAAGTCACGGCATCCTCCCAGCAGGCGGATTACCCCGCAGCGGACATCCTCTCCGGCGTTACCCGTCGTGTCGAGGGGGTCCACAACGAGTGGCGGTCCGATGGGCTCTCCGAGAACGGCGAGTGGGTCCGGCTGGACCTGCCGAGGACTGGCAGAATTCACCGGGTGCAGGTGACCTTCGACTCCAATTTCGATTTGGAGAAGAAGATCACCCTGTCCTCCCGCCGCCAGCAGCAGCAGGAGATCGGCGTCCCCAAGGAGCTGGTGAAGGATTACGATGTGGAGCTGCTTCTGGGCGGCAAGGTCGTGGCTGCGGAGCAGCGCCGGGACAACTTCCAGCGGCTTTGCCGCATCGACTTCAACGGCGTGGAATGTGACGCCGTCCGGGTAACGGTGAAGGCGGCCAACGGCATTTCCGAGGCGAGAATTTTCGAGATTCGGGCCTACGAATAATTCAAAAAATCGCCCTGGGGCGGCGGTATTTTCCACCAAACGCCTCAGGGCGAACGGTGTTTCCATCGGCTTTCCTCAGAAGTACCGGGCCGGTTGCTCTGAGAAAAGCCTTCCCCTGGAGGAAGGTGGCCACCCTCACGGGTGGCCGGATGAGGGGCGGTAGGGGCTTGCAATTACGCACAGTCCAAAGCCTTCCCCTGGAGGGGAAGGTGTCATGGGCCATAGCCCATGACTGAGGGGGTGTAAGCGATCGATATGGTAAAAGCCATTGTTTGATAGTCTCCTACGAGATTGCTGCCGTACACCCCCTCCGGCATCTTCGGTGCCACCTCCCCCTACACGCCGGGAGGCGTACGCCACGCCATTTCTGCGTATAGAATTCGGCCAATGGCCTTGGCCCCCTCCGAGAGGGGGCTGTCATGGCGCAAGCCATGACCGGGGGAGTGTCCTATCGAACCGAGCGCACTCCCTCCGTCTCGGCTGACGCCGAGCCACCTCCCTCTCAGAGGGAGGCAAGGCTTCGCCGGAAGGCCATTTCTAAAACCCCATAAAACATCAATTTTTCACATGTCGTTCGCAGCAAAAAGGAGAAAAATCTATGCGTTTATCCACTTCTACCAATCTTTATAACTTTGACCGCTCCGTGCCTTATCAGCTCTCCATGGAGGACGCCATGCGGGTGTGCCGGGACGCCGGGTACAGCTTCCTGGACGCCAACTTCTGCGGCATGAGCCGCCTGGGCAAGAAGGAAGCTCCCATGACCCTGGACGACTGGGACGAGCGGGTCCGCTCCTGGAAGGTCCTGGCCGACCGAACCGGCATCAACTTCCGTCAGGCCCACGCCTTTTTCTCGGTGAAGGGCTCCATTCCTGCCGACGCCCTGCCCGATGGGGAATTCGGCGAGGAAATGATGCGCCGCAGCGTGCTGGCCGCCGAGGTGCTGGGGGTGGAATGGATGGTGGTCCATCCTGTGAACATCCTCACCGACGGGAAAAACGACCCGGAAGCCAGCTTCCGCTACAATCTGGAATACTACGGCAAGTGGGCCGAGTTCTTCCACGCCCATCACGTGGGTATGGCCATCGAGAATATGCTCTGCGGCGGCCGTCACAACAACGTCTGGGCGGACATCGACCGGCTTTGCGCTCTGGTGGATGCCATCGGCCGGGACAATGTGGGCGTGTGCGTGGACACGGGCCACGCCAATATCTCCGGCTACAAGGCCGCCGACGCCATCCGGAAGGTGGGCCATCGGCTCCGGGCCACCCACATCAACGACAACCATGGGGCGGGCGTGGACGAACACGTGGCCCCCTACATGGGCACCATCGATTGGAGCGACGTGATGAACGCCCTTCGGGAGATCGATTATGCCCAGGATTTCTCCTTTGAAATTCAGAATCTGACCTCCTGCTACCCGGCAGCCTTGCAGCCGGAGATGATCCGCTTCTCCTACCGGCTGGGCAATTATCTGCTGGCCAACGAGGGGGACATCGGATGAAAACCGTCATCGGCATCGACTACGGCACCCAATCCGCCCGGGCCTTGCTCCTGAGCGCCGAGGATGGCCGGGTGCTGGCCAGCTATTCCAGCCCCTATCCCCACGGCATTCTGCCCGGGGACCTGTGCAGCGCCGAGGATTACGAGGACCTTTTTTACATCCTCCTGCGGAAAGTGACCCCGGAGGAATACCGGTCCACCGTGGCGGGCATCTGCGTGGATGCCACCTCCATGACCCTGGTCCCCGTGGCGGCGGACGGGGAAATCCTGGGCCGGAAGCCGGAGTTTGCCAACGAGCCCCACGCCCAGATCAAGCTGTGGAAGTGCCATTCCGCCCAGGCCCAGGCCGAGGAAGCCGAGGCCCTGGCCCGGAAAATGGATGCGGCCTTCATCCGCCGGACCGGCGGGCGCATCAGCAGCGAATGGATGCTGCCGAAATTGCTGAAGATTCGGGACGAAGCCCCGGAAATCTACGAAAAAATCGACCTGGCCTTTGACCTGTGCGAATTTTTCACCTACCGGCTTACCGGCGAAATTCACCGGGGCACCGGCTCCATGGGCTTCAAGGCCAACTGGAGTCCGGAGCTGGGCTTCCCGGACCGGGACTTCATGGAGGCCCTGCGGCCGGGCTTTGCGGACGAGTACGCCTATAAACTCCGTGGCCCGGTGAACACCCCCGGCGAAAAAGTCGGCGTTCTGCGCAAGGAACTGGCCGATGAACTGGGTCTGCCGGACAACGTGGCCATCGCCACCGGCGTGCTGGACGGCTTCACGTCTCTGGTGTCCTTGGGCGCCTTGCGGGAAGGGGACGGGGCCATGATCTTGGGGACCTCCTCCACCATGACCCTCCAGTTCCCGGAATACCGGGAGGTGCCGGAGGTCTGCGGCGTGGCCAAGGACGGCCTGACCAAGGGCCTGTACGGCCTGGATTCCGGCCAGTGTGCCAACGGCGACCTGCTGGCCTGGTTCCTGGAAAACGGTCTGTCCGGGAAAATCACCGACGAGGCAAAAGAACGGGGCATGAACGTCCACGCTCTGCTGTGCGAGAAGATCCGGGAACCCTGGAACTGCGCCCTGACCGTGGTGGACTGGTTCAACGGCAGCCGGAACGCCCCCAGCGACCTGAGCCTTACCGGCTCCATCCACGGCATGACCCTGCGGACCAAGCCGGAGGACATTTATCTGGCCATGCTCCAGGGACTGGCCTGCGGCATGGGGGAGAACATCGCCGTCTGCGAGGAGTGCGGCGTGCCGGTGAAGCGTATCGTGGCCACCGGCGGCATCACGGAGAAGAACCCCTTCATGATGCAGCAGTACGCCAACCTTCTGGACCGGGACATCGCCGTGGGCAACTTCCCGGAGGGGCCGGCCCTGGGTGCGGGCATTTTCGCCGCCGTGGCGGCGGGCATTTACCCGGACGCCCTGGCGGGCTTTGAAGCCATGGGCGTGAAGAAATTCACCCATTATACCCCGGATGAGGTCCATCGGGCGGAGTACGCCGCCATCCGGCAGCGGAACCACGCCGCCCGGGTCATGGAAGTCCGGCGGCAGAAAGAGAAATAAGCAGATCGCCCCGACGGTCCTTCTGGACCGCCGGGGCGATAATTTTTTGGAAAATCCCCCGTCGGGGCGAAAAAATAGCCTTCCCCTGGGGGAAGGTGGCACGGGCCACAGCCCGTGACGGATGAGGGGCGGTAGGGGCTATCAATGCAGCACCGGCCAAAGCCTTCTCCCTGGGGAGAAGGTGGCAGCCCGTCAGGGCTGACGGATGTGGGGTGTATCAAATTTCCGAGCAATCCGAAAAAACGTACCGGTTCCCCTCCACACCCGGCCCCTTCGGGGCCACCCTCTCCAGCAGGAGAGGGCTTGACTCAGAAGTACCAACTCCCGGCGATGCGTTTGCCTCCCGGCGTGTAGGGGGAGGTGGCACCGAAGGTGACGGAGGGGGTGTACGGTCTGTTCTTGTAGGAGACTATCGAACGATAACCTTTCGCATATCGATCGCTTACACCCCCTCAGTCATGGGCAATGGCCCATGACAGCGTAGTAGAGGTATGACTGCCACCGGCAGTCATGCATATTTCTATTCGCTGCGCGGGGCGCAACCCTACACGCCGGGAGCCTTTTCTCAGAGCATCCAACTTGTTACTCCTAGGGGCAGCACACTCCCCCAGTCTGCCCTTGGGGGCAGACAGCCCCCTCTCAGAGGGGGCCAAGAGATGGTGCTTCGGCTCAGTCCCTACCGCCCCTCATCCGTCTTTGCTTCGCAAAGCCACCTTCCCCCAGGGGAAGGCTTTTTGTCCCTTCGGGGGCTTTTCTCACACCCCCAGCAGGGAGCGGAAGGTCCGGGCCACGGAGGCAATGCGGCCGAAGGGAGCCTCCAGACCGGCACTATCGAGAAACGCCAGGAAGGACGGCTCGGCGTTGGTCAGGTTTTCTTCGTAAATTTCCAGGCCGTCGCCGGAATTTTCCAGCTCCAGCTGATAGATCTGCATGGCGGCGTCATTGCTCAGCACATAGCTGAGGATGTACATGGGGTTGGTGTAAAAATGGGTGATGAGGGCGTAATACTGCTCGTTCATGCCCTCCATGTGGAAGGCTTCGCAGGTGTCCGCAAAGAGCTTGCGCAGGTTTTCCACGCTCAAGTCGCTGCCGGTGAGGCCGTAGGCTGCCTGCTCGAAGCTGGCGTAAGCCGCCTGCTGCACATAGACGCCGAGACTGTCCACCATGGCCCCCTGGGAAAGAGCTTCGCCGCCGTCGGCATAGCACAGGCTCAGATAGGTCATGGCCTGGGAGAAAATCTCCGACACGTCCACGCTGTTGGAAGCACCGCCGCTGGCGTAGTCGTTGGCGAAGTGGCCGAATTCGTGGATGAAGGTCAGTTTATCATAGACCGTCTCCGTGGGGCAGACGAAAATAAACGGCTCGGCGTAGCTGTCCAGATAAATCTCAAAGGAAGAATTGTACTTGTAGGCGCTGGGGGTCAGGTCGTAAAGATGGCCCTTGTCCAGCAGGGTGTAGGCATCCTGGATGGTCCCGCCCATGGCCTTGGCGGCGGAGGCCACATAGGCCACGGTGTCCGCTTCTTTGCCGGGAGCGTCCAGGCCGGTGTCCAGGTCCCGGACCTGGGCATAGATGGGCCCAAGCTGGCTCTGAATGGCGGCCAGATAATTCTGAGCCTCCTCCGGGGTGAAATCCCGGTAGTAGGACTGGTCGTAGGCGAACTGGGCATAGCTGTCGTAGCCGCAGTAGGCGGCGATTTTCTGCCGCAGGGCGATGAGGGACAAGAGCGTCTCCTCCATGGCGGGAACGTAGGTGGTGTAGTATGCTTCCTCCGTGTCGGCCCGGGCGGCCTCGTCGTTCTGGACATAGTAGTCGGAGATCAGGTCCGATTCCTGCTGGAAAAGGTCCAGAAGGGTCTCGTCATAGAATGCTTCTCCGTCGTAGGCCGTGAAATAGTCCGCACCGAAGTAGTCGTCCCCTTCCAGTTCGGACCGGTAGGGGGACTGGGCCAAGGCCCGGTACAGGGTCTCCAGCCCCGCATCCGCCGTGGAGGCGTTGCTGCCGCAGTAGGCATATTCGTCGGCCCAGTAGCTGTCCCGCAGGTCGGCGCAGTAGTAAATATCGGCCAGATGATAGTTGGTGTAGAACCGGTCGTAGGCATCGTAATAGTCCAGAATGCCCTGAAGCACTGCCTTCAGATTTTTGCCGTTGGCAGCGGTGTCGCAGGCGGCGTCCAGAGTGTCCTGTAAGGCATCCATATCCGGATGGGTGTAGGTCATGTCGGAAAACTTCGTGACGGCGTGGGTGTTCAGGCCCATCATCTGGCCAAGGGCACTGAAATAGCCGCCAAAATTTACATTGGCGCAGCCGGTGAGCAGCAGGGCAAGACATAAGAGCAGGCAAAGCAGTCTCTTTTTCATAGGGGAGTCCTCGTGCTTTCTTTTTTCTTCCAGTTTACCATATCAAACAAGAAAAAGCAATGAATTTCCCTATTTACATACCACGCAATGCGTGGTAAAATAGTTGCACACGCAACGAAAGAAGAAAAGAGGAAGCGTTATGTCTCAACTGACCCGGAACATTTTGGAAATTGCCCGCTGCGGCAATCAGTTCAGTGCAGATACCATGTGCGCCATGGGCCTGAAAACCTGCCATGCCAGTTATCTTCTGGAGATCTGCAATCACCCCGGCATTTCCCAGGACCAGCTGGCCAACCGTATTTGTATCAATAAAAGCAATATTGCCCGGCAGGCGGCGGCCTTGGAGGAAGGGGGCTTCATTACCCGCCGGACCTCCCCGGAGGATAAGCGGGTCCTGCAGCTTTACCCCACGGAAAAGACCCTGGAATTGCTGCCGCAGATCCGGGAGAGCCTCCGGGGCTGGGAGGACTACCTGACCCACGGCTTCACGGAGGAGGAAGTGGCCCTGCTGGAGGGGCTGCTGGAACGGGCCCACCAGCGGGCAGCCCAATGGGTGGAGGCACGGTAAATGGGCAGACTGCGAAAATATATCCGGCCTTATTATGCCTATATTTTGCTGGCCGTGACCATCAAGCTGTCCGGTGCGGTGCTGGAGCTGTGGATTCCGGACCTGATGGAAAAAATGCTGGATGTTTACGTGCCTTTGGGCGAAAAACAGGGCATCTGGCTCTGCGGCGGGGGCATGGTCCTCTGCGCCGCCGGATGCCTGGCCCTGAATATCATCGCCAACCGCATGAGCGCGATCAGTTCCGGCAAAATTACGAAGGCCCTTCGACACGACCTGTTTGCCAAGCTGGAAGGGCTGTCCGCCCGGCAGCTGGATGAACTGACCGTGTCCAGCGCCGAATCCCGGCTTACCAGCGACACCTATAACGTCAATCAGCTGCTGGCACGGGTCCAGCGGCTGGGCATCCGGGCCCCCATTCTGCTGCTGGGCGGGGTGGGCATGATGCTGCGGATGGATGTGCCCCTGGCCCTGGTCCTCATTGCCCTGCTGCCCCTCATCGTCCTCATCGTCTGGTGGGTCACGAAAACCAGCGTGCCGCTGTACACCAGGCAGCAGAGCGTTCTGGACCGGGTGGTCCGGACCGTCCAGGAAAATATCACCGGCATCCGGGTCATCAAGGCCCTGAGCAAAACGGACTATGAGCGCCAGCGCTTCCGGAACGTCAACGGGGAGTTGACGGACGTGGAGGAAAAAGCCGGGCGCATCACGTCCATTACCAACCCGGCGGCGACCCTGGTCCTGAATCTGGGCCTGACGCTGGTGGTGGTGGCGGGGGCCTACCGGGTGAACTCCGGGGGCTGCAAAAGCGGCGTGATCGTTGCGTTTTTGCAGTATTTTACCATGATCCTGAACGCCCTTCTGGGCGTGACCCGTATTTTCATCATGTTCTCCAAGGGCCAGGCCAGCGCCAACCGGGTGGCGGATGTGCTGGACCTGCCGCCGGACCTGGAGGTATTGCCTGCGGAAAAATGCGAGGAAACGGGAAGTCACATCGAATTCCGGGATGTGTCCTTCTCCTATACCGGCAAGGGCGACCACCTGGAACATGTTAGCTTTGCCCTAAAGCACGGAGGCTGCCTGGGCATTCTCGGCCCCACCGGCGCAGGCAAAAGCACCCTGGTGAACCTGCTCCTGCGGCTTTATGACCGGCGGGAGGGGGAGATTCTGCTGGACGGCCGGGACGTCCGGACCATCCCCACGGAGGAATTGCGGAAAAAATTCGGCGTGGTATTCCAGAATGATTTCGTCATGCGGGGGACCATCGGGGAGAACATCTCCTTCTTCCGTGGCCTGCCGGAGGAGGACCTGACCCACGCCGCCGGGGCCGCCCAGGCGGGCTTTGTCGCCGAAAAAGAGGGCGGCATGGCTGCCGAGGTCACGGCCCGGGGCAATAACCTGTCCGGCGGGCAGAAGCAGCGGCTGTTGATCGCCCGTGCATTGGCAGGAAAACCGGAAATTCTGGTGCTGGACGACGCTTCCTCGGCACTGGATTACCGGACCGACGCCAACCTGCGCCACGCCTTGAACCGGGCGTACGCCGGGGTCACGACCATCATCGTGGCCCAGCGGGTCAGTTCCCTGCGCCATGCGGATGAAATTCTGGTGCTGGACGACGGAAAGGTCCTGGGCCAGGGGACCCACGAGCATTTGATGAATACCTGTCCGGAATATGCCCTCATCGCCCGGACCCAGATGGGCGAGGGAAAGGAGGGGGCCTGACATGGAAAAGAAGAAAAAAAGCTGGCTCCTGCGGCGGCTCTGGCAGTATCTGGGCCGGAACCGGGCCATGCTGGCCCTGGCGCTGGCTCTGTCCATCGGGTCCAGCCTTTTGAGCCTCTATGGACCCAAGCTGTCCGGCCGGGCCATCAACGCCATTGACCTGGGGACAGGGCAGGTGGATTTCGACACGGTGTTCCGCTGCGCCATTTTCATGGCCATTTGCTACGCCTGTTCGGCGGGGCTTACTTACCTGCTCAACGGCGTGATGATCCACCTGTCCCGGACCGTGTCCCGGCAGATGCGCCACGATATTTTTGAAAATCTTACGTTATTGCCGGTGGGCTTCTTCGACCGCTACCAGACCGGCGACCTCATCAGTATCCTTACATACGATGTGGACACGGTGAACCAGTCCCTGTCTTCGGACCTGCTGCAAATTTTGCAGAGTGTGGTCACGGTGACGGTGAGCTTCTTTATGATGATGTCCATTGCACCGGAACTGGAGATCGTGTTCTTCGTAACCATCCCGGCGACGATCTTGTTTACCCGCTGGCTGGCGGGCCGGGTGCGGCCGCTGTTCCGCAAGCGCAGCGGCAAGCTGGGGGCTCTGAACGGCTTCGTGGAGGAAATGCTTTCCGGCCAGAAGACCATCCGGGCCTACGGCCGGGAGGAAGCGGTGCTGGAAAAATTCGATGAAAAGAACGCCGAGGCGGTGGATGCCTACACCGTGGCGGAGGCCAACGGCACCGTCACCGGCCCCTGCGTGAATTTCATCAACAATGTGTCTCTGGCCATGGTGTGCCTGCTGGGCAGTATGCTCTTTCTGCAGGGAAAGCTGGGACTGGGGGACCTGTCCAGCTTTGTCCAGTATTCCCGGAAGTTTTCCGGGCCCATCAATGAAGTGGCGAATATTATTGCCGAATTGCAAAGCGCCTTTGCCGCCGCCGAGCGGGTGTTCTCCCTCATCGATGCCGAGCCGGAGGCCCCGGATGCGGTTGGCGCCAAAGAGCTGACAAAGGTCCGGGGGGATGTGGAACTGCGCCATGTGGACTTCGGCTACGAGCCGGGGAAGTCCATCATTCAGGACCTGTCCTTCCATGCCAAGCCCGGCAGCCTGACGGCAATTGTCGGCCCCACCGGTGCAGGCAAAACAACCATTATCAACCTTTTAATGCGCTTTTACGATGTGGATGCCGGGGAGATCCTCCTGGACGGCCAGGACATCCGGGCCCTGACCCGGGATTCCCTCCGGCGGGCCTATACCATGGTTTTGCAGGATACCTGGCTGTTCCACGGGACGATTTTCGACAACATCGCCTACGGTAAGCCGGGGGCCACCATGGAGGAGGTTGTTGCGGCGGCGAAAGCGGCTCACATTCACGGCTATATTTCCCGACTGCCCCAGGGCTACGATACGATTTTGTCCGACAACGGCTCCTCCATTTCCAAGGGCCAGAAGCAGCTTTTGACCATCGCCCGGGCCATGCTGCTGGATGCCCACATGCTCATTCTGGATGAGGCCACCTCCAACGTGGACACCCGCACGGAGGAAAAAATTCAGCGGTCCTACCGGTCCCTGATGGCGGGCAAGACCTGCTTCGTCATTGCCCACCGGCTCAGCACCATCCGCTCGGCGGACCACATTCTGGTGCTGAACGGCGGACAGGTGGTGGAGCAGGGCACCCACGAGAGCCTCATGGCCCAAAAGGGCTTCTATTACGACCTCTACCAGGCACAATTTGACTCCGTGGCCGGGTAGGGTATGTATATTTCGGAAAAAGCGTGGTAAACTGAAAGAAGAATCCCCCGGCGGGTGCAGTTCAGATTGCGCCTCGCCGGGGGAGTTTCTCTTATTTTACGGTTTCAGGAATGCACCGAGCAATTCCTCCACTGCCCGCTCGCTGTCCACATCCATGCAGATGGACGCAAACGGCGCATCGATGGGTCGTTCCCGGAAGTCGGAGACCACCATGCCCCGGCACAGCGTGCCGCCGCACTCCACACGGGTGGGCAGCTTCCGGATCGTCACCACGCTGGGGTCCACCGCCACCACCATGGCCAGGGGGTCATGGACCGGGCAGCGGTCCAGATACCGGTTATTCTGGCAGGCAAAGGCAAAATACAGCTTCAGCGCCTCACGCATATAGTCCAGAATGGGCCTGCAGTCCTCCGCCCAATACTTCTCCGCAATGTCCAGGTGCCGGGGCGTCAGGAAGGTCTTGCCGGTCACGTCGATGCCCACCAGGGTCAAATCGAACCCGGCCAGGAACACCCGGTCCGCCGCCTCCGGGTCCCCGGCAATATTTGCCTCGCTGACCGGCGACATGTTTCCCGGCGCCCGCACGGCTCCGCCCATGGCCACCACATTCTTCACCAACCGTGGGAGCGCAGGTTCCTTTTCCAACGCCAGCGCCAAATTGGTCATCCGGCCCAGAGTCACCACCGTCAACTCTCCGGGATTCTCCCGGGCCAGCCGCACGATCATGTCCCAGCCAGCCTCCGCTGCCGGTTTCTGGTCCGCCGGGGGCAGTTCCGCATTTCCAACGCCGTTGGCCCCGTGGATATGAGGCACCGGTCCTTCCCAGGGGCCGACCAGCGGTGCATTGGCTCCCACGGCCACCGGCACTTCATAGCCGGGCTTGGCCAGATGAATGAGCCGGATGGAATTTTCCGCCGCCTGGTAAGCGTCGATATTGCCGCAGCCGGTGGTGATGCCCAGCACCCGCACGTCCGGGCGTTTCAGGGCAAACAGGATGGCGATGGAGTCGTCGATCCCGGTATCGCAGTCAATGAGCATTTTTATCATGGCAGTATCCTCCTTTTTTACCTCATTTTAGTTGAGAAACGGCGTTTTGTAAATGCGCAGGAGGGAGAAATCCGCCCGATAAAATTGTGCAAATTGCCGTCAGAGCAGTTCCTGCTCCAGGGCGTCGAATTCGGGAGTGGAGAAAAATTCGCCAAGGGTGATGCCCAGACCGTCGCAGATCATTTTGATGGTGATGAGCTTCGGGTTCCGGCTTTTCCCGTAGAGAATGTTCTTGATGCTGGACGGCGGCAGCGCCGAGACTGTGGCCAGGCGGTTGATGGTCATGTCCCGCTGGCCGCAAAGCTGCAAGATTCGGTTCCGAACGGCCGTTATGGTATCCATTTTCATGCCTCCAATTGTTTTTCTGGAAATAGAATAAACAATTGACTTGCATTTTATAGGCTACCCATGCTACTATATAGGCTATACAAAGCCTATTAAAGGAGAACGGCATGGACACAGAAGAACTGACACCGGGCAAGGGTGGGGCAGACTGCCTGTATAGAGGAGGCCGGGGAGGCCATCCGGGTGGAATGTGTGGAGGACGAGTACCTGGTCAGTGTGGACCACGAAATGGTCAAGGGCCACTATATTTCCTTTCTGGCGGTGGAGTCCTGCGACCGGCTGCAGCTGGTGAAACTCTACCCGGAGGGACCGGCCCAGGTCCGCTTTGCCCGCAGTGGCGTGCGGAAAGTATTCGCCTGCTGCAACCGGGACGGGTTGATGGAGAAGAAGGTAAAGTAAGCCATCCCCGGCGAAGATTTGCAGGGTCGGCGGCTCGCTCGAATTCTATACGCCGAAACAGGGTGGCGTAAGCCTCCCCTGTGTAGGGGGAGGTGGCTGCCCTTTAGGGCAGCCGGAGGGGGTGTACGGTCGGATTTTGTAGGAGACTATCGAATGATAGCTTGCAGGAAACCGTAAGACTACACCCCCTCAGTCACGGCGTTGCCGTGACAGCTCCCCCTACACAGGGGAGCCTTTCTCAGAGTGGGCAAGACCCTACCTCTTAGGTAAGGACACTCCCCCAGTCACGCTTTGCAGCGTGACAGCCCCCTCTTAGAGGGGGCCAAGGGGCGGTGCTTCGTCCAAGTCCCTACCGCCCCTCATCCGTCTTTGCTTCGCAAAGCCACCTTTCCCCAGGGGAAGGCTATTTTTCACCACGCCGGGGGATTTTTACCTCAATATGCCGCAAGGACCGCTTTTGGGCGGTCCTTGCTTTTTATACTTCGTAGATTTTCAGAATTTCCGTAGGGCCGTCCATGATGAGCTCCTTCACATGGTCGCTGCCCTTGATATGGTATTCCAGCTTGCCGCCCCGGACCTCGGTGATCAGGTGCTTTCCGGGCAGTTCTCCCAGGGCCCAGAGGACGCAGGTCACGCTGCCGCAGCCGGTGCCGCAGGCCAGGGTATAATTCTCCACCCCCCGCTCGTAGGTCAGCACCCGGACGGTATGCTCCCCGATCCACCGGTAAAAATTCACATTGGCCCCCTTGGGGAATGCCGGGTCATAGCGCAGGGAAACGGCCTCCGGGCGGAGCTTTTCGCTCATGTCCCAGGTCAGGTCCGGGACTTCCTTCACCGCATGGGGAATGCCGGGATTTCCCAGCTCCACGTAGGCGCAATCCGGTTTCCGCTCCAGATCCAGCACCCCCGGCACGTTCAGCCACACCCGGTAGGTGTCCTTGCTCCGGCGCTCGCCCTTCACGATGCCCGCATCGGTCTCCACCCGGACCTGCTCCCCGGCAATGCCGTTTTCGTAGGCGAAGCGGCAGATACAGCGGCTGCCGTTGCCGCACATTTCTCCGCGGGAACCGTCGGAATTATAGAAGTGCATCCGAAAATCCGCTTTATCGGAGGTATCCACGGCCATGAAGCCGTCTGCCTTGGTCATGGCGCAGAGCTTTTTTGCCAGGGTCGGATAGTCCAGGGTCTTGCCTCTGGCATCCAGCACCATGAAGTCATTTCCTGCGCCGCTCATGTGCCAAACCTGCATATTATCCCTCCAGAATGTTCTCCATATTGTAAAGGCCTGCACTTCTGCCCGCCAGGAACCGGGCAGCGGCTACGCCGCCGTCGGCCAGCATTCCCCGGTCCATGGCCTCATGGCGCAGGGTCAGCATCTGGTTCTGGGTGCAGATATGGACCTCGTGGATGCCCACCACGCCGCCCATCCGCAGGGCGCTGATGCCAATTTCATTCTTTTCCCGCTTGCCCTCTCCGGCACGTCCGCAGTGGGCCACGGCGTCGGGCCGGACCTCCTGAATGGCGGAAAAGAGCATTTTTGCCGTGCCGCTGGGGGCGTCCACCTTCCGGTTGTGATGGGCCTCTACGATCTCGATGTCCGCATCGGGGAAATAGGATGCCGCTTCCTTGGCCAGACGGCACAGAACGGCGATGCCCAGGCTCACGTTGCCGGAATAAAATACCGGGATGGTCTTGGCAGCCTCGTAAATGAGGGCTTTTTCCGCCTCCGTGTGGCCGGTGGTGCCGATGACGGCAGCGGTGCCGGTGGACTTGCAGTAGTCCAGCACGTCGGCAATGGCGCTATGATGGGAGAAATCAATGACCACGTCGGCGGACAGGGCCGGCAGCTGGGAAAAATGGGTATAGACCCCGTTGGCCCCGTCGATGCTTACCCGGGCGACGACCTCGTCCCCCAGGCGCTCAGAAACCAGCTTGCCCATGGCGCCGTTGGCACCGCAGAGAATTGCCTTCATCTTACAGCACCCCCAGCTTCTTCATTTCCGCATACAGGGCTGCCCGGTGTGCGTCCTCCATGGGGGTCAGGGGGAGACGGATATGCTCCTGGCCGTAGCCCATGGCGCTGACCGCCGCCTTGGCGGGGATGGGGTTCACCTCGCAGAACAGCAGGTGGATGAGGGGCCACAGCTCCCGCTGCATTCTGGCCGCTTCGGCCACGTCGCCCCGGAAGAAGGTGTCCGCCAGAGAAACCATGGTCCTGGGGACCACGTTGGAGGCCACGCTGATGCAGCCCTGGCCGCCCATGGAAAGAATGGGCAGGGTGATGCCGTCCTCGCCGGAGTAAATGGCGATGTCGTCGCCGCACTTGGCGGCCAGTTCCACCACCTGGCCCATGTTGCCGCTGGCCTCTTTGATGGCGGCAATGTTGGGGTGCTTGGCCAGCACCGCCACGGTGTCCGGCAGCAGGTTGCAGCCGGTGCGGCTGGGCACGTTGTAGAGGATGACGGGCTTGTCGGAGGCGTCGGCCACGGCGGTAAAGTGGGCGATGAGGCCCGCCTGGGTGGCCTTGTTGTAGTAAGGGGTCACTACCAGCACGGCATCGGCACCGTCGTCGCAGGCGCTCTTGGTGAATTCCAGAACGTGCTGGGTGTTGTTGGTGCCGGTACCGGCAATGACGGGGACACGGCCTGCCACCCGCTCCACGGTGAAGCGGATGACTTCCTTCCGCTCCTGGGGGGTCAGGGTGGCGCTTTCGCCGGTGGTGCCCACGGCCACCAGAGCGTTGATGCCCTCCTCCAGCTGGAAGTCAATGAAACGGGCCAGGGCGTCATAGTCCACGCCGGTGGCGGTCATGGGCGTCACCATAGCGGTGGCAATGCCCCGGAAGATCAGGTTTTTCATAGGAATTTTTCCTCCTGTAAAGAATATATCTGTTTGCCGCCCGGCGGCGGGAGCGGGGAGAAAGGGCGGGATGTACCCCCCGACGGGGCGTATCCTGTTTCCGGACAGTTGAAAATCAGAAAATGCTTCCCCAATATTCGCATAATCTGAATGAAAACAATGCCTTTCCCACGCTCAAAGCGGCAGAAAACCACCTTGAGAAAAATATCAGATACACCTATATAATACCACAAAGACCGAGAATTTCAATATGTGTTCTGTGTGACGGCCATAAAAATCTCGGATTCCCTCCGAATCGCCCCATTTGCGGTGGATAACTGATGTCCAAATACTTTACGCACCCCTGTTTACAAAAAGCAAACCGGTCCGGGCAAAACTGAACAGCACACCATTTGTTAGACAAGTATGAAATAATACTTGTACTAAGGAATAGGGTGTTTCACTATGCCAAAGGGAGTACCGAACAAATCTGGCGGCAGCTGCCCTGGTCCTTGTCCGGAAAAAACACAAGAAGTGACCGAAGAATAAAAAGGCAGCGCCCAGGCTTTTCGCTATGAAAAGTCTGGGCGTTGTTTCGGAAAAACTCCCCCTTTACCATCTGCCCATTTTGTGTTACACTATCCTCAACATTGCAGAAAAGGGGCCGATCGCATGGAAAAGGGAGAAATTCTGGAGGCACGGATCGAGGATTACACCGCCGAGGGGCAGGGCGTGGCCCGGGTGGATGGCCGGGTCATCTTCGTGCCCAACGCCATCGCCGGGGAACTGTGCCGGGTCCGCATCGAAAAAGTCGGCAAGACCTGGGCCTCCGGGAAAATGACGGAGCTTCTGGAGCGCTCCCCCCATCGCATCGACCGGGACTGCCCGGTGGCGAAACTCTGCGGCGGCTGCGACTTCCGCCACATGGACTACGCCGAGGAATGCCGCCTGAAATCCGAACGGGTCCGCCAGGCCCTGAACCGCATCGGCGGGGAAAATCTGGAAAACATGCCCATTTTGCCAGCCCCCACCTGTGAGGGCTACCGGAACAAGGCCCAGTACCCGGTGTCCGCCGAAAAAGGGCGGCTTTACGCCGGATTTTTCCGGGCGGGGACCCATCGGGTCATCGAAAATCAGCGCTGCCGCATCCTGCCGAAGGAAACGGACCGGGTGAAGGACATCGTGGTCCGCCACGCCAACCGGTCCGGGGTCAGCGCTTATGATGAGATCGCCCATAAGGGCCTGCTGCGGCATATTTTCGTCCGCCGGGGAGCGGTTTCCGGGGAAATCCTGGTATGTCTCGTGATAAACGGAACCAATTACCCGAAAACCGGTGCGCTCATCGATGCTCTGAAAGCCGTGCCGGGCTTCACGACGTTGGTGCTGAATCACAACACGAAAAAGGGCAACACGGTCCTTGGCCCGGACAACACGGTGCTTTACGGCCCCGGGTTTATCACGGACACCCTCTGCGGCCTTACCTTCCGGCTGTCGCCCCACTCTTTTTATCAGGTGAACCACCATCAGGCGGAAAAGCTCTACGAAGCGGCTATTGCCCAGGCGGGCATCACAAAGGCCGACCGGGTGCTGGACCTGTACTGCGGCGCCGGGACCATCACGCTCATCATGGCCAGGGCCGCCGGGGCGGTGCTGGGGGTGGAGGTGGTTCCCCAGGCCGTGGAGGATGCACGGGAAAACGCCCGGCGAAACGGGATTGAAAATGCGGAATTTTTCTGCGGCGACGCCGGGGAAGCGGCGGCCATGCTGGCGAAAAAGGGTGAAAAAATCGATGTAGTTGTGGTAGACCCGCCCCGGAAGGGCCTGAGTCCGGAGACGGTGGCGGCCGTGGCGGCCTTTGCGCCCCGGAAATTGGTCTATGTGTCCTGCGACCCGGCTACCCTGGCCCGGGACACCGCCCGGCTGAAAGAGTACGGCTTCCAATTAAAAAGTGCCCAGACCGTGGATTTGTTTCCCCGGTGCGCACATATAGAATCCGTGGTGCTATTCACAAGATAACGGAAAAACTTGGCACTTTGGGGGAAAAGCCGCTCCCATTTGCATCGTCCCCCGGCGAAGATTTGTAGGGGCGGCGGCATGCCCCAATGCGCCGAATTCTATACGCAGAAACCGGTAGAGCGTTGCCTCCCGGCGTGTAGGGGGAGGTGGCACCGAAGGTGCCGGAGGGGGTGTACGGTCAGACGGTGTAGAAAGGTGCCGACCTTCTGAGGGATGCCTTCCCCTGGGGGAAGGTGGCTGCCCGTAAGGGCAGTCGGATGAGGGGCGGTAGGGGCTGACGGTTTCCGACAGGACCTTGCCTCCCTCTGAGAGGGAGGTGTCAGCCCGTTAGGGCTGACGGAGGGAGTGTCCTACCCCTAGAAGTAGGGGCCAAAGGTTTCTGAGAAAAAGCCTTCTCCCTGGGGAGAGGGGGCCGGAATCTATTGGTTCCGGACGGATGTGGGGTCTCTCATATTTCAGAGTAGTCCGATAAAACGCACCGGGTCCCCTCCACACCCGTCACGGCTTGCGCCGTGCCACCCTCTCCAGCAGGAGAGGGCTTTTTTCTGTGTGACTGGCTCGGTACTTCTGAGTGAAGGCTTCCCCTCCAGGGGAAGGCTTTGGCTAGTGCAAACCGTCAGCCCCTACTTCTGACTTAGTACACTCCCCCAGTCATGGCTTACGCCATGACAGCCCCCTCTAAGAGGGGGCCAAGGGCCGGTGCGTAACTGCCAGCCCCTACCGCCCCTCATCCGGTCCCTTCGGGACCACCTTCCCCCAAGGGAAGGCTATTTTTCTGTCCCGGCGGGGGGCAGCGTCTATTTATACGATTCCGGGCATAAGAAACAGGCAGGCGAAAATTCGCCTGCCTGTTCTTTATACGTTATTCTTTTCCCGGCTCGACCAGTTCCCAATGGAACATCTCCCGGAAGTCCGCAAAGCAGGTGGGACAGATCCAGTTTTCTCCCGGGTCGTCCGCCACATAGCCCTCGTGGAGGTCCCCGGCACGGTCGCTGAATTTATCCATGCAGAACGCACAATGCTCGTGGTCCCACTGCTCCGAACGGCGCACAAAGGGCGTTTTCCGCACCTTCCGGCCCATCAGATAACGTTCCTGTCCCTGGAGCCGCCAGTCATCCTTTGTGACCATGGCTTTTACACCAATCTTGCACCGGCGGGGATGGCATCGTCCACCATGACCAGCTTCAACTGGTCCCCACGCTCGGCGCTGAGCAGCATTCCGCAGGACATCTGGCCCATCATTTTCCGGGGGGCCAGGTTGGTGACGGCCACCAGGGTCTTGCCCACCAGTTCCCCCGGCTTATAATACTTGGCAATGCCGGACAGAATGGTCCGGGGAGTGCCGGTGCCGTCGTCCAGGGCGAATTTCAGCAGCTTTTCGCTCTTTTTCACGTTCTCGCAGGTCAGGACCTTCACAACGGTCATGTCCACCTTCTCGAAATCGTCAAAGGCGATCTCCGGCTTGGCCTCGGCCAGAGGCAGCTCCGGCTGGGCGGGCTTGTTCATGGCCTCCAGGGCCTGCAATTCCTTCTCCACGTCGATACGGGGGAACAGAGCAGGACCCGCCACGGTAGCCACGTCCCGGGGCAGCACGCCGAACCGGGCCAGGCTGTCCCAATCCATGGCAGCGCCGCCCAGCCGCTTCTGAATCTCGGCGGCGGTGTCCGGCATGAAGGGGGTCAGCAGACCGCCGCAGATGCGGATGGTCTCCAGCAGGTTGTAAAGCACACGGGCCAGCCGGGGCTTCTTGGCCTCGTCCTTGGCCAGGACCCAGGGGGCGTTCTCGTCGATATACTTATTGGCACGGGCAATGACCTTGAAAATTTCGCCCAGGCCGTTCTGGAAAGCGAACTTGTCCATCTGGGCCTCGTACCGGTCCCGAAGGGTGGAGACCATGTCGAGAAGCGGCGCATCCAGGGCCTCGTCGGCCTCCTGCACGTCGCTGAGCTTTTCTCCGAAATACTTCTGGGCCATGGCCACGGTCCGGGACACCAGATTGCCCAGGTCATTGGCCAGGTCCACGTTGATGGTGTTGATGAGCAGCTCGTTGGTGAAGTTGCCGTCGGAGCCGAAGGGGAAGGTCCGCAGCAGGAAGAACCGCAGGGCGTCCACGCCGAACCGCTCCGCCAGAACATAGGGGTCCACCACGTTTCCGCGGGATTTGCTCATTTTTTCGCCGTTGAAGTTCAGCCAGCCGTGGCCGTAGACCTTTTTCGGCAGGGGCAGGTTCAGGCTCATGAGCATGGCGGGCCAGATGATGGAATGGAACCGGACGATTTCCTTGCCCACGAAATGCACGTCGGCGGGCCAGTATTTGTCCAGATCGTGATAGCGGTCGTTTTCAAAGCCCAGGGCGGTCATGTAGTTAAAGAGAGCGTCGATCCACACATAGACCACATGGCCCGGGTCAAAGTCCACCGGCACGCCCCAGGTGAAGCTGGTCCGGGATACGCACAGGTCCTCCAGACCGGGGTCGATGAAGTTGCTGACCATCTCGTTGACCCGGCTCCGGGGTTCCAGATAGTCCGTGTTCACCAGCAGGTCCCGGACCCGGTCGGCGTACTTGGACAGCCGGAAGAAGTAGGCTTCCTCCTCCGCGTCCTGGACCTCCCGGCCGCAGTCGGGGCATTTGCCGTCCTTCAGCTGGCTCTCGGTCCAGAAGCTCTCGCAGGGCTTGCAGTATTTGCCCTTATAGGTTCCCTTGTAGATGTCGCCGTTGTCGTACATCTTCCTGAAGATTTTCTGGATGGCGGCCACATGATAGTCGTCGGTGGTCCGGATGAACCGGTCGTAGGAAATGTTCATCAGCTTCCACAGGTCCTGAACGCCCTTGGGGCCGGTGACGATCTCGTCCACGAACTGCTGGGGCGTGACCCCGGCGGCCTCGGCCTTGTCCTCGATTTTCTGGCCATGCTCGTCGGTGCCGGTCAGAAACATCACATCGTAGCCCTGGAGCCGCTTATAGCGGGCCATGGTGTCCGTGGCCACGGTGCAGTAGGCGTGGCCGATGTGCAGCCGGGCAGACGGGTAGTAAATGGGGGTCGTGATGTAAAACTTCCCCTTGGAACACTTTTCGCACATAGTTTTAACTCCTCCTCAAAAAGAAAAAATCGCCCCTGAGAGACCTCAAGGGCGACAGAACTGACGCGGTACCACCTTGTTTCGCGGGAAAAAATCTTTTCCTGCCTCGAACCCCGTAACGCAGGGTCGGCGGGAACGCCTGGAAAGCATCTCGGCGCTCCGGCTCCGGGGCCATGTTCGTCCGTTTCCTTCGTGCCCCCTCTCACCTGCCGGGGCTCTCTGACCGAAGGGGTGCGGATTACTCTCCCTTTCTCAGCCTTTTTCGATTGTTTTCCTATTATAACCCCATTTCGGTGGGTTTGTCAACCGGATTTTCCGCATCTTTTCCCAGAACGGCCACCACTGCCGCATCGGCCAGCACGTCCGGCCGACCGGTGGAGCCGAAGGCCAGCAGCACCCGGTCCCCCACCTGGGCTCCCGCCAGGTCCACGGCTGCCGTTACCTGGTCCTCCCAGCGCAGCAGAAGCAGGGGAACCTCCCCCAGACATTCCGCCCGCCCCGCCGGGGACAATACCTCTTTTACCATTGCCAGCTTCACGCCAAGCCCTCCCATTCGTTTCCGGGGCGGCGCCGGGCCGCCCCGTCCAGTATTCGCCGCAGCATAAAGGCCTCCACCCGCCTTGGATTCCCGGCAAGGGCCGGGTCCGCCAGGGCCGCCGCCGTAATGTCCCCGGTCCGCTGCCAGAGCTCCTCCTGCCGGATGCCCGCAGAAAGCAGGTCCTCCGGCAGACCCGATTCCCGCCGGAGCCGTTCCAGACATTGGCACAGCCGCTGGGTCCCCAATGCCGCCGTGCTGCCGCCGAGATTTGCGGACCGGGCCAGAGCGGCATATTTTTTCGCATCCAGCTGGGCGTTGAGCCGGACGGCGGCAGGAAGAAAAATGGCCGCCAGGGCGTTCTCCATGCCGGGAAAAGCGGCGCTGACGGCCCGGCACAGCACGCCGCAGACCCCTTCTCCGGCATTCTCGGCGGCCACGGCGGAAAGAGCGTCGGCAAGGAGCCGCTTTTCCCCCGCCCGGCTGTTCAGGGCCAGCCGGAAAGCCTCCGCCGCTAAGCAGTCGGATAGAACCCCGGCATTCCGGGCAGCGTATGCTTCCACGCTTCGGGAAAGCACCGGGAAAATTTCATTGCTTTTCAGCTTCTTTCCGTCCAGAACCGCCAGGTCCGGCACGCAGGCTTCCTGCCGGAATATCTTCCCGTTGAGCCGCCCGGTGCCGGTGACGGCCAGGCCGGAAAGGTCCGTGGGGACCGTGGTCAGCTTCCGGCCGGAGGCCATGGCCGCCAGCTTACCGCAGGAAAGCACGTCCCTGTCCCCAAAGGCGATGATGCGGTCCGCCCGGTATTCCCGTGCCGCCAGGGCCGCCGCCCAGACGCTCTGCTCCGTGGCCTGTGCATGGGAAAAGACCCGGCCCGGAGGCCGGTCCTCCGGAAGGTCCGGCCCGGTAAGGACCAGGGGCCGCAGGGCCTGCCAGTCCTCCGGCCAAGTCGTCCGCACCTGGCAGCCCCAGCGAAATTCCTCCATATCCCCACCGCCTTTTCCCCAGTTTTCCCGCTTACCGAGAAATCATGCAGGTTTTTCGGAAAAAGGAGTAGGAATTTCAAAACAAATGTGCTATCATAAGAGAAAACGAGGTGAGTACCATGGACGAAAAAGAAATTCCGGAAGAAGAACTGCCCCAAGAGGAGGGCTATAAGCCCCGGCCCGCCTGGCAGGTCTGGGCCGCACGGGTGGGGCTGGTGCTGTTCATCATCGTGCTGATCTACGAATACCTGCGGGCGTTTCTGGGGTGGGGCTGATGCGGATACTGGGCATTGACCCGGGCTACGGCCTGACGGGCTTCGGCCTCATCGAATCGGACCGGGGCCAGAACCGGCTGCTGCGCTGCGGGGTCATCACCACCCCGCCGGGGGCGGATTTTTCCGCACGGCTGGAAATGATCTATGAGGATATGCGGGAACTGCTGAAAATCTCCCGGCCGGAGGCGGTGTCCATTGAGGAACTGTTCTTCGGCCAGAATGTGACCACGGGCATCGGCGTGGCCCAGAGCCGGGGGGTCATTCTGCTGGCCATCCGCCAGGCGGGGCTGCCGGTGTATTCCTACAAGCCCATGCAGGTGAAGCAGGCGGTGGTGGGCTACGGCAACGCCACCAAGCACCAGGTCCAGGACATGACCCGCAGGCTCCTGCACCTGGACGCCCTGCCCAAGCCCGACGACGCCGCCGACGCCATCGCCATGGCCCTCTGCCACGCCCGGTCCAGCACCTCCCTCCTGGCCCAGGCCCAGAAAAAGGCGAAGTTTTAAGAAAAACGGGACGCACGCCGGGAGGCAGCGCCAATCTGTTTCTGCGTATGGAATTCCAGCGGCGCCTTGGCCCCCTCTGAGAGGGGGCAGTCGTGGCGCAAGCCACGACTGGGGGAGTGCCCTATCGAACCAGGCACACTCCCTCCGTCTCGGCTGACGCCGAGCCACCTCCCTCTGAGAGGGAGGCAAGGGCCCGTCGGAAACCGTCAGCCCCTACCGCCCCTCATCCGTCACGCCGTTGGCGTGCCACCTTCCCCCAGGGAAAGGCTATTTTCCTTCCTATCGGGGCTTTTTCCGCAACTTATCATCCAAAGGAGGACATCCTATGATCTACTACGTCTCCGGGCCGGTGGCTCTTTTAGAGCCGGGGCTGGCCGTCATCGACTGTGCCGGGGTGGGCTACGGCTGCCGCATCACCGCCTACACCGCCTCCAAGCTGAAGCTCCGGGAAAATACCCGGCTTTATATTACCGAATCCATCCGGGAGGATGCCTACGACCTTTACGGCTTCGAGAGCCGGGAGGAACAGCGCTGCTTTGAGCTGCTGACCAACGTCAACGGCGTGGGTCCCAAGGCGGCCCTGTCCATTCTTTCCTCCGGCGGACCCCAGAATTTCACCCTGGCCGTGATGACCGGCAACGAAAAGATGCTGACCGCCGCTCCCGGCGTGGGCAAAAAAATCGCCCAGCGCATCATTCTGGAGCTGAAGGACAAGCTGGGCGGGGCCTCGGAGCTGGACTTCTCTGCCGGGTCCGTGGCGGCTGCACCGGCAGCCAACAACGCCGTGGGCCTGGCCACTGCTGCCCTGCAGGAACTGGGCTACGGCCCCGCCGAAATCTCCGCCGCCCTGAAAGGCGTGGACCCCAACGCCTCCACGGAGGAAATGGTCCGCTACGCCCTCCGGGCCATGGTCATGAAGTTCTGAGGAGGTCTCTATGAGTCTGGAATTTTCGCAGGAATTGGACAATTCCCCCATTATTTCCCCCACCTTTGCCCCTCAGGATGCGGGCGAAATCGGCCTGCGGCCCAAAATGCTCGCCGATTACACCGGTCAGGAAAAGGCCAAGGGCAACCTGAGCGTGTATATTGAGGCCGCCCGGCGGCGCATGGAACCCCTGGACCACACCCTGCTCTACGGCCCTCCGGGTCTGGGCAAGACGACTTTGGCCGGGGTCATCGCCAACGAGATGGGCGTGAACATCCGCATCACCTCCGGCCCGGCCATCGAGAAGCCCGGCGATCTGGCGGCTTTGCTGACCAATCTGAACCCCGGCGACATCCTCTTTATCGACGAGATCCACCGGCTGAACCGGGTGGTGGAAGAAATCCTATACCCGGCCATGGAGGATTTTGCCATCGATATTATTGTAGGCAAGGGCCCCAGCGCCAACTCCATCCGGCTGGACCTGCCCAAATTTACCCTGGTGGGGGCGACCACGCGGGCCGGACAGCTTTCCGCCCCTCTGCGGGATCGGTTCGGCGTGAGCCTGCGGCTGGAACTCTACACCCCGGAGGAACTGGCGAAGATCGTCACCCGGTCGGCAACGATCCTGGGCATGGACATTGACCCCAAGGGGGCCATGGAAATTGCCTCCCGGAGCCGGGGCACCCCCCGAATTGCCAACCGGTTCCTGCGCCGGGTCCGGGATTTTGCCCAGGTCATGGGCGACGGGACCATCACCAAAGAGGCCGCCCAGATGGCATTGCAGCGGCTGGAGGTGGACGAGCTGGGCCTGGACAACATCGACCGGCGGATGCTCACGGCCATTATCCGCAATTATTCCGGCGGACCGGTGGGTCTGGAGACCCTGGCGGCGACCATCGGCGAGGAGGCCGTAACGCTGGAGGACGTGTACGAGCCCTATCTTATGCAGCTGGGCTTCCTGACCCGGACCCCCCGTGGCCGCTGCGTGACCCCTCTGGCCTACGAGCACCTGCACATTCCATGCCCGGGGATCATTCCCACGGAACAAATGGCTCTGGACCTGTAAAAAGACCGTCGGAATTTTGCACAAAGCGAATAATTCAACCGGATTTTCCTTTATAGACTATTGACAAAAGGAAATCAGGCGTGTATAATCACCATTAACGGCACAAAATGCCGACCATTCCGACCCTGCGTTAATATCCGGGCAACTCGATAGATTTCACGGGGCATCAACTAACCGAGGAGAGGTATTTCAACATGTACGAAGACAAGACTTTAGTTTGCAAAGAGTGCGGCAAGGAATTCGTTTTCACCGCCGGTGAACAGGAATTCTACGCAGAGCGTGGCTTCCAGAACGAGCCCCAGCGCTGCAAGGCCTGCCGTGACGCTCGCAAGAACAGCACCCGTGGTCCCCGTGAGTTCTTCACCGCTACCTGTGCCCGCTGCGGCGGTGAGGCCAAGGTTCCCTTCGAGCCCAAGTCCGATCGTCCCGTGTACTGCAGCGATTGCTTCGCTCAGATGCGTGGCCAGAACTAATTGACCAAACGAATACCCCCGGAACAGCCGTTCCGGGGGTATTTTTATTTTTCTTGGATAAAATGGGAGATACCCACAGGGCATCTCCCATTCTGAAGCCTTAGTTTTTTGCAAAAAAGGACAGGGCGATGGCATTGGGGCCAATGTGGGTGCCAATGGTGGCCCCGATGGTGCAGACGGGCAGGCTGTCCTCGTGGCCCTCCCACAGATGGCGGCTGTCTTCCATGTATTTTTGCAGCATGGCATCGGAAAAACCGGTGTAGCCCAAACATAAAGGCCGGGAAAAGTCCAGTCCGGCCTTTTCTGCCTCCCGCATCAGGAAGTTTTCACCGTTTTTCGACCCACGGGCCTTGCCCAGCAGGATGACCTTGCCGTCCTCGATGGCGACTACCGGCTTGATGGCCAGGGCCCCGCCTACGAAGGCCACGGTTTTGGAAATTCTGCCGCCTTTTTTCAGGTATTCCAACGTATCCAGCAGGCCGATGGTATGAATTTCGCCTTTTTCGGCTTCCAGCCGGTCCGCAATGGCGTCCAGGTCCAACCCTTCGTCCATCAGCTGCAAGGCCCGGTTCACCACCACCTGCTCGCCCACGGTGGCCTGACGGCTGTCGATGACCCGGATGCGGCCGGCATATTCTTCTGCCGCCAGCAGGGCGCTCTGGTAAGTGCCGGACAGGTCGCCGGAAATGGTGATGACCAGCATTTTCTCCCCGGCGGCGTCCGCTTTTTCAAAGACATCGGAGAATTCTCCGGGGGATACCAGGCTGGTCACGGGAAGGGCGTCGCTCTCCACCAGCTTTTCATAAAATTCCCGATGGCTCAGGTTCACGCCGTCCAGATAGGTCTCGGAACCAAAGCTGATCTTCATGGGAATGACCGTCACTTCCGGGCGGATATTGTCCAGATCGGCGGCGCTGTCGGTAATAATGCGAATTTTTTCCATAGGATTTCAGTCCTCCACAAGGTAGGCTTTCAGATTTTTCAGAATTTGTTCGGCGGCGGCATAATAGGCCTCCCGGGCCTCGTCGCTGAGTCCGCTGCCGCCGAATTGCAGGGCCTGGGTAATGGCCTCGTTCATGCGGGCGGCCAGGGCCTGCCCCTCCGGGGTGAGGAAATGCCGGGTCCGGTAGGCCCGCTTGCCGCCGGGATCCTCGGACCGGGCCAGACCCTTTTCGGCAAGCTGACCAAGACAGCGGGACACGGCAGCCTTGTCCTCCTTGGTCAGGTCCGCCAGAGCGCCCACGCTGAGGCCCTCCGGGTGGCAGCCCAGGAAGTACAGGCACATGGTGTGTCGGGAGCGGAGGCCGAAGCGCTGCATTTCCTGGTCCTTGATGCGCTGGATGCAGCGGTTGATCTCCACCGCACAGGCCACAAATTCTTCAAAACGGTTCCGCATACGTCGCCTCCTTAAGTTTCCAAATTTGAGATGCTGGTTTGATGACAAATCAACATCTCGGATTATAGCAGATAGATGTTGATTTGTCAACATTGAAAAAGCCACGCCAGGAAGTGTGGGCCGGTTGCTCAGAGTGAAGCCCTCTCCTGCTTACAGAGGGTGGCCCCGAAGAGGCCGGGTGTGGAGGGGAGCCGGTGCATTTTTAAGGTTGCACAAGACGGAGAGATTTGGCCGCTGCGGATGGATATGTCCGTACAAAAACGGGAGATCCCGGAAAATACTGTTGACAAAATTTGACAGGGCCTTTATAATGAATGCGAATGAATAGCCTGAGTGCCGCCGGTGCCGTTTGGGGCCGGGGGAGAATAGTGAATCGGGTGCGAATCCCGAACGGTACCGCCACTGTATGCGTGGAGATGCCCCTGCAAAGGCGAAAGCCGGTCATTGGAGCCTTGGCTCCGAGAAGGCCGCAGGGGTGTTGCGGATGCGCAAGCCAGGAGACCTGCTCAGGCGAGGAAAAGCCATACCCTGCGTGTTCATGGGGTGATGGCTTCTTTTTGGCGTGCAGAAAAACGGCTGCAACAGCGATATGCTGTTGCAGCCGTTCCTTTTTTGTTCAGGAGGCATTATGCAGAAATTCGATCAGGAACAGCTTTCCCCGCAGGAGCGGCGGCTCATTGCGCTGCTGCGGTCCATGCGCAGCGGAGAGCTTCACATTTTGGTGAAGGACCACCAGCCGGTCCGGGCGGAACAGATCCAAAAAGAAATTCCCCTGGGCCGATAACGCCTCCCACACGTGCCGACGGAAGAACCGCGGTGACCCGGGAGCGCAAGGCTGCCCGGCTGCGGGGCCCGCAGGGACCGCAGATGATCCTGTATTCCGCTTCGGCGTGATATATATTATTTTTTACAAGGAGGATCTCCATGACAAGAAGAATTCTTTCCATGGTGCTGGCCCTGGTCATGGTTCTGAGCCTTTGCCCTCAGAGCTTTGCCGCCAGTGAGACGGACACGATCTCCGTGACCGATCCCGGGGAATTCCCCACCAAAACCGGAGAACAGAACGAAGTGTATCTGGATGCGATCTTTCAGGACAGCGAAGGTCATACCATGACCTATACCCTGTCCGAGGGGGACTACGGTACCCACACCAAGATCGCCCAGGACAAGGACGGCCGCTGGATGCTGTCCTTCACCAACCCCACCGCAGGTACCTACACCCCCACGGTGACGGCCACCTGCTCCAATGGCGCAACGGCTTCCTGCACGTTGAAGTTCATTGTGGAAAAGGGCGAGGACGGAGACGAGCGGCAGTACGGTTACGACGAGACGGACGCTTCCTCCGTGAAGGTCTACGTGACCATTTCCAGTGACGGTGTGCCCCTGATGGGCAATGACGGCACCATCCTTTCCCACCTGGAAGTGAATGTGCCCTACTTCGACCTGGAAAATCAGGGCCTCAGCGAATTTTACCGCTACGGCACCGAGAACGGCAAGGGTGGCTATGTGAATTCCACCCTGATCCGCCGTCCCACGGCCCTGCACCTGTATCTGTACATGATCGGCGTGTACTACCTGGGCCTGACCCCGGAGGAAGTGACCACCGGCAAGGTGCAGGTCCTGGACCACGACGGCGGTCAGGGCGTCATGACCATGAACGGCGAGACGGCCTATGAGGACACCAGCAAGGCGCTGCACATCACCGGCAGCCCCACCTCCCTGTATATGCAGCAGTTCTGGGGCCATGACGAGAACCTGATGTACTACCGCAACCATGTGTACCCCCTGATGGGACCGGGCTGGGGCAGCACGGCGGACTACATCCTGCTCTCCGACGGCGACACCATCGATCTGGCCATGTTCGCCAACTGGAACTTCTGGACCCATGGCGCCTTTGCGGCCTTCGACCAGGACGACTACACCACCACGGTGGGCGGCACGCTGGCCTTTGAGACCGTGAAGTACGATACCCAGTCCGTGGCCGACGGCGGCACCGAAGATTTTGAGCCCATCACCGGCCTGGACGTGAAGGTCTACGATGCGGACTGGCAGGAGGTCGACACCGTTGCCCCCGCTTCCGACAAGAGCAACACCTATTCTTATACCTTCTCCAAGACCGGTACCTATTACCTGCTGGCTACGGACCCCAATGCGGGCGACAGCAGCAGCGACAGCGCCGCCTGCTATGCCCCCGCTACCGCAAAGGTGACGGTGGTCGGTGCAGAGAAGCCTTTTGATCCCGCCGAATACTATAAGGATTTCGACTTCCTCAAGGTTACCCTGGATGAAGAAGGTACCGACTACCTCTACCATGTGGCAGAGGATGAGCTGTATGTTGCGCATTTCAGCAATCCCGGCGACAAGAAGGTCTACACCGTGACGGTCCCCAAGGGAACGGAGACGGTCTATGTGACCTACTCCGCAGACTTCGAAACGGAAATTGCGGAGTATTGTGCGCTGTTCGATGTGGACGGAAATGTGAGCTGGGCCTACAATGCCGGTTCCGATTACGAATACTCCGTTACGGAGAACGAGGACGGCAGCCATACCCTGGCGCTGCCTGCGGCGTTCCTGATGGAAAAAGACCTGTACATTGCCGCAGAGGACAGCAGTTATGATTACTTCAACTGCTTCTACTTTGTGGAGGGCGACAACACCAAGCCCGGCGGAGACACCAAGGTCAGCGTGACCGGTGTAACGCTGGACCAGACGAAGCTGACGGTGGACCGCAATACCACGGCGCAGCTGACTGCCACTGTCCAGCCTGCCAATGCGGCAAACCCGAAGGTCACCTGGAGCACCAGCGCCCCCTCCGTGGCGAAGGTGGACCGCACGGGCCTGGTCACCGGCGTGGCCGAGGGCCAGGCAACCATCACCGTGACCACCCTGGACGGCGGCTTTACGGCCTCCTGCGTGGTCACCGTCACCGACAAGAACAAGCCCTCGGTTGCTGCCGACGGCTATTATGAGATCGGCAATGGGGCCCAGCTGAAGTGGTTCGCCAACGAGGTCAACAGCGGAAAGAATTCTCTGAACGCACGGCTGACCGGCGACATTGACCTGAGCGGCGTTTGCAGCGCCTCCAACCCCTGGACCCCCATTGGCAACCAGGCGGCCAACATGAGCTTCCGGGGCACCTTTGACGGCCAGGACCACAAGATCACCGGCCTGTATCTGGAGAACGCCAATAAGGATAACTACACCAACACCAATTCCTATTACACGGGTCTGTTCGGCCTGTGCGATGGTGCGACCATCAAGAATCTCAGCGTATACGGCGAGGCCAAGGCCATTACCCGGTATGTGGCCGGTATCGTGGGCCGTGCCTGCGGCGTTTCGACGCACCGGACCTGCTACATTGAGAACTGCCACAACTATGTGACCCTGACCGGTAAGCCTACCAACGATCAGATCTACGGCCATGCAGGCGTTGTGGCCAGTGCGCAGGATACGGAAGTCCGGAATTGCTCTAACCATGCCGACATCACCGGCTACCAGGGCTATACCGGCGGTATCGTGGCCGTTGCCGACTACGGCACGACACTGATTGAAAACTGCTGGAATACCGGCAAGGTGCATCTGCGTGGCTGGTACTATTCCTTCGCAGGTGTGGGCGGCATTATCGGCTGCGCCCGCAGCACGGTGAACATCACCAACTGCTACAACACCGGCGACATCAGCTTCTACTACAAGACCCAGCATATCGAGCAGGCTGCAGGCGGCATCGTTGGTGCAGCGGGCAATAGCTCCAGTACCAGCAATATTACCCTGACCAACTGCTATTCCACCGGCAAAGTCAGCGGCGAGTATGACGATAAGGCCAGTATGGGTGCCTTGGTGGGCGGCACGCTGGGCACCACGAAGACCACGCTGACGGCCGTGAACTGCTGGTATCTGGACGGCGTGGCCTCCGTTTCCGGTGTGACCTCCGGCGCAACGGCCTTTACTTCTCAGGAAGGCCTGAATGCAGCAAGCCTGGGCAGCGCCTACGTGAACAGCTGCCCCACGCCCGTACTGAAGGGCCAGACTGCCGTGGCCCATGTGGATAAAGACAAGGACGGCTTCTGCGATGTCTGCGGCAGCGCCATCCCCGCAGTCCCCACCCGGAAGGAAGGTTATCCTGCCGAGACTTCTGCCACCGTGCAGACCGGCAAGGCTTACCTGCTCTCCGACCTGCAGAACGGGAAAATTTTTGAGCCGGTGTCCGGCAAGACCCTGAACTACAAGAACTACTATTATGAGCGCTCCGCCGACGGCGGCAAGACCTGGGAGCCCCGGGTGGGCTTCTCCGATGCCATCTTCGGCGCCACCACCATTCAGATCACCGAGACCAAGGCCGGAGAATACGTCTACCGGTTCTATGCTTCTCACGACGGCGTGAATTTCTCCGATGACACCTGGACCCTGCATCTGACGGCGGAGGATCATCCCGTGATGAACTTCTCCTTCTTTGCCGGCAAGGACTACACCGGCGGCTACCCGGTCCTCAAGTTCTACAACGTGACCACCGACGACGAGGGCAACGAGGTCCTGGGCACGGAGATCACCGACTGCTTCCGTTACAGCGACTTCACCGATACCCTGCCCGAGGGCCAGGAGGCCTATGATCCCGCTCAGGGCACGCTGGTGAAGAACTATCAGACCTTCTATGTGACCCTCCGGGCCGGGCGCTACGCCTACCGGGCCTTCGCCAAAAACGCCGACACCGGCGAGTATGACGTGGCCCTGGGCGGCATGACGCTGGACCTGCCCACGGACAGCAACGTGGACGGCCAGACCGGCGGAGGCACGAACATTTACCTCCTGTGCTCCTCCTTCTATGTGAGCACCCAGAAGCTCGACAAGACCTACTTCACGGCGGACGAATATCATGTGCGGGTGGACTGCCCCATCATGAAGACCTCTGCCGCTATGGGCGACGCTTACGTCAAGGGCAACTACACCTACTATCCCACCATGCTGTACGCAGGCGGCAACTCCTGCCTGTACAACAGCTACGCCTACCCCGACATTGACGGCTACATCTTCACCCAGAACATCAACCAGACCTTCCAGCCCAGCAGCAGTGCTTCGACCAAGAACCTGAGCATCAATGTGGCGGTGGAACTGACGGTCACTGTTCCGGAGAATGCCGAGTTCGGCCTGTTCTTCCAGTGGAACAACTTCAACACCACGGAAGTGGCCCCTATCTTCGGTGATGAGGACGTTCCCTACGCTGACCGCTGGAGAGACAACGGCGACGGAACCAAGACCGCTACCTATGCTATCTCCAAGAGCAACGGCAACTACACCTGGCGGCTCACCGACCCCGACGGCGTTTATGTGACCAAAGCCGGTTGGCTGGCCAACCAGAACGCTTCCGCCAGCGTCAGCTATTCCTTTGCGGAAAGCGACCCCAAGGACAAGCTGTCCCACGACCGCAGCAAGCTGGGTACCCAGGTCGCTAAGCGGGACGAGGCCGATCTGCAGATCAACCTGGACCCCAGCGGCTACAAGGCCGTTTCCGACACCACCCGTGTCCGGGCCTACCGGCATTGGGAGCTTATCAACAGCGATGCGGGCAACATCATGCTGGAGCCGGACTTCAACTGGACGGTGATGACCGGCAATGCCCAGGTCGAGACCGTTAACGGCGGCAATGCCAGCGCCAACTGGGCGGACGTGACCCCCGGAACGGAGGATTCCATCATCAGCGTCTCCTATGACAGCGTGAATGTGAACCCTGAAAAGTACGGCAGCCACGGCGGCCTGTTCCCTGCTACCAACCCCGCCCGGGTGGGCGTGATCGTGGTGGGCGGCACCGGCGTGACCCACGGCAGCGCCGACGCAAAGGTGGCCTATAATAAGGCTTCCGGCGTGACCACCACCCGTTCCGCCGACTGGGACTACAACTACGACACCTGGTATTACAATGCCGAGGAAACGGACCCGAAGCTGGACTTCACCGTGACCTCCAACGGCGAGACCACCGTGGAATACGCCTTCGTTACCACCACGGAGGCCATGGCCACCGGCCTCAGCGATTTCACCGCCGTCACCGCCGAGAACGGCAGCTACACCGTGCCGCTGAAGGCAATGAAGACACTGGGCAACGGCAAGGGCGGCACCGTCATTCTCCGTATGACCGATTCCACCGGCGTTTCCTACCGGCTGGTGCGGGTGGCGGAGGTGACTGTCACCGTGGAGAACGTCTCCAACCCCAAGGAAGCCATCATGCCTGGCGACCAGGTGAAGTTGACCTTCAGCGGAATGTTCCGTGCGGTCAACAAGATCTCCGGCATTTTCAACCCCACTGTTTTCCAGCCCACCTATTTTATCGGCGAGCAGAAGTTTGCGGGGACCCTGGGCCAGTACCAGCGGATGGACAATGCCAGTGTGACCGTGACCATCCCTGAGGACCTGACCTTTGCAGAGGGCCAGGAGACGGCACAGTGCCTGCTGACCAATGGCTACACTTACGGCTCCATGTACAGCGCCGCCAACCCCTTCGCATTCCTCTACAACATGACCGACACCGGCGTGGGCACCAACTTCAACGCCGTGACCGTCAACTACTACATGAACCACTATGCCGATGTGTCCATTACCGTGGCCCGAAAGGTCCTCTACACCGTGGACCTGGCTGTACAGGATGATTCCGGCGCAGCCGTCACCGGCGTGACCGCCCAGGTCAAGGACGCCAAGGGAAATCTTGTGGACGCCGCTCAGGACGGGACCTTCTCCCTGGGCTACGGCACTTACACCTACACCCTGATCGGCAGCGGCTATGTGACCACCCGCGGCTCCTTCACCCTGACCTCCGCCGATGCGGACAAGCTGGTGGGCGGCAAGCTGACCATCTCCGTCACCATGTCCAAGTTCGGCGAAAACGGCTGGGACGGCAAGACCCTCACCGAGCCTGCCAAGGACGATGACGGCGTTTACCTGATCGGTACCGGTGCAGAACTGGCCTGGTTCGCTAAGAACGGCGGACAGGGCAGCGCAAAGCTGACCGCCGACATCGAGCTGGCAGGCTGCGACTGGACGCCCATGACCAGATTCTACGGCACCTTCGACGGTCAGGGCCATGTGATCCGCAACCTGTACGTCAACAGCACCTCTTACCCTGTGGGCCTGTTCGGCTACCTGCAGGATGGCGCCACCGTGAAGAACCTGGGCGTGACCGGCGATGTGACCACCACCAACACCAGCTATGGCCAGGCGGGCGGCATCGCAGGCTTCATGAACGACAACTCCGTTGTCGAGAAGTGTTTCAGCGCCGTGAACGTCACTGCCGGAAAGCATGGCGGCGGCATCGCAGGCTACACGGATACCGCTGCGGTCATCCGGGACTGCTACACCACCGGCACCATCACCACGCTCTCCGCCAATGAGTGCTACCTGGGCGGCATCTGCGGCAGCTTCTATACGCAGTACGCCGGTGCCAAGCTCACCAACTGCTACAGTACTGCAACCGTCATCGGCAGCGGCGGAAGCAATTCCTATGTGGGCGGCCTGAGCCCCATCCCCAATGATGATTATTTCATCAACAGCTACTATCTGGAAGGTACCGTCAGCAAGGCACGCCCTGCGGGCATTTCCGGTAAGGGCGTTTCCAAGACTGCCGAGGAACTGAAAGCCCTGGCTCCGACCCTGGGCGACGCCTTCACGGCCGACAGCACCAACATCAACAACGGCTACCCGGTGCTGACCTGGCAGGTCCCGGCCCCCCAGATTGTTCTGGGCGATGTGGACGGCGACGGCGAAGTGACGCCGCTGGATGCCGTGCTGGCCTATGCCATTGCCAACGGCGAGAAGGAAGCCGCTTCCGAGCAGCTGACCGCTGCCGACGTGGACGGCGACGGAGAGATCACGCCGCTGGACGCTGTACTTATTTACGCATTCTGCAACGGGGAACTGAGCAAGTTCCCCGTGCAGGGATAAAAACTAAGGAGGAGAACCTGCAACATGATGAAAAAAGCGATTTCCCTGATGCTGGCGCTGGTGCTGGTGGTGAGCCTGTGCGGCTCGGCCCTGGCCGCAACGGTGAGCCCCTCGGTGAGCAAGACCACCGTGGCTGCCGGTGAGAGCGTCGATGTGACCCTGACCCTCAGCGAGAAACTGGAAAACATTTACGGAATGTATTATTACCTCAGCTTTGACGAGGACCTGTTCGAGCTGACCGGCAGCAAGGCCGGCGACGTGAACCCGGCGATGTATCTGAGCCAGCTGCTTCATGAGAAGGAAGAATACGGCAGCTACTACATGATCAGCGCCGCACGGACCGGCCCCGGCTTTGACAGCACCTTCAATGCCGGTACGATGTACACCCTGACCTTTACCGCCAAGAAGGACATCACCGAGAACGTGGATTCCGCCTTTACCCTGTATCGGGGCGATGTGATGAATTCCAGCTTCCAGAAGATCGATGAGGGTCAGCTGAAGGATCCGGTGGTCAAGATCACCGTGACCCCCGCCGCTCCCGACTACACCGTGGCCCTGTCTCCTGCGGACCAGAACAAGGCCGTGGGCGAGAACGCCTATGTGGACGTGACCATCGGCGGCAGCAAGACCGAGTACGCCGCTGCGGACCTGCGCTTCACCTATGATGCTTCCAATCTGACCTTCCTGAAGGACGAATCCACCATTCCCGCCCTGGCTACCGTGAAGGACGACAATGGCAGCCTGACCATCCAGATCGTGGGCGACACCAAGAAGACCACCGATGCCTTCAAGCTGGCCTTCCGGGTCAAAGCCTCCGGCGATTCCACCGTGAAGCTGACCTCCGCCAAGCTGGACGAGAGCAAGAACGCTTCCATCCAGGATGCTCCCGCAGCGACTCTGGGCAATGACACTGCAACCATCCACGCCTCCAACTACACCGTTACCTTCAAGCAGGAGGGCTGGTTCACCGGCGAGAGCGTGGTGGCCCCCGGTGCGGACTACACCTTCACCGCTACGGATGCCAACGCCAAGTATTACACTTACTCCTTCGCTGATTCCACCATGGGCGGCAAGGCCGTGACGGTGGTGGACAACGGCGACGGTACCTTCACCATCAAGAACGTGACCGGAAACCTGGTCATCGATGCCACCAAGACCGCCAAGAAGTTCCGTGTTACCGTGACCGGCAGCGCCCAATCGGATGTCAGCATGTCTGACTATGCGACTTACGGAGAAGACTATGAATTTACGCTGCAAAACCTGGAAACGGATGTTTACGACTATATTGTGACCGTGACGGTCGACGGAAAGGTTGTAGATGTAGAACTCGAAGAGTTGGATCTGGGCGGAGACATTATGAGATTCTACACGCTCGCTGGTTCCAATATTACAGGCCCGGTCGTTATCAACGCAGAAAAGATCGAGAAGGCACCCAAGACCACTGCGATCACCTTCACCGGCAGCGGCTCCGCTGACGTGAAGGGCGGCACCAACCAGACCGCCGACAACGGCAAGGACTTCACCTTCGAGTTGGACGCCAAGACCGGCTACACCTACACCGTGAAGCTGGGCGATGAGATCTTGACCGCCGTGGACGGCAAGTACACCATCCCCGCCGCCAAACTCACCGGCGACGCCCTGACCGTGACCGTGGAGAAGAAGCTGGACGTGAGCGTGGACGTGACCACCTATGTGAAGCTGGACGGCAAGGTCATCTACCTGGTGACTGCCCAGGGCACCCTGGCTGACGGCAAGGTCTACACCTACGACGGTGAGGCCATGTTCTACTCCGAGAAGTACCAGGCTTCTGCTTACCTGGTCATCTCCGACCTGCCTCTGAACGAGTTCAAGGAGCAGGCTGCTGCGAAGATTGGCACCAAGGAAGCCGCTGCTGTGGAGATCGCTTACGACTGCGACGTGAACGGCACCACCCTGGTGGACGTGAATGACGCGCAACTGGTCTACAATATGTACAACGCCGTTTACGGCGACTTTGAGACCGTGACCATGCTGACCTTCCTGCGGGCCGATGTGAACGGCTCCAAGGACCTGAACGTGGAGGATGTCAGCGCCATCATCAGCGCCATTCAGTAAAGACTTCCGGCTTCCTGCCCCCAAAACGGGGCGGGAAACGGAAATAACACTCCAAACCCGGCGGCCTCCCGTCCCGAAAAACGGGACGGGAGGCCATCGGGGCCCGATCGATGCGGTGCCGGACACCGGAACGGCATCGATGAGGACCCGATCCCAATGAAAATCAAGGAAAATCAAGGAGACGAACGATATGAAACGAGTGATCAGCCTGTTCCTGACCCTGCTGCTGGCTCTGGCCATGCTGTCCGTGGGCGTGCTGGCGGCGGAGGAGAGCCGCAGCTATGATTTTGACCTGAGTGTCGGCGGCAGCCACGAGATCACCGCCCGCACCGGCGACGTGCTGACCGTGACGCTGACCCTGCGCCGGACCGACGCTGCCCAGGCGGCGGAGATGTACGCCATGCAGGACGAAATTCGCTATGACGACGAATTTTTTGAAGTGGTCGATGGGGGCGCTCTGACGGCTTCCGGCGTGCAGACCACGGACATTGCGCTGATGGGCGGCGACCGGGCATTCTATGTCAACTTTGCCTCCATGACCGGCGGGGAGACCTGGCAGCCGGAGACCCTGGTGGCTACCTTCCAGATCCGGGTGCTGGCAACCTCCGGCACCTCCACATTGAAGAATGAAAACTGCCTGGTGTCTCTGAAGGACGGCTCCGGCAGCTATACCGCCACGGTACGGGACCTGACCGTCACCGTGTCCGACACCTGCTCCGTCCGCCTGGACCCGGGCAACGGAGAGGAGCCCACCACCGTCAGCGTGAAGCTGGGCGAGAAGCTGGAAAAGCCCCAGGACCCCACCCGGGAGGGCTACACCTTCACCGGCTGGTACCGGGATGCGGATCGGACCCAGCTCTGGGATTTTGAAAACGACACCGTTACCGAGAATATGACCCTGTACGCAGGCTGGTCCCAGGTGACCCAGCCCACTCAGCCCTCCACCCCGGAGCCTCCCATCCCCACCGGGGACAGCGTCCAGCCCTGGATGCTGCTGCTCCCCCTGCTGGCCCTGGCGGCCATTGTTGTGCTGGTCATCCTGCTGCGCCGGGAGCGCAAGACGAAATGACGAAGGCAGAAGCGTCCCTTCGGAGCCTTTCGGACCTGACGGAGGCGGAGCAGAAGCTCATCGAACTCATCCGTCAGATGGGCTACGGAGAAATTTTCCTGCAAATGGAGGACGGCCAGCCGGAGGAGATCCGGGAATTGCGCCGGAGCATCCTGCTGGACAGTTGAAAGGCAGAAAACCATGAAAAAAACACAACACCGCATCCTCAGCGCCGTCCTGGCGCTGGTGCTGGTGCTGAGCCTGGTGCTGGGTCTGAGCCGCATGGCCCGGAGAGAACCGGATGACCCCATCCGCAAGACCGACGAGGTCTTGCAGGTGGAGGCCCCCGGAGGCGGAACGTCCACGGCGCCTACGGAGACCACGGAGCCGGAGGATACCGAACCGGAAACGACGGAACCCTCCACGGAGCCGCCGGAGGAGACGACGGCTCCCACCGAACCGGATGCCACCGAGCCGCCTGCGGACCCTTCGGGGCCTACAAGTCCCGATGTTACGGACCCGGTGGTCACGGACCCCACGCTTCCCTCGACCCAGGACCCCACGGACCCGGCAGGCCCGACGGCGCCCACCGGTCCCGGCAACGAGACCCAGCCGAATGTTCCGGACCCCACCGGCCCGGAGGAATTGAGCATTGACACAGATCTGACCAGCCGGTCTATCCAGGAGAAAGACCTCCCGGATGGCCAGCTGGCGTTTTGGGTGAAAGCGGTAGGCGGCACGGGACGGGAGATTATCCGGGTAACGCTGCGAAATTCCGCTACGCCTTTCAACGGCACGACGCTGACCAGCACCGATGGGCTTCATTATCAGGCCCAACTGCGCCCGGCGGAATACAACACCATCACCGTGTATGTGAAGCTGGACGGGGAAAATGTCCTGGTGCGGACCTTCCGCATTTACTACACCCCGAACCGGGCCGATGAGGAGAATCCCGCCGTGGGCGAATATCCTCCCTCCATCGTGCTGAGCACCGACGGCATTTATTCCGACGGGGACATCATTACCTCGGAGAATCTGCTCCTGACGGTGACGGCCCGGACCAACCCCAAGGGGGACCCCATTTACTCTAACCAGATAAAAGTTTGGCTCAACGGCGTTCTGGTGGAAAAACAGACCGGCGACGCCCGACCGGAATATCAGCTCCACTTCGAACGGAGCAATGTGTCCGATTATCGGGACTATAAGATCGAAGTCATGGCCTGGGACGGGGAAAATTCCAGCTACCGAAGCCTGACTCTGCGCTATCACGCCATCGACGAAGGAGATGTGAAGGGCAGCGTCACCGTGGAACTGGACTGCTCCGTGCTGCACCTGAACTGGGGAGACGCCTGGCTGGACCGGGAGGAACTGGAGATTCGCCAGGGCGACACCTGGGCAAAGATCGTCCTGCGGTTCCTGGAGGACTGCGGCTACGAGGCCACCTATGACGGCACGGTCAACAGCAATTTCTACCTGCGCAGCATTTACCGGGCGGATTTTGCCGCCGGGGCCCAGCCGGATGAGAAACTCTGGGCGCTGATCCTGCGGGACGGCCTGACGCTGAACGAGAATCAGCACGATTCGGACAGCCTGGGCGAATTTGACTATACCATGGCCTCCGGCTGGATGTACTGCATCAACGGCGGCTACCCGGGCCGGGGCATGGCGTCCACGGAGCCCAATGACGGCGATACTCTGACGTTGTGCTTCACCCTGAGTTATGGCAAGGACATCGGCGGCTACGAATCCAGCGGCGGCAGCTACGGCCATCTTTCCAGCTACTGCGGAATGTGGCGGCGGGGCAGCTATATCCCTCTGGAACATGATTTCCAGGTGACGGAACGGGTGGAACCTACGGCTACCGAGGACGGCTATATCCTGTCCGTCTGCTCCAGGTGCCTGGAGGAGAAGAAGGAAATTCTCCCGGCCACCGGAGAAACGGAGCCCACAGACCCGGCCCCTACGGAGCCGATACCCACCGAGCCGGAGCCGACAGAACCGGAACCCACAGACCCCGTGCCTACGGACCCGGAGCCGTCGGAACCGGTCGATCCCACATCCCTGCGCCGAAAGCGGCGGGAGGAGCTGCTATGAAAAGAATCGTGATTTTGCTGCTGTGTCTGTGCCTTTGTCTGGGCACGGTCTACGGCGCAGCGGAAAAAGACCCGGCCCGGCAGGTGGAAGAAGCCCTGGCGGCGGAATGCAAGACCCCGGTGGGAGCGCTGCTGGCGGACCGGGAAATGCTGCCTGCAGGCAATTCCGGCAGCGACTGGCTGGCCATGGTGCTGGCCCTGAACGACATTCCGGAGCAATATGAAGCCTATCTGCAGGCATTGGAGGACTATGTGACCGGGTGCTATGCCAAAAACGGCGACCTCAGCAAGGCCAAGGCCACGGAATATCACCGCATTGCCCTGACGGTGCTGGCCCTGGGCGGGGACCCCACCCGGTTCGGGAAAAACGAAGCCGGGGCGCCGGTGGACCTGATCGCCGAGGGGACCTATGCCTTCCGGGGGACTCTGGGGGCCCAGGGCCTCAACGGCTGGATTTTTGCCCTGATCGCCCTGGATGCCGGGAATTTTCCGGTACCGGCGGATGCGGCCCTTGGCCGGGAGGAGATCTGCGCCGCCATTCTGGAGGCCCAGGAGCCGGACGGGGGCTTCGGCCTGGTTTCCGGCGGGTCTGACGTGGACATCACCGCCATGGCCCTTCAGGCGCTGGCCCCTTACCGGGATACCTGCGGCGAGGCCGTGGAGAAGGCCCTGGCCTACCTGTCGGACAGGCAGACCGACACCGGGGGCTTCGTGAGCTACGGGGCGGAAAACCCCGAATCCTGCGCCCAGGTGCTCATTGCCCTGGCGGCGCTGGGCATTGACCCGGCGCAGGACCGGCGCTTTCAGAAAAACGGCCGGACCCCGGAGGATGCTCTGGAAACCTTCGCCCGGCCCGACGGCACCTATGTACACGCCCTGGCGGAGACCAAGGGCAACTTGATGGCCACCACCCAGGTCCTGCTGGCCCGGACGGCCCTGGCCCGGCTCCGCAGCGGCGGAAAACGACTTTACGATATGACGGACCGGACCGCTCCGCCGGAAAGCAGAAGCGGAAGCGCCCCCTGGCGGGTGTACCTTCCCCTGGGAGCGGCGGCTGCGGCGGCGCTGATCGGTCTGGGAATAAGAGGGAAAAAGCATGGAAAGACTCACTGATCAAATTCAGAACGAAGTGAACCGGGTGATCCTGGGCAAGGAGGACGTGGTGCGAAAGGTCCTGCTGGCGGCGCTGGCCGGAGGCCATGTGCTGCTGGAGGATGTGCCCGGCGTGGGCAAGACCACCATGGCCATGGCCTTCGCCAGGACCCTGGGCCTGGAGACCCGGCGGGTCCAGTTCACCTCCGATACCCTGCCTTCGGACATCATCGGATTTTCCGTGTATGACCGGCAGACGGAGCAGCTGCACTATCAGCCCGGAGCGGTGATGACCAACCTGCTCCTAGCCGACGAGATCAACCGGACCTCCAGCAAGACCCAGTCGGCGCTGCTGGAGGCCATGGAGGAGCGGCAGGTGACGGTGGACGGCAAGACCCGGCCGCTGCCCAAGCCCTTCCTGGTGCTGGCCACGGAGAATCCCGTGGGGTCTGCGGGAACCCAGATGCTGCCTGCTTCCCAGCTGGACCGGTTCCTGATCCGGCTGAGCATGGGCTACCCGGATCGGAACAGCCAGGTGGCGCTGATGCGGGACCGGCACAGCGAGAACCCTCTGGACGGCTGCAGGACCGTGGGCGACGGGGAAGCGCTGCAAAGGCTCTCCGCCGAGGCCATGAATGTGTATGTGTCCGACGGAGTCTACGGCTATATCGCCGACCTGGCGGAGGCCACCCGGAAGGACCCGGACGTGGCCCTGGGCCTGAGTCCCCGTGGAGCATTGGCTCTGTGCCGGGCGGCCAAGGCCAACGCCTATCTGGAGGGCCGGGACTATGCCACCCCGGAGGACGTGGCGGCGCTGCTGGAAAATGTGGCGGGCCACCGGCTGGTGCTGGGAGCCAAGGCACGGCTCCGGGAGCGTACGGCCGAAAGCGTGCTGCAGGATATTCTCAGAACCGTCCCCAAGCCCGGCGTGAAGGAATGGAAGCTGTGAAAGCAATCGGAAAAGGCATCCTGCTCTCGGCATCGCTGCTGGCAGGAGCGGCATTGACCTTATGGACCGGCTCCGGCTGGGCCCTGGCGGCCACGGCGCTGGTGCCCGTGATCCTGGCCATGGGCCGGCTCTGGAATCAACTGGCCCGGAAGGGACTGACGGTATCGCTGCAGGCACCGGCCTCCGCCGAAAAAGGAGCGCCGGTGACGGCCGCCCTGACGGTCCGTCCCGGAAAACTGCCGCCGGTGGGACCGGTGTGGGCAGCGGTCAGCGTGGACAACGACCTGACCGGAGAGAACGCCCGTCTGCGCTTCCCGCTGCAGGCGGAAGGGGACCGGTGGACCGGCCATGTCACGCTGAACAGCGCCTGCTGCGGGCGGCTGCGCATCGGCGTGAGCGATCTGGAACTGTGGGACCCGCTGGGGGTTCTGAGATGCCGGGTGCCGGTGGACCAAAATACAAAAACGGCCGTCATCCCGGACCTCTTTCCGGTGGCCTGGGACCCGGCGAAGGGTATCTGCCGGGACGATACCGGGGAAAGCGCCCCCAAGCGGGGGGAGGACCGGGCGGAAATCTATCAGCTGCGGGAGTACCAACCGGGCGACGATGTCCGGGGCATCCACTGGAAGCTCTCCTCCAAGCTGGACCGGCTGGTCTGGCGGGAGCCGGGCAGCACGGCCAGCCGGTCGCTGCTGCTGGACTGGGACCCGGGCTCTGCCGGTCCCCGGGAGGCCGACGCTTTGGCGGGGGCCATTTTCTCCCTGGGCTGCGCCCTGACGGAGGCGGGCATTCCCTATACCCTGGCCCTCCGGGACAACGGAGCCTGCCGCCTGGAACAGATCACCAATTCGGAGGAGCTGACGGAGCGGCTGTTCCTGATTCTGCGGAACCGGGGCGGGGTGCTGTCTGCACCGCTGCCGGAATTCGGAAGGGTCCTGCGGTTCTGTGCAGGAACGGAGGACAGGGGAGACGGGGCCTTCCTGCTGTGCTGCTCGGAGGAGCGGCAGACGGTGGAAAACGGCCTCTGGTTCCCGCCGGAGGGCTGTGCCCAGGCACTGGAACAACTGGAGGCGGCCTATGGATAACGGAATTACCCTCCGTCCGGAGGGGACGGATATGGGCGCTCCCGGCCTGAGTGCGCTGCTGGGGGTCCTGCCCCTGAGCGCCGGACTGGCGGCGGCAGCGGCGGAACTGTTCCCGTCTCTGGGGCTGCCCTGGTGGGCGGTTTTCCTGGCCGCTCTAGCGCTGCACGGCGTATTGCTGGCCATTCCGAACAGAAAAAACTGGCTGTTTCCTGCTGGATGCGGCCTGCTGCTGGTCACAGGACTGATTTTTGCCGGGCCTTTGGGCCTTTCTGCCGGATGGCTGCTGAACGATCTGCTTTCCCGGCTGACCGTGGCCACGGGCCGCATTTATCTGGAATTTGAGACCGGCGGAGGCCCCGTTCCCGCATTTCTCTGGGGCGCCGGGTGTCTGGTGCTGCTGGACCGTCAGGCCCTGACCACCGGAAAATTTTATTGGCTGCTTCCGGCGCTGCTCTTTGTGGTAGCCGGAACGGCGCTGGGAGCGGAAGGCCCCGGCCTGCTGCTGATCTGCCTGGGTGCGGTACTCTGTCTGCTGCCCGGCGGGTGGCGGAACCGGGGTGCCCGGCTGCTGGCGCTGTGCCTTGCCGGGGCGGTGGCTCTGGGCCTGGGCATGGCGGGAAGAAATCTGCCGCTGGAACAATGGAAATCGGACTTGCGGCAAGCGTATCATGCGCTCCGCTGGGACAATGCCGCAGCTTCCATGCCGGAGGGCCGTCTGGACGGCCTGGGGGCCTGGGAAAAGTCCGATGCTCCGGCGTTGAAGGTCACGCTGTCCCAGCCGGAGGCCATGTACCTCCGGAGCAGCGTGTACGAGGTTTATACCGGTCAGAGCTGGGAAAAACGGGCCAACGCCGACCGGGCGGAGGCTTCGGACCTTTATTATTGGCTCCATGCGGCGGACTTTTACGGCCAGAGCCAGATCGCCTCTGCTGCAGCCCAGGCGGGGATTTCCGACCGGGCGGAGGTCACGGTGGAAAACGTGGGGACCTGCCGGGCCCACGGCTACTGGCCCTATGGGGCTGCGTCGTCCGCAGAGGCCGTGGCCATCGGCGACGATGCCTTCCCGGCGGAAAATACCTTCGTCTCCGTACCCGGCAGCCTGCAAACGTGGTACGGCATCCAGCGGACCTTGGCCGAGGAAGGCCGGGGCAGCGATTACCTGACGCTGGAGCGGGCCTATGCCGCCGATGTGACGGCGGCGGACCTGCAGCTGACGGAAACCGCCTGGCAGGTCCTGAACCGCCAGCTGGGGGAGGATACCGGCAGCCGGACCCTGGGGGAAATTCAGACCACCATCCGGGATTACCTGGCCGAACACCTGCATTATGACGAGCAGGTCCACACCCCACTGGGCAATGAGGACTTTCTCCATTATGTGCTGGAACGCAGCAACGCCGGGTACAGCGTCCATTACGCCACGGCGGCGGTGCTGATGCTCCGCTATTTCGGCGTTCCGGCCCGGTATGTGGAGGGCTATTATCTGACGCCGGAGCAGGCGGAGGCCATGGAAGCCGGAGAAACGGTGACGCTGACCGAGGAAAATGCCCATGCCTGGGCGGAATTTTACCTGAACGGCGTGGGCTTTATCCCCTTTGAAGTGACCCCCGGCTACATCCGGCAGGAGGACCTGGACTTCGGAAACGACGAAAACGGCGGCGGGCAAAGCGTCTATACCGCAAGCCCCCGGGAATATGAACGGCCGGAGGAAACGGACACCCAGCAGGAGCCGCCCCGGCAGAGCCAATTCCGGATGCCCCGGACCTGCTGGCTGCTGGCCGGACTGCTGCTTCTTTTCCTGCTGGTGCTGCCGCTGATCCGGCGAGCCCGGTTCCTGCGAAAAATGAAGAAAATCGACCAAGGCCCCTGCCGGGAGGCCATTCAGGCCAAGTACGGCTACGCCCGGTATCTGATGACCTTCCTGGACCGGGTCCCGGAGGATACGGCGGCCCATGCGGCAGAGCTGAACCGGGAGGCGGCCTTCAGCGGTCATCCCATGACGGAGGAGCAGCGGCAGGAAATGGATGCTTTCGTGTCCGACCTGCAGGAGCGCTGCCAAAAGGCATGGAATGTTCCCAAAAGCATTTATTACCGGTGGTTCCGGTGCGTTATTTAGGAGGCGACGTTTATGAAAAGAATCACGGCGTGGCTGGTGTGCCTTGTGCTGCTGCTGTCCTGCGTCCCGGTGACCCGGGCGGCGGAGGAGGCGGGCCGGTTTTATCTGACGGCGGCCACAGAGCAGCAAACGCTCATTGAGCCGGTGGCCATTGCCTACACGGCGGACCAGACGGTGCGGCAGGCCCTGCTGGCCAGCCAATACTCCTTCGAGGGAATGGAGAACGGCTTCGTCTACGCCATTGAAGGCACGGCGGGAAATTATACCTGCTATTATGACGGAGGCGGCTATGATCTGGACGTGCCCGCCTCCGGCATCACGGCCATCGTCTTTTCCGAAAATGCCTCCGGCTATACGGAGGGCACGGCGGAGCTGGCGGCGCTGATGGGCCGGTACCGGGAGCGGACGGACCATGTGCAGAATTACGCCCCGGCCAGGGCGGCCTATGAGGCGGGCCTGAAGTCCCTCCGGGGAACGGCGGCCGATGCCGGGGAGCGGAAAGAAGCCCTGGAAAAGGCCATTTCCGATTACGAGGCCATTCTGAACGGCCCCAAGTACACCCTGACCGTTGCGGCTTCCCAGAACGGCCAGACTCTGACGCAGCCGACAGTGACGCTGACGGATGCCTACGGCAACGAGACCACCGGCACCGGCACGGAGATCCGTGTGGTGGCGGGGGAATACCGGTTCTCCGTCAGTGACGGCGGCTGGAACCGGACCGAGGGGACCGTGACGGTCACGGAGGACCGGACCCTGACGGTGCAGCTCCCCGCCGGGGAGTGGTTCGGGGACATCAACATTCTGGATGCGGAGAAAAAGCCCTTTGACCGGACCCAGGATGCCTCCGCCCATACGGTGCAGTTCCTTCTGCCGGATACGGCCACCACTTACGGCCTGTACCTGAACGCCGGGATCGGCGATGTGCCGGACCGGGAGACTACTCGTCTGCGGACCATTTACACCGGCGTGGACGGCACCGACCGATCCAACGTGACCCGCAGCTGGAACAGCGAGACCACCTCCCTTTCCCAGCTGCTGGAGACGGGCCTCGCAGGCCGGACCTGGATGCTGGAAGCCCAGTACCCGGACACAGACGGCTATACCGAAATCCAGTCCTACACCGTGACCATGGTGCGCTACCCGACCCTGTCCGCCCTGGGCGTCACGGCGGAGGGGACGGTGCTGCCGCTGGAATTTGCACCGGAGGTCACGGATTACACCCTGACCACCGTTTCGGACCGGGTGGAGATCACTGCGGAAGCCTTTACGGCAGAGGGGACCGCCATCTCCGGAACGGGTACGGTGGCGCTGACCGGCAACACCACCGCCCATACCGTTACCGTCACGGCAGACAACGGCCAGAGCCGGGAATACCGGCTGACCCTGGAAAAGAAGGAGGCCGTTTCGGTGACGGTCCGGGCAGCATCCGGCACGGACACGGCGGTCTATAACGGAGCCAATGTGCGTATTGCGCCGGTGAACGGGGCCTATGCCCTGATTCCCGGAGCGGAATATACCCTCATCGCCACCCGGGACGGCGTGTATCATACCCGCCAGACCTTCACGGCCTCGGCGGGCCTGACGGTCACGGCGGCGGAGCCGGAAACGGCGGATGCCCTGACTGGCCTGGCCCTGTATAACTCCGGAGCCTCCGCTTCCCGGCAGGAATTTGTCAGCCGGGAGGGCTTTGCCGCCGGCCGGCACAGCCTTACTTATGTGATTCCGGACGCCAACAGCGCCCTCTATGCCCAGGCCACGGCGGCCTGGGGCTATACGCCTGTGGCCCGGTACCGGAAGCAGACCCCCGTGGAGGCCACCAACGGCCAGGCGGTGTCCACGGAGTTGAAATACGCCGTGGGCGTTTCCGGGACGACCCCCCTCAGCGGCGCTCTGGCTGCCTGCGGCTATGGCCAGAGCCTGACGGTGCGCCTGGAAAAAACGGAAAACGGCGTGACCTGGTATCAGGATTACGACCTGACCATCCGGCGGCAGGAGGAATTGCGAAATCTGCGCTTGACCGTTGGGGAAGAGAATCTGACCCTGGAGGACCTGTCCGGAAAGTCCACCAACTTCAACCGGAAGGTGACGGAGTACGCCGTCACGGTGTCCCGTGGGACCGATTCTCTTGCCTATGGGCTGACGTTCTTCAACGAAGTCACCCAGTCCCCGGTGGGCGGCGGGTACTATGCCCTGGTGGGGGAAACCCGGCTGGAGGCCCCGGCAGCGGGGACCATGACCCTGGACCCGGATAAGGACGAGGAAATCCTGGAGGTGCAGGTCTGCCACGTCAGCGAGCTGAGCGAGCCGACGGTCTATAAGGTCCACGTCCGCAAGACGGACCCGGTGGCCGTGACCATCCGGACCCAGCCGGAGAACGCCATTGTGTTCCTGACGGAGACGGCCACCGGCAAGCGCATCGCCGGGGAGAACGGCGTGTATTCCCTGACGCCGGGCACTTCCTATGACTATACCGTGACCTGTAATGGCTATGTGGGCCAGGAGGTCGCCGGCTACAAGGCCCCGGAGCAGGCGGAGACCCTGACCGTGACCCTGACCAAGGCACCGGAGAGCACCCGCACCCAGTATGATGCAGCCTGGCCCAGCTTCCGGAAGGATGACGCCAACAATGGCGTGGTATCCGTTTCGACCCCGGTGAAGAACACGGAGGCCATGCTCAGCTGGGCCACCAAGCTGGGCGACGGCTATTCCGCCGATGCCTGCGGCTGTCCCATTCTGGTGGGAGACTACCTGTATGTGTACGCCATGTCGGAAATTTACAAGGTGGATACCGTTTCCGGTCAGGTGGCGGCCAAGGGGAAGATGGACCATTCCTCCAGCTTCGCCATCAACACCCCCACCTATGCCGACGGCATGATCTTCGTGGGCCTGTCCGACGGCACCGTGCAGGCTTTTGATGCAGATACCCTGGACTCCCTGTGGATCTACCACAATCCCCGGAAGGGCCAGCCCAACTGCCCGCTGGTGTATCATGACGGCTATCTCTACACCGGCTTCTGGCTGGGCGAGACCAGCAAGGCGGACTTTGTGTGTCTGAGCGTTGCCGATGAGGACCCCACGGACCCCATGGAGGAAAAGCTGGCCACCTGGACCTATACCCAGCTGGGCGGCTTCTACTGGGCGGGGGCTTACGTGTCCGATACGGCGCTGGTGGTGGGCACCGACGACGGCCAGGCAGGCTATACCAAGGGCTATGCCCAGATTTTGTCCCTGGACCCGAAAACCGGCTTTCTGAAGGATGCGGTGACCATGCCCTTCCGGGGCGACATCCGCAGCTCTGTGACCTGGTACCAGGGGAACTGCTATTTCACCTCCAAGGGCGGCTATTTTGCAAGGATCGGCCTGAACGAGGACGGGACCTTCACGGAAAACAGCCTCAGGACCCTGAAACTCTACAACTACGCCGACGATGCGGCCAATCCCGCCATGAGTACCTCCACGCCCACCATTTACAACGGCCGGGCCTATGTGGGCGTGTCCGGCGTGGGACAGTTTGCGGCCTATTCCGGCCACAACATCACGGTCATCGACCTGGGGGGCTGGGACATTGCCTATACGGTCCGGACCCAGGGCTATCCCCAGACCAGCGCCCTGCTGACTACGGCCTATGAGGCGGAGACCGGAGCGGTGAATGTGTATTTCTTCGACAATTTCACCCCCGGCAAGCTGCGGATGCTCACGGACCGTCCGGGGCAGACCGAGCCGGACGTGACGGTGGTGGAGCGCTATACCGACGGCGGAAAGACCACCGACTATGAGACGGCCTATGTGCTCTTTACCCCCAGCGGAGCCCAGATGCAGTATGCCATCTGCAGCCCCATTGCGGATGAATACGGCACCATTTACTTCAAGAACGACTCGGCCTATCTCATGGCCCTGAGCAGCACCATTACGGAGCTGCGGCTGGTCTCCCAGCCCACCAGGACCCAATATGGGGAGGGAGAGACCTTTGACCCTGCGGGCATGAAGGTGGAGGCGGTGTACGCCAACGGCAAGACCAGAGACGTGACGAAATATGTCACCTGGTCTCCGGACCCGCTGAGTGCCGAGGACGAGGATTTCCGCATCGTGTTCCCCTATGCCATGTATCAGGACCGGGACGGGGAGACCGGCGTGGAATGTGAGCAGCCCTTCGCCACGGTGCGCCTGACCATCACCGGCAGCGCTGCCAAGGGCGACGTGGACGGCGACGGAGATGTGACGCCCATGGATGCGGTGCTGGCCTATGCCATCGCCAACGGCGAGCTGTCCCCCACGCAGACCCAGAAGCAGGCGGCGGACGTGGACGGCGACGGAGAGGTCACGCCCATGGATGCGGTGCTGATCTACGCTTATTCCAACGGTGAACTGGACAAATTTCCCGGATAAAACCGCAAGGGGCCTTCCCGTAAGGGAAGGCCCCTTTTCGTATATACAGGAAGGAGGAGAAGCCCTCCGGCGAGGCGTTGTAGGGGCGACGGCATGCCCCGCCCGCCAACGTCCGATGCCTGAGCATTAAAAATCGATGCTGACCCTGCAGGGACAGGATCTGCTCCTTGGTCCGCCGGTAGTCCGCACCAATGCCCTCTCCTGCTTACAGAGGGTGGCCCCGAAGGGGCCGGGTGTGGAGGGGAGCCGGTACGATATTCGGACTGCCAGGAAAGACGATAGGCCCCACATCCGTCAGCCCTAAAGGGCTGCCACCTTCTCCCCGGGGAGAAGGCTTCCCTCAGAAACTTTTACACCCTACTTCTATTTAAGGACACTCCCCCGGTCTGCCCATAGGGCAGACAGCCCCCTCTAAGAGGGGGCCAAGGGATTGTACCTCGTCTCAGTGCCTACCGCCCCTCATCCGTCTGCCCTAAAGGGCAGCCACCTTCCCCCAGGGGAAGGCTATTTTGCGCCACGCCGGTGGGCATACAGGAATTCGATAGATTACACCCCCTCAGTCACGGCGGTGCCGTGACAGCTCCCCCTTTCAGGGGAGGCAAGGCTTCGCCGGGGGTGCCTTTGAAAACCGGGTTTCCCACACTCCCTCTACATTGACCATAGGCTTTTGCGAAAAATTTCGGGAAAGGGGAAAAATAGTGGTTGAATTTATGGGCGTTTTGTGTTACGATAATGCTGTATCGATATGGGCGTGCTGCGCCCTGAAATAATGCAGCAGATATTGAGATCTGCATGATACATAGGAGGTAAAAACCAATGAACGTAGCAGAAATCATGGAAAAGCGCAACGCATTCTCCTTTGAGGTGTTCCCCCCCAAGACCGATGTGGGCATGGAAAAGCTCTGCGGTGAGGGCGGCGTGCTGGAGCAGCTCTACACTCTGCATCCCGACTACATTTCCTGCACCTACGGCGCAGGCGGCACCAACGTGGGCAAGAACCTGGAAGTCCTGGACAAGATCACCAAGGACGGCAAGGCCATCGGCGTGACCCACTTCACCTGCGTGGGCAACACCAAGGAAGGCATCAAGGAGCAGCTGAACACCTATCTGGACCACGGCATCAACCACATGCTGGCCCTGCGGGGCGACCTGCCCTTCGGCTGGAAGGGCACCGGCGGAGACCTGCACTACGCCACCGAGCTGGTGAAGTTCGTCCGTCAGGAGTTCGGTGACAAGTTCACCATCGCTGTGGCCGGTTCTCCCGAAGGCCATATCTCCTGCCGCTCCCTGGAGGCTGACATCTCCTTCCTGAAGCAGAAGCAGGACAACGGCGCCGACTACATCATGACTCAGCTGTGCTGGGATATGGACCAGTTCCGTTACTGGCTGGACGCCGTCCGTGCCGCAGGCATCTGGCTGCCGGTGGACGTGGGTATCATGCCCATCCTGGACCAGGCTTCCACCATCAACATGGCTCTGTCCCGCAACGGCTGCGTGATGCCTCGTGCGCTGTGCGAGATCATCTCCAAGAACTGGATCTTCCCGAATCCCTTCTCCGTGGGCCTGAAGACCGCCAAGGGCGACGAGGCCTGCTTCGACGCCGACGTGGAGGGCAAGAAGCAGTCCTTCAAGGAAGCCGGTATCGAGTACACCATCAACCAGATCGACGAGTACCGTGCCTGCGGCATCAACGGCATCCATCTGTACGCACTGAACAAGTACGACGATGTGGCCCGGATCGCCAAGGAAGCCGGCCTGCTGGACCTGATCTGACGATTCAACACCGAAAACACCTCCGCCCGCCCTTTGGGGCGGTGGAGGTGTATTCCGGTTTTTCCAAAGGAGTAGGATCATTATGGCAACACCCCATACCATTGCGGTCGCCGGTAAAGGCGGCGTAGGCAAGACCACCACCTGCGGCATGATCGTGGACTACCTCTGCAAGCAGAAGCAGGGACCCATCCTGGTGGTGGACGCAGACGCAAACTCCAACCTGAACGAAGTTCTGGGTGTGGAGGAGAGCGTTTCTCTGGGCACCATCCGGGAGGAAATGGCCCAGGCCGAGCTGAAGGGGACCATCCCCGCAGGCATGACCAAGGCCGACTATGCGGACATGAAGTTCAGCGACGCCCTCATCGAGGAGGACGATTTCGACATGATCGTCATGGGCCGGACCCAGGGCAAGGGCTGCTATTGCTACGTCAACGGCGTTCTCAAGACCCAGATCGACAAGTATGCCAAAAATTACCGCTATCTGGTAATGGACAACGAAGCCGGTCTGGAGCATGTGGCCCGGGGTACGCTGCCCCATGTGGACACCATGCTGCTCATTTCCGACTGTTCCCGCCGGGGCATCCAGGCGGTGGCCCGGATCGCGGAAATGATCGACGAGATGAAGCTGAACCCCGGTCAGATGGGCCTGATCGTCAACCGTGCGCCCGACGGCGTGCTGGATCCCGGCGTGAAGGAAGAGATCGACAAGCACGGTCTCAAGCTCTTTGGCGTACTGCCCCAGGACGACGCTGTGTTCCGCAGCGACTGTGCCGGGGAGCCTACCGCCAAGCTGCCGGACAGCGATCCCGTAAAGGTGGCTCTGCGTGGCATTCTCCAATCCATTGGCCTGTAAAAGCACTTTCCTTTCCGGCTTTTCACTGATAAATCACGAAAAAACATAAGGGGGATAACAACAATGTCTTTCGTTCCTAAGACGCAGCCCTCCAGCGGCAAGATCAATGCCGTGACCCTGGGCACCGGTGACAAGGCAATCGTCATCGGCGGCCAGAATGTGCTGCCCTTCTACACCTTCGATGCGGCCATTGAGCACGCGCCCAAGATCGGTGTGGAAATTTCCGATGCTGCCAACGAGTGGAAGGAAGCGGGTATCCGCAGCTTCTACGAAGGCTGCACCACCATGGTCGATTACGCCAAGAAGGCCGAGACCATGCCCGGCGCAGATTTCCTGTGCCTGCACTTTGAGTCCGCAGACCCCAACGGCGCCAACCGCTCCGTAGAGGACTGCGTGGCTGACGCCAAGGCCGTGGCCGAGGCCGTCACCATGCCCATCGTCGTCATGGGCTGCAAGAACATCGAGAAGGACGGCGAGCTGTTCAGCAAGGTCGCCGAGGCCCTGCAGGGCAAGAACATCCTGGTGCTTTCCGCCCGCAGCGAGGACTACAAGACCGTCGGCGCGTCCGTCGCCCTGGCTTACGGCCAGAAGGTGGGCGCTGAGACCGCTGACGACATCAACCTGGCCAAGCAGCTGAACATCATGCTCAAGGGCCTGACCGTTCCTGCCGAGTCCATCGTCATGAACATCGGCACCGCCGCCGTGGGCTACGGCTACGAGTATGTGGCCTCCACCTTCGACCGGGTCCGTGCCGCCGCTCTGAACCAGAGCGATGCCGACCTGCAGATGCCCATCATGGCTCCCGTGTCTCCCGACACCTGGGGCGTGAAGGAATCCACCGCTTCCGAAGAGGACGAGCCCGAATGGGGCAGCCAGGAGGAGCGTGGTATCGACATGGAAGTCGCTACCGCCGCTGCCGACCTGACCGGCGGCGCTGACGCTGTCATCATGCGTCATCCTGCTGCCATCGCCACCGTGAAGAAGTTCATCACCGAACTGGTGTAATCGGAAGGAGGATATAGATTATGGCATTGAAAGGTTTGGACATCTTTAAGCTGTCCCCCAAGAAGAACTGTAAGGAGTGCGGCAGCCCCACCTGTATGGCTTTCTGCATGAAGGTCGCCCAGGGCGCCGTTTCCATTGATAAGTGCCCGTACTTCTCTGATGACGCAAAGGCCGTGCTGAACGAGCAGACCGCACCCCCCATGAAGACCATTACCGTGGGCAACGGCCTGAAGCTGGGCGGCGAGACCGTGCTGTTCCGTCACGAGAAGACCCTGGTCAACAAGAACCTGTACGCCGTTTCCGTGTGCACCGGTATGGACGATGCCGCCGTGGACGCCAAGCTGGCAGAAATGCAGAAGGTGGACTACGAGCGTATCGGCGAGCGGATGTATGTGGAGTTCGTGCTGGTTGCAAACAAGGGCAACGACCCCGAGAAGTACGCCGCTCTGGTCAGCAAGGCCGCCGCTACCGGCCGGGCCCTGATCCTGGAGTGCTGGGACGCTGAGTGCGCCAAGGCCGCTCTGGCCGTGTGCAAGGACGGCAAGCCCATCCTGGACGGCGCTACTCCCGACAACTGGGAGACCATGAACGCCATCGCCACTGAGGCGGGCGTGACCCTGGGCGTGTGGGCCGAGAACCTCTCCGACCTGTACGACACCGTGAAGAAGCTGGAAGGCGCCGGCAACAAGAACCTGGTGCTGGATGTCACCGGCAAGACCGCCAAGGAGACCCTGGCCAACGCCGTGCTGGTTCGCCGGACCGCCCTGAAGGACGGGGACCGGACCTTCGGTTATCCCTCCATCGTGAACATCGGCAAGATCGCCAAGGGCGATTCCCGCCTGCAGACCGCTTACGCTGCCATGTTCACCGAGCGCTATGGCTCCATCCTGGTCATGGAGAACATGACTTACGCCGAGGCCCTGCCTCTGTACGGCCTGCGCCAGAACATCTACACCGATCCTCAGAAGCCCATGAAGGTGGAGGCCAAGATCTACCCCCTGAACGGCGCCGACGAGAACAGCCCCTGCTGCCTGACCGTGGACTTCGCTCTGACCTACTTCCTGGTGTCCGGCGAGCTGGAGCGGAGCAACTGCCCCGTGAACCTGCTCATCACCGACGCTTCCGGTATGTCCGTGCTGACCGCCTGGGCTGCCGGTAAGTTCTCCGCAACCACCATTAAGAAGTTCTTCGACGAGAACGACATCGAGAACAAGATCAAGTCCCGTACCCTGATCATCCCCGGCAAGGTGGCCGTGATGAAGGGCGAGATTCAGGAGAAGCTGCCCAACTGGCACGTGGTCGTTGGTACCATGGAGGCCGTGCAGCTGCCCAAGTACATGAAGGATAAGGCCTATGAGGCCGACGTGGAGGCCGCCAAGGCCGCCGCTGCCGCCAAGGCTGCCGCCCCCGTGGAGGAAGTCAAGGAGCTGTCCTTCGACGAGCTGCTGGAGACCAAGGTGCCCAAGATCGAGGTCGTCGATATGGGTGTCCACTACAAGGGCCACAACCCCGAGTCCCAGACCTTTGTCACCATCGGCGAGCGGATCCACTGCATCTCCCCGTCCATCCGCAAGGCTATGGACGAGCGTGACCCCGCCCCCATCCTGAAGCGTGCCGCCGAGCAGATCGCTGCCGGTGCCACCTATCTGGACGTGAACATCGGACCTGCCGAGAAGGATGGTCCCGAGCGCATGATGTGGGCCGTCAAGCTGCTGCAGGAGAACTTCAACAATGTGCCTCTGGCGCTGGATACCGCCAACAAGCGGGCCATCGAAGCCGGTATCAAGGTCTATAACCGGACCAACGGCAAGCCCATCGTGAACTCCGCCGATGCCGGCTCCCGTATCTCCAACATCGACCTGGCTGCCGCCAACGACGCCATCTGTATCGCCCTGTGCTCTGCCGACGGCATTGCAAAGGACAACGACGAGCGGATGAAGCACTGCCACAATATGCTCGAGCGCGGCCTGTCCCTGGGTATGGAAGCCACCGACCTGTGGTTTGACCCCCTGTTCCTGGTGGTCAAGGGTATGCAGGACAAGCAGATGGACGTGCTGAACGCCATCAAGCTGTTCGCCGACGAGGGCCTGAAGTCCACCGGCGGTCTGTCCAACAACTCCAACGGCGCTCCCAAGAACGTCCGTCCCATCATGGATTCCGCCCTGGTGGCCATGGCCATGATGCAGGGCCTGACCTCCGCCATCGTGAACCCCTGCGACCTGCGGCTGATGGAGACCATCAAGTCCTGCGACATCTTCAAGAACTACGTGCTCTACTCCGATTCCTACCTGGACCTGTAAGAGCCGGATATTCCCGCACATACGGCCGGGAGGGAACCGCTCCCTCCCGGCTTTGTGCATAAACGGAACTTTGGGCTTTGCCGGGCGTGCGCAGAAAATCCCATCCGACATCTATCTGAACGGAGGTATCCCAAATGAACGGTAAACGAATCATATCCCTGCTGATATTTCTCATTTTTCTTGTTTCCTTGGTGATCTCCTGTGCTTTGTTTTTTAACATGGGTGTTTATGTGGACGAAGCCGGGACAAGCCCGGACGTTGTCTGCGGTGGGGAATTCTGGCTCAATGCTGATTGGGCCAGACTGTTCCTGCTGGCGATGGGGACGGTCCTTAGCGGCGTGCTGCTGGGCATGGAGTTCCGGAAAAAGAAGGGGTAAGGCGGTTCCGAGACATCGGCTGCTTGCCTAAGAAGTAGAACGTTGGTAAAGCCTTCCCCTGGGGGAAGGTGGCCACCCTTTCGGGTGGCCGGATGAGGGGCGGTAGGGGCTTGCAGTTACGCACCGTCCAAAGCCTTCCCTCAGAAGTACGGGGGCGGTTGCTTAGAGCCAAGCCCTCTCCTGCTTACAGAGGGTGGCACGGCACAAGCCGTGTCGGGTGTGGAGGGGAACCGGTACGATATTCGGACTGCTCGGAAAGACGATACACCCCACATCCGTCATGGGCTAAGGCCCATGACACCTTCTCCCCAGGGAGAAGGCTTACGCCCCCGCTGTTTCTGCGTATGGAATTCCAGTGCATCGGGGCATGCCGCCGCCCCTACACACAAAATCGAGGTTGCGTCCCGCCCCTCATCCGTCACGCCCCCGCCGGGGCCAATCAAAAAGAAACAATTGAGCAGGAGGGTATCTTATGAAGAAAACAGCCGCACTTGTATGTGCATTGCTGCTGGTGCTGCTTCTGCCGGGCTGCACGTTGGTACAGCAGGTCGGCAACGCTGCCAAGCAGGCAGAGGAACTGCCGGTTGCGGAATGTGTACAGGCCGCTGCGGACGGCGACGAAGATACCTTCCGCAGCTACCTGCATCCTGCACTCAGCGTGGAGGCGGTCCAAGGCGGCTATCAATCGCTCCATAAGTACCTGAATGGAACGAAAGTCCTGTCCACCCAGGTACAGACCTGCAATATCAATTCCAGTGTCGGCACCAGCGGCAGTAACAAGACCATCTCCGCCCGGATATTGGTCACACTGGAGCAGGGGACGGTCCTGATGGATGTGATCTATCAGGAGAACGCCCAAGGAAGTGGATTCTCTCAATTCCTGTGTTCCATGGGAATTGCACAATAATAAGGAGGAATTATCATGAGTGTATTAACCGATCTGATCTATGGCGGTTCCAACGCCGTGGCGGGCCTCACCGAGGGGGCCGTCAATGACGCCATCGCCAAGTACGGTGCCGACAAGGAGATCGCCTTCCCCGACACCGCCTACTTCTTCCCCACCATTTACGCCGCTACCGGCGTGAAGGTCAAGACTCTGGGCGACCTGACCGCCTGCGTGGGCGTTCTCAAGAGCCTCATCACCAATCAGGACGACCTGGGTCAGGCCCTGAACGCCGGTCTGGCCACCGCCGTGGGCGCTGAGATCATCGAAGGCCTGAAATATGTGGACGGCGGCGACCCCTACGCCAACGAGTCCGGCATCGGCTTCGTGCCCGACCCCGTCATCCGTTCCCTGGGCGTGCCTCTGGTCACTGGCGACATCCCCGGCGTGGCTGTGGTGCTGGGTAAGGCCGACGACGCTGCCAATGTGGTCAGCGTGGTGAAGGACTATCAGTCCAAGGGCATCCTGACCTTCCTAGTGGGCGACTGCATCGAGCAGTGCGCCGAGGGCGGCGTGAAGATGGGCCTGGAGCTGCGTGTCATTCCTCTGGGCCATGACGTGACCGCCGTTATCCACGTTGTCACCGTGGCCATCCGTGCGGCCCTGATCTTCGGCAACGTGCAGCCCGGCGACCTGGCCGGTCTGCTGAAATACACCAAGGAGCGTGTGCCTGCCTTCGTGAACACCTTCGGTGCCATTGACGCCGTGGTGGTCTCCGCCGGTGCAGGCGCCATCGCCCTGGGCTTCCCCGTAGTGGTGGACATCGACCTGGGCGAGAATCAGGTCCCCGGCGCTCTGGAATCCGTCACCGACCATTCCATGACCGTGAAGCACTCCCTGGAGCTGCGGGGCATCAAGATCAAGGTGAAGGAACTGCCCATCCCCGTGGCCTTTGCCGCCGCCTTCGAGGGCGAGATCATCCGGAAGGCCGACATGAAGTGCGAGATCTTCTCCGGCAAGAACCCCACTGCCGAGCTGGTGCTGATGCGGGATGCCGACCAGGTGGAGGATCATAAGATCACCATCATCGGCGACGACGTGGACTGCGGCCGGAAGGACTTCGCCCTGGGCACCTTTGTGGAGGTGTACGGTGCCAAGATGCAGCCGGACTTCGAGTCCGTTATCGAGCGGAAGTTCCATACCTGGTTCAACTACATGGAGGGCGTCATGCACACCGGCCAGCGGAACCAGGTCCGTATCCGTATTTCCAACGACGCTTACGACAAGGGCCTGCGGCTGAAGCACTTTGCGGAAGTCCTGTACACCATGATCATGGACGAGTTCGACGCCGTTGTGGACAAGTGCCAGGTGACGCTCATCACCGACCCGGAGAAGGCTGCCGAGTTCCGGGACACCTTGGCTATGCCTCGTTACGACCAGCGTGACGACCGTCTGGCTTCCATGACCGACGAGAGCGTGGACTGCTTCTACACCTGCATCCTCTGCCAGTCCTTTGCCCCGGCCCACTGCTGCGTGGTCACGCCGGAACGGCTGGGCCTGTGCGGTGCCGTTAGCTGGCTGGATGCCAAGGCCACTTACGAGCTGAACCCCAACGGTCCCAGCCAGCCCATCAAGAAAGAGGGCCTCATCGACGAGCGCACCGGCCGGTACGAGACCGTCAACAAGGCCGTGGCCGATGCCACCCATGGCGCTGTGGAGAGCGTGACCCTGTACTCCATTCTGGAGGACCCCATGACCTCCTGCGGCTGCTTCGAGTGCATTTGCGGCATTGAGCCTGTGAGCAACGGCGTGATCGTGGTCAACCGGGAATACAAGGGCATGACCCCTGCCGGTATGACCTTCGGCGAACTGGCCTCCTGCACCGGCGGCGGTGTTCAGACCCCGGGCTACATGGGCCATGGCCGTCACTTCATTTCCTCCAAGAAGTTCGCAGCTGCCGAGGGCGGCATCGAGCGGATCGTCTGGATGCCCAAGGAGCTGAAGGACGATGTGGCCGAGCGGCTGAACAAGACCGCCAAGGAACTCTACGGCATCGACAACTTCAGTGATTATATCGCTGACGAGACCGTCACCACCGACTGCGAGGAGCTGCTGAACTGGCTTACCGAGAAGGGCCACCCGGTCCTGGGCCTGGAGCCGCTGATGTAATTAAGAAGTCCCAAAAGGGGAGGCGCAAGCCTCCCCTTTTCGTATATCTTGGTCCTTCTGAGGGAAGCCCTCTCCTGCTTACAGAGGGTGGCCCCGAAGGGGCCGGGTGTGGAGGGGACCGGCTACGATATTCGGACCGCCCGGAAATACGATACACCCCACATCCGTCCGGAATCAATAGATTCCGGCCACCTTCTCCCCAGGGAGAAGGCTTTTCTCAGAAGTACCGGGCTGGTTTCTCTGAGTAAGCCTCCCCCTACACGCCGGGAGGCAAACGCCTCGCCGGGTTTTGCGTATAGAATTCGGCGCATCGGGGCATGCCCGCCGCCCCTACAAAATCTTCCCGGAAACGCACAGCGCCCGCACCGGAATTTTCGGTGCGGGCGCTGGTTTTATGCCTTGCTTAAAAATTGCTCTTGATGGCGGAAATGAGAATATCCCCGGCAACCACCCGGTCCTCTGCGGAAAAGCCCTCCGCAAAGTTGTCGGTATAAAGCACCTGGGCGCTGGGCGGGAATTCCTCGTCCCCGGCCCACACGAGGATCTGCATCCGGTAGCCGTCAATGACCTCAAAGAGATACCCGGCATCTCCGTGCTGCACGTTCACGGCTCCCATTTTCTCCGCCGCCTTCCGGAAGGCATCCAGCCGGGTGCCGAAGGTAAAGGCCGCACGGGTCAGGACCCGGCCATTGTAGGGCTGGTGGTACAGCTCTCCCCAGGGCATTTCCCGGAAGGTTTTCCAGGTGCCGCCCCAGGCTATTTCTTTACCCTCCAGCAGATACCGGAGCAGGAAGGTCTGGGTGGGCAGGGGCGGAATACATTCGCCCTCAATGGCGTATTCCGGCCAGGAAATGCGATAAGTTTTCCCCAGCAGGGTCAGGGTGAACGCCTGACCGTCAAAGGGAACATCCGGCAGCCTTTCAGCCACGTTTTCCGGCGTCAAAGTCCGGAATTTCTCTACATAGTGCTCAAAAGGCACTTCTTCCTTGTGATTTTCTACTTGCATCGGCTCACTCCTGGAAGCTGTGGGGGAACAGCTTGGCGTTGGTATGGGGCAGGAAGCAGGCCGCCACAAAGGCGTCCATGTACCCCGGATGGGTGGACAGCTCCAGATAGGTCATGTTGGCGGCTACCTTCTGGCAGGTTTCGATGGCTGCGTCGCTCATGACCATGGCGTAAGCGCCGGTCAGGGAGGAGTTGCCGATGTAGGTGAACTTTTCCAGGTCCACATCCGGGAACATGCCGATGTTCACGGCGTTCTTCATGTTGATGCCGGAGCCGATGCCGCCGGCCACATACACATGGTCGATGGCATCTACGCTCATGTCCACGGCGTTCAGCAGGGTCTCAATGGCGGAGAAAATAGCGCCCTTGGCCCGGATGAAGTTGTCGATGTCCACCTCGTTGATGGAAATTTCCCGGCCCGTCTCGGATTCCTCCGGCTCGGCCAGCACGAAGCGGCCCATGCCGTGGGCGTCCCGGCGGACCCGGCGGCCCTCCCGGACGAACAGGCCCTTGGCGTTGATGATGGAGCAGCGGAACAGCTCGGAAATAATGTCGATGATGCCGGAGCCGCAGATACCCACGGCCTTCTGGCCCGCCTCGCCCACGATGCGGAGGGTGGGTTCCATGGTGTCCTTGTCCAGCGTACAGGCCTCAATGGCCCCGTCGGTGGCCCGCATACCGCAGGAAATGTCGCCGCCCTCGAAGGCGGGACCGGCGGAGCAGGCGCAGGACATCAGGAAGTCCCGGTTGCCGAACACGATCTCGCCGTTGGTGCCCAGGTCGATGAACAGGCTCAGCTCGTCCTTGTCCCAGATCATGCTGGCCATGGTGCCGGCGGTAATGTCGCCGCCCACATAGGAGCCGATGTTCGGGGCGATGATCACCGGGGCCAGGGGGTTGGCGGGCAGCTTCACGTCCCCGGCCAGCAGGCCGTCCCAATGGAAGAAGCTGGGAACGTAAGGCTCCATGCGGACGCTCTCGGCATCCACGCCCACGAACAGGTGGTTCATGGTGGTGTTGGCACCCACGGACAGGCGCAGAATGCTCCGGGCGGAAATGTTGGCGGTTTTGCAGAGATTGGCGATAATGGGCGTTAAAGTATCCTTGATAATGGCATCCTGGAGCTTTTTCCGCCCGCCGGGGCGGCCCTGCTCGATGATGCGGTTGATGACGTCGGCACCGTATCGGATTTGTCCGTTGCCGCCGGAGCCTTTGGCCAGCAGCTTGCCGCAGGTCAGGTCCGTCAGGACCATGGACACGGTTGTCGTACCAATATCGATGGCGCAGCCCACGATGGCGGTGTCCGTGGGGGCGGTGATGTCCATGCAATGGAAGGTGTCGCCCTTTAACTCGCCCTTCACGCAGACGTGGAAATTGTTTTCCCGCAGCACATGGGCCAGCCGTACCATGACGGCGTAGGGAATTTCGACTTTTTCCACCCCGGTGGCGGACTGGATGGCCCAGGTGAGCCGCTCGTTGTCGGGCATGGTGTCCTCCAGGGAGGGAACGTCCATAACAAGGTCCAATGCCCGGTATTTGTTTTCAAAAACGATGCCGCTGGCTTGCATGGCCTCCTGGGCCTGGGTGAAGATGGCGATTTCCTCCGGGGAGCTCAGGTCGGCGGTCTTCATCCGGGACTGATAGGCGGAGGCGATGTCCGGCACCAGCACCGTCACGTCCTCGATGACCCGGCTGGAGCAGCTCAGCCGCCAGCCGTCGGCAAATTCTTCGTCGCTGATGTGCAGGGTTTTGGGGCTTTCCACCGTGCCCTCCACCAGCTTGACCCGGCATTTGCCGCAGGAGCCGTTGCCGGAGCAGGGGGCGTCAATGGCCACGTTGGCCCGGCGGGCCAGTTCCAGGAGATTTTCCCCGGCGTTGCATTCAATGACGACCGGGCTTCCGCCTTCGATCTGGAAGGTTACTTTCATGGATCATCGTCCTTTCAGGATATGTTTTTGTTATTTTTTACGGCTGAAAGCCGAAATAAGCAGGGCTTTGGGATGTGGTCTAACAAGTTTGGAATGATTTCCGGCGATGCGGAAGATAGTCTTCCCCTGGGGGCTGTGCCCCGATGCGCACGAATATCATACGCAGAAACAGAGTAGCGAAAGCCTCCCGGCGTGTAGGGGGAGCCTTTCTCGGAAGAACCGGCTTCCGGCATAACGGCGCAAAACACCTTGACAAACGCAATAGATATAGATTTACCTATATCATACCACAACCGCCGGGAATCTTCAATATGTGTTCCGGTCACTGTCCATAAGAATTTCACTGTTTCTGCCGGGAAACGCCCTTTTGCTGTGCTTTCTCGGGATGCGCCCTTCGTGTCATGCCCGGACTGAAATGACATCTTGTTGAAAAGTTGCTTGATTTATCAGGAAACATTTCAACGATGCGGTTGATTTTTGACCCGTGCAGGCGTATAATATCCATTGAAAAGTAGCAGGATAATACAAGTAAGTTTTCAATGGAGGCTGGACTATGGAAATCAAGCGAGATCGCTATTTGAGGAAGATCATCTCCTTTATGTGGGACGGTCAGGTAAAAGTTATCACCGGAATTCGCAGATGCGGGAAATCCTATCTGCTTCGCACTCTGTTTAAGAACTATCTGCTTACCGAGGGCGTTGCAGAAGACCACATTCTGTCCTTTGAACTGGACCTGACCCGTGATATTCGCTACCGTGACCCGCTGGCACTTGCATCTCACGTTCGGGAGACCGTAGAACACAGCGCAGACCAGTATTATCTCTTTGTAGATGAAATTCAGATGTCCGATGAAGTTCCGAACCCCTACAATCCGGACGGCAAGAAGATCACCTTCTACGATGCGCTCAACGATTTGAAGTCCTTGTCCAACTTGGACATTTATGTGACCGGCAGCAACTCCAAAATGCTGTCTTCTGACATCCTGACTGAGTTTCGGGGGCGTAGCGACGAGATCCGTGTGCATCCGCTTTCCTTTTCCGAATACTACTCGGCTGTTGGCGGCGATAAACAAGACGCTTTTGACGAGTTTGCTTTCTACGGCGGTATGCCGCTGATCCTATCCCGACCCACGGACGCTGCGAAGATGGCGTATCTGAAATCGCTGTTTTCCGAGGTTTATCTGAAGGACATTGTAGAGCGGAAGAAGATCAAGCGGGAGGACGTGCTGTCTGCCATCCTTGATCTGCTGTGTTCGTCCATCGGCTCTCTGACCAATCCGACGAAGGTTGCAGCCACCATCAATACCGTGCAGAAGCGCAGCGGTGAGAATGTCGTTGCCCTAAACACCGTGAAAGCCTATATGGATCACTTATCGGATTCTTTTCTTTTCACCGAATGCAAACGCTGGGATGTGAAGGGCAAAAGCTATTTTGACTATCCCAACAAATACTACTGTGAGGACATTGGACTGCGGAATGCCCGTATCGGCTTCCGCCAGCAGGAAATGACGCACATCATGGAGAACATCCTTTTCAATGAGTTACAAATCCGGGATTGCGCCGTGGACATCGGCATCGTCTACGGCAGTGAAAAAAATGCCAAAGGAAGAATCACGCCGGTTGCACGGGAAATCGACTTCGTTGCGACCTCCGGCAGCAAAAAGACCTACATTCAGTCCGCTTATGCGCTGGGAACGGAGGAAAAGGCCATCACCGAAAACAAGCCTTTTGCGCTGACCGGCGATTCCTTCCCGAAAATCATCGTGCGCCACGACATCCGCAAGCGCTGGTATGATGAGGGCGGCATTCTCAATATCAGTGTCATTGATTTCCTGCTGGACGACACCCTTGTCTGACCCAAGCGGTTGTTAAGAAAATATGAATTCTGAAAACTTCCCTTGCAATTTTGAAGATGTGTGCTAAAATATTGCGTAGCAAGCGACACGTTTTGAAAAAGGAGGCAGGAAATGAAAAAGACATTCGGCGGACGCATCCGGCTTTTGCACTGGTGTACCAGTCAGGCCATGAATGAATCCCTGGCCCAGATCGGACTGACCTCCGCTCAGGGACATATCATGGGCCGGTTGATGCACAGCAAGGAGCATTTGCGGGCCAGGGATATCGAGCGGGAATTCTGCCTGAGCCACCCCACGGTGTCCGGCATTCTGAGCCGACTGGAAAAGAAGGGCTTCATCGAGCTGCGGCCGGACCCGGCGGACAAGCGCTGCAAGCGCATCTATGTGCTGGACAAGGCTTCGGAATTCTCATCCTTAATGAGTGAGACCATTGAAAAAAACGAAAGTCGGTTGGTGGACGGGTTCACCCCGGAGGAGACGGCACAGTTTGCCGCCTATCTGGAACGGGCCATCGGCAATATGGGGGTCAAGCCCCCGAAATTATCCTGCAAGGAGGAATCTGAGTAAATGCTGAAAAAATTGTTGCATTCCGTCCGGGAATATAAGCTGGCAGCCATCCTCAGCCCCTTTCTGATGATCGGAGAGGTGGCCATGGAAGTGACCATCCCCATGGTCATGGAAAAGCTGGTGGATAACGGCATCACCCCCGGCAATATGACGGTGGTGTGGCAGCAGGGGCTTCTGCTGGCCCTGTGCGCCCTGTGTTCCCTGGCCTTTGGCGTGGGCAGCGCCGTGTTGGCCAGCTACGCCGCCACCGGCTTCTCCCGGAACCTGCGCCACGATATGTACCATCGGGTGCAGACCTTTGACTTTTCCAATATCGACAAATTCTCCACGTCCAGTATCGTCACCCGGCTGACCACCGACGTGGCCAACATCCAGATGGGCTTCCAGATGTGCATTCGTATGGCTATCCGCTGCCCCATGATGCTGATCCTGGCAACGATCAATGCTTACCGCATCAGTCCCCGGCTGTGCTTCGTTTACTGCATGGTGCTGCCCCTGCTGGCCTGTGGATTGCTGGTGCTCATTCGCATGGTCCACAAGATCTTTACCCGGGTATTTAAGACCTACGATAAGCTGAACAATGTGGTCCAGGAGAACGTCCACGGCATCCGGGTGGTGAAGTCCTTCGTCCGGGAGGATTTGGAATCCCGGAAGTTCACCGATGTTTCCGGCAGCATTTACAAGGATTTTGTCCGGGCGGAGCGCATCATGGCCTTCAACAGCCCCCTGATGCAGGCGGCGGTGTACACCTGCTTCATCGTCATTTCCTTCCTGGGCGCCAATCTGGTGGTGGCCTCCGGCAATAACGCCGCCATGGGCCTGACCACCGGCGGCCTGAACGCCATGTTCACTTACACCACCCAGATTCTCTCCAGCCTGATGATGCTCTCCATGGTCTTTGTGATGCTGACCATGGCCCGGGCCCCCATGCAGCGCTGCTACGAAATTCTCACCGAGGAGCCTGCCCTCCATAACCCGGAGCATCCGGTGGAGAAGGTCGATGACGGCTCCGTGGACTTCGACAACGTTTCCTTCCGCTATTCCAAGGACGCACCCCGGAACGCTCTGGAGCAGGTGAATCTGAACATTGCCTCCGGCATGACCGTTGGCATCCTGGGCGGCACCGGTTCCTCCAAATCCACCCTGGTGCAGCTGATCCCCCGGCTTTATGACGCCACCGAGGGCAGCGTGAAAGTGGGCGGACGGGACGTGCGGGAATATGACATCCACGCCCTCCGGGATTCCGTGTCCATGGTGCTGCAAAAGAACGTGCTGTTCTCCGGCACCATCAAGGAGAACCTCCGCTGGGGCAACGAGCAGGCCACGGACGAGGAAATGGTCCACGCCTGCAAGCTGGCCTGCGCCGACGAGTTCATTCAGGGCTTCCCAGACGGCTACGATACTTACATCGAGCAGGGCGGCTCCAACGTGTCCGGCGGCCAGAAGCAGCGGCTGTGCATTGCCCGGGCCCTGCTGAAAAAGCCGAAAATCCTGATTCTGGACGATTCCACCTCCGCCGTGGATACCCACACCGACGCCATGATCCGCAAGGCCTTCCGGGAGGAGATTCCCGACACCACCAAGATCATCATCGCCCAGCGGGTGGCCTCCGTGGAGGATGCGGACCTGATTCTGGTGATGGACGACGGGCGTATCGTGGCCTCCGGCAATCATGCCGAGCTGATGAAGTCTTCCGACATTTACCGTGAAATTTACACCTCTCAGACGAAAGGAGGGGAGGAATAATGCCTCCTGTACGGATGCGCGGCGACGGCCGCAAAGCAAAAGACCCCAGGAAAGTCCTCCTTCGGCTGCTGGGGTACATGAAGCAGTACCGTGTGACGCTGATCGCCGTGGTATTCTGCATCATCCTGACGGCAGTGGCCTCCGCCGCTTCCAGCCAGTCCCTGGGCAAGGTGGTGGATGATTATATCACTCCCATGCTCTCCCAGACCAATCCGGATTTTGGCCCCCTGGTGAAGTTCCTGACCATGATGGCGGGACTGTACCTGCTGGGTATGCTGGGCAGCTTCCTGCAGCAGTGGCTCATGGTGAAGGTGAGCCAGGGGACCCAGAAAACCATCCGGGACCAGCTGTTCACCCACATGCAGACCCTGCCCATTCGCTATTTCGACAGCCACCCGGCGGGCGACATCATGAGCTGCTACACCAACGATATTGACACCCTCCGGCAGATGATCTCCCAGTCCCTGCCCCAGTGCATCGCCTCTGTGGTAACGCTGCTGGTCATTTTCATTGCCATGCTCATCAACTCCTGGATCTTGACCCTTATCGTCATCGCCACCGTGGTGGGCATTCTGTGGGTCACGAAAGTGGTGGCGGGCAAGTCCAGCCGGTTCTTCATCGGTCAGCAGCGGTCCCTGGGTGCGGTCAACGGCTACGTGGAGGAAATGATCAACGGCCAGCGGGTCGTGAAGGTCTTCTGCTACGAGGACCGGGCCGGAAAGCGGTTCGATGAACGCAACGACGACCTGCGGACCAATGCCTTCAAGGCCGGTGCCTTCTCCAATATGATGGGCCCGGTGAACAACAACCTGGGCTATATCCAGTACACCATCCTGGCCATTGTGGGTGCCATTCTGGTCATTGCCAGCAAGGGTAAGCTCCTGACCACCGGCAGCCTGCTGGCCTTCCTGCTGCTGTCCCGGTCCTTCAATCAGCCCATTTCCCAGGTGTCCAACCAGATCAACTCCATCATCATGGCCCTGGCCGGTGCGGAGCGTATTTTTGAGCTGATGGACGAAAAGAGCGAGGACGACAACGGCTACGTGACCCTGGTCCGGGCCAACATCGCTCCCGACGGCACCGTCACCGAGAGCAAGGAGCGGACCGGCCATTGGGCCTGGAAGCATCCCCATCAGGCCGACGGCACCGTGACCTATACGGAGTTGAAGGGCAACATCACCATGGACCATGTGGACTTCGGCTATGTGCCGGAAAAGACCGTTCTCCATGATGTGACATTGTACGCCGAGCCGGGCCAGAAGATCGCCTTCGTGGGTGCCACCGGTGCCGGCAAGACGACGATCACGAACCTTATCAACCGGTTCTATGACATCGGCGACGGCAAGGTCCGCTACGACGGCATCAACATCAATAAGATCAAGAAGGCGGACCTGCGCCACTCTCTGGGCATGGTCCTGCAGGACACCAACCTGTTCACCGGCACGGTGATGGACAACATCCGCTACGGCAAGCTGGACGCCACCGACGAGGCGTGCATCGCCGCCGCCAAGCTGGCCAGTGCCGATGAATTCATCACCCGTCTGCCGGAGGGCTACAACACGGTCCTCACCGGCAACGGCGCCCGGCTCTCCCAGGGCCAGCGGCAGCTGATCTCCATTGCCCGTGCGGCGGTGGCGGACCCGCCCGTGATGATTTTGGACGAGGCGACTTCGTCCATTGATACCCGCACGGAGGCCCTGGTCCAGAAGGGGATGGACGCCCTGATGAAGGGCCGCACCACCTTCGTCATTGCCCACCGGCTCTCCACGGTCCGCAATTCCGACTGCATCATGGTCCTGGACCATGGCCGCATCATCGAGCGTGGCTCCCATCAGGAACTCATCGAGAAGAAGGGAACCTATTATCAGCTCTATACCGGCGCATTCGAGCTGGAATAAGCGCTGCCGAGTACAAAAATGTCCCCGACTCTGTTATAGAGCCGGGGATTTTTGGCGCCAGTCACCCGGCGAGACGTTGTAGGGGCGGCGGCATGCCCCGATGCGCTGGAATTCCATACGCCGAACCGGCGGGGCGTATGCCTCCCCCTAAACGCCGGGAGGCAAACTCAGAAGTACGATTTACAGCAGCTTCCGGTACCCGCTGCCGTATTGCAGGCACCGGGAGACCCGGCTGAGGGTAGCCGAGGAAATATCCGTTTCCGCAATGACCTGCTGGTAGGTCTTGCCTTCCTTCAGAAGCCGGGCGGCACGGATGCGCTGGGCCATCTGCTCCACTTCCTTGCGGGTGCACAGGTCCTCCAGCAGCGCCCGGCAATCCTCCTCGTTTTCCAGGGATACCAGGACCCGGTACAGGTCCTCCTCCATTTCCTCGCTGACCTTCCGACTTTCCATGTGAAAGCACCTCCGTTAAGTATCCTCCCCGGAGCGACGCAGGAAAGCGCTGGTTTTTTCGGACCTGGAGTGGGTGAATACCTGCTCCGGCGGGCCCATTTCTTCAATTTTCCCCTCGGAAAGAAACATCACCCGGTCGGAGACCCGGCGGGCAAAGGCCATTTCGTGGGTCACCACGATCATGGTGCTTTCGCCGTTTTTCAGGGAGCGGATGACCTTCAGCACCTCGCCGGTGAGTTCCGGGTCCAGGGCGGAGGTAGGCTCGTCAAAGCACAGAATGTCCGGCTTCAGGGCCAGCGCCCGGGCAATGGCCGCCCGCTGCTGCTGCCCGCCGGAAAGCTGACAGGGGTAGCTTCCGGCCTTGGCGGACATCCCCACCTGGGAAAGCAGCGCTTCGGCCTCCTGGTCGATGGCGGAGAAGATCTGCCGCAGATCAGTCCGGCCTTCAAAGCTGCCGGACTTTTTCAGGCGCTCCCGGGCCAGCAGCTTTTTGGCCAGGGTCACGTTCTCCTGGACGGTGTACTGGGGGAACAGATTGAATTGTTGAAAAACCAGACCGAAGTGCAGCCGTTTTTCCCGGATGGCCTTCTGGCCCATGGTGGCCGGATCGGCGGCATCCAGCAGCGTTTCGCCGTTGACCCGGATGCAGCCGGCCTCCGGGGTCTCCAGAAAGTTCAGGCACCGGAGCAGGGTGGTTTTCCCGCTGCCGGAGGAGCCGATGACGGACAGCACTTCTCCTTTTTCCAGGGAGAAGCTGATCCCCTTCAGCACCGGGGCCTTTCCGTAGGCCTTGCGGATGTTTTCCACTTCCAGAACAGACATGACGTTCCTCCTCAACAGCGGAAATAGTCCATCCGGCGCTCCAGGGTATTCAGCAGTACCGTCAGTATACCAGAAAACGCCAGATAATACAATCCCGTAAAAAACAGCGGCCAGATGAGACCGTTGGATTTGATGAAGGCCTCTCCGGCCCAGATCAGCTCGTACACCGCTACGACACGGGCCAGGGAGGTGTCCTTCACCAGGGTAATGACCTCGTTGCCCATGGGCGGCAGGATGCGCTGAATGACCTGCTTCAGAACGACCCGGAAGAAGATCTGGGGCCGGGTCATGCCCAGCACCTGTCCGGCCTCATACTGTCCCTTGGGGATGGATTCCAGCCCGCCCCGGTAAATTTCCGCAAAATAGCAGGCGTAATTCAGAATAAAGGCCGTCAGTACGGCGATCCAGCGGCCCTGACGGCCGGTGCCCCAGAGATTGTAGCCCAGCAGACCCGGCCCGAAGTAAATGGCCGAAAGCTGGAGCATCAGCGGCGTGCCCCGGACCACCCAGATGATGCTGCGGGTGAGATAGCGCAATGGCCGGAACCGGGTTATGGCCCCCAGGGCGATGACCAGCCCCAGGGGAACGGCGCCCAGCAGCGTCAGGGCGAACAGCCGCAATGTGACCAACGCCCCCTGGTTCAGGGCCTGGAAAACCTGTTGGGTCATGGTCAGCCCGTGATAACGGCTTCCTGCAGACCGTATTCCTTTGCAAGCGCCAGCAGGGAACCGTCGGCGGCATAGGTCTTGAGGAAAGCGTTAAGTTGGTCGGTCAGGTCGGAGCCTTTCCGGAAGCCTACGCCGTATTCCTCGCTGTTCAGTGCCACGGTGTAGGTGAGGCCGGGGTAGCTGGTGCCTTCGCCGATCATGGCCCCGGCCATCAGCAGGTCGATGATGCAGGCGTCGGAGGTCCCGGCGGCCACTTCCTTCAGGGCATCTGCCTGGCTCTGTACCGGGGTGACGGTCCATCCGGCGTCCTTGGCTTGGGCCTCCCCGGCGGAGCCGCTTTCCACGGCGAAGGTCAGGCCGGACAGGCGCTCCTTGGTCTGGTATTGGTCGGCCTTATCCGCCGGGACGACCACCACCTGTGCATTGCGGCAGTAGGCACCTGACGTGGACATGGCGGCTTTCACCCCGTCGTCCAGCGTCATACCGTTCCAGACCACGTCAATGGACCCGTTGTTCAGCTCCATGATCTTGCTGTCCCAGTCGATGACGATGAATTCCGCCGTGACGCCGATGCTTTCGGCGAAGGCCTTGGCCAGGTCCGCATCGAAGCCCACCCAGGTTCCGTCGGCGTCCTTGTAATCCATGGGAGCGAACTCCGTGATGCCCACCACCAGCTTGCCCTTGGCCTGAACGGAGGCCAGGTCGGAAGCGGCGTTCTTTTTCCCGCAGGCCGCCAGGCTCAGAGCCAGAACCAGGGCCAGGGCTGCGGCGATCCATTTTGTTTTCTTCATTGTTTTTCCTCCTCGGCAGTGCCATGTTTCTTTGAATGGCTCTATTATACTTTATTGCGCTAAAGTTGTAAAGTGCCAGCGGGCGGATTTTTTTACTTTCGGAAGGGTCAACAAGCAACCTGGGAAGAAAACGCTCCCGTGCGGACAGAATGTACAAAAATTCCCTGCCATAGGGACACATCCGGGGGAAGCCTTTCCTCAGAAGTACCGGATTGGTTCCTCGGAGGAAAGACTCCCCTGTGCAGGGGTGCGCCCCGCACAGCGAATAGAAATCATTATGACTGCCGGTGGCGGTTTCTGTCCGACAGGTACGCTGTTGACCAAAAAACAAAATTTTTCTAGCAAATCCCGCCGAGCCCGGATATACTTTCCTTGAGAGACCGTTGCCCGGATGCAGAAGGGAGATGTGGGCGGAATGAAAAAAGTGACTGTGTTTTCGGATGTTACGCTTCTTGTGATGTATATTCACAAAGCATAGCAGCCGCCGTGTGGAAGAATTCCACACGGCGGCTTTTTGCAAATACTCTAGTTAACTTGCCTCATTGTCGTCATTCCCCAACTGTTCCGCCAGCAGGGAGATCATGGTCGAGTTGGTAGGGCGTGGGATGGGGCCGCTGGTGTGGAACACCTGGTTCCAGGCGGATTCGTCCCGGTTGTCCCAGGCGGAGTGAATGGCCGCCCGGATGGTCCGCTCCACTTGCAGTGGGTTCCCGCCGCAGCGCCTGGCGACGGTTGGGTACAGTTCTTTCGTGACGGATTGGGTCCGGTCGTGGGCCATGACCAGGACGGCCTCCCGCAGGAATGCGTAGCCCCGCATTTTGGTCGGAATACCCAGCCGCAGGAGCATGTTGGAAACAGTAGTCCGAGGATCCGCCAGCGTGACCGTGGGTGGACGCAATTCTTCCGCCATATCCCGGACCCGGCGAGCCGTGGCATCCAGGTCGCAGGGCTTCCGCATCAGGTAGGAAACGTCCAACTTCTGGCAGGCTTCGACCACATAATTGCTCAGAAAATTGGTCATCGCCAGCACTTTCGGACGGTTTTCGACCGGTAACTGCTGCAGCAAACTCAGCCCATCCAGCCCCGTCAAAAGCAAATCTAACACCAAAATTCCCGGCTGTTCCGCCTGGATCATCTCCCAGGCCTGCCGGCCGTTCTGACAGGTCGCCACGGAAAAATCCCCTCGAAGCCGTTCGGTGAGGGCGTCCAAAAATTCCG
>QWCN01001208.1_pt1 | contig 106995 bp, 113 predicted proteins | sample 1972711 | NCBI WGS metagenome assembly QWCN01 (sample SAMN09866707, study PRJNA288562) | Human gut metagenome isolate term1_stool, whole genome shotgun sequencing... | isolation source: gut | host: Homo sapiens | place: USA: California | reverse complement strand
CGAAAGGTACTGCTTTACGTTTGCGTTTGCAGGATTTCTTACGTCGTATTCAGACACGTTATGACTATCAAGAAGTAATAACTCCGCCCATTGGCAATAAGTTGCTTTATGTAACTTCTGGTCACTATGCAAAATATGGTAAAGATGCTTTTCAACCTATCCATACTCCGGAAGAAGGAGAAGAGTATTTCTTGAAACCGATGAACTGTCCGCATCATTGCGAGATTTATAAGAATTTTCCACGTTCTTATAAAGATCTTCCATTGCGCATCGCTGAATTTGGTACAGTTTGCCGTTATGAGCAAAGTGGTGAGTTGCACGGATTAACTCGTGTACGTAGCTTTACACAGGATGATGCACATATTTTCTGTCGTCCAGACCAGGTAAAGGATGAATTCCTTCGTGTAATGGATATCATTTCAATTGTTTTCCGTTCAATGAACTTTGCTAATTTTGAAGCTCAGATCTCTTTACGTGATAAAGTAAATCGTGAAAAGTATATCGGAAGCGATGAGAATTGGGAAAGAGCAGAACAAGCTATTATTGAGGCTTGTGAGGAAAAAGGCTTACCTGCTAAGATTGAATATGGTGAAGCAGCTTTCTATGGTCCTAAACTTGATTTTATGGTGAAGGATGCTATCGGTCGTCGTTGGCAGTTAGGTACTATTCAGGTAGACTATAATTTACCGGAACGTTTTGAATTGGAATATATGGGTTCTGATAACCTGAAACATCGTCCGGTAATGATCCATCGTGCGCCGTTCGGATCTATGGAACGTTTTGTTGCTGTATTGATTGAACATACTGCTGGTAAGTTCCCGTTATGGCTGACTCCTGAACAAGTTGCTATTCTACCGATTAGTGAAAAGTTTAATGAATATGCAGAGCAAGTAAAGATGTATCTGAAAATACATGAGATTCGTGCAATTGTTGATGATAGAAATGAAAAGATAGGCCGTAAGATTCGTGATAATGAGATGAAACGTATTCCTTATATGCTGATTGTCGGCGAAAAAGAAGCTGAAAATGGCGAAGTTGCTGTTCGTAGACAAGGCGAAGGAGACAAAGGAACCATGAAATATGAAGAATTTGCTAAAATTCTGAATGAAGAAGTTCAGAATATGATAAATAAATGGTAACTTTGCAGCCGTTTCATGATAAATAATAAGTAAACAATAAAAAGATCAAACTAGGAAGTAAACGTTTTTAATGAAGAATGACACTTTAAAAGGGCAATATAGAATCAATGAACAGATTCGTGCCAAGGAAGTCCGCATTGTGGGCGATGATAGCGAACCGAAAGTATATCCTATTTTCCAGGCTTTGAAAATGGCTGAAGAGAAAGAATTGGATTTAGTGGAAATTTCACCCAATGCTCAACCCCCTGTTTGTCGTATTATTGATTACTCTAAATTTCTTTATCAGTTAAAGAAGCGTCAGAAAGAACAAAAAGCAAAACAGGTGAAGGTTAATGTAAAGGAAATCCGTTTCGGACCTCAGACTGATGATCATGATTACAACTTTAAGTTGAAACATGCAAAAGGCTTTTTGGAAGACGGTGATAAAGTGAAAGCTTATGTGTTTTTCAAAGGTCGTTCAATCCTTTTCAAGGAACAAGGTGAAGTATTATTGCTTCGTTTTGCTAATGATCTTGAAGATTATGCTAAAGTAGATCAGATGCCTATACTGGAAGGTAAACGTATGACTATTCAGCTTTCTCCAAAAAAGAAAGAGGCTCCTAAAAAGCCTATGTCTCCGAAACCTGTTGCTCCTGCACAGAAAGCTGAGCAACCCGAAGAAGAGGAAGAATAAGAAAGAATGCGTAACGCGCAGGTATAGTGCGTTGCCATTATATATTTAATAATTTAAAAATAAGTAAGATGCCAAAGATGAAGACTAACTCCGGTTCTAAAAAGAGGTTTACCCTTACCGGAACAGGTAAAATCAAAAGAAAGCACGCTTTTCACAGTCACATTTTGACTAAGAAATCAAAGAAGAGAAAAAAAAGAAAATTTTGAAATTAACCAGAGGTTACTTTGGTGCAAGAAAGAATGTATGGACCGTAGCTAAAAACACTTGGGAAAAGGGTTTGACTTACGCGTTTCGTGACCGTAGAAATAAGAAAAGAAACTTCCGCGCTCTTTGGATACAGCGTATCAATGCAGCAGCACGTCTTGAAGGAATGTCTTATTCTAAATTGATGGGCGGTCTGCACAAAGCCGGTATTGAAATAAATCGTAAGGTTTTGGCTGATTTAGCTATGAATCACCCGGAAGCTTTCAAAGCTGTGGTTGCTAAAGCAAAAGCTGCTTAAGACTCAACAGTTTATGAATTACAAAGTGTCAGTTGCTAGGCTAGTAACTGGCACTTTTTCTTTGCACGGCAGTGAAAACAGAATAAAAGAAACTCTTCAAATTAATCTGATGCACCGAGAAAGCTTCGTTCTTCAATGGCGGGCCACATCCTTCGGGACAGCTTTAAGCCGGTGGATTACAAAGAGGACGAGCGCTCAAATCTTGTTCTATCAGAGTTTCATCACATCGTCGGTACGGCTTTCTTATATACTTTTCTATGATATTTTATTTCTCAGGTACAGGTAATTCAAAGTGGATCGCTAATCAGCTGTCTAAGGAACAAAAAGAGGATTTAGTTTTCATTCCCGACGCATTGAGGAGTGGAGTGTTGGAGTTTTGTCTTAAAGAGGAAGAAACGATTGGATTCGTGTTTCCTATTTACTCGTGGGCGCCTCCTGAGATTGTATTGAACTTTATCCAAAAACTCTCGCTGAAGGGGTACAGAGGGCAGTATTTGTTCTTTGTATGTTCTTGTGGAGATGATATCGGCTTGACTCAACAGGTTCTGATGAAAGCGTTCAGACATAAGGGATGGGAATGTCATGTCGGCTTTTCAGTCACCATGCCTAACAATTATGTATTGCTTCCGGGATTTGATGTGGATAGCGAGGAACTGGAGAGGAAGAAGTTGGCAGAGAGCGTCGCGGAACTTAAAAGGATAAATACTTTGATCAGTAAAAGAGAACACTTGTTTTCCTGTCACGAAGGCAGTATTCCTTTTATTAAAACGAGAATAATCAATCCTTTATTCAATCGTTTTCAAATGTCACCTAAGCATTTCTATGTAACAGATGGCTGTATCGGATGTAGGCGTTGTGAGAAGAATTGTCCGATGGAGAATATTACTATGTCAGAAGGGAAGCCGGTCTGGGGAATGAATTGCACCTCATGCCTGGCATGTTACCATGTATGTCCCCGGCAAGCGGTGCAATATGGGAAAAGAACAAAAGGAAAGGGGCAGTATTTCAACCCCAATTCCGGCTATTGATCTTTGATTTTAATGCTGCAATGAGATAGGTCTTCGATGATTGCAAGGCTTTCTACTCTGACACCCTGCTCTTCCAGCACTTTGCGTCCGTTTTGGAATGCTTTTTCAATGATGAATCCCATTCCTACCAGATTTGCTCCGGACTGCTTAATGAGATCAAGAACACCTAATGCCGCATTTCCGTATGCAAGGAAGTCATCTACAAAAAGTATGTTGTCATTTGGAGTCAGAAAATCGGAGCTGATAACAACTTCGTAATCACGGTCTTTTGTAAACGAGTGGACGGTGGTACTTAGTGCATTCTGAATCGTTTTGGGAGATTTCTTTTTGGCAAATACAACAGGCAAATCCATCAGGTAACCTGTCATGATAGCCGGAGCAATGCCACTGGCTTCTATTGTCATGATTTTATTTACGTTTGTGGCTGCAAAACGGCGGACAAATTCGACTCCGATTGATTTCATCAGAACAGGGTCCATCTGGTGGTTGATAAAACTATCCACTTTCAGAATACCTCCTTCGTAACATTTTCCATCTTGCAGAATTCTTTTTTTGAGTAATTGCATATAATCTGATATTAATTAATAATGTGCTAATATGCCATTCCGGATGATGAAACAAAGGACGGCATATTAGCACATGAACTATTTTAGTCTTACTTGTTATCTCTTAAATCTTTCACACGAACGGCTTTCCCCTCGCTTTGAGGTAGAGAACCTTTCTTAACCAGTTTTACTTTGGGAGTAACCAGGATTTCGTCTTTCAGTTGGTGGGTAATATCCTTGCGTATTTTCTCCAATTCAATATAATTGTCGGTAGAAAGATCGCTCAGCTCCACTTCAACAATCATTTCATCCTGATTATTGATTGTTTCCAGCGTAATTAAATAGTTGCTGCCCAATTCGGGGAATTGTACTAGAATTTTCTCTACCTGCATCGGGAAAATATTGACTCCCTTGATGATAAACATATCGTCACTACGTCCTTTAATCCGGTCAATACGGATATGTGTACGACCGCAAGGACATTTTCCCGGAAGAATACGGGTTAAGTCGCGGGTACGATAACGGATGAGCGGCATCATTTCCCGATCAAGGGTAGTGAGTACTAATTCTCCGGTTTCTCCTTCAGGAACAGGTTCGCCTGTTTCTGGATCAATGATTTCTACTAAGTAGCAATCCTCCCAAAAGTGCATTCCGTTCTGTTCCAGACATTCGAAAGCAACACCGGGACCGTTCATTTCCGTCATACCGAAGCTGTTGTATGCTTTTACACCCAACATCCGCTCTATTTTCCGACGTTGTTCATCTGTATGGGGCTCTGCACCGATTACCAAAGTTTTCAGTGTGGTGCCTCTTGGGTCTAGTCCTTCTTCCTGAAAGACCTCTGCAAGACGAATGGCATAGCTTGGTATAGCATGCAGAGCGGTTGTCTTAAAGTCATTGATGAATTTAATCTGCCGCTTGCTGTTACCGGCTGCGGCAGGAACGGTAAGACAGCCCAGACGTTCGGCGCCATATTGGAACCCTAGTCCTCCTGTAAACATTCCATATCCTGAACTATTTTGAAAAACATCTGTTTTACGGATTCCTACCGTATATAGGCAACGGGCTACCAGATTAGCCCAAGAATCAAGGTCGTGTTGTGAGTGAACGATAACTGTCGGATTTCCGGTAGTACCACTGGAAGAGTGAATACGCACACCATCATTCCTCATATCTCCCGCCACCAGTCCGAAAGGGTAGTGGGCACGCATATCGGCTTTGGTCGTGAACGGTACTTTACGGATATCATCCAGCGATTGTATGCTGTCTGAGGTAATACCATGTTTACTGAAAACCTCCTTATAGTATGGAGCGTTTGCAGCGATACTGATTGTTTTCTTCAAGCGTTGAAGCTGCAATTCCTGCAACTTCTCCCGACTCATGGTTTCTATTTCTTCTTCCCAGTATTGTGTACTCATGGCAGTCTCTATTATTACATAAGCTTTTCCGCAATTTCCTTGCCGGCAGCCAATGCTTTAAGATTCATTTCTACAATTGCTTCCCCTTTACGTTGGAAAATCTCGTGAATGCTGTCCTGCACTTTTGCGTAGTCAATGCCAAGAAATGGAATTGTTGCTCCCAACAGGACGATATTGGCTACCCGTGCGGAACCGGCTTCTTTGGCTACTTTATCTACATTCAATACTATCTTATGAGGTAGTTTGTTGATTTCTGCCATTACTTTGTCCGTTTCCGGATAGTTGGGAATATTGACAAAAGGAGTTTCATTCGTTACCAGCCACCCTTCAGGGCTAAGGTAAGGAAGATATCGAAGGCCTTCCATAGGTTCCAGTGAGATAATAAGATCACATTTGCCGGAAGGAATCAAATCGGAAGCAATCGGCTGATCGCTGATGCGGAGGTTGGATTGAACGTCTCCTCCGCGCTGGCTCATTCCGTGCACTTCTGCTTGTTTCATATAAAGTCCTTCCTTTAAAGCGGCTTTACCGATTACGGTAGCAATGGACAAAATACCCTGTCCGCCTACTCCTGATAATATAATATCTTTTTTCATGGTTTACTTGCTTCTTTTTTTACGTGCTAATGTCTGGATACACTCTCTGCGTGGAATAATGACAGATACGCCACAATATTCGATTTCTTCGCGTATGATCTGTTTCATCTCTTCGTAATTCTTCTTCAAAGGAACAACCACTCTGATATGGGCGGGCTCTACACCGAGACCTGCACAGATTGCTTCGATACGTCCGGTTCCTGCAGAATCTTGCCCGCCTGTCATAGCGGTAGTCTCGTTGTCGGATATTACAATTGTCACATTGGCGTTTTCATTTACGCAGTCTAATAATCCCGTCATTCCCGAATGAGTGAATGTGGAGTCACCGATGACGGCTACGGCCGGAAACAAGCCTCCGTCGACTGCACCTTTTGCCATAGTGATAGAAGCACCCATATCTACGCATGAGTTGATAGCATTGAATGGCGCATTTGCTCCCAGTGTATAACAGCCGATGTCACTGAATACTTTATGTGCGGGATATTCCTCTCTGAGCACTTCAGTCAATGTGGTATACATATCGCGATGGCCGCAACCTTCACAAAGTGCGGGCGGACGCATCTCTACCACAGACGGAATGCCAAATTCGGACTTGTTCTCTTTGCTTACCGCACGGGCTACCGAGTCAGGATTCAGTTCTCCGTCTTGCGACAAAGTGCCGTCTAAACGCCCTTTTACCTTTATACCAATACCCAGATAACCTTTCAGTTGTTTTTCTACAAAAGGTTGACCGTCTTCCAAAACAAGAATCTCATCGCAAGATTCTACCAACTGATGGAGTTGTTTTTTCGGCAGTGGATATTGTCCGATTTTGAGTACCGGATATTCACAGCCTTCGGGGTAGTTTTCCATCAGGTAATTGTAACCGATACCACATGCGATGATTCCTAGTTTCTTGTTAGGGCCATCTGTATATTTGTTGTACGGTGATTCTTCGGAGGCCTTTATGAACTCATCTTGACGTGAAAGTAATACTTTATAGCGTTTGCGGGCATTTCCCGGCAACAGGATGAATTGACGCGGGTCGTTGCTGAATGATATTCCATTCTGTGGTTTCTGTTCCTTGCGTTCTACTCCGGAACGGGAATGCGCAAGACGGGTTACCATACGCATTAAGATAGGTTCTCCCATTTTTTCGGAGAATTCAAAACCGCTGTACACCATGTCATACGCTTCCTGCTGATTGCTGGGTTCGTACATAGGAATGAGGGAAAAATCTCCGTAGAAACGGCTGTCTTGCTCGTTCTGTGAGGAGTGCATACTAGGATCATCTGCCGCTATCACAATCAGTCCGCCTTTCACGCCGGTGATGGCAGAGTTGACAAAACAGTCAGCGGCCACATTCATACCTACATGCTTCATGCAGACTAAGGCCCGCTTGCCGACGAAAGACATACCTAAAGCAGCCTCCATCGCTGTTTTTTCGTTGGCACACCAACGGTTATGTATATTCCGTTCGGTCGTTATCGGGGCCATCTGAATATATTCCGTAATCTCAGTTGAAGGAGTACCGGGATAGGCATAAACACCTGAGAGTCCGGCATCCAATGCAGCTTGTGCAATGGCTTCATCGCCAAGTAAGAGTTGCTTGCTCATATATTTCTTTTTATTTAGTGTTGATCACAGTTTGTTATTCTATCGGGCAAAGATAGACTTTTCAGTTCGTTTTATCACAAATTTACTTGAAAATCTTTCTTTCATTCAGCGCTTTCCAATATTTTCTTGCATTTGCCATGTGTTCGGCATAATTGGATGCGAAATTGTGAGTCCCGGAAAAGTCCTCTTTGGCACACATATAAATATAGTTGTGCTTGGTATAATTCAATACACTGTCTATCCCTTTTTTAGAGGGGATACGGATAGGCCCGGGAGGTAATCCGGTATTTATATATGTGTTATATGGCGAATCGATTTTCAAATGCTCGTTCGTAATACGTCGCAGACCAAAATCCTGTAGGGCAAATTTGATTGTCGGGTCTGCTTGCAGGGGCATATCTTTGTGCAGGCGGTTGATGTATAATCCGGCTACCATTGGCTTTTCTTCATTATTATTGGTCTCTTCTTCAACGATGGAAGCAAGTGTGCTGACTTCTTCCGGTGTCATACCGATCGCAGTGGCTTGTGCCAACCGTTCTTTGTTCCAGAAACGTTCATGCTCCTTTCTCATACGTTCGATTAATTCATCCGCACTCATATCCCAGTATACTTGGTAGGTTTCGGGAATGAAAAGACCGGGCAAGGTTGCTTCTGTGTATCCTAGTTGGGCTTGAACGGTGGAATCAAACAACTGGCGAGCAATCTCGGCAGAATCGATCATTAACTGTTTGCCCATACTTCGTGCCAGTCGTTTTAAAGTACGGACACTTCCGACTGTGAGATTCATCGGCTCTTGGTAACCTCTGGAAAAACGGCTGTATACATGGTATACATTGTCGTTCGGACGGATGGCATAACGTCCCGTGTGTATATTCTGTTCGAGATTTTTATATTTGGCCATCCAATGGAATCCGGTGAGTTTGTTGACATATCCGAACTTTTTTATTTTATTGGTAATAGAATCGGCCGTATCGTCCCGGTCTACGTAAATGTATACGGTTTTGGACGGATGGAATTGGGGAGCAAACAGGCAGTAATAAATAGTCCCTCCTGCAATAGCGCAAAGTAAAAATGTTCCAATCAGAATGGATAATAAAATAGTTCTCTTTTTTTTCTTCATCTTATGAGACGTTATTTTTGCAGCGTCAAAGATAAGAAGAATTTGAATAGGAGTGGTTTCTTTCTGAGATGAATCTTTCTTCTGCAATATTTTTGTCTTTATATTAAGTATTATACCCGGAAAAACAAAAATGTCACATTGTTGATAATTAGATGTTTATGGGTAAAAATAGGGCTAAATTAAGATAAGTTTACAAAAAACGTCTAGATGTTTTTAGCTTTTTGAGAACAAAAAATGCATTTTTTCTGCAATGCTTTGTCACTGAGTTACTTATATGATTTTGTAGCTATTAATACTGTTCTATTGGGTTATAGTTGAACAACTGTGGAGAAGGACAAGTGTAATTGACAGGTTGCACAATAGTATCACGCTGGTTGCTCAACAGTAACAGCCTTAATATCTCGGCAGGTTTTATTAATATGCCGCAAGGTTTTATTAATATACCACCGGATTTTATTTATTGGTAAAGAAGAAATCAATCGGTTCACTGCATGATTTTAAGATATAATACGGTATTTCTGATTAATTCGGCCATTGGAAATAATCTGCTTCTGCTTCTATTTTATTTTCTATTTCATCGGGAAGGGCCGCAAAGAAATCCATGTTTGTAAGATGTTCAATACTATCTATTGTCACTGCGTATGTAGAAAGTGGCTCTACTGACTGTTTATTGTTGAATAAGAAACCGATAGCCCGCATAGGCTTTACGAAAGGGGAGAGGATTACCTTGAAAAACTGTTGGGGCACTACAACTTTATTTTTTCCGATCGTTTTGGGTTGTCTGGTTATAATAGGTCCGCATATAATGATAATGGCGCTGTCTGCTATCGCCCAATCCCGGATTTTCTCTTCCAGATTTTTCCACCCTCTTCTGTTTAGTTGCGGGTGTTGCGGACACATATTGCTGAAGTAAAATGATTCTTTCATAGCTTGCGGACTCCATTTCATATCTGCAGCCGGTGCCATGTGTCCTTTGTCGTATCCTGAATGTGCATAGTCTGTATTGGTTGCTATCAAGCCTCTGACCTGTGGGTCGGTAATAAAACGGTTACTTCTTTTCTCCTTTCCCTTTGTCTCTTTACGAGTCAATTCGTATGAAACCCAATTGGGGAGTTTTAAATCTTTATTGTAAGAAACGGTGTATCCGGTGTGATGGATGATCTGTTCTTGACGTCGGGTAAGTGACACCGGTATTTCCAACTCTTTTGTTGTCGGATTTTTACCTCCCGACTTATTGTTCTCCGACTTCGTACCTTTTGTTTTTTTACCTTCTGGCTTCTTGTTCTCCGGCTTTTGGTCAGATGAAGTTTGAAATGATGTGCTGGTCTGTGGCTTTTCTTTTTGAGAAGTATCAATTCCCTGACAATATAAATAAACGCCGTAAAGAATAGGTATAAGTATAATGATGGTGATAATACATCCCAATTTATAATTGGAACGTGATTCTTTTTTGAATATTTTTCTGTTTTTGCCTTTCTTTCTTCGATTCATTGGTTTGCAGGTGATGATGGGATTGTTTTTATTCTTCTTTTCTCATGCTGAATTCGCAACCGCAATATTGCTGATTGTAGAAATTATATTCTTTGATGATTGCGATGCGTCGTTCACTTAATCCGCCTTTACGCCAATTCTGTTCCCAATATGTGACATCAGGATAATGTGTCATGGCATATCGTCCGGCTTCATTTATCTGTTCCAGGCTTTTCCAACGGCTGGAAGCAAGGGTAGTGGTAATTACGGAGAAACCATGCTCGTGGGCATAACGGGCTGTTTCCAACAAGCGGCTCTTGAAGCAACGCAGGCAACGTCCTCCTCTTTCGGGTTCCTGTTCCATTCCTGCCATTTGGCAACGCCAGGCTTCGTGGTCATAGTCGGCGTCTACAATTTCCAGTCCTAATGATTGCGCATAACGGGTGCATTCATCTTTTCTTATGTTGTATTCTTCCTGTGGGAAAATATTGGGATTGCAATAGTAAATGACAGGGGTTATATTGTGTTGCATCAGACATTCGATGATAGCTGACGAACAAGGAGCGCAACAAGTATGAAGTAAGATTTTGTCGGCTCCTCCCGGAACTTCGAGTTGGAATTTCTTTTTCATGCGGTAAAGTTAGTATATATTTTGTCATACCATGCAACACTTTATAATTTATTCACAGGCGGAATTATCATTGATTATTGGGACAAAAAGTATCGAAAACAAAAGTTGTTATAAAAATAGCTCAAAAAATAGGCGGATTCTTTTTGTAGTTTCAAATAAAGCTGTAATTTTGCACGCTGTAAACGAGAGACAAACGCCGCTATAGCTCAGTTGGTAGAGCAACGCATTCGTAACGCGTAGGTCGCCAGTTCAAGTCTGGCTAGCGGCTCTCAAATAAAACGCTGATTATTAATTGTTTAATCAGCGTTTTTCTTTTCTGAAAATTCAATTCCGAATAAAAAAAACATAAATCTGCATATATATTTGCACAAAATTGTATAGTAGAATTGTGTTTTGATTATTCAATTATGGCAACAATCAGATTAACAGTTTTAAGTTCCATTAAGGAACATGATGGCAGGCTTCCCATCTTAGTCTGCATCTCCCAAAAGAAAGAACGTGCCTACATCAAAACAGAGTTTCTGTTAGATGATATTGCAGAATTTGATAACGGTAAAGTCGCTTACCGGAAGGACGCGAACGTCATGAATAGAAGGCTTGAATTTGTGTTTTCACAATACAAAGAGAAATTCAATTCTATTGAATGCATAGACTATTTTTCTGCAATTCAGATAAAACGGATTATAATATCCAAGGAACGTCCTTCACATATTTCGTTTTTAGAGTTCTGGAAACAGCGCATAAATGAGATTAGGGAAGAGGGTAGGGAAAGTTATGCTAAAATGAATGAAGAGACTGTACGGGTGTTTACTAATGCGGAAGGAGATGTCCCTATTCCTGCAATTAATACTTTACTGGTAGAGCATTTTAAAAAGTGGATGATAAAGAAAGGGTATGCTAATGGAAACATCGGATTAAGGCTTACGCATCTGAAAGCCCGGATAAACGAACTGATAAAGACAGGTGTTCTTAAAACGGACGTACATCCATTTGCGTACACGAAAATACCAACAGCCGAACCTAAAGAATGCGACCTTTCAATAGAAGAATTTCAGAAAATACAAAAAACAGTAGTTGAAGGGAAACGCTTGAATTTAGGTAGGGATATGTTTTTACTCTCTTTCTATTTGTGCGGTATCAACTTGAAAGATTTATTATCTGTCGATTTGTCGGTGGATGTACTTTCTTTTGAAAGAATCAAGACTGTTCATGCTAAGACTGGAAAATCGGTCATAACGATACCTATACACAGTAAAGCGAAAGCAATTATCAGTAAGTACATAAATAAAAAAGGATTTTTGGATTTGGGGTATTCTTATACCTACTCTAATTTACAAAAATACATCAATCTTTGCATGAGGGAATTAAAAGAGTACTTGGGAATCAAACAGACATTGTGCTTTTATTCCGCACGCAAAACTTTTGCTCAGTTCGCCTCTGAACTAGGTATTCCAGACGGAGTGATAGATTATTGTCTCGGTCATTCGGATAAGAATCGAGGAATCATCCGATACTATACAAAGGTAAAGCAAAAGCAGGCGGAAATAGCCATAAACAGGGTGATAGACTACGTGAACAACCCGGATAAATATAAGGATTACATAGAGATGAAGGCGGATATTATGATGATGAAAACATAGAAAAAAGGCAGCTTATTCGGCTGCCTCTTCTTTAACCGGAACTAAAGGAGAACAATCTTCCTTATTTACAAGAATATCACGCATATTAGGCTTGTTATTAAAATTGCGAGATATATTTTTTATTACATCGGAATAGTTGTCGAAATATCTCTCCACACCTTCTATAGTGTCCTTAAACTGGTAATAAAAGACCTTAATAGACAGACAATTATTATGTTCAAATAAGGTATTTAATAATGTTCTATCAGAATTTCCACAGGAATGCCCCATTACAAAAACTTGATATGGCTCTGAAGAAATAAAATTTAATAGATTCCTATAATTCCTTGTTTGATGATATTTAATAGACTTAATATTTTCTAGAAAATAATTGTTTTGTAACTCTTCTATTGCTTTATAATCACTATCCAATTCATCACCATATCCGAAAATAATAGGATTGTTTTCATTGTTTAATTCCCCATGAATATTGATTATTTCAAAACCATTATCAGCAGTATATAACTTTTCTGCGGTTTTTGTATAATTGAAATTTAGAATTAATGTTGTATAAGGCATAAGATAATTCTTTTTAAAAGAAATATTATCATGTTTTTTGAGAAAAAAATGCATTTGTTTTTCACTTTTTGTTTCAATCTTATTGTATTCAAAATTATTTTCCATATCATTCATGAACTCATAGTCATCACGAGCATTCATAGCTGAAAATATAGAATCAACAAATTTATTTTGCTTACAATTAGCGATATCATCAAAATCTAGAAAACTTGAAAACGCATTTTGTATAGACTGGTGTAAGTTTAAATCAGCATTCTCAATAATCTTGGTTAAGTAGGCTTCTAAAAGTCCTTTTACATCATCAAATTCTTTGTTTAATACTTGAATATCTTTACTCTGTTTTTGGGAATCTTTTTCCAAAAGCAAGTCTTTCAATGCGGCATAGTATTCATTTTCTATATCCACCCAGTCCGTAAGCGAGCATTTACTAGATATGCGTTCGAAAAAAATATTTTTAAACTTTAGATAAGTTGTAGTAGTCGTATTAGAACTATTATATTTGGTAATTAGTGTACACAAATCTCCCAATGGGCTACCTTCTTTATATGAAAAATATTCATTTTCAGTATCACCTTTACCATATCTTGTCTTAATATTCACAAACTTATCATCGTAGTCGTTTAGCGAATGGAACATTCCATATTGTTGATCTAGTAACTGCCAATACCCACCATATATCTTTTCTCTAACAGTGTTCCAATAGTCATCAATAAAATCCTTATATCCAGTCTTTAAATTGTGAGCTAAATCAAAACCGTTACCGATAATTATAATTCTATTCATGTTGGAAATTTATTTAAGTTAACTACAAATTTCATAATTCCTATGCAGAGTTGTGTTCGCTTTTCTTCTGCTATGATGTTAGTTTTCGGCAAAGGTATAAAAAAAGCCCCGACTAAAGTCAGGGCGAACTTGCCAAAAGACAAGTAAACTTCTACGAGTACAAAGATATACTATTTCCCATTGATATCACCACATCTGTCAAATCCGGCATTTTAAATAATGTGTTGTTTTGTACACCTTTCTTTATGAACCTTTTTCCATTGGAAATTGTTATGTAAGTAAAACTTAAGCTTTTCATACCGGTAACGGTCTGCGAAGATAGTTACCGTTTTTGACGATATATTCCACAATAATGTTAACAATTCCACATATTTTCCACAGATACGCAATATGTTCATTCGTGCTCATATCATTGATATATAGCTAAATATAAACAAAAGTAGAATATGGCACGCGCTTTGCTTTATCATTTATAAAGATTGTAGCAAAACAGTTTCATAATGAATGAAGCCAAAATAGGATAACACATTTTGAATTTACATAGCCTATATGTCATAAGAAAATGGTTGAATAAACTTTTGTAAAAAAATGTACCTAAACTTTTCATATTACTTAAGGTGCCGTCTGGGAAGATAGCACCTTTTTCTCACCACATGAACAAGTTACAACTGATTCCGGCTCCTACATACCAACCGCCCGGATAACCGTATCCTGCCTGCAAACCTAATCCCCATCGTTTCTTCTTCGTGGTGATGGTATGGTAGATATCATTCGTCACATTCTGATACACGGTTTTTGGGAATATCTGTAAGCTATCCAGTCTCGGACGGTAGCCGGATACCCATGCACGGTAAAGGCTGTCCTCATAGTAAGCCTGTTCACGCCCGACTACCGTGTCACCTATGTGTATGGTATCTGTCAACTTAAGCGTTAATAGTGGTGCCATAGGCGGTGATATGGTTAAGGAGCAAACCTTGACAACCGTCTTTATCTTCGTCTCGGTTCTCACTTCTGCCGTTATCGGATCGTGCGGATTACACTGCATCCACACGATCACGCCAAGCAGCAGGCAAATCAGTATATAAGGAAGGGTTCTCATGCTGCTACCTCAACGTAAATACCTACAAGGTCTTTTAGTGAGTTGTAAACCGCCTGTCCAGTAGAACGGGTGCACTTATAGATAACTCCGTCCTGCGAATAGTATTTGCCCTCTTCCAATGCCATATTGTTGTTATATGGAATCGGATCATCCTTTGTTCCGGCAGCGGTCTCATTGATTTCCTCATAGAGAGCTGCGGTGTTGATGCTTGGCGGTTGATTCTCCAAGACGACAGCAATATTCTGCCTTACCCGGTAGAGTTTATCGTTGTACTGCACTTTCATTCCGGTTGTTAGTGATTTGCTGATAAACTCGTTCCAATACGGATACATGGATTTCACTTTCAACGCTTCGTTGTCTGTCAGGGACATAGTTTGAATTCCGGCTCTGGTCACATTCAAAAGGTTCTGCGCTGCCGCCATCTGGATGAATTCCGCACTCCCTTCTGATTGTTCCTCTTCCGTCCATGACCATTCATCACTTGACAGAAGGGCGTTCAGTTCCGGGCTGTCAAAATAGTATCTCGGAAACTCTTCATCCTTGTAAGGGGACAAATACTCTTCGTGGAGGATTACCTTACTACCGTCTTTACTCTTTCTCATTGTGGGGATAGCCAGCAGACCGTGCTGGGCTAACCATTCGATTGTTACTACTGCGTATTTCATTGCTTTACTATTTAATTACTTATCAGACTAATTATATTTGTTCCCAAGTGACACTTCCATCCTCATTGAAAATGAGTTTCTTGTTTCCAAGTAGTACAACCTCTGTTTGTACTGTCGAACCAAGAATCATTTGTCCATCTTTTGATGCCTTAGTATTATTGCCGAGAATGATTACATCATTTAATTGATTAACACTACCTCCATTATCAGCACCAACCATAATATTGTTACTTCCCTTACAGTACCTACCAGCTTTATGACCTATATAGGTGTTTTTTTGATTGCCATAAACCCCTGCCTCAAAACCTACAACCGTACACCCTTGTGTCTTCACTTTGAGATCTGCCAAATCTCGACTCGCACGGCAACCAATGACAACACATTGAGAAGAGCCTGCGCCCGAATAAGAGCTTAATACTTCGGCTCCGATACCAACAGTCTCTTGATTTTCTTCACCCCCCAAAGCCGATCTCCCGATTGCAACATTACTATTACATTCTTTTCTGCTTGGGTATAGAGTATCAGCTCCTATCGCAACATTATCCTTACCACTCGGTATATACGCAGAAGAATAAGTACCAATGGCAATATTACGAGAACCGGAAATCAATTCAGAAAGTGAATTTGTTCCTATACCAATACATCTCGTTGAGTTTTCAGATTTTTCAAGTGTTTTGTAACCTAATGCGACATTCCACCAACCTGATACATCATTATCCCCTATTTTAAAATATATATTTTGGCGACCGTAAGATATGTATTGTTTTGCGGATGATTTATCAACCACTTCATATAATTCAATCTCTAGTGTTGAAGCATATTTAGCTGATGGATACACTTTCAATGAACCACCATCGCTAATCATTCCTATATAGATAACCAATTCGCCATTATACGTATCTATCGGTGTCTTATCTCCGATACCTACTAATATAGAATTCTCATTACCTTCTATGCCTTTTGTTAATTTGGCAAGATATTTTTTGCCTTTGGTAGTAGCAAGTGTAAAAACAAGAGCGTTATCGTATCCGCTTGTATGGGTATATATACCATTTTCATAGCTCCATCCTTCGGATAATTCTGCTGGCTGTGTAATCAGATTATCTCCGCATGGAATATTATCTGCTAATAGAAACTTTACTGTATCATCAAAGTTCCCATCAATCGCAGTAGCTAAAGTCCCCCACGACTGTTCTTTGTCCTTTGCTATATCAAATATCTTTTCCATAATATCATTCGTTTTTAATTAATGTTTCATTTGAAATTAAAGTTGAGTTAATTAGTTGGGTGAGAGTTCCCCAAACATTTCCCTCTATTCCTACACACTCATTCAGCTCCTTTATCTCATCTTCACTAGATATTTCTGGGAATAGCATAAAATCGAATAGAGCCATTTGAGCAAAATTACCTCTAGCAAATGAAGTGCCAATATTAGGAGCATATTGAACTCCTATATTAGCATTAGCTGCAGTTATATTATGAGTTATATTCAGTAAATCTTTATCAATAATGTGTTCATTAAGTATACCATCAATATAAGTTTTACCACCTTTATTTGAGTATTCATAAGCTATTGTCTTACCTGCTGAAACAATAGCTAAGTATTGACTCCAAGTATTTCTTTGGTCATACAAGTATCTATCATAACTTTGTAAATTCACCTTCATCAATACCTGCTTAGCACCATGAGCCAAAGTAGGAATGGTAATATAGTCATCCGTTCCATCAAAGCGAATACTACCGTCCTCATTTGCTCCACTTTCTTCCGTGTAGGCGAAGTTATTCAATCTACCATGATTACCTTTACCTGTCAAGTCCGGAATGTAGCCTAGTATCTTGTAGCTAGAATTTGGAATCCTCAACCTATTAGGTGACAGGATACAGCTCGGCTCATTGGCTTTTAGGTAGGTACGTGCATTATCAAACACCATAGACTTCTCTACCTTTATGATAGTGTTTGGGTAAAGCGTTACACCATTATACCGTGTCTCGGATACAGTATATAGCTCCGGTAAAAGGTTGGCACTTCCTACAAAGACTATATCACTGCCTACTTTCAACTTATCTCCCCAAGTGATAGTTTTACCATCTTGTTTTAGATTAATTATTGCTGGATAAGGCTGTACAATATCCTCGTATCTTATATAAGGACGGTCGGAAGTATTAGCCCGGTGGGAAGGCGAACCGATCTGATTCAAACCAACCCGATTCAACCCTATTACATTTAATGGTAACTTGTTAAGCTTCATTGCCGGATTCGGTTACTGTTCCACTTAATACTTCACTTCCACTCTCGATGCGGATAGTTTTCGGATAAACTAAAGCCGAGAAGTCGCAGTCTATGGTTGTCCCTGCATTGTACGCAAGACTTCCGGGCAAAACCACAGGTTCAAAATTCCCTTCACTTGTCGTTCGTTGAAGGATATTCACCCGACCGTAGTTGTCACGTTCCAAATGGATATTGAAATCAGAATTTACCTGAAATTCCGCATACCATACGCTGCTATTCTTTTTGAACTCCAAATTTATTGTTGCCATGATTGTTTCTCCTATTGATTATAATTTTAAAACCTGTTTCTTCACGTTGCAGCTATCATAGCTAACGTGAACCCATGAAAAGTTCTTCTCATCTATCAGCTGTGTAAAAGGAAGGTTAAGCTCTTGTACGAGATTGAATAGCTTTTTGTTTTCCGCTTTTGTATTCGGAGTGCCAACTATATCAGCCGCCATTCCTTTCATGTGCTCGCTGGTCTTGCTTCCTCCTACAGCCTTGTTTAATGCTTCGCAACGGTATCCGCTCGTTACAATGATAGGTTTGCCATAGGCTTCCCGAAGAGGATCAAGAACGTTATCTATTAAACCATCTACATTGCAGATTAACGCTTTCGGCAGACGGTTGTCAATACCACGTCTGTCTGCCGTTTCGCTCTTTATCATTTCAGCTATTGTGAAATACTTTCCCATATCTTTCCTCCTATAAAATCAATGTTAATACTCCGATTTGAATCGCTTGTCCGATGAACCCGCCTATCAGCGTGGCGGCAATATCGAGCCAATCCCATTTTCCACCGTATGCACGGTCTTTGAACTCCATGCCGACAGCCAGTCCTGCCGCAAACAGGATGGTTAACAGTGCACCTGCCGGGATGGCGTAGAGCAGGTGCTTGATACGGTTACTTTCATTTATCCAGCTCATCCTTCTTCTTATCCGTTATAGATTCCTCAATCGCTTTCTCCAACTCCCTGCTCTTGAAGCCGACCAATACAAGCAGCAGTTTGAACACATTGATATCCTTATGGATTCCCTTTGTCTCACAATAGTTGGATTTAATGCTTTCAAGCTCCGCCAGACAACCGATAAGGACAACTATCACAGAAACAACCAATGCGGAAACTCCCAAAGGCTCACCGATAGCCTTGCCAAGAACGGCACCAAGTATCAGCAGGCAGATATAATCACCGCATTTAAGCAGGAAGCGTTTGACGCAACGGCTCTTCCGGAACTCTTCGCCACGCTTGATGGACTTGCTTACTCCGTACCACATATCCACGATTATAAGGATTAAGATAAAGAGCATGAGCCATCTCATATCCCACATCAGAGCGTACAGCTCACCGAAAAATACGGATGAGCTGATTGTACGAGTTAACTGACCCTTTACCATAGACAAGTAAGATAAACGGCCAACAATGAAATTACCTCAATCCAGAACATCGGCTTTCTCTTTATGAAATCGGAGATGAAGTTACCCGTCCAATGCTTCTTCATGGAGACAACCATGTAAATAATGAATCCCGACCATAACAGAAGCCAGTACCAACTGTTACAGCCTACCCATATCTGGGAGAATATTAAGGACATGGCGGCACCTATTGCATGGGGAACCTTTTGCTCCGATTTGAAATTGGGAGACACACCGAGCACAACCATCCCGACAACCGAAAGGAATACAAGAAACTGGCTGTTCTCCGTACTTGATTCCAAAGCTGCCGGAAGAAGCAGAACACCGGAGCCAATCATGCACAGAGCGAACCAGAATTTGTGTGTCAGCGCATAATAGGTGGCACTGATTGAATAAGGGATTTCTTTCCCTTTCTTAATCATCGCATAAACATAGCCTGCGATGAGAATGAATGATAATAGTACTAATAGAATCATAGCTTTATCTGTTTTTGAGTTTATAATACAAAATTGAGTTGTTCCAATACATTTTTTTATTTACCGTCATAACCTTTTATCATTAATTATTTCCAACTTCCTATTGCTATCCATCTGAATGACTGCGAAGAAGGGGATACACTTCCCGCGTTTGCGTATCTTCTATAAACCGTAAAATATGAAGCATATATAGCTGCATAATTCACAGACCATATAGAATTATCCGTATTATCCGTAGAACTGGAAAAAGCTAGGGAAAAACAGGATTTGAAAGATATTGGGAAATTGACAGACTGATTATTTGAAGCACCGGTGCTAAAATATCCCCATTGTATCAGCAGACCGTTATTAAACTTAGCATAACCGTTCTGGTTCAGGGAAACAGTCATGGCATTGGAGAGGTCGGCTTTAGCGTATGTAGTACTTAGAGTGCTTAGTTCATCCTTTTCCTCATCAGTCACGAAACGCTTGTTTGTCTCCTCTGTTACATCACTTGCTTTATGGGTATGCTGAATCAGTGCGAACAAATCCTTCCCAATAGGAGTAACAGACCATTTACCCGTAACACCGGAAGACGGGTTGCAGGAATAATAGCATAATACGCCATCTTGGTCTAATGCCACGAATGAGCACTTTGAATTATCTTCTGCCAATTGCATGTTTAGCACTCCCAAATTGTAATACCCACCTTTTTCGTCCAGGACATATACCATTCTACCGGATTTCCATGCCGCATAAATAGAATTTATTTCGGTTAGGTGGTCTTGGGTTACGTTACCGTCATTTACGATGGAACTGAAAGACAGGGAAGATTTGTAGATCCCTGCCGCATTACCATTGCTAGGAAGCTTGTCGATAGCATCATCTATCTCTTCGGCTGTATGCCTTAATGTTTTAGTTTCTTCTGCCATAATATCATTGCTTTAATATACTTTTATTTCAAAATAAAAACCGCCATCCGCATCACAAGGAGCTCCACCATCACTTAGAACAACAAAGAAGGAATTGGCTATGAAATCTGTCACAGTGGCACTCACAGGGCGTGAACCGCCTTCTACATAGCCATATCCGGTAACCATCACATACCCACTCTTATCAAGTTCGTATTTGCTCCATTCCGATGGCAAGGTTATCAGAAACCTCCCTTTGGAATGTCTGGAAATGGACAATGAGCTGTTATCGAATATTGTCGTTTGCGCGAAAGAAGCGAATGAGCTTGAACATTTTGCCTTTCCGCTTGCGACTATTCGGGGAACCATCCCCCACGGAATCTCATTGGAAAAGCCGTGAGGGTTCTGCTTTGCTAATAGTTTCTGTGCTAAAATTCTAAATCCAACATCCTTGTTATGCATTTCTGCTTGTATATAATTTCCCAAGAGCGCATTGCGCTTGTTGAAAACGGCAAATATGTTATCTGTTGATGTACCTAAAGACATTCCGTTCGCAAAGAAACGTGATATGTATCCGCTCTTTGAAAAGGAAACGGATATGTCAATTATGGTAACTTCCGCCATAGAGGAAACACCGTTGGCGGATACAGAAGCATATAACTTGAATACAAGCCTATAATACAATCCGGGATTTATTGTTTTTGTCTGTTTGGTATAATGGATAGTGGTAGTTCCGGGTTCGCTCCGTTCGTCCTGTCTTAATATATAGTCCAATATTGGATCAGAATTGATATCCGTATAAGAGAGTAGGTGAAGCTCGTATCCTGTAGTGCATGATGCCGCACCTGTAGCCCCAGTATAATTTTGGGAAACAAAGGAAAAATTGAAATTCATTGTCAACAATGAATCCGCGTAAAAATAATCCTCTTTAATGATATTCACTTCCTTTTCATCAGACATTACAGTATTGTCGCTTCCGGGAACTGTAAGCAATGGTCTGTTGTTTATAATGGTTACTGATGGAATATTCCCAGCGTATAAATCATCAACCGACCTGTAGTTATTACCCTCAAACACGTTGACAATCTTTCCATCGTCATTATATATCTTCATGTCGCACGTGTTAGGATTCAGTTCAATATGCTTTCCATTCAAATCTCCGATATAGTTTACACCATCTGAGCTGTCGACACGCCACACTTTGCCTTCTGGGGTTTCCAGTGTTACAGTACCCCTGACTTCAACTCCTCTTTCAGGAGTGTATTGGATATAATTACTTTTATTTCGCGAACCTGTATAACTGCGTCCGTAATTATTTGAATAGAACTGCTGCGTCTCCTGGTCGAATCCCTCTTCCTTGACAGCCTTTCCTTCCAAAGTATAAGAATCAATACCCTGCAACATCTGTATGGTTGGAGCGGTAAGCCCATAGGCGGACAAAAGGATAGCATTCTGACGTGCGGGATCTGTCTTGTTGCCAAGTTGGATTATTTTGTCACCTGCCTGCGGAATATCGCTGCCTTCCTCGCAGTCATCTACCGACAGGTCTATATAGTTTTCGCCGACAGATAAAACATACCGCCAATAGTAGCGGTTAGCTACATTCTCATAAACTCCAGCCTTGATGTTAAACTGACGACATTGCGCCATGTCTCCGGCTGCGAACTGGTTGATGATGGCTTTCTCACCATCGTCGGCAGTGAAGTAACAACGGTACACGCCACCTGTCGCTACGGGAACATACAGGGCTGCGTTGTCCGAGTCGTAGAGACGTGCTCCACTAGAATCATACACGGATGCTACGGAAATCTTTTCGACCTTCGTACATTCAATGCTGGCTAGTGTAAGAAGTATCTCACCGCCTAATGACAGTAGTTCCTTGATTGTCAAAGATTCAAACACAGCCTTCAACCGGACATATATTTCATCAAATTCGGCATACGACCGTCCGGTCTTCGGGTCACGCTTGACAAGGAATCCCGTACCAAGCGCACCGCTTATGAAGTTCTGAGATTCTATATTATCGGTTATGACACCGCCAAGCAGCCGGATAAGATAATCCATTGTTTCCTCCTGTGTCTTGTTCAGAAAGGTAGCAAGGGACTTTTTGGATGAGAACACATTACGGTCAGATGGGAGAGTCTTATCATTTACCCCTATCACATAGATACTTGCACCACCGCTACCGACTACGGAACCGGAGTAAGTCTGTCCTTTGTATGTGAGATTATCAAGCTTGCTTTCTATCTCACCGATTCGGGAATAAGCGGCTGTTTCACCGACTGTATATATAGGATGATCGTATGGAATATCCAACGGCCACTCGAAACCGATGATGCGGGATTGACGTCCGTTGGGGAAATACGCTTTATTTATAAGGTTTACTTTATCTCCTACCTCATAGGTACGAATATTACCCTTATTGTAGATGAAATCAGCATCCATCTCACAATCATAGGTGGACGGGTCAATCATGGACTTCTTTACATACTTCTTGGTAGTTTCAAGCAACTCTTGTTCTGATTCCGGCATCATCTGTTCAGAGATGAATGCCGGATCGAAGCCGTAAAGGACATATGTGTCTGCCGGGACTTCTTCACCGTCTTCCATATGGGCGGCTTGCGGGAATAACACATCATCAGGAAGTGCACGCCCGTAGTCCTCGTTTCGGACTATCTCAAAGGTTGTACCCGTGTTGTCGCTCTCTTTGAGATTAAGGGCGAAATCCAGTCCGGCAAGTTTGCCCGTTTGGAAAATTAGGTGTAACTCTCCAGGCAAACGGAAATCCTCAGTAAAATTCTTCAGTCCGTTATCCTTGAAGGTGTAGATAGGATATTTATTGCCGGTTGGCTTGTCATCAACCTTTTCATCCTCCCAAGTAGGATCAGGAACTACCGTAGTACTACCGATATACTTGGGATATTCATCCTCAAATATAACTATCTCCTCAATTGCTTCCTCTACAGGCATTTTCACGTTGTCGGGGTTGCCGTAACGTTCATCTCCTATGTTGATACGTTCCCCTGTGGGGCTGTATCTGTAAGCGTCTACATAGGGAATACCTTCCGGCAGCATAAGGCGTTTCTGGACAACACCGTTCAAGGTCAGTTCCTTGTCATCCTTGCTGAAATAGTTGTCGGGAACCTTGCCTTTTATGATGTTGCCAATCGTATATCGGTCGTTCAAAGAAGCTGTTACACCTTCGGGAAGACGAAGAACATTCGAATCGTTTCCTGTGAGTAAATCCGGGTTATAGACAGCATCAAATATCTGTCCGGCATTGGAACCAGAGAGGAACGTCACAGAAGTATTTGCTGAGTTTGATTTGTTTTCCAATGCCAAGCTAAACGAAATATATACAGAAACGCCACGAGGTGCCGCGTCTGTTTGTACATTCACTGTCAGTACTGCTTCCAAACTGTCAGCGTCTTCCACAATGTCGATGGAAGAAGGAAGATTAAGTGTATCCTTGAATCCGTTTATCGTATTATCAGTAATGCGGTGCTCTCCATTGGCATTGCACACTGTATGAGATACACCAGACTTCGTATAGCATAAATCTAGCTGATAATTATACGTCCCTTTAGGAGGATAGTACTCATTTGAACCTGTACCTGTTATTCCACTAATCATAAATGGGACAGAAGTCGTTAATACTGAATAAGTTCCCTTGGCTAATGAACTTATTACAGTGCATTTAAATTGTCGGCTTCCTTGGGCAATAACTTTATCAATGTTAATGTCCCCTTTTACAGTTTTTTTAGCGATTAAATCTCTTGAAGGAAAGAACTTTATATCCAACGTTCTTGCAGTATCGGATATATCCCTTCCCTTGACTTTCTTCACGTCAAATACCAGACTTTTCCTGTAACTGGCGGGAACGTTACGGGTGGAACCGAAAGCATAAACACGGGTCGCGTATGTGGTCTGACTGTCACTTCTCCGCATGGAGTTGACATTCACGTTCTCCGTGTCTGTTAAATCACCGGCTTTGAAGTCTACAGGGGAGCTGTATTCACAACGTCCGAAATGAATAGTCTTGTTCTCTATCCACCATTCACACTCCCATGTTTCCGCCATTTGGGTAAGAGCGTCTATCAGATTCACATTATCGTATGAAACGAGCTTGGAAGTGTTCGCTACCGTATTATCAATCTCGTATGTGAACTCTTCTTTTCTGAACTTGTATCCGAGTGCTTTCAGGTTGGCAAGAAAAACATTTAAATGCGTGTCAAGGGTAGCGGTGAGGTTCCATCCTGCTTCGCGTCCGGTTGTCTCCGGTGTGTAAAAGAACTTCTTGTTCTTCCATTTCCAATAGTAAGCGTCAAGGCGGAGTTCGTAATCGTAGGCACCAGTAGTTGTATTGTAGGAGGGTTTATACAGGTCTACAAGTTCAAAGATTCCGAGTTCATTATCTACTCCGTCTCCCAGTTGGAAGTACACAGGATTGTCGAGAGAGAACTTCAATGTGATATAGTCCTCTTTCATCAACAGGAAGTGTCTTTTCGAACCCTCATTGATTGGTGTCGAAAAACGGAGATTGCCGGATATGTCTTTGATGTCTACCATAACATCTTCAAAGTTCGGAGATAAAAAAAAGAGTGCCCAATTTTGAGCACTCGCATATACAACAATTACCCTATTGTTGGAATTTAGGTTCTTAAACTTGGGTTTGGTTCACAAAACTTCATCGAGCATTTACCAAAGGTTCTGTCTAAACTCTGCGCATAGGTGATACTCTTACCCAGATAAATCAGATGATAGACATCGTTACTATTAGCCGGAATCTGAATATCAATCACACCTTTGTACAATTCTTCAAAAAAAGCTTTCTTCTTTGACTGATAATCGGATGGGGAATTGCCTTCTATGGTAAAAGCCAAAGAAATTTCTCTCTCATCTAATTTGGGGGCGATGGTTATTATCTGTTTACCGTGTTCCAAACGGGACTTATTTTCAATAAATTCTTTCATGGGGACTGGTGTCCCAAGCGAATTAAGAAAATTATCTCCCATTCTGACTCCCCATACTTGAAAAGCGTCTTTGCCATTTATTAATAAGTCTGCCATAACTAACTATTTTGTTGATAATCCTTTTGTGTTATTTTTAACTTCCGCTATATCCTTCTGCATTTGCTGGATTGGTTTTATTATTGCTCCGGTATTCTCGGAGATTTGAACTAGTTCGAGATATGAACTTGCTATCAAATCACGCGTATCATCAGCAATATTTCTCGTTTCCGTATTTATGGAAATAAGTGCATCCGCTTTCATCGTTAGAATATTTAGTGATTGGGATTGAGCTACACTTTGATTCTTTATTTCTTCTCCGGCAATTTGTAAGGAAGTGAAACGCCCATTAAGTTCGTCTATTGAATCTTGTGAAGCGGTGGCAAAACCTTTCTTTGAAGCTTCTTGGGAAGAGGAAGAAGAACTTCCTGTGTATCCGGTTGCCGCAGCGATTTCATCACGGATCTTTATGGCTTCTTCAACATATTGCATATACTCATTCTGCAAAGCTTCCCTTTCCGATTCAGTCAATTCATTATCTTCCATAGACTTGCCAAACTTTTTCCACCATGCTTCCAACTTATCGCTATACAATTCACCAATCTTATTGGAAAGCATTGCACGCATAAAATAGTCAGCAATATTGTCGGCTGCATCCTCTGCACTTGCATCCATATCCATTAGAGTATCAATGAAACTGTCATACATAGACTCGAATGATATTCCGGTAAGACCTTCATACAGCTTATTAGTAAGTTCTTCCATCTTTCCGGCTTGGTCGATATAGTCATTTAACTTTTCTGTCAGGCGACCCCCATAATTACCTTTCCCTGTATTCTGAATTTTCTCCCACATATCAACATTACTGCGTAGCATTTTCATTTCTTCGGGAGAAAGTGACCATATATCACCGTTCCAATTCCGACCAATCTGACTGCTTAAACGAGCTATTTCATCTTGATTAAATCCACCCCAATAATAGTTCCAGCTATGATGGGAGTTGGAATATCTTGCCTGTTCTTGCGCAATCTTCTTATAATTTTCTTCTGTCTCCTCTTGTAATTTCTTAGCATCGGTATATGCAGCAACAGATTTTGTCCCCTTACTGGCTTCCATTACATCCGTCAAGTCCTCAATGGAAGTACGTAAGGCTTCGTTACGGTCTGTAAGGCGGTTTATGGAATCCTGTACCTCTTTAGCATTACTCCCGTTCCAATTGATTACACCACCTAATGATGTGATACTTGTCAATGCTCCTTTGATTGCTTGCAAACTGCCGGTAACAATAGACATTGGCTTCATTAGGTCGATATTACCAAGACCGTTCAACATCTCTCCAAAGCCGGACATTGCACCCTCCAACCATTCAGGTGTTTTCATGCCAAGCGTTTCCATGATACCAATCACCTGATTACCTGCATCCACATATTGCCCTATTTCGTCAACCCCTTTATGCAAGGCATCTGTAGCATCAAATAGGGCTTTCTGCCTGCTGTTCTTTGCACTTTCAAGGGTAGCCTTTGCATTTTTCTTTTCTTCGTCTGTACCTTCTTTGAGAGCTTTGTTATACGCTTTCTGCGCTTCACGTTGAGCATCAGTGGCATCTTTAAGGGATTTAAAGGAAACAGACATAGCTTCAAAGGAATTGCGTTCTGAAACCTTATCATCAATCCGTTCGATAGCATCTACCAGTTCTTTAAGGTTTTCAGGAGATAAATCCTTTTGAGATGATATAAAGTCTTTAAGGTTAGTTTTCAACTTCTTCAAAGTATCAGTAGAAACCTTGTCAAGATTACCAAAGACTTGTTCCCAATTCATATTTTTCTTGAATTGTTCAGCATCAAGTTTGAATATATCTTCATTCTTGATTTCTGTACGCTTCTCAATGCTTCGGTCTATTTGGGCTATTTCACTGGCATCACCTTTGGCTTCCGCTTTCTTACGGGCTTCCTGCAATATTGAAATATCATCATTAAATTTCTTTTCAATGGCAAGACGTTCATCGGCATAAGACAAATAGTGCTCTGCCAAATCCTTATATATTTTTTCATTACTGATAATGGCTATCTTGTATAGTTCATCATAATAGTTTTGCTCATCATCAGATAGCTTTATATCGGTGGCATCAAAAGACTTGCCTTTATTCTTCGGATTAGCTTCCCATGCAGCGCGAGCATCCTCAACTTTCTTCCGCAAAGCATCTTCTTTTTGTCGGTCAATAGCCTGCATCTCCTTTTCAAAGTTGAGTTCCATTTCAGCGATAGTCTTGGCAGAACCTTCATCCATAGCTTTGATTCGGGCTTCATCAACTTTCATCTGCAAATCTTCGGCTGAACGTTGCTGTTCCAATGCCTGTTTATTAAGGAGGGCATTATATCTATCGGTCTGCTTACGAAGTTTCTCGGTTTGATTATCTTGTTTGGACGAAGAATCATAGACTTTCAATTCTTTTTCGGCTTCTTTCAGCTTCTTGACATTACCCTTGTAGCTCTTTACAACAGCAGCGTCTATTCCTTCAAACTTACCAGCATCCATTAATTTCTTTTGAGAAGACGCAATGGAGTTTAAGGCTGTTTCTGCTTCTTTCTTCTGATTAGTCCAATATTCCTTATTTTTAACAACAACTTTCTTGTCATCTTTTTCTTTTTGCTTGTTAGCTTCTACCTGTATCTTTTCAATATCAGCTACCACCTTTTTAGCTGCTTCAAGTTTAGATTTAGCATCTGATAGTTGAATTTCATATTGTCCTGAATATGTACCTCTTTGAGAATCTGCGGCTATTAAAGCATTTATTTTATCAACCTCTTTTTGAGCTAAGACAACACTCGTCTTAGCTCCGACAATTTCTCTCCTATCGGATGCTTTGTTTATTTTCTCTAATAAAGAAAGTTTATCCATCAACTTTATCTTCTCAATATCCATATTTTTGAAGACTTCCGGTAGTATATTTTGAAGTTTCAAATAAGCATCTGTTTTTTTATATTGAGTAGAAGTTTCATCTCTGATTACGCTAAGTAATTCATTTATCTTATTTTTCAGATTTTCAGAAGTATTTTTCATTTTCTCCATTGACTCAGCAGCAGAACGAGCCGTCTTTTCAGCATAAGTTGTATGCTCTGCCAATGTATATACAGCAACACCGAGTGAAACAACAGCCATTCCCACTGCTACATAGGGATTCATTGCGAGAACCTTGTTATATGCAACTTGAGCAACAGTAGCAGCTTTAGTTGCTGTAATCTTCGCCCATATAGACTTTACAGAACCTTGTTCAACAATAGTATTTATCAGTAGCCCAGCTCGATAAACACCGTAAATTTCGATAAGAGTCAATACACTCTTACCTATAATGTCGTAGTTCTTAAAGATAGCATCGACAACAGATATACTTCCTGAAATCAAGTCTTGATTAGCAAGTCCTATTTCAGCCAAAGCCGTTGTTATCGTATCTTCCAAATTAGACATTTGTCCTTCAATCGTCTTTGAAATGGCTTCCGTAGAACCTTCTACGCCTTTCATTGAACCAAATTGTTCAACTGCTTTCATCACAGATTCAACCGTTCTATCACATTCAACTGTCATATCACGGAACGAAAGCTTAACTTTATTCCCTTCTGTTTGAACACGAACACCGAATTCTTTCCAACGCTCTGGATTATTAATATCAAGTATCGCCTCTGTTAGCTGGTCGAAAGGTTTTGCTACTGTATTGGTAAAATCTCCCATTTTTTTCATGACATCCATCGAAGGAGTGACACCACGATTGACGAATTTTATAAAATCATCCGTCAGTTCATCAAGTTGGAAGTTTGTTTTTGCGGCAAAGCTATTTATGTCAGATAGATATGCTTTTGCTTTTTCGGAACTACCATTCAGAGCATTAGTTAATACAGATTCATACTTTTGAAACATTCCAGCTGTTGATACTACATTTGAAGCAACTTGTTTCAACATTGCGATTCCACCAATAGCAGCAAGTGTCTTCTTAAATGAGACTCCTACACCTTCATTAACGGTAACAACAGCCTTGCTTTCATCCTTGAACAAAGCGTATTCATCCTTTAGAGCTTTGGTAGATAATCTTGCAAGAGCTTGTTGTGATTGTAATTCACCAAGAGCATACTTTTGTTCTCCTAATGCTGCCTTTGCACGGTTTAATTCATCTGATAAAGATTGTCTTTTAGGGTCGTATTTTCCTAATTTCTTATATTGCTCTGTAAGCATTGAAACATCATTCTGTGTTTCACGTATGATATTTTTTTGTTTGATGATTTCTTCAGATAAGGAATTGACAGCTTTTTCGCCATCGTATATACCTTTTTTGAAATCATTTTCTATTGTTGCTCCTGCTTTGGCAGCATCATAAATAAGGGTATTCATTTTTTTGCTATTTTCTCCTAACTGAGCATTTAGTTTTTTAAATGTATCAGGAGATTGAGTTGAATCCATAGAAAAAAGTGTTTGTTTCAACTTTTCTATTTCTGTCCTTAATCTTACAACTTCTTGCCAATCCGAAGCCACACGAAATACAAGCTTTCCCATTTCTATTCTTATTTTTTTATTACTTACTACTCAAATTTATCACATATCCTAAATTTAGCTTGCTTATTTTTATACAAATATGCAACAATTGAGGGATTGTGGGAAAATAATTGCAAGGGAAGAACTCGATGGTCTGTTTTAGCATTTCAGAGATTGTAAAAACACGACAATGGAAGAATTATCGTGAAATAGTTTGAAATAATTGAATTTCTCGGTAATTTTGCGTATTATCTAACTAAAAAACTACAATTATGGAAGATATGCTCACTTTTACAGGATGGATAGTTATCATCTTTGGTATTCTACAAATCATTCTTTTCTTCAAGGTATGGATTATGACAGATGACGTTAGTAGGATAAAAAAGAACTTAATTGACGGTACAGACGCTTCTCTTGAAGCAGCTAAAAAGGAAATCATATTAGGACATCCTGATAAAGCATTTGAAATTTATAATAAATGTTTTATAAATGACATTGTAATACTGCATAAAGAAACTCGAACTGCTGGTATAAATTCAGAACCTGCAAAAGATGCCTATGAAGCAAAATATCAGGAAAAATGCCAATTATATAAAAAAGAACTATCTAAATTGGGCAACTATTCTATTGATTTTTCACGCTTTGATAATTTTGACAAAATAGATAAAATTATGTCATAACAAATAAAGGGTGAATTTTCACCCCTTATTCACTCTTATCAATATATAAAAGACTAATAACTGCTTGCTCAAAAGTGTATAGTTGCGTAAAATTTTTAAATTATAATTCACGATATATTGCAATCGGTTCAATACGGCATTCTGAACTCTGACGACCAGTAAAAAAAGTCTCTACACCAGCCATTTTATCAATAGTATTTTGAATAGCAGATCGAAAACCATCTACTACTTCTTCCTCATCAAACATTTCTATATTTTCATTTCCTGCTTGTGTTACTATTCCTAAAACAGTGAACTCAAATTCTGTTTTTCTTGAATACTTAGAAATTAAAATATCCTCCTTTTCTCTTAAATAAATTCTATTCAATATTGAAGAAAATATGATTTCTTTATTTGCAAATGGCATTGTTACTTCAAATTGTTCATCATAGCTAAATTTCAAAACATTTAGCAATCTATTTACAACATCATCATCTAAAATTAGCCCATCTGCTTTTAATAGCTCAGTATACTTCACATTCAAACTTTTCAGCAAAGATGTAGCTTTTGCCTTCGAATTTCTATCTGCAATTTTCTTCGGTAATTTCGCCAATTCAGCTACGGATTCATTCTCTTCTCTATATTTGAAATAGCCAATAGCTTCACCTATTTCATTAAATTGCTCTAACGTAGAAGCCATTTTGCTATAATCATTAAAAATAATTTTCCCTGATATTTTTACAAAAGATTTATCACGTAAATCATTTAAAGTAACATTTTGTGGAACAGTATAGAGCACCCCCATCTCACTCAATTTATTTTCAAAAAGGTTGTAAGCATAATCATGCAGATATTTTTTCTCTGTCGAAGATTGTTCTTTAACTAAGATTTCTCCCATTAAATTTCCACTGAGAATTTTTCCCTTTTGTTCTTCAGATTTAGCATATTCTGACTTTTTCCCAGATAACACATACTCTGTTAATCCTTCAAATAATTGAGAAGATATTGAATACATCTTGTATTCATCTAAATATACAAATGATTTAATGCAGCCCATTTTCAAATTCCTTTTTGCGTTGTTCGCTGTTCTTACTAAATTTCTTTATACTATTACTCCTTGTATCAACGATGGATTTTATTGCTACATACCCTCCAGTGACACAAACAATAAATGTTATTACTATTAATATAATATCAATCGTTCCCATCGTCCAAAGATTTTAATTTATTCATTATGGCATTACTAAAGATAAAAGATAACAAACAAAAGGCGATAGCGCATACCAATGCTATTGTTTTATCTAAAACATCCTTCTGAGATTGTTCTGCAAAATACAAAATCCCTAAAATACCAGACAAAAGAATAATTTGTATTACAGAATATCCTTCAAATTTGAGTTTCAAAATAGGTTCAAGCTTTTCATTATTAAGTTCATTCAAATTTGTCAAATTTAATGTTAATCCAAGAAATATAAAATCGACTGGATTGAATAATAACCCCCACTCTCTATTTGCCGATAACATAAAGACAAATAATCTTATAAGAAAGGGCATTAATCCTATTAAGACAGTATATATAATCCATTTGGTTTTTCTCATGATATATTTTATAAGCTACTCGCTACAAAATTATCATTATTTTCTGATAATTTCGCCATATCTATTTCTTTTTTCTTCGATTTGCCAATTCTTTACCACTGATTCTATTCACCTTCTGACCACCATATACTGCGTGTAATTTATCCCGTTGCATCATCAGCAGATTCCGATAAGGGATAATCTCAAACACTTCTGTATAACTCAGATGAAGCGTGTCAATCAAATGGGCTATCTGCCCGAAGAACGTTGTGTTTCCTACTGTTTCGGTCTTGCTGCCAGCATCGACACGTTCCTCATCGAGCTGACACACTGAAAAGCCGAAATATCCATCATGGAAAAACACAGTTCCAAAGCATTCCTTACTTCTTCAAAAGTCCCGTTCTCCAAATTCTCAGCCAACTCCTCGCTACCACAGATGAAACAAGAAATGCCTTTCAGCATATCTTCAGTAGCTTCAGGAAGCTCTTTAATAGCTTCCATGACATTATCTCCAGTCATGCCGATATTGGAAAAATGATGAATGGCACGACAGATAACTTTAATTGTAGGCGGTTTGATGGTATAAACGATTCCACCTATCTCTACATTTTTAAAATCCAGCCCTAACAAAGCATCAGAAACCGTTTTTGCTGCTTGATTCATATTCTTAAACTAAAAGGGGGAATGGTATATATCCATCCCCCGGTTATCACTCTTGTACTTTTACCAATGTTATCTCTTTTTTAAGAGTGGTATCAACTTCAGAAGGAGTGGTTTTAATATCTCCTGACTGAGTGACGTACCCCACTTTCGACACTTCATAGTGAACGGTAGCCCCAGCATTCACCTGCTTTGACTTGACCGTTACACCGTCCAGCTTTACGGTCGCATCGGAAGGAGTAGGTACAATGGTTACTGTAGTTCATGCCTGCAAAGCTTTAATCTGCCCCTCTTCGTAGTTATACTCAGAAGAAACACCTTCAATTCCCGATTCCTGCACCAAGCCTTTTACAGCGATTGCAATTGCCTTATCCGTATTGGCTTCACGGGAAACAATACGGCATTTTGGGAAGATGAACCAGACATCATCATCGGTCAGACAGAACAATGTTTTGTTGATAATAACTTTATCCAAAGCACGCTTCCAACCCACATCTTTAGATGTTGCCTGAATAACATCGCCCCCCATGAACGCTTTCTTTGTCTTCCAGTCATACTGTCCGATAGAGAAAGTTGGTGATACTTCTCCCGGCACATCATCGTAACGGTAATTCTTTCCCGTTAATTGGTTCTTGTACCCAGTGACGGAGGCTTCCGTTTCCTCAATCTGCCACGTTTCCCCGTGTACATTCAAAACCTCATCTTTCGCTTTGATAGCGGCTTGAATCAAAGTCTTTGCGATTTCGGGGGTAATGTCTGCCGTTACCTTATCAATATCGGCAAACAAGATTCTTTTAATTCCTACTGCTGAAATCATAATCTTATAGTTTTACATTTAATACTTCAAATAAAATTCTTACATTCACATAATGACATTTCAAAGCTGTATCCGCTTCCGTGCCAATTGATTCGATAGAATAACGATAGGTTGTACCGTCATAGGTGCTTACTACATCATCAAGCAGCTTGTTGGCTTGTCTTTCGAGTTCTGCCAATCTTATACGGTTAGAATAACCCTGAATGCGCGGTACGAATATATTCACCTCATTAAAGCTATTCTTCCAGTATTTACTTGGTATTTGCTTTTTCACGTGGATGATTATCATTTCTCTTTCCAATCCCTTTTCAGGGTCTATATGTGGAAAATCTTCACTTTTGCCGTCATCACCTTCAAAGACAACGTATATCTCGTTTATACCAAGAGCTTTGCAATCCTGATGGAGTATATTCCCTATGGTTTGCGGTGTTATCATTATTCAAATTCCTCCTTTAATCGTTTATAAGCAAATAAAGCACCTCCACTCCTGACCATAAATCCATGACCTTCAACCTTAGATGCGTACTGATAACCATTAGGAGCGGTAGCATCATTATAGAGCTCTAAGCCTTCTTTTGATGCAGTATGTTTATTCGATTTACGCAGAGTACCACTTCTATCGATATAGCTTCCATGTTTTTTATCGTATTCATCAGCTTCGTAACCAACTTTATCTACAACTTCAAGAAATTCGGTTTCACCTTCCTTCATGAATGGCTCGAAATCTGAAAAATCAAAATCAACTTTTACATCCATAATTCCGAGTAGTTAAAGTAGTTTGTACTCTTCACCGTATAAACCTCGCCTTGACCTCTTACGCCATCACCATCCATGCAACGTACTTCATCGCCTGCCTTAACAGTGATTCTCTTCTCGCACACCACATGATAATTCGGACGATACACAGAGCCGTTTTCTGACTTAAACTCTTTGGTCGTGTTATCATCACAACGGCACTTGCATACCTCCTGCCAGCTTTCACCACCAGTACCGGGAATAGGTCTACCAAACTCATCCTTGTCCATCGGGGTGATAACTTTTACCTGCAATATGTGTGGGGCGAATATCATAAGAAAGTCACTTTAGGCTTATCACTCAATTCGTCTTTCAAACCGTACCGCTTGCACAGCCATGAGTACAATTTCATTAAGCTATTAGCATAATCAGACCAAGACACAGAAAATCCGTTTTCGTTGACCGAAGATGGATTTTGTATCATCCACGGAATTTGCTTGGCACAAGCGACCTCTAATCTTGCCCTGTTTTCCTCGTCAAAAGGTTCCTCACCATCCAAGCCCGTTCTTGAAAGTATATTTTCAATCGCAAGGTTGGATGGGGTATTTTTATCGAATACGCTTAATACAAACTCCTTGTTACTCATGGTTGCTATCATTTAATATGGTATAATCAGTTTACTATATGCGTAATTATAATGCGTACAATACTTCGATTTGTAGATATATCGAAACGGGCACTTAGGAACTGTGATTTGTTTTCCTTGCATTGCCGTAATAGTTGTTGGTTGCATTACTGAGCTATATGCTATCATAAAGATTGGTTGCGGAGCTGACAATACCAAGCAATCAATCGGAGTGGCTTCTAAGGCGAAACGCTGAATAGATGACAAACCGACATCAACCGATGGGGCTACGTATTCACACTTGAAAGATTCGATACTTGATGCCTGTACGCTCAAGGAGACCAAAGACATCATTAAAAAGCCACATATGGCAAAAATAAAATTCTTCATTTCTTTATTGAATTATAAGTTACATTATGGAAGGGTAGGAGTACTACCCTTTTTATTTAATATCTAACACTTCTTTCAATTTGGAGGTCGTTTCTTCATCCAACTCTGCAACCTTACCTAAAAGAGTCTCTTCTTTCATGTTTCCGGCTGCTTGAACACCGATAGATTTCAGAGCATCAACCAAAATCTTTTTCTCAAATTCCTTTTCAAAAAGGGATATTTTGATCTCCTTCTTTTCTTCAGAAACTTTCACTTCAACCCGTTCGCCAAGTTTACGGTTTTCTATATCCAATACACGGGATTCTTCGGAAATTTCAATCACCTCTCCGGGATTGTAATACTTACCAGTAAACTTATCACGGAAAACAGATATAACCTTTACTTTCATATCCTCCTCCTTATGCTGATTGGATTGATGCAATTTCGCTCAAATCGAAATTGGTGATCAAATCCGGATTGGTAATTTGTGGAATCCATTCTGCCGTATATTCCATATAACGACCGTTTTTGTCACGGTAGTTGGATATAAGCATCTGCCCCTCTGATGGAACATAAGTACGCCCTGATACTGGATCTGTCGCTTCATACGGGGTATGATGGCGCATATAACCTACTTCATCACCGTTAAGCAGGGTGATGCGGTTGTCTGCATAAATCTGCACGTTCTTTCCTGTCTGGTCTTTCACGTAATCCTCTTTAATTTCAATACGTGGCAGACCGATACCGGTGAATACCTCAGAAGCCAACGAAGAAGAAATCAAGCCAGTACTCAATTTCATTTCATTAGTGCCGAGAATCATCTTGTACTGTTCGCCAAATTCAGAAGAGCCAAGTACATTCTTGTTGAAGGTTGTACGTGTCATAATCATCTTGGCATAAGCACCAAAGTCTGGAGCTAGGGAATGTAGTTTCTTTCTCAAATAAGAGATGAACATATTCTTGCCATCAACAATTATATCTCCGGATGTAGGCTTAACGAAATTGAACGGAAGAGTGATTTCCAGCAGCTTGTTGTTGGTCTGCCCGGAAGTTATTGCAGCATCCTTGTTGTAAACGGTGGCTTCACCGGTCATCAGCAATGCACCGACAATAATATCCATACGCTTGTGGGCGGCAAGGGTAATCTGACGGTAGTCGTCTACCAGGAAGTTTACAATCTCTTCCATTGCAGCCTTTTGGTCGGCTGGCTTAGCTGCATTGAACTTGTCAATCAAATCCTGCAATTCAGAAAGGCGGTCTATAGACATCTGGTAGGCATCACCCAAATAGGCAATTTCGCCATATCCGGAACCTATATTCCTGCGTTCACGAATGGGCTTCTCTCCAAAACGTGAATTGATAGAACCGGCCATAACTCCGGTTACAGAACCTATATAATCCTTGAACAAACGAGTAGTCACTCTGCGGAAAGTAAGATACTGCTGCCAATAGATTGTGTCCTTGCGTGTCTGGTTCACACGTCTGATGATAGCAGAAACAATGTTCGCATCATCGAATAATGTTTGAATCGTTAAAAACATGTCCTACCTCCTTACTCGTTAAATTCAAACCATCCCTTCATGTTGGCTTTATCGTTCTCGGAGAACGGCATAACCAATTTTGAAGGTTCAATTTCTGCGGCTGTACGAAGCAATGAAACCAATGTGATTCCGTCCTCAATCTTTGTACGGTTAAACAGAGCCGAATTAGCTACATGCTTTTGTTTTAAACCATCAACTGCAACCGCATTGAATAATACGGTATCTTTGGCGATATTCTCACCAAAAGCCGCCTTAATAGTCAAGACGTCATAATCTTTGTTAGTCTTATCGATGGCTGTCACTTCCGCACCTTTAGTGCCATTGCCAATGAACATCCCCACATAAGCTAAAGAGTTCTTGGCAATTTTGATACTTGTACCAGAAGTGTATGCTTCGATAACTCTTACATTGATAACCGCATAAGCAAACTTGTTTTTCAAGTCTGCATAAATCGGTGTAAATCCGGGAAGAAAACTTCCCACTACAAGGTTCTGCGTGTCGAGCTTGAACGGGCCACGTCTACGAATACCGGTCTGGACATCGTAGCGTTCCTCTTGCTCAACGGGCGGAACCAAGTCATACTTAAATCCTGCTGACATAATTAATTTTTGTTTTGTTCAACAATAGTTTTCGTTCCCTCATCAATCATCTTAGCGATAGATTCAGATTCTTTTTCAATCTTCTCTTCTGCTGATTCGGGAGGGGTTACGCCTTTGAAACCGTCATTTGCGAACTCCTGCTTCAAGTCCTTGAAGTATGCGTCCAAGTCCTCATCGTCCTTGATGGCGCATCGTTTGGCGTAGTTTTCGGGAATACCATACTCCTTTGCCTTTGCCAAAATCTGCTGGCTACGTGTTGCTTGAGCCTTCTCCGTTTCAAACTGTGTTAGCTTGTCAGAAAGGCTCTTGTTGGAATCAATTAAGGCTTGCGCCCATGCAGGCACATCGTCTTTCTTTTCTTCCGGCTTCGGATTGGGATTCTCGACCGGCTTACCGTCTTTAAGGTTATGCTTCTTCTCGTAGTTGGTCACTGCTGTTTTTGAAGCATCCCCGGCACGGAAATCACCATAGGAATTTAATACGTCCGAAAAACTGATACCCTCAACGATAGAGTTTACCTTTGTTTCGTCCGTTATACCCTCTGCCTTCTTGATGGCGATTCGGGTAAGGATAGCAGTGTCTACCCCAGTAAATTTCTGTTGCAGTCCTGCCAGGATAAGTTCTTGAATATTCATACTGTATGAATTAAATTGTTGTTTGAAATTTGTGGTATAAAAGTAAGAAGTAAGGAAGAGGAGAGGAAATAATTGAATGGGTGAAAAACAACAATTGGGGTATTGTTGGAAAATGGTATAAAAAAGGCGTGATAACAGTCACGCCATAACGAAATAAACACTAAACAAGTACTATAAAAACCTTAAATTTGAAAAGTAACAGTCTTGGAACTGAAAGAACTCGCCAAACAATCTCACGTTATCACCTTGCATGAAAGCGAACTTAGAATGAAAGCCCCTCACTTGGTTTGCCGTTTTAAGAAGTTCTACTGAATCCAAGCCATACCTTTTGATATAGGGTTGTAAAATCCGCCTAAAGGCACACTCTGAATCCGTCTTATCTTTTGGTGGATTGATACCGCCAATAATACCATTGTGCATGAAATACGTTTCAGTTTCTTGGTCATAGAACGGATGGCAATTCGACTTTTTCACGCTACCATGTGTGGCGTATCTGAAATGAATCAATAGAGGTTCTTCTTTGTTGCATCTTTTTAAGTTCTTCTTGAATGAAGTATAAGACAGACCTTTGTATAACACGTTTGGCGATACGATACCACACCCATGAGGGTTTCTTCTATACGCCTTATCCAATATATCTAAACTTGGTAATTCTTTGCCTGCTGGCTTGTAAATGATAACACACATAGTCTTTACTTTTTAGAGAAAAGGCTCAATTAAGAGCCTCTCTGCGGTTGATAAAATATTGTTTCTCTGTATTTGTCAAGAATGGTATTTCTTCAATTGAACTGCATTCTGAAATTTCATTTTCAAATGAATATTGAATCAGCTTTCTAAGAAAATTAATCCAATTAGTTATCTTATCGTATTCGGTCGTGCCCGAATGTTGACGAAATTCAACTGTTTTGTGAGAAAGATAGCTTTCTGCATTAATTTTGCGATAACGAGTACCGTTTACTCTTATAACGTCTGATTTAGTTGTACATGTATCATAGTTCAAACTTTGAACCGACTTGCAATAACCATTGTTGTTTGCTCTGCGTGATTGTGGCATAAAAGAATCAATTACACTTTCTAACTTTTGATAGTTCTTGAAGATCTGAACAAAGTGAGAATCGCTGATTTTAGAAGCATCAAAATGAACATGAAGACCAGTTGATTTATTGACTTTTGCACCGATGGCATTCAAAGAATCACAAACCATTTTAAGGCTGTCTAAACCTTTTTTACCTTTTAAGATAGGGCTTACTATTTCTTGACCGTTTGCGCCTTGAATAGAGGCATCAGAAACTATTTTATAATAATGATTATTGTCTCTATGATTGTAACCCTCTGACTGAATAGATATGTTTCTTTGTTCTACTTCTCTGATAAGAGCATCACGAATCACATTGTACGTTTCGCATTCAACACCAAACGTAAGGGTGTTTGCGTTGAATTTACAGCCTTTCTGCACCTTAATTGAACCTAATAATAAGCTCACTTCATAAGGTGACAAACCTAACTTAACTAAAGATAAAGATTTGGTCTGTTTAGACTTATTGCTCTTTACAATTTCTTCTACTTGTTCTTTTAGAGTTTTCATAATTCTATGTTTTAGTGTTTATACTTCGTTTTTGAATCACATTGCAAATATATAAGTTATACCTTATATTAATATAGGTAATATTAGATTTAACTTATAATTAACTCAAACGAACAAATAATTTAAAACTTATTAAAATGATGCGGTTTATAATATATATCTTATATTTGATGTGTGTAATTGATTATTTTCATATCTTTGTTCCATTATTTAAAACTTATAGCCGTGTCTATTAAAGAACAAATTCAAAAAAGAGGATTTACAATTAGTCAGGTCGCTGCTTTGATGACCAACAAAAACGGAGAAAAAGGTATGAGCCAGTCTTCGCTTTCTCAAATTATTAATGGGAATCCGTCACTTGATAAGCTAAAAGAGATAGCATCAATTTTGGGTATTTCTGTTTCCGAATTACTAAGAGAGGATGAAGAGAATATGTTCACTTGCCCCAAGTGTGGAGCAAAGCTAAAACTGGTGGAAGATACTGGGGAATGAAACTAAAAAGGCGTGAAACCGAATGGAATCACGCCTAAATGAAATTATATTAACTCAGGATTACCAAATGCTATGTCTTTCAGCATTATCTTCATCATCAAACATCCAATCTCCATCACGTGCATCGACTAGCTCTATGGCATCATACAATACATCTTCATCATCTTGAAATTTCTCATTACAATAGTCATCAATATTATTCTCAATATAATTGGCTAAAACGCCTTTTTCATCTATGGTTAAAACACGAGAACCTAATGAGATTCTTTTCCCACTGTTTAATCGCCCTATCAAAATTTGCAATTCATTCTTTTCCATATTATCTATATTTTAGTTATTTAAAATCCCAACATTGCGGCTGGAGGTATATTCAGCACTCGACATAGCAACCTCGCAATTTTGAGGGTCGGTTCCGAACGTCCAGAAATATAGTCATTCACACGCGATGGACTTATCCCAATCTCACCAGCAAGTTGCTTTTGACTCATCCCTTTCTCTTCAAGAGATAGCTCTATCAATTCCGCAACAGTCGGTTTTTCTATCGGATAATGTTCTTTTTCGTATGCTATCACAATATCGGACATAACTGTAAGTTCTACCGCATTCTTATCGTTTGCAGGGGTATTATCATCAACCAATGGCAGAAGTTCCTCCACTCTCGCCAAAGCAAATTCATATTGTTCTTTCGTTACTTTATTCATATCCTATATCTTAAATGGTTGAACAATCTATTTTATCATAATCCTTATGAGTACCAACCCAGCGAATGAAGATGTACCCAATTGTAAACTTAACAACGACAACCAACCGATAGTTGTTGCCTCTGATATTGAAAACGTAGTGTTGGTTGCCTACATAGTCAGCAGAAAGAAAATCAACCTTTATATCAGACAAATTTTTCCATTCGGCTTTTTCTGCTATATCATACCAACGCTCTAAGGCTATGCGTGAATCTTCATAACCTTTGGTTTCATAGAAATCTTTCAGCTTTTTATGTGATACTATTCTCATACGTTGTTCATTTGATACAAAAGTACTAAATAATTTTGAATTATAAAACTATTATAGCATAAATATTTTATAATATCGAATTATGCGCAATAAAAAAGCGGGACTGAAAAGTTCCGCTATCTATTTACAATTAACCAAAAGTCATTCTTTTGTAGCAGGAATCACCTTTTCATTTTTCAAACTCTGTTCTTCCTTGATTTCTTTAAGTTCTTCTTCCACTCGATCGGCATTCCCAGCAAACATAATTCCCTCACGTGTTGACCAAATGCCGCCACTGACAGCGGAAACGGCAGTAGTCACCTTGTCATTCAAATCATCAATCATATATGGAACCAGTTCTGTTTCTATGTTAATGGTCTGCGATGCCTTGCTAAACTCGGTTGGATTGATAGAGCCTAAAGCGGAAACAATGAAATTTACTCTCCGCTGCAAGAACTCACCGATAACCTCACCGTGATTTTCTACCGCCATATGTGCACCCATGAACATAAAGCGGAAAGCGGTTCCTGATGCTTTGCCTACCCCCTTCAACGTTTCAAAGGATATTCTTGGAGTGTTTGACATATCATAAGCCATATTAGTAAGGGTTTCTGCTTCAAAACGTACCGTATCCGGAACTTGGTTCCACGTCAGATACTGGGCATCCGCACCTTCACCTGTAAGTTTGACCATTCTATCCTTAACCTTACCCATGAAGCCTTCTACATCGCCAATTAGCTTCAACAGCGGAAAGAAATGGTAGTCTATACAATCTGCATAATTGGATAAGAGTTTTTCCAGCCGGACACGGAATGTCTTTATCTTCTTGCAATAAGGTTCAGAACGGTAGGCATAGAGAACCGGTAGTTTGGAGAATCCATGAGCAAAAGGCGTTCTTTCTTCATACCCTTTAGACAAATCCCATTGATAAACCATTTTGTCCGTGATAGTCATAAAGCAGGTGACCTCCGAATCATCCATGAGCTTCTTTTTATACTCACGTGAGAAAGCAATCATTTTACCTTCATCGTTAAAGAACGGGTATAGCTTATCACCTCTGAATGGAGACCATAACACACTTTTCAGTTTCTTGGTGGGCTTGACCTTGCCACCGAACGTAGTCTTAACTTTCTTCCAAAACTTTGCCCAAAACGAATCATCATCGGTAACATACCAATATTCTGCCGCTTCTTGTTCGGAGAGCCAGGCACGGACAATCTTCTTGTTTTGATATTTGATTTTATTAGACTTGAATACAGCTTTGACCGCATCCAGCAGTTTTTTTTCATCATCATCGGTTGGAGTGCAATCCATAGACGGTTCTGTGCCGACCGTGAAAGCTGTTTGAATGTTCACTATATCCTGTTCCAATGGGATAGAGATACGGTTCACAGGTTCGGTCTTGTACCTCGCTTCAATTTCATAAGTCTTACCAGTTTTTTCATCGAAAACCTTCTCCGCTTCCTTTTCAAGAACCTTTCTATCTGGGTACTTCTCCTTGTCAACCATGATTTCGTGGCGTTCCGGATTCCAATCATCCCAAAGTTTACAACGGTCAGGAAGTTCGGTCTTTCTACCTTTCTTCAGGTAATTTATTTTCTGCCCAATGTCTGATAGGGCTAATATTTCTTCTAAACTCAATGGCATAGCTTATATTTTTAGTGTGTGAATATTCCTGTTAAATCTTTCGGCTTCTGAATCTTGCCAAGAAGCTCACCCAATACATAGTAACGTGCAGCGTCTATACCGTGATTGTCATGGTCTTCCGGCTCGTTGATGTAGTTCCCATCCTTATCCTTTGCCCATACATACTTTCTGAACTCGCTTTGAAGATTATATGAACGCTTGGTTATATAAATATCCATACCCTGCATTTTGTCAATTCCCGCATTGATAGAGCCTGCTCCTTTTTCTACGGCATATATCCTAATGCCTCCATTATGTACCTCTTGAATCAATCGTGGATCTGCACTATCGGCAATTACCTTCAAGCCCCACGGACGAAGAGTCTTGATAATGTCAGAGGAAAGCAGTCCTGTACGGTAATCCACTTCATCCAGATATAGAGCATTATCCACAATTCCACACCGGATGGAAGCGGACGGGTCATGTGTATAACCGAAGTCTTGCCCAATAGCTACTTTCTTTGCCCAAGCCGGGAACTCATCAACAATTCCCCACTTCTTAAATACAGCGCCTTCTGCAACGTCAGCCCATCGGCCGATAACCACATGATCAAAATACGTAGTATGGATATGGAGCACATTCGGATGAGTGGAAATCTGAACCTGCACACCGTCAATCTCTACCAGCTTGTGAGTTTTCTCAATGTATTTCTTGTAGATGAAGTGATTGGAATCGCACGGGTTCATTATGATGATAATCCGGTTCTGAATACCCTTCTTACGGATAGAGAGCATTATCTTGTCGAACTCTTCTTCATTCGTCCATTCTTCCGCTTCATCACAGACGAAAGTAGTAATACCTTGGATGGATTTCAACTTTGCCGTCTGATTGCCCGAAGAGGTCTTGATACCCCGGAACATGATACGACTCTTAGTCATCTTATTGACTATATCCGTCTTGGTAGTCTTGAAATACTTAGTTGTTCCGTCCAAATCTATCTTCTCCATCATTTCCGGAATAATGGACATACCAGCGGAAACCATCGTGTAACGGGTATAGAGAATCTGATGGACTATCTTCTCTACGGGAGTCATTTCAAAAGTCAACCGTTCAATAAAGGTAGAAGCATTGAAAGACTTTCCCGAACCACGACCTCCAGTGATGAGAATAATGAATTTCTCATTGTCGGTGTATAACGGATGATATATTTCTTGGGGAACAATCATTTCAGCTTGTCTTTAATCCAAGAATCAATAGTGATACCGTGGTCAATATCTGTAGGGATGTCGGCATCTTCATCTTGCTTGCGTTCAACTTTTCTCCAGTCTTCATCGTAATGATACAACCAAGTCATTTGAGCACTTAAATTGGGAGCTAGCTCACCTTCTACAACTTGCACTTCTTCTTCGCCTGTCAGATTGCCATCTCTATCCCGTAACTTACGAACTGTGGTATTCTTAGTTTTTATGCCACCAAGAGCCATTGCAAGAAATTTAGCACGTACAAGAGAATTTATCGTGCAACGCGCACGCGAAAGGACATCACTTAATTCACTGTATGTACTTTTCTTCTCGCTAAACTTTTGCGGTGACAATCCGATAGCGTGGGCTATTTCCTTATCAGTGAATCCTTTTTTGGCATACGATTCCACGAGAGAAAGAAAGTCTTCGCTTGTATAATCAAACTTAGGCTTTCTTCCTCCTTTACCTTTTCTATTTTGAGATTCACTCTTTGACATTTATATTATCCGTTTGCGTTGGCAAGTCTCGTTGTTATACCTACTTTGTTTCTATTTATAAAAAGGGACAATGCGACTTGTGGAATTTTTAAATTTCGTGAAAGATTACGTTCTACACTTTTTGCAGCTCTCATAATTCTATCACGATTATTTTGTCCGTAAGTTCTTGTAAGGCGATTCGCATTCCTTACAATATCCATATAACTTCTTTGTCTTCTTCTAACTCGGCTTTCCTCCCTAAAAATTAATCAATTCTTTCAATTTGCTCATCAAATACTTCTCCCTTGATAAACTTCATATCCGGATCATAACCGAACCTTTCACAGAAAGCAGCTTTCGCTTCATAGGTATCGAAGGATAATATCACATAGGCATCCATATTCTCGGCTTGCTTCTGTGCATTCTCCTTTACCTGTTGCTTTACTTCTTTCATGTGCGCTACCTTTTCGGCACGTTCTAACTGTTTGGCGGCTTTATCGGCTTCTTTCTGTTCGGAAACTGGGACCATCATATCAGACAAAGCATCCGCAATAGAGTTTTCCTCTTCGGTCTGCAAAAGATAGTCGACACCAATCATGTTTAGGTCAGCATCGGTCAGTCCTGCATCTTTCCAGTCTATATCAGGAACAATACGGGCGAGAGCGTCAAAATCCCAATTTCCGCCAACATTCGGGTTATTGAGGGTGATGTTTAGCTGCTTCTCTGTTTTTTCATCAACATTGATAAGTTCCACACGAAGCGTGTAGTCGTTTTCATGCGTGGATTTATCGTATTTGTTCAGTTCATCGAGTACAGCAACTTTTTGATGTCCTCCGACAATGGTGTAACTAGTAGCTTGGTTTATGACAATGCCACCAACTACACCATACAATTTTATGGAACGCTTTAACGCCTTCTTGCCTTCATCCGAGATGGTTCTTGGATTATAGGAAGCTGGCTTTATCTGCGAGCGTTTCAACTCAACTGATTTGCTGTTAAAATACTTACTTAATCCCATATCTATTGTTTGTTATAATATTCCCAAAGCACTCTTTCAGCCATCGGGAAAACTTCGTAAATTCTCTGTAAGTCCTGTGGGTAATTCTTCTCCATCCAAAGCATACAGTCAAGATTGAAACCGACACCCGAACTGGCTTTCAATGAATATCGAACTGGTTCGGGTAAATTGTGCTGCCTCATATAAGCAAGAATATCCTTTTGTGTCCAATCAGCCAAAGGATGAACCATACCGTTATTCTCGTAACCGTTTACCTCATACCCTTTCAACATAAGTCTACGATTCATACCATCAGCTTTTTTCATGCCCAAGAATGTATAATAAACTCCATGAGTAAGCTGCATAGCTTTTACCACATCTGCCAACTTTAACAGCTTTACTTTCGGATTTGGCACACAATACATACCGCCACGGAGAATATAAGTGAGATTCCAATGTGGTACTTGAACAAACTCTATCTTCGGATATTTGGCTTTAGTCCAGTTTATCCAACGGTTAATATGCTCCAAATTCTTGACAAAGTACATGAACACGCAAACAATCCGGTCAAACTTCGGATAGATTAAATCAAGCAGAACAAGCGAATCTTTACCAAGTGATAAAAACAGTAAAGCCTCATTCGATTTTACCCGAATGAGGTCTATATACCGGTTCGCTTGTTCTACCTTGTTCATGGTTAACCTCCAGACATACCCAATGACACACGTAAATCAGCATAACGTTGTCTACGTGAACCTAACTGTGTGGCACTAGCCGTACCTCTACGGTTGGCAACCAATCTACCGCCTGCACCTGCACCATTCATGTTTCTGCGCGGTCCGGCTACTCTGTTAATTCTTCTTGCGACTCAGCAAATCAAATTTTAAGTTTAAACAATTCAATCTATATGTTTCTCTAATATTTTGCCTAAAGTATAATCCATTTGGGCGGCAAGATACTCTTCACCTTTATAGGTATAAACAATATCGTTACCTTCATTGTTTGTGAGAATTGATGCTTCTGCGTCTTTCACCTCAACTATAATATACGGACGTTTACCCCTATATTCACCAGTTAGCAGTTTTATGGCATCGTACTGGATAGGTTTTAATTCTATCTCACCCTCTTCAGGTAATTCTTCATCAGCCTTATATTCTTTACCACCACATAAGTAGGTTATGTACTTTTTTGCATTGGTAGGCCTGATTTCACGGTATTCGTGCGTTTTTGTACCGGCCAAAATCTCATCGAAATACTTTTGCTTAATACTAAGCGTTAGAATGTTCATAATCGTGTCTTTTAAATTAATAATTAAGTAGTTGCGGGTAACGGATTCGAACCGCTGACCTTCACCAAGTCAAAGTGACGAGCTGCCCACTGCTCTAACCCGCGATAGTACTTCAAAGGTACTATGTAAACCAAAGATAATGAAAAATCTTCAACTTATAAAACCAACAATAGATGAAATGTTGGTTATTTCTTGCTCTGTAACCACTTATCCCTTTTCTCTCTACACGCCTCTAAGGTAGGCGCACAACAAGCAAAGAGTTCACCACTTTCAGTACGGTAGTCGTACTGGTACATTCTCACTCTCTTACCTCTCAATTTGGTAGTGTAGGTAGTGTAATTCTCTTTACCGGGTTGGCATACGCTGCAACCGTTTTTGTTTATTGAGTTCATAATTAAATCCCCATTTTACTAATTATTTTCTGACTGATTTTTTCTGCAACCATAGTTTTCAGCTCTTCAATATCAAGAAGGGACACAATGGTATTTGCATCAAATTCTTTGGCTACATTCTTGGCAACTGCTCTAACAAATGTGCCGTCTTGTATTGATTTGCTTACGCTTTTGCCTATTCTTCTTGTTACTTCTGCATTTACTATCTGCTCAATATTGAGGCTTTTTACAGCATTACTGACAGCCTTAGACATTGCATTATTCAATGCCACACTGTCTACATCAAGTTCTAACGTACAATTACCTTTCATTTATAATCTATATTTTTAATGTTTCACATTCAATCTTTCTTTACTCGTATCAAAAATCACAAGCATGAGTATATCTCTTTTTTAGGCTCTCTAAGGATTTTTCTGTAACAAGATAGCCATTGCCACCAATACGCTTGATAGAGCGTGTCTCTTTGAGGATAATAGGCTTATTAAAGATGATTTCATACCTGTTGCCGCAACTCGTTATCAGAAAATCAACGCTACGTTTATATTTGTCCAGTTCTGTTGCTTTGTATTCACCTTTAGGGATGAAATTGGGATTAGGTACTAAGTATCCTTCTGTTACTAATTCGCCTTTTGAATCATACTTTCTCATTGCTGTGTGTATTGTGGTAGTCCGAAGGCTACCGGATTAAACTTAGAACTTCTCAATTTTGAGATTATCGTTGATAATAAATCTACGACCGCACTCGCAAATAATATGGGTTTCTGTAATTCTTTTGATTACCCTTACTACATCTTCATGTATTATACATGGTGTACCATCTGCATAGTGTCCGTTAGATAAATCACCTGACACTCTGTATCTCAAACCAATTTCTATTTCTTTTGTATTCATAATCTTCTATATTGCGCAGGGCTTTCGCCCTGCTGGTTAAACTTAGTTTATTTTGTAATAAGGTTGCTCGCCTCTAATAACTCTCTTTGCATCTGCAATGCTATCATACAGCTTTGATTCATCATTATCTATGATTACAAATTTTTGATGAAAGCCATCTTCAAACATTGTTATTGCGTGACCTTTGTAACTTACTTCTTTTATGATATTCTTTGTTGCCATAATCGTATATCTTTTAATTGTTATTACTTCGTTTTTGATGATGCAAATGTAATGATTATAATCATACAAGCAATAAACAAATGTATTATTTGTATGATTATTATCATATATTAACAAGCGCAATACAGGTATGATTATAATCTAAGTATATTTTAATATAAATGACTATATTCAGCCAAAACAGCTAAATCTAATTTGTTTATTCGATTTTTAATCCTATATTTGCAACTGATTAAAATCATACATTCATGGAAGTAAAAACAATAATCAAGCAGAAAGGCTTCACAATGGAAGCAGTTGCAAAAAAAATGGGTATAACAAGGGTTACACTTGCCCAAAACCTTAGTAGAAATCCAACAGTAGGAACATTACAGAAAATAGCAGATGTTATTGGATGCAAGGTTGGTGACTTCTTTGTTGATGATATGGACATAAAAGATGATGCCAACACCATCACCTGTCCTCACTGTGGAGGTAAAATTCATTTTGATGGAGAACCACCTATGCCGGAACATAAAAATATACGAGGGAAAGAATATTATAAATAAAAACGAGGTTGCGCCAGTATTTTGACACAACCTCTTTAATTGATTAGCCCTTTGAATTTTAGCCGATTAATAATCTCGGTATAAAGATACTCTATATCTTTCTTGAAGTACTTATCATTTTGAGATAGAAAAGCAACAGTTTCTATATTGTTGGAAATGAATGTGACATCATGTAATCCGATAGCCTTTGCAATTGCATCCCTCAATCCCTTTGGAGAGTGGTATCCGGCTAGTGTCTTGGGAGAATACAAGAAAAGTATAACGAACACAAATTTCTTTCTCTGATGGGGACTTTCCGGCATCGGTGCGAAATCCTGTTCAGAAAGAATCTCCCTGAACATCTCATAAATGACTGGGATGAGTGATTTATCTGTCAAGGTGGGAGCTGACATATTTTGCTCTATCCTTGAAAGCTCTTCTTTTCTTTTCTTTACAGATTTTATTTGCTCAATAATTGAAAAATCATTCATCATAACACGATTATTTAAAAAGTAAATAGTATATTTGCATCATAATCGTGTAAGATTTGGGGGAGAATTAAGCTTGGTCGTGCTCGCTGGTTCTCCCTTTCTATTTTAAAGTATCAACCATTTGTCTTCCATCCTTTCATTCTCTCTTTAAGATTATCGAATTCAATCTCAATACACTTGCATATTTTGTCAGCTTCCTCATATCGTTCAGATTCTATCAGTATCCTTTTTATCTCTTCAAGCTGATTGATATATACAATATCATTACGGTCTGTTACGTGATGAATATATCTTTGAATACTATTCAGCTTGTCCTCCATACGTTTATGCCATTTGCTTATCATGATTACAATGAAAGCAACAGTTGAAACATTGAGGATAAACAATGCGATTTTAATTATTAGTTCTACGGTTTCCATATATTACTACTGTATTTTTCTTATCATAATTACTCTATACGGGTACGTTTTCCATCACATGACATATTTATCGCTGTATGGGCTGTAATGCCTGCATAGTTGCCTGTATTCTTCTCGGTTCATTTTATTCCTCCTTAATTAATTCCGGGTTATCGTAGATGTTGCCTAATATCTTAACATCACTTTCTGTATCTGTATGCAAATCGGAAATTGCATAAAATCCAGCATCTTCGAAATCATTTTCTGTAACATTGAAAATAAGCCCACCTTGATGCCATTCTATATAACCTTTCAAATAGTTCTCTTGTTCTCCATAACAGCCATAGGAAAGGAATAACCATTCTACAATGTCTCCTTCATATATTTCTTTTCCGTTTTTGTCGAATAAGCCGGTAAACTGTCCTACGGTTTCTTCTTTAATGCCAATACCATTGATTTGTATTGGAGAAATTGTTTTTGGGCTATTAGTTCTATGAACTAAATCACCATATATCCATTCGTCATTTAAAACTGATTTTCCTCTGAATTTTATTGTACGATTCATTTTATTCCTCCTTTTCTTTAAAGTGTTCGATTAGCTCTTCTACGGTAGCCTTGTGATAATGATTATCTCGTGCACAATCATCGTCATTGGATTTACAAAAAATCCATTCTCCTATTTCAGCATAAACTGTTGCTTCTCCATTGTCCGATCTATCCCAATGATTTACATCGCAAATAAACCACTGATTTTCATTTGTATCATCTCTCAATGCAGCAATAGCCAAGAAAAGTTCTTCGTTGGTTCCGCAATCAATAAATTCCCCACATAAGAGGCTGTGTTTATCAAAAGGAATATCAAAAGAATTTGCAATCACATAATTAGGAGTATCAAATCCTTTCACTGGATATTGATAAGCCCATATTATACTGCAATTATCCGTCCATATTGGGGAATTTTTAACATACCCCAACTCCTCCAACTTCTTCCGAAGCTCCGGTGTATTTTTGCGTATAAAGCACGGTGTTGTAAATCCCATAGTTATTCCTCCTTTCCAACTTTAACATATCCGTTTTCAATGCACCAACACAGCATATCATAGACTGCATCAATAAGTTCTTTACTTTCTGTAATATTTATCATTGACCTAGAATAAGGTTCCATATACAAGCATGTATAGCTATCTGCAAGTTTTTGGATGGTCAGCACTTCATTACCAATAAAACAAGGCAGCTTATCGAGAATATCCTGCAAAGTGTAAGCAGGGTATACATGATCTTCACTAAATAGGCTTTCACGCCAAACCGATAATTCCCAATCTGAAATAGGTATTTTACCAAGCATTTGTTTGTACCACAAGAGCATACTTGTATTTCTTAATTCAAGTCCAATCTCCTGTAAATGTTTCATTTGTTCAACTGATAATACTTGTTTTGATTTCATCGTTATTTCTCCTTCTTTACCAATTTAACTTCTGTCGGCTCTTCATCTTCCCATTTTACTTCGGGAAATAAAGAAGAATCTAGCTTGTAGAAATCATGGGGATTGTCACTACATAATTACCAACTTTCCGAATACTTCACGGGTTGCTTTTTATAAAGATACAAATCACCATCTTTGTCTCTTGCTATATACATATTCAATCTCCTTTCTCTTTAATCCGTTCTAGTACATCCCTGTTGGCTTCCAGTATTTTATCGAAAGAGGGGATGGGCATCCATGCGATAATCTTACTATCTCCAAAACTCCAAACTTCGTATTGTTTATGGTAAAAACTCGTTTGTACCATTAATGTTGAAACATACTCATATAAGACAATTACTTCTTTTCCTTCTTCCGGCAATCGTTCTTTCACGCTTATCCACGGGGATTGCTTTGCGTGCCATTCTGCACCTTCTTTAAATCCTATTCTGAAACATTCTAATCGACTCCAATCAGGATGTACGCCGCTGATACTATTTACAGCTTCTTCTAATGTCTGTTTCATATCTTATTCTTGATTTGAATCACTTTTTTATTACAACTGCCATAGTGCTAACAGTCGTTCCACTTTCCTTGAATTCACCTGCTCCGATTTCAAAAACTTCTCCATGAACCTCTTCCAACCATTTCCGGAACTCAACACATTTCTTTTCAGATGCGAATTTCCAATGCTGGCTGGTAATAGCAGCAAGAGTTCCACCTTCTTCCAAGCGTTCATACATAAGCCTTACATGGTCAATATCCTGATTACCGGAAAACGGAGGATTAGCAATAATTTTAGTGTAATGTCCTACACTATCTTTCGTAAAATCTTCATCAAGCAATATTACGTTATCAAGTGCATGAAGAAACTCTCTGTTTTCCGGCATCAGTTCATAGCATTCAACTGTTACTGACGGGCACGACCTATGAATCGCTTTTATCAGAGCGCCACGTCCGGCACTCGGCTCTAATACTGTATCATCCTCATATACCCCTCCGGCAAGCATAACTAGCCAGTCGGCAACATCAGCAGGCGTTTCAAAGAATTGAAAATCTTTTTGTAAATCGCATCGCTTACCTTCTTTCAAGATGGAGAACACACGTTCCGGATTAAAAGGGAATGTAAATCCCTGTATCTTACCTCCCTGCCATGAGCCGCCAGCTTCTTCTATCCATTTCTTTGCTTCAGCATAGGATTTCTTATTGAATTGTACTTTCGGAAGTTTAAGAACACTATCCTCAAGAGTACAATGCTTCAATATTTCTTCCACATTCCATTTCTTACCTTCATCAGCCTGCTTTTTCTTTTCGTCGGCCGGAGCATCCGGCGCTAACAGTGAAGATATTTTTTCTACAACCATATTGCTCGCATCCATGAAGGCATTGACGCAAGATAGTGCTTCCATGAGAAATTCAGTATCAACATATCCGGCAGCGTCATAAACATCTATACCTTCAGTCATATTCGACAATTCATTGAGCTGAGCTACACTACCACGTAACGTTTTTATTAAAGTCTCTTTGTTGTTCATCATAACTTTTCTGTAAATAAATTCTTGTCGTATCTACACTACCATGACCGAGAAGGTCTGCTAATTGAATTACATCTTTGGTTTTCTTCAGGAACATTTTAGCAAAGAAGTGCCGGAAGGCGTGAGCGTGCATTTTTTTTGAATCGATACCGCAATGTTTACCCCATGCTTTCAGGTGCTGAGAAAAACCTCTTTGAGTCAACGGTCCGAATCTCCCGACAGCAAGAGTACCGGATTTGCCTGTCTCCTTTATATAGTCCTTCACCTCCCTCTGCAATTGCTTCTGGAAAAAGAAACGTCGATACTTGTTCCCTTTCCCTTTCAGAACAACTTCACCGGTCGCTATATCCTCCCACGTGAATTGCTGAAACTCCGAGAGCCGGGCCCCTGTAGTACCCAATACCTTAATGAAGAAATAGTAATCCTTGTTGAGTTTTGTTTTAAGATACTCCAGTAACCGATTATATTCATCTTCGGTAGGAACATTAGAAATATCTAACTTACGTTTCATTTTAGGCCTCTTCAATTCTATCGGCTTTTTCATCCATTTAGAGAACTTCTCAATGGCTGTAATACGTAACCGAATGGTGGCAGGAGAGAGCTTCGCCTCTTCAAGGCTTTTTATAAATCGCCTGCAATTCTCCATATTCAGTTCATTGGCGTATTCGAAGTATTGCTTAAGAGAGGTGTGATAGATATCAACTGTATGTGATGAATAATCATTGTTATCAGTCAACCATATTATGAAATCATGGAGCAGTTTCTTATTTTTCTCTGAAATAACCTCAAGTTTCTCCAAAGGTTTTACAGCCTTTTCCCGTCGGCCATATCCGATTTTAAGATAAGACAATAAATCACAAACAGCTGCACACATAAACGAATGGCGCACCATAGCATCCGCATTTTTATGTTTATATTTCAAATAACCGCGGCGATTGATTTCTTCGGCGCTCTCAAGAAAATCCGTTACATACTTGATATACTTGCCAATGGAATCATAGTTCTTTCCTGTTGTATACAGGTATGATATGTAATCTACCAATATTTGTTTTCGGTTATCATCCATTTCCATTTAATATCAAATCACACCAAGTATTATCATTCTCAAAGAACCACTCAAAACCACAAGCTTTGTGTTTGCCGGGTTTCTTATGGCAGATATAACTAATCAAGGACGGGCTGACCCCTGTTGCCTTGCCTGCATCTTGAATAGAAGGGAAGATACCACACAGTTGACCATTTTTTATAGCTACTACACTTTTCCGATTCATGCCAGCACCCGTCTTGTGCCATGCTCCACGCCCTTTTTCCAAATTCTTTAAGCATCTACGTTTACTCCATCTTGAATGGAATTTCAACTTCTTACCTTTGTTATGAGGAGTGTGTCCTTTCAGGAACCTGCCGTTTACCAAATTCCTTGTAGGGCGTTCTATGGGTATATATAATTCACTCATTTCGTTCTTGTTATTTCTTTTTTAGAAGTTTATCACACCTAATGCAGCATTCTCGATAATGCTTAGTGTGATATTTATGAATATGCTTACTTCGCTTTTGGCCACCCTTACGCTTCATTCTGAGATACGAAGTATTCCTCCATGTTACTCGATAAGGTCGGTGCCCACAAAAGAAGCATACAATACAACTCACAATATTCATTACTGTTCTGTCATTCATTAATTGGCAATTTCATAAAGCACATCCATATCGTCTTGCTTTGTCTTCCTGTGGTATGCCCAAATAGAGGCTTAAAAGGGATAACAGACAAAACTTCCGCAGCTTTTATCTCACTCTCGTTCCATTTGAATACAAGCGTGCCGTTAGGCTTCAAGACGCGCATACACTCAGTAAATCCATCGTGTATGAGTGACTGCCAGTCTTTCGGTAGTTTACCGTATTTCTTTGCCATCCATGATGTTTCGCCAAGTGTTTTAAGGTGCGGTGGGTCAAACACTACCATATAGAAAGAATTATCCTCAAATGGCAAATTAGTGAAATCTGCTATAACATCGGGGTTTACTTCTATAGTTCTAATTTTATCTCTATCCTTAGCCGTGACGGTTTCACTACGATTATCGATGAATAAAACGTTTGGATTCTTCTTATCAAACCAAAACATCCGGCTTCCACAACAAGCGTCAAGTATTATTTTTTCGCTCATTTCTATATCGTTATGAATATCAATTATCAAATATATGCGCAAACACACTCTTCTCATCAGCCAGTTCCAACCCAAGCTGTGAAGGGAACCGCTTGATGTAATTATAAAACTCGAACATCTTCTTATCATCGTCTCCGCACCGGTCTACCAACAACCTGATAAACGCAAGAAGGCAATCGGAGTCGTTTCCAAAGTTCTCCTGTGTGGAGAACTGGGTTTTGTCAACGTCCTGTTTCAATTTACGAATAGAAGCTATAGCTGTGTTGAAGTTACGTTTCGCATCGTGGCGTAATTCATAGCCTTGCTTCCCCATTTCACTTCTCAAATCATAGAGAAGGGTTTCTACAACATCTGTCAACACATAGGTTAAGTTGAGGGTAGTATTAAGATTTGTTGTTCCTACTAACATGGTTTTACTTGTTTCTTATTTGAATGAATCCTCGTTTTTCAGTCTCTCTAAGGAGTTCCATATCTTCTTCCTTGATATCGCAAGGAGTTTCTCTGTTGACACTCATATAAGATGATATGCCGAACTTCTTTCGTATTTTTTCTATGGCTTCCCGATCTTTGGTAACCCAGCATATTGTAACATTCATTTTCTCAGACTGTCTCCTTTGAATTTTACCCGTGTAGTAATCGCCACCAATCTATCCATTGTCCGTTCCCCGTACTTTTGGGATATTTCATCAAGTGATAGATTAGTGGTCAATATCAAGAGCTTTCCTCGCTTTTCCGCTTCATCAACAATTTCACAGAAGGCAAGTCTTTTTTCTCCGAATTTCACGCTAAGATTCTCTGTACCGACATCATCAATATAGATGATATGCTTTGCCTTCACAGCGTCTATATCAGCATTCATCTGTTGTGCATCATAACATGCTACAATCTTCCGGCAATAGTGATTGAGAAGCAAAGGGATAATCTTCCAGCATATAAGTGATTTCCCTCGTCCACAATTGCCATGGCATAAAAGTCCACGCCCGTTATTCCCAGAAAGCCATGTGGCTATTTCATCGTATTCCGGTAGCCATTCGGCATTTCCCGTGAAATAGTTCAACCCTTGCCAAAGGATATTCTTTGCATCTGGTATCGCTATGTTCACAAGATTGGGAACAGGGTTAAATCCAGTCTTCCTAAGATTGTCGATTGTTTTTTTAAAGTCTATTTGTTCCATCTTTCCTCCCATTTTCTTTCCTGTGGCGAATCGTATTTGTCAGGAGAGTTATCTTTGAGAACCACACCAATATCAGTAGTTGGCTTGGCCGGTATTTTTTCCCGATTTGCCCATGTTGCCAACCTTTTAGGAAGTTCCCAGGTCTTTTCAAGTTCATAGCGCATTTTAGTTTCTGATTTGTTCAGTTCAGACCAATAATCAAAGAAGGAGCGAATCATTTCCTTTTGATACTTACCGACAAAAGGTACAAGAGATTGATAAAAAGATTCTTTTCGAGAGAGAGTAGCGGCTTTAGCCGCGTTTTTCTTATCTCCGTAAGGAGATTCTTTAGTATTATCTTCTTCATCTTTCTTCTTATTATCGCCCTTAGCTTGCCCCATTTTTTCAACAACTGCCCTTAACTCCGCCCTTAACTCGCCCAAAGCATTGCTTAACTCTCTGATTTCTTTATTGTTATCTATGTCCTTGTCTATGCCCTTGGGTATGCCCTTGTAGGGGTTGTATTCATCATACTTGCATAAAGTTATCACAGTCATGCCTTGTTTGTTACAAGTCGTTATCATGCCTCTCTTTTTCAGTTTGGCAAGAAAATAGCGCACTTTCTTTTCAGACCATTGCCAACGCTTCATCAAAAAAGATATAGATGCTGGATATTGACCTCTTGAATAAGAGATTTCCCGACCTCCGATGAGTTCGCTGTACGCCTTGTCGGTTGCTTCAAATCGTGCTGACTGAATCAAGTCAAGCCACGCTTCGCACTCCGAAAACTCACGGGCTACCTTCCACATTTCATTCGAGAAAAACCTGCGGCTTAGCCTCAAAAATCCTTCGTCCATAGTTAGAATCTCACGTTTGTTAATTGTCTTCCTTTAGAGAATACAGCCCATTTTCCATTACCGCTATCAAATAATCGTAAATCAGAGACCTCGCCAAAACGTTTGATATTACCGCATAAATCCACAATCCAGCCGTATTTTTTGGAAGGGTGGGGGCGAATAGCCCGACCGACTATCTGATACCACATGGCAAGTGACATCGTAGGACGTGCCATAACGACCGTATCAAGTTCCGGATAATCAAAGCCAGTCGTAAGTACACCCACATTGGCTACTACCGAAATCTCACCAGCTTTGAACGCCTCAAGAATATGTTCACGTTCTTTCTTAGGAGTATCACCTGAAACGATAGCGCAACCGGGTATAGACCAGGTTAACCGTTCGGCTTCTTTCAAGAACCGGGTAAACACTAAAATACCTTTCCGCTTTCCTCCGGCTTTGGGATTCATCAGCCTTTGGACGATATGAACGAGATAACCGTAGAAGTCTATCCGTTCATATTCTCTTTGAACTGACCTATCTGTATAGTCGGCACCAGTGGTATTTACCTTCAAATTGAGTTCGTTCCATCCAATAGGATTCATAGGATAATAATTTAGTTTTGCTAAATATCCCAAATCTAATAGGGTTGATACCTGTACATGGTAAATGACCTCTGAAAAAACATGCGGCTTTGTCCGGGTGATGAATTTCAGCATAGAGCCGAAATCACGGCTAGAGCTTAAACGGTATGGTGTTGCAGTCAAGCCAAGAACCTTGCACTTTACCGCATCAAAGAAATCCTTGTACATTCCCTCTTTAGGGTTTACAAGGTGGCATTCGTCCACGATGATGTTCTTGAAGTGGGTGAACAGTTCAGGATGATTCTTCACACTGCCGATGGTGGCGAATGTTATCCGGCTTATTTCTTTTGAGTTGAAAGAAGCTGAATAGATGCTGCAATCAAGAATGCCATAGGAACAGAGTTTCTTGAAATTTTGCTCAAGTATTTCCTTACTTGGCTGAAACACTAAGGTATGCCCATCAAGTCTTGCAGCTATATCCGCAATGATTAAAGACTTTCCTGATCCTGTAGGCAATACCATGATGGCGTTGTTCCTTTTCGCCTTGTTGTTGAAAAAAGAAACGGCTGCATCAGAGGCTTTCTGTTGGTAATCTCTTAATTTGAACATTATTGCTCTAATATTTTAGCTTTTCGTGTATAACCATTTTTAATGTAAGAATCAATATAGATTAACTCTTTATACCATTCTCCTTTATCGTTTTTCTTAGGTTGATTCCTGAAGTGTCCACTAACAGAGAATGGATTAATTACATTTATGGTTGAATCATAAAAGGAATCTACTACTATAACGCCTTGATTTTTTCTCCCATTTTCTATGTATTGTTTTGCGTTGCCATTCTCAGCAATAAAAGTTTCATCTATTACTTTTGCCGTTTTTAAAAACACAAACATCCTTATACAAAGCCATATATCATTCAATTTGCTACGATAGTTGATATTTTCAGCATATAGATATGGAGATAAATTTTTTAACTTGTCAAGGCTAATTTCAGTTCCTTTATCAATAGAAATCCCTTTTTTTTCAATAGATTCAACTTCTTTCTTATATTTTTTTACTTCTGACAAAAACTCTCTGCTTACCGTAAAAGTCGAATCGCCATCAATCCGGCTTCTTATCCTACCAGAAGCACAATTGGGTAGCATTATTGGATTGTTGTCTGAATAAGGCATTATGCAGCTACCAATGATAGATTTATTCATATATGAATAATCCTCAATATTATTATTCTGGTATCTTTTAGTAGGGTCTTGATATACCAAAGGCTCTTTTTCTCCTTTGAAACAGATGAGAGATATGAAGTTATTTGTTATCGAATAAATAAAGTGTATTTTATCTTTATTACAAAAAACAAATCCGACCTCATTGCCATATTTATCAAACAATGATTTTAAACTGCTGCATGGACAATGACTTAAATCCATAACCTCAATTCTTTTCATCGTTGAATCTGTTACAAAAAATTTTCTCACAGGGCGTGGGGCACTTAGAAACTTAGAAAAGGTAGTCCTAAGTCTTTTATCATAAAGAGCCAATGAGCTATTATTAGAAAATGTTTTAATCGCTTTTGTATTATTTACAATACTACGAAAAGCGAACAGCTTATTATAGTCAATCATTTTGAGTAATTTCTAAAGTTATCGTTGAATATTTTGGTAATCTCTGAAATTGCTGATATGTCCATCCTGTTGAATAGCACCCTAAACTACACCCTTTAGCTTTACTATTAGAATGAATAATCATTCCTGCAAATGTCTTTTCGCTGGTTCTTTCTTCTGCAAGAATCACAATAGATTTATCTTTATTCGCGAATAAACATGGGAAATAATCTTTAATCTCTTTACATTCATTAATAACTGCTTTTGTTTCCATAATCGTGTATCTTAAAATTATTAATATTATACTCCTTTCTCCTTTCGTAACTTCTTATTGAGTGCCTTGTAATACTTGATTAGCTGTTCATAATCAAAATCTGATTTCTTATAATTTTGAGGATTATCCTTCGAATCGCACGAGATACATCTAAAATACCCGTTTGGCATTGCATCACGAAGCCGGATAAAAAGGGAAAACTCTTTGTCGAGCTTAGCTTTCAAATCCGGCTTCTTTTTCACTGTTACCCCCGCTTTATCAAACAGAGGTAAAGGCTTGTCTTTCTTCTTGGCCTTTGTTCGTTTTATGTAGTATGGCATTATTTAAATCCCCATTCTTTCATGTAGTCAATGTTTTCAGGAAATCCCTCTACTGATTTAGGACTAAGGAATATTTTCTCACTCTTCAATGGAGTGCCTCCCCAAACAGTAGCAGGGCATTCTTCATATTCTTCTTTAGAAACTTCACTTACATTAAAATGGGGTTGGAAGCCATATCCCATTACGCTTTCCCCTAAGTAAGTACCAAACTTCTTTAAAGCCCATTGAAATGCAATATCTTTATATAGGTAATGTTTAGAAAACACAGCCACATATATTTTATGAGAGAAATTTCCTGTTTCTGTTAAGTCAGGATTACATCTGATACAGAAATACTTAATACGTGAAAGTATTTCTTCAACAAACCTTTCATGCTTTTCGCAATCTTCTTTCGTTAAGAACTCTTTCCCGTCATTCGCAATGTAAATAGTCTTGGTAATTTCTTTTGTTTCCATGCTGTTTTTTATTAAAGCCCCGAAGCGTATTTTCCGGGACACAACCATTATTTACTAACCCTTGCCATTTATGTGTGGCTCACATTTATGTGGAGATGGGGCGATTCGAACACCCAATTAAGGACTTATCCTTTTGCGCTACTTCTAAGGTTAATTACTCCTTATATCTCACGTACCGTACTTTCTACCATGTGCACCTCTCGAAAGTCAAAAGCACTCCACTGCGCACCCCCATTTTCGCCCGCCCCATCTTCACAGACCGGACAGGCAGGTTAACAAAGTTATTCCATATAAGCCATTGAAAACTCTTTCGGAATAAAACGCCCGACCGGGATAGGTTTAGCAGATTCAATGGCTGTATGGATTTCCCTCTTTCTGAACTCATGTCCCTTTTCTTTGGCTTGTTTCTCACATTCTTCCTCTTTGTTTTTGAGATAGTGGGTAATAAGCATCATTGCTCTGTCAACGTTGAAGGTGTTCACGACAAAAGTCTGAACTCTCTCGTCTTCATTCTCCCCATCCGTGAATGTGATTTTCGTCTCAATCTGATAGAATTTCTTTTCATTGGGCTTGGAATCTCCCTCTTCTTCATCTTCTTCCGTTACAGAATCGTTTAAAAGGAATGTATCTTTTAATTCTTCGAGGGTGGCATCATCTACCTTGCGTTCTTTCAAATTATCAGTAAGAATCACACAAGAATCGAACTCCTTGACCATTGTCAAGGTGAATCCGAACATATAGTTTAGTTCGATGTAATCTTTCAAGATACTACAAGAATTTTCCAATCCGGTGGCATACAGCAGGAACTTATGTTTCTTGTCCCCTATTTGTGCCTGTGCAAGATAGGGATATAAGAATTTGTTCTCGTTCTCGAATGCCAAGCGGTTCTGGTTGCTGACTTCCACTTCCTTAATGCCGTCAGCTTCCATACTGAAACGAATTTTCGCCAAAGTGTCTTGGTCTATCAGCGTGCCACGGTCAAAAAGAATTTCATTCCGTTCGATGGTTACTGTTTCACCTGTATCTTCATCAATGAAAGACTCCTCCCATGTTTTGAGGACACGTTTTGCAAGGTACATGTTGAGCATCTTTTTCGGGTCAGATGTCACATACCTGATTTCTGTTTTTCTTGTTTCTATCATAACTAAATAAATTCTTGATTTCTTTGTATTTCTTGCTGGGCATATACCAGCATTTGATGTTCATTAGCAGCCGGTAGATAAATATCTGCCTGTGCCGTGCTCCAATTACGGAAACGCTCAATAGATAAAGTCATTTCTCCTGTTGTCAGTTCTGCCGAACTGCGTAAATAAGTTACTTCTTCACCTTTCTTGTTGATCGTTTTGCGTTCAAACAAATCACGGTTGCAAGTTCTCTTATAGAAGTCAATTTTGGCTTCGTCAAGGCTACAACCGTACTCACTACCGAAATATCCTAAAAGAAGATGTAAGTAGCTGTTTTGGGCAAGCGTGCGGTTAGGTAGTTTCTTTTTCACTTCCACCACCGCACGTTCACTAAACAGCTTGTTTACATACTCTTTGAACTTGGGTATTTGATATTCATTCTTCAAATCGAAAATCATACGCTAAAAAGGTAAGTCGTCCTTTGCATTACCATTTGCATCAACCGGAGGCGGAAAATCCTGCGGTTGATGATAAGTTGGCTGTGGTTGTTGTATTGGTGCAGTTTGTGGGGACTGGGATACACCGCCACGCCCTTCTATTTTGTAGCACCGGATAGATGCCATACGTTTGAGCTCTCCGTCTTGATTCGTCCAAGAACGCCCTTGTAATGCGAATGACACAGTCACCACATCATCATTTTTATAGCGGTCAAGTTCTGCACATTTATCACCTGAAAACTCTAAGGGAATAATGTTTTCATACTCGCTACGCTCACCTGTATAAGGGTCGTAAGTGGTCGCGTCTAAAATAAACTCCCGTTTGGTGAATGAGTTTCCTCCGGTCTTGGATGGTATTTGGACGGTCTGACCGATTTCGATTATCCGTCCCGTGATTTGGTTTGCCATTAGTTTTCTCCTCCAAATATTTTACGATCGGTAATTAATTCCCTGTTTTCCTCCAGGAACCGGATAAATTCCTCACAATGGTTAGTGAGGATAGGTATATCACGTTCGGGGTTGAAAACGTATGTTTCTGTATAGGTATCTACCACATAACCGCCTTTGTTGAACTCTACAATGTTATACTCAAATGTCCGTACATCAGAACCGTTCTTCATTAAAGCGTATGGATATACTAAATGCTGGTGGTGATCTTTGAACTTTCCCACGGTATAACTACCGGTTGTTTTGATGTCGTGAACACTGGTAGGCATCAGTTCGTCAATCAGACCGTAAACCAATACATTGCCGTATGCGGTTGGAAGAATCGCTTCTACTCTTTGTTGGGTTAATGCGCCTTTATAGTAATTGGCGAACTCTCGGCAAAGTGAGATTGGGAAAGTAAAAACACGATTATTATAGGTAGCTTTCAAACCTATAACCTCGTTGGTCTGAACCTCATCGTAATACAAAGGTTTACCTGTTTCGTCACAAGCTCCTTCGCGTATTACCTTATATATCTTTTCAACCTGCACAGTTTCGGATTTCCGATTTTCAATCATACAGTCAATAACCTCATTAAAGGCTGTTCCTTTGTCTGCCGCTTCGCTATCGAATGGCTTGCGGTTAATCCGGTCTATCAGTTCTTGAAACTGTTGTTCGTGAAATTCTTCGGGAGTGTGGGGTGGATTTTCTGACCACCCCCAGTGCTTATCCCAAATCACATCACTATTCAGATATCCCCAAAAGGCATCGAGAAGCGTTGCGTAAATATGATATTTAGGCTGCTGGTTCATATTTCTTTTCTGAATTAAGTTTCAAATTCAAAGACTTCGCTTTGTTGGCTACCAACTTTGCCGCCATTTGCTTTGAAGAACCAACGTGCTCAAAATTATCTATTTGTGCGATAAAATTATTGGCAGATTCCGCATCCGTAATAAGTTCGATCTGTTCTTTTATCTCTTCAATAACTTTATCATACTTTTCCTGTGCCGCTTTCTTGGATGCAAGCATACCCAAATACGAATTGATTATCTTGGTAGTGATAAAGTCGTTTTTGGCAGTCGGATTACCATTCTTGTCAAGGATGGTAGGAACCTCCATTACTGAAGGAAGATTGCAGGTATTCTTACCGTCATTTCTTGAAGTCGGGTCAAAAGTTATAGTGCGTCTTTGAACGCCTCTTTCACTTTTCATTTCAAGATAGCCGAGCAAATCCAGTTCGGTAACGATGGAGTTGTAGGATTTTTCACGTAAAGCAGGAATGAACACCGTATCATCGCCCTCTTTCCGTGTGTCCCTATGGGCAACGAAAATGATGTGTTTGTTCAAGTTTGAGAGCGTTCTTGTCATCCATGAAAACTCTGCATTAATACCGCTCCAATCCCTGATAGACGGTTGGCGGCTGCCACATTTATAAGTAATGATGAAATCCATCATCTTACCGATAGTGTCAACTACAATGGTCTGATAAGCAGACAAATCTTCCTGCAAGACCTGTTGAACATCATTCCATGAAGTGACCTGTACGGTATCTATGTTTTCCAGATGCGCCATATTCATACGTTTCACCCCGTTATCGAAATCCAATAACAAAGGTTTCGGAGCACTCAATGCTACCGTACTCTTTCCCATACCGGCTTGACCGTAAATCATCATTTTTACTGTGGTAGGGATTACTAATTCATTACTTTTTTTGATAAGACTCATAATCGTAAAATTTAAAGGGTTAATTATATTCTTTGTTCTTTAGAATCAATAGCATAAAGAAGCACATCGCAGGCATTGATAGCGTATGGAGACATTTTTGTGGCTCCGGTCTTTTCTGCCCGTATTTTCTTCTCCGCTATCAACTTTTCAAGTCTGTAACGACCGCCTACAAACTCTTTTGCTTGTTCTTTATTGAGAGAAACTCTGCTACCTATTCGATAGAGAGTGTTCAGCTTAGTTTTCGCATTCATTCTGACCTCCTTATTCTTTCAATTCGTTCAACTTTCGCTTCTCTTCCTCTTCTCATCTCGCTTTGTTCGTGGTAAAGCGATAGTGAGAATACACATAATAGAAAAAGGAAACAGAAGCCCTAACTATTGGTGATAAGTCTAAGGTGAACTTAACACGATTAAGTCTTTCCATCATTTTAATGGATAACTCACTTCTGTTTCTTACCTGTAGCTTTTCATATATGCTCTGCATATGATTTCTAATAGTGGCAGAGGAACGAAAAAGAAGATTAGCGACCTCCTTTACCTCTAACCCACCACCATACAATTGAGCGATTTCATTTTCTCTATCAGACAGTTCTGTAAATACTCTATCCATAATCGTGTAAGATTAGATACTATTTCTGCATATTATTTATAATATACATTGATCCGGTGTACTTGTTTTTAGAGATTGTGTATGCCGGCTTGCCGTCTGGAACAACAACGCCTTTGTCTCTCAATTCTTTGCTAATTACATGGGCTTGCTGTCTGTAGCCTGTAACATCAACTTCTGATAGCGGGATAATCTTCGGTTCGCCCGGTTTTACTTTTAAAATCGTTTCTCTGATTGTTGCCATAAGATTAAAAATTAAATTAATGATTGGTGGATGGTAGAGGAATCGAACCTCTCTCAATCGTGATAATTGATTGCGCAATACAAAGCTCTAACCGATAAGCTAACCATCCATATAAGAAAGGTGCACTATCTTCACAGACGGCACACCCAGTACAAACACAAAATAAAACACGACAAAAACTACTATATTTTTCAGAATCCGCCCGGCTGGTTTCCCTTACTCACAGTACTGGTTTATTGCAGGAACCTTATGCCGGATTATCGGTCTACCTTTTTGCGGATTTCTGTTATTCACGTAATTCTGTGTAGGTGATTCTGACAAAAACAAAACAACCAATACATATAACCCCCATGATAATAACAGAGATGGCTCTTATTGGGCTGTGGGTTGTGATTGCCCCATAAAACATAATTATAGCGCATAAGGCTAAAAGTATGGATAAAATCAACTGGATTAACTTCATCTTAGTCCTCCTTTTCTACTTTAAAACCCTTATCTTCGAGATAACTAATTATGGTATCTTCGCTTACCTGTTTTAAAACTTCTGTTTCGTCCATTTCAGAAACCAAACCAGATATACCGAAATGCTCTACGCAATCAGATGCATTTACTAGCGATAATAAACTATCTGCATCTACTTTTGAATAATAATGTGACATAATCGTATAATTTAAAATTTGTGCTCTGCATCCGCATCAAAGGGTAGGTTCGTGACCGTGCAGAGCTATATAGACCTTTCAGTGATAAGCGTGCCCAACGCTCGTACTCACTACTGTGAGGACGATTTTCAGTGCTGAAAGTAACTTTAAATAGAAAACGCCTATATTCGTTTTCTCAATAATTATTCAGTGCTTATTCTACTGCAAGCATTACAGCCATTTTAAAGCTATCCGGTGCGTTTTCATAACCCCTACGTAAGTGTAGGCTACTCCATTATTTCGCTATCGGTGCGGGATGTCTATTCCAAGATGTTTATATCATAAAGCAAATACCATGATTTGCCGACCAAAGTCTAACTGTTTATTTTTACAACGATACGGTTTGACCATTACCACAGCATTATATCGTTGTCAAGTTAAGCCTATTCACGTAGTCCGTTTTCAGCAGAGGATTACTTGCAACCTCTATTTTTCCATCATGTCAAAGAACTAATCAATAGAACCCTGCCCGATTCTCGCTATCGGCTGCCGTTCAATCCGTCAGCAGGGTAGGGGTGTTATGCGTATCTGCTTAAACCTTGAATCAGACAGAGGGCATCATAATCCATGTCGTTATCTTCGTCTGTGTCCGGTCCTGAAAGGATAGCTTCATAGGTATCAATCTCTTCTTCGATAACTTCTATGAAGTCAGCCTTGCAATCTACATTGTAAACTCTGCGGGCTGTTTCTTCATCCATATTCTGAACATTGTCCAGGTCTCTGTATAAGGCATCTAAGCCTTGTTCAATCTCGTAACGTGTCATAATCATGCAATTTTGATAAGATTACACTTCTTAAAACATCTGTATTCTTCTTTCTCTGTGTCCCAGTACACTTGCAGATTGTCATTCGGCTTTCTGCCTGTACCTTTTACCTCACCGATAAGATTCTCTTTGAGAGTACCAAAGGCTTGGCGTAGCGTGCCATCGGTCTTTTTGAAGTAAAACTCTACTATCTTCACTTTTAAAGCCGTTTTCAGCTTTAAATTAGTCCATGCGCATTTCAGTGCTTCGCTCATTGAAAAACCGTTTCTTTTCACAAAAGACCATGCGAGACTCATGACTTCTTTCATTTGATTTTTAAAATTCGTGCTCATAATCGTGTATTTTAATATGTTTATACTATTGTATATGACCTTAAAAATGTCTTTCTTTGCAAAAGTGATTAGGTTATCACTGTTTGATGATGCAAATATACTATATTATCGCAATATATCGCTATTTATCGCAATAAAATATCGCTATATTGACAATGTTTAATAATATATGAATAGGCTAAATATTGCAAAACTGCGTAAGTCTCTGAAAATGAATCAAGAGACGTTTAGAAAAGAAGTAGGTATTTCTCAATCGTATTTGTCTGAGCTTGAGACAGGAAAGAAAAATCTTACAGAAGAACTATATAATAGTATAGTTGAAAGATTTGGGCGGAATATTATTATACCTTTTGTGGAACTTGATTGCGATAATATCGCTTTGGATACACCGCATTTGAATTGTGATAACAAAAATGCTATCCCTTTATTTGAGTTGGAAGCTGCTTCTTGCGGAATGCCTTCAGGGTTTGAAATAGCGATAGAAGCCAATAAATGCGATAGATACATTATACCCGATTTAGCTGGGTGTGATTTTACTATGAGAACGCGTGGGCGTAGTATGATAAATAGAAAATATCCAGAAAGAAGCATTCCTGAACGTTCTATTGTAGGATGCAGAATTTGGAAAAGTAGATCTCATGTAAGGTGGGGAGAAGTGTATGCTTTGGCAACCCCAGATGGAGTGGTTATAAAAAAAGTAATGCCTTCAGAAAAGGAAGGATATATAAAATGTGTATCTTTTAATGAAGAAGAGGGTTTTATACCATATGATCTTCCTGCTAGTGAAATTCAAGACTGGGCAATAGTGGTAGGAGTGGTCAATGTAATGAACTGGGTATAAGATGAAATTCAATCAATATATATGGAATCTGTATAAACAGGCACCTATCGGAGAAAAAATGATAAAGTATTTTTCCGATGTAGAAGGGTATGACTTATTTAAAAGATACTGTCCGCATGGCAATTTTATACCCCAAGATTTATATAATGATTGGTTGGAGGATATATACTGTTACGGTGTGTCAGAGTATGACAATCCCGTCTCATTGGATGAAGCAAAAGACTTGTATGTTTCACTTATTACGTTAGGTATAAGGGTGGAAGGACGACAATGGATTCCAGCTAATGATTTCAAAAATATGCTTGAAATCATCCAACCTATGTCTTACATTCTATCACAATTTGCACCTGAATATTTCTTTCCATATCTATTTCTGTGTCGGATATTTGAGTTAAACCAAATAGCCGATTTTTTTGATATTGACCTTCCTGGTATACCTAAAAAAACTGATTATGAGGGAAGATGTATGTATTATTGGGGATTATGTGAAACCTTTTATGAGTTTAGGAAGAAAAATGGATTATCTTCAACGGAATTATGTGCCTTTTTATATGATTTTGCTTTCAATATTCTAGAGAAAGAAAGGGGTGATATTCCGCAACCAGCACAAGCCTGGTTTATTGGTGGTTTGATGTATCCTGAAGACCTTGTATTGGAAATGAAGTTCTGGCAGTCAAATCAAGAAACGAAGCGGGGGGATATTCTTGTACATTATGAAACATTACCAGTTAGTGCTATCTCATGTGTAGAAATCGCATTAACTAATGGAGTTGTAGACCCATTATTTCGTTTCTATAGCAATACTTATATTGGCAATAGAGTGGATATTCCTCGCATTGCTCTGAAAGAACTGCAAGCAGATGAATACTTTTCCAAACATCCGCTTGTTCGAAAGAATTTTCAAGGAGTAAATGGTTATCCGATGAGTAATGAAGATTATTTAGAACTGCTTCGTATGATAAAAGCGAAAGGATTTGATATTAATATTCTTCCGAAGTTGTATGCACCTACATTGCCTAAAAATCTTGATATTAGAAAAGAAAAAGATGTAGAAAAGCTGCTTTTAGAACGACTACTTAATTCTATGGACTGGTATGAAAATAAAGATTTCATTCGTGAATTAGGAATAAAAGCGGGTAGAGGGTATCGGATATTTCCGGATTACGCTTTGCATTATGATAACAAGCCAAATGAAGAAAAGGCAAAAGTTTTGATAGAAGCAAAGTTGCACATGAAAAATAATCAAGCGATAGAAGATGCTTTCATACAAGCTAAATCATACGCTCAATTGTTGGAGGCATCTGTTATTGTCCTGTGTGACAAATATTATCTATTTGTATATGAAAAGAAGCAATCTTTTGATCGGAATAGCTACAAAAGGTATCAATGGACCGATATGGAGAACCCGGATTTATTCAACGAATTAAAGAACAAGCTAAATATTAAAGCACAATGAAAAAGGTTTTATTTTTAATGGTGGCTGCATTAGCGATAATGGGATGTAATAGCAACAAAAAGAATGTGGACATTCCTATTAATTCCATAGTGGATAAATACACTGATGAACAAGCTATTAAAGCATTTAAAGACTTGAAATGGGGGATGAATCTTGATGAGATGATTAATTTGGGGTATATCTCCGTGGAAGACACTTCTAAATGGGTTATTCCATTAAAATACAAACAAATAGGAAATGTGGAATTTGACGATGTGTCAATTATGACACATGATAGCAGGCTTTTTGCTGTAGTCTTTCATGAATATGTGGAAGGGTATAGTAGTTCAGTACGTAAATTGTATGAAGTTAAAAACTTGTTTAATGCTCAATATGGTAGCCCTGAGTTTGAAAATACAGTAAGTGAGGATAGTTTAAAAGTGGATGTTAGTGAGGTTCTATATTTATGGAATATAAAACATAAAAGAATTAAGGGAACCATAGAGAAAAGTTCTAATGATATGTTTTTCGTAGATATAGTAATAGAAGATACAATCACGAGACATCTTCACGACTCGATAGCGATTGCGTATCAATCAAAAGACTTATAGAGTTTATTATTAACATTTCAATTCTACTTTAAAAATAGCAATTGTATAGTAGATTGTGTTTTGAAAAGGTTAGAAAAGAGTGCTTAATAAATTAGTAATCAGTATAATAATAGAGCTGCTATACGGGACTTCGTAACGCGTAGGTCGCCAGTTCAAGTCTGGCTAGCGGCTCTCAAAAGGAAGTCTATTAACTATCTTGTATTTAGTTATTTAGACTTCCTTTTTTATTTACTGGTTCTTCAATTTAATTAGCTTTCAAACATTCTGCTACGTGCCAGCATACATGCACCAACAATACCAGCCTTATCTTTCAACTTGGATGTGATAATAGCTGAATCCTTGTTGACCAGATTCAGAGAGTATTTACGTACCGCAGTCTTTATAGGTTGGGTTATATAATCACTAGTCAACGACAAAGTACCACCTATAATAACCAATTCCGGATTAAAAATATTGATCAGTCCTGCAATTTGTTTTCCTAGCTTCTGTCCGATCTCTTCTACAATCTCGATACAGAGTAGATCTTCTTTGTTTACTGCCGCAATTATCTCATCAAGGGTTATGGGATCTTCTTCGGCAGCGATTCTAGTTGATAATATAGAGCTTTCTCCGTTCCGGATGCGTTCTAAAAGGATACGGTGAAGGGCAGAACCGGAAGCTTCGGTTTCTAAGCACCCTTTTTTGCCGCAGTGGCAGATAATTTCATTATCATAAGTACTCATGTGACCGAATTCACCGGAAAATCCTGATTTACCTGTATAAATCTTGCCATCTATGATAATTCCGATTCCCAATCCCCAACTTACGTTTACAAAGATAATATCTTTTTCTCCTTTTACGCAGCCTTGCATATACTCTCCATAAGTCATAGCCCGCGTATCGTTATCGACAGTAACTTTGTAGCCCAGTTTCTCAGACAACACATCTGCCAATGGTCTTTCTTCGAAATTGAACTGACTGAAACTGTATCCAGATTCAGGATTCACGCGTCCCGATACATTTACATTAATATTTAAGATTTTCTCTTTGTTGATGGTGAGCTTTTTTATAAAATTGATAATCAGCTTGCATAATTCATTCATTCCCTCAATTGAATTCTCAAAATTATAAGGTATGTTCATTTTCAGTTCTACCATATCGCCTTTAAAATTTATCAGGCCGATATTGACTGCAAATCTTTTGATATCTACACCTAAAAAGTAACCGGATTCGGGATTAAGTCCATAAAGGTTCGGATGGCGCCCACCACTGGTCTCCAATTTTCCATAATCATTAATATATCCGTCATCACACATTTCGCCAATAAATTTGGTGACGGTTGGTACACTCAAATCCAGCTCTTTTGAAAGATCGGGAATTGTAGAACTGCCATTATATATATAATGTGTAATAATTCTCTTTTTGACGAGAGCGCTTTTAGAGCCCTTTTCTATTTCTTTCAAGAATTGTTGGTTCATATGTTTGGTTATTTGGTAATATCTACAAAGATAATTAATTTTTTTATTAAATGTGGCGTTTTGTGTGGAAAAAATTAGAATCAAGTGGGCGATGTTCTCTTTATTGCTTTATGCATATAATAAGGTATAGGATTCACGATTCATTATTTACTTTTGTATATCAAGTGTATAGAGTCTCTATTATCTTTTATTCTGATCGTTTTTGAACTTATATTTGTGAATTATATGTTTAAATGCAACTTTATTAATAAAATATTTTATTATATATTGTTTATTTAATAAATATGCCTATATTTGTAGCGTGATATTAATTAAAACACATTGTGACTTCAATAGGTTAACATATATACAAAGTAGAAAAACCAAAAAATTAAAGCTATGGAAACAAATAATCGTAGAGATTTTCTAAAAAAGGCGGCCTTGGCCGGAGCGTCAGCTTTGGTGGCTCCTTCTTTATTTGCTACCGGTGAAGAGGGGAGTGAAATATCTATTCTTAAAAATGAGGAGAATGGTTTGGAGAATAATTTAATTGTTCCTAAAAATAATGGTCTGAAAATAACAGGAACTTTTCTGGATGAAATCTCCCATGACATTCCTCATCAGAATTGGGGAGAAAAAGAATGGGATATGGATTTCCAACACATGAAAAAGATTGGAATAGATACGGTGGTAATGATTCGTTCCGGTTATCGGAAATTTATAACTTATCCTTCACCTTATTTATTAAAAAAAGGATGCTATATGCCATCAGTTGATTTGGTAGATATGTATTTGCGTCTTGCTGCTAAATATAATATGAAGTTTTATTTTGGTTTATATGATTCAGGACGATATTGGGATACGGGTGATTTAAGTTGGGAGATTGAGGATAATAAATATGTGATAGACGAAGTCTGGAAAATGTATGGAGAGAAGTATAAAAGTTTTGGAGGCTGGTACATTAGCGGAGAAATTAGCCGGGCAACCAAAGGCGCAATCGATTCATTTTATACAATGGGAAAGCAATGTAAAGATGTTTCGGCCGGGCTTCCTACTTTTATTTCTCCTTGGATTGATGGCAAGAAGGCGATTATGGGAACAGGTAAACTGACAAAAGAAGATGCAGTTTCTGTACAACAACACGAAAAAGAATGGAATGAAATTTTTGATGGTATTCATGAGGTGGTAGATGCATGTGCTTTTCAAGATGGACATATTGATTATGATGAATTGGATGCTTTCTTTTCTGTCAATAAAAAATTAGCAGATAAGTATGGGATGCAATGCTGGACAAATGCCGAATCTTTTGATCGTGATATGCCTATTCGTTTTCTACCCATTAAGTTTGATAAACTTCGGATGAAATTGGAAGCTGCCAAGCGTGCCGGATATGATAAGGCTATAACCTTTGAATTTTCTCATTTTATGAGTCCGCAATCTGCTTACTTGCAAGCAGGGAATTTGTATAACAGATATATAGAATATTTTGAAATAAAATAATATTATGCAATCTACTATTAATTTTGGCTATCTTATATTCCTTTCTGTTGTGGCTGCTTTGGGCGGTTTTTTGTTCGGATATGATACGGCAGTTATATCCGGTACAATTGCTCAGGTTACTCAGCTTTTTCAACTGGATGCATTGCAGCAGGGATGGTATGTAGGGTGTGCGTTGGTCGGTTCAATCATTGGAGTCCTTTTTGCCGGTATTTTGAGTGATAAATTAGGGAGAAAATTGACTATGGTTATTTCTGCTATTCTCTTCTCCGCATCGGCTTTAGGATGTGCTCTCTGTACGGATTTTACGCAATTAGTGGTGTATCGTATAATTGGGGGTGTCGGGATAGGCGTTGTTTCCATAGTGTCTCCTCTTTACATTTCGGAAGTTTCAGTAGCACAGTATAGAGGGCGTTTAGTCTCTTTATATCAACTGGCTGTGACCGTTGGCTTCTTAGGAGCTTATCTGGTTAATTATCAGTTGTTGGCTTGGTCGGAAAGTGGTGCTTTATTGGGTGTTCCTCTATTAAATAAGATATTTATAACTGAGGTATGGAGAGGTATGTTAGGTATGGAAACGTTACCTGCGATATTATTCTTTATAATCATATTTTTCATACCGGAGAGTCCTCGTTGGTTAATTGTACGAGGGCAGGAGAGAAAGGCTATAAATATTCTGGAGAGAATCTATAATTCGATTACAGAAGCAACGAACCAATTGAAAGAAACTCAATCAGTTTTGACTGCTGAAACAAGCTCAGAATGGTCGTTATTGATGAAACCCGGCATTTTGAAGGCAGTAATTATAGGTGTATGCATTGCTATTTTTTACCAAGTTCTGGTAGGACTTGTTAATACTTTGACCACCATTTTGGCTCTTGTCATCATTGATAAAGTTGGTCGTAAGAAGCTGGTTTATTACGGAGTTTCGGGAATGGTTGTCTCTTTGATTCTCATCGGCCTTTATTTCCTCTTTGGAGATTCCCTGAATGTCTCAAGCCTCTTCCTTCTTGTTTTCTTCCTGTTCTATGTATTCTGTTGTGCCGTGTCTATCTGCGCTGTAGTGTTCGTGCTTCTCTCGGAGATGTATCCCACCAAAGTTCGCGGGCTGGCCATGTCAATAGCAGGATTCGCTCTCTGGATCGGAACGTACCTGATCGGACAGTTAACCCCCTGGATGCTCCAAAACCTTACCCCCGCCGGAACATTCTTCCTGTTCGCCGTCATGTGCGTACCGTATATGCTGATTGTCTGGAAACTCGTGCCGGAGACCACCGGGAAGTCGCTGGAGGAGATTGAAAGATATACCTTAATAACTTAATAATAAAAGATGTATGGATTTTAAGAAACTGGCAAATCAATACAAGGATGAACTCTTGGATAATGTTCTTCCTTTCTGGCTTGAAAACTCTCAAGACAAAGAGTTTGGCGGCTATTTCACCTGTTTGGACCGTGAAGGAAAAGTTTTCGATACGGATAAGTTTATCTGGTTGCAAGGCCGCGAGGTGTGGATGTTTTCCATGCTTTACAATAAAGTGGAAAAACGTAAGGAATGGCTGGATTGTGCCGTTCAAGGTGGTGAATTTTTAAAAAAATATGGACATAATGGAGACTATAACTGGTATTTTTCCCTTGACCGTTCGGGTAGACCATTGGTAGAACCATACAATATCTTTTCATATACATTCGCTGCCATGGCTTTCGGTCAGCTAAGTCTTGCTACCGGCAATCAGGAATATGCAGACATTGCCAGGAAAACCTTCGATATCATCCTGTCTAAAGTGGATAATCCGAAAGGCAAATGGAACAAACTTCACCTGGGAACCCGCAATTTGAAGAACTTTGCCCTGCCGATGATTCTTTGCAATCTTGCTATGGAAATAGAGCATATTTTAGGGAAAGATTACCTAGAACAGGCTATGGATACCTGCATCCATGAAGTGATGGACGTCTTTTTTCGCCCCGAACTTGGTGGAATCATTGTTGAGAATGTAGATGTGAATGGTAATCTAATAGATTGCTTTGAAGGACGGCAGATTACCCCTGGTCACGCGATTGAAGCCATGTGGTTTATCATGGATTTGGGGAAACGCCTAAACCGTCCGGAGTTAATCGAAAAGGCTAAGAACATCACTCTTACGATGCTTGAATATGGTTGGGATAAAGAATATGGAGGTATCTATTATTTCATGGATCGTGATGGCTATCCACCACAACAGTTGGAATGGGACCAGAAACTTTGGTGGGTGCATATCGAGACGCTTATTTCTTTATTAAAAGGATATCAATTTGCAGGAGACAAACAGTGCCTGGAATGGTTCGAAAAGGTGCACAACTATACTTGGGAACACTTCAAGGATCAGGAACACCCTGAATGGTTTGGTTATCTGAACCGCCGCGGTGAAGTGTTACTTTCATTAAAAGGAGGAAAATGGAAAGGCTGTTTCCACGTACCTAGAGGCTTGTATCAGTGCTGGAAAACATTGGAAGCAATTAGTCAAAAATAAAGAATAATGAATAAATTAAGAATTATATCAATCCTATTTTTTTGTCTGTTCTTATTCTCTTGTGGAGTGAAGAAGGAGAAGATTGTGTGTTATGGCGATGCACATAGCAATCTGGCTCAGTTGTTGACAGATGAGGGATATCAATTACATTTCTGTACTTCTGTAACAGAGGCTCTTCGGATAGCTTCAGAGCAGGCTCCGGTTTTATTGCTTTGTCCTTCTTATCCAGAACAGGGTACAGTGGTGACAAGCGAGGATTTAGCCTTGATTCAATCGAAGTCTCTGCGTGTTTTCATGGACTTTCCTCAGCAGATCGGTGAACATTTGTGTGTAAAGACGGATACCATGGAACTGGAGCGGATAGTGGTTTGTGATTCACTAACTCCTCAACTTCCTTCTATGGCTTTGATGGCTTTTCACCGATGCGTGTTGAAGGAATTGGATTTAACACCTGATAGTACGTATTTGGTAGCTGCTAGGGTAGCAGGTTTTGATAAAGCGGTATATGGCTTGGCCAATACACCGGTCCATCCATTGTTGTATCAGCAGAATAATCAGTTGATGGTAGCTGCTACTAGTATCAGTAATTTTGCAGTTTGTCGTTATCTTCCTGAGCAGCGTGTGCAGTCTATGTTTGAATATATTATGAACTGGTTGCTGCATAAAGAAGGTGTAACATTTTCTTCTTGGTTGACATATGTGTCACCATCCTATACTGCTACCGAGCCGTTACCAGAGGAGGCTGGAAAACAAAGTATTGCTAAGGGAGTGGAATGGTATTATAATGGTCACTTCTTGGTGCATCCTTCTTGGAAAAAAGATTGGGCAGATCAGTATATGGGTGATGGTTTGATGCCGGTTGGTCCTGAATTGCCAGCTGACATGCCTGATGGTGATGGTTCGTTGGGTGTATTGGAAGGGCATATGTCAGGTATTAAATATGACGGTGCGCAGATGTATCGTTACTGGATGCGTGATGATGTTCAAGGAGAAACTTCGTTCGCTTTTGCTGCTGCCGGTACATTACTGGATAATTCACAATATACAAAGGTAGCTGCCAATTTACTCGACTATTCATTCACTGAATATAGAGATTCAGTACGCAATGATCCAAAATCCCCATCATATGGTCTATTAGGATGGGCTTATACACATAAAGGCACTTATTATGGCGATGATAATGCCCGTTCATTATTAGGTTCTATCGCTTCATCAGCATTGATGAATAACCCTAAATGGGATAAGCAAATTGTTGAGGGCATTGTAGGTAATTTCCGTACTACGGGATTAAATGGATTTAGAGGACAAAATATTCTTGAGTCTGATTTACAGAAACGCGGATGGAAATCATACTATAATGCTAACCTGGTAAATCTGCATGCTCACTTTGAGGCTTGGAATTGGGCTTGCTATCTTTGGCTTTATAATCAAACACATTATCAGCCACTGCTTGAACGTGTGAAACGTGGAATAACTATGATGATGGAAGGATATCCGGAACAGTGGTCGTGGACTAATGGAATTCAACAAGAACGTGCCCGTATGATTCTGCCGCTAGCATGGCTCTATCGGGTGGAACCAACAGAGGAACACTTGGATTGGCTGCATTTTATGACAAATGAACTTCTTAGAAATCAAGTGCCTTGTGGAGGTATTCGCGAAGAACTGGGTGATGAGTCAAAAAGTCTTTTTGGACGTACTCCTTCCAATGCGGAATATGGCAACAACGAAGCACCACTAATTTTTGACAATGGCGATCCGGTTGCTGATATGCTTTATACAACAAACTTTGCCTTTGTGGGTCTGTGTGAAGCAGCTAAGGCAACTCAGGATGCTACTTACATAAAGGCTGTAAATCAAATGCGCGATTTTTTGATTCGTATTCAAGTACGTAGTGATAAATTCAAGAGCATAGATGGTGCATGGTTCAGGGCTTTCAATTACGAAGATTGGAATTATTGGGCTTCGAATGCTGATGCCGGATGGGGGGTATGGAGCACTCTTACCGGATGGATTCAGAGTTGGATTGTGGGTACACAGTTTGTTCTTGAAGAAGATTCATCATTATGGGATATTGCTAACCAAAAAGATGTTTCTACTGTTGCCACTAAAGTAATTGAGGAAATGATAACACGCCAACTTTAAATAAAATATATACATATTATTAATAAACTTCTAACTTATGAAACACAAAGCTATGCAAAAAGGTCGTTTTTGTTCTATGAGAATATTATTCTTCTCATTAACAATACTTTTTGTATGCGCATCGAATAGTTATGCGCAAAGTACAGTCAATGGAGTCGTCATAGATGCGACAGGGTTGCCGTTACCCGGAGTCAGTGTGACCGTAAAGGGGAGCGCAACGGGCACAACTACTGATCTTAATGGTCATTTTACCTTGAATGCACCCAGGTCTGCTACATTAGTACTATCATATATAGGTATGATAACACAAGAGGTAAAAGTTAACAGCCGTTCTATGATCAATGTTACCCTTCAAGAAGACATTAATAGCCTCGACGAGGTGGTAGTAGTCGGTTATGGTACTCAGAAAAAGATCCATCTTACAGGATCAATATCTTCGGTATCTTCTAAAGAATTATTGAAGTCAACAACAAGCAACGTTTCGCAAGCCTTGGTCGGCAAGTTGCCGGGATTGATATCTCAACAAGCCACCGGAGCCCCGGGAGCTGATGATGTTTCATTGTTGGTTCGTGGACATTCTACATATAATGGAGGTGATGGCCCCCTTATTCTGGTAGATGGTGTAGAACGAAGCATGGCGTATATCAATCCCAATGAAGTGGAATCAGTTACTATATTAAAAGATGCCGCCTCGTGTGCTGTGTATGGAATGAAAGCTGCTGCAGGTGTAATATTGGTCACTACCAAACGAGGAACAGAGGGCAAAACTGCCATTAATTATAAAGGGTCGCTCACTTTGTCACATGCTACTACGCTACCCAAGTTTATGAATGGTACACACTATATGCAGTGGTATAACTATGCTCGTCGCATGGATGGTGAGAAAGCCTACTTTACCGATGAAGAAATTGCCATGACTACCAATGGAGATCCTACCGATGGCTTTGAAAATACCGATTGGCAGGAACCTATTTATCGTACTACTTTAATGCATCAGCACAATCTTTCTATCAGTGGTGGCAACGAGAAAACCCGTTACTTCCTCAGTGGCGGATTTATGAAACAGAATGGCTTCATTAAAGGTTTTGAGCTGGAACGTGGTAACTTTCGTTCGAATATCGATACGCAAGTAACCAAAGATATCAGTGTGTCACTTAACGTGGCCGGTAAAATTAACGACTATTATCAGCCAGGTGGCGACAGTTATGAGAATCAAACGACGAATAATGTGGTGGGGGTATTGCTTTATGCCGCTCCGTTTGTTCCACTCGAATATGAAGGGATGCCGACATCTGGTTATCGTGGTGCTTCCAATCCTGAGTATGCAGCTGGACATTCGGGCTATAGTAAAACGCGCACCATGCGTCTGGAGACATCGGCCAAGATAGAATACTCTTTCCCCTTCCTCAAAGGTTTGAAAGCTGGTATGTTTGTGGGTTGGGACTGGCAAGATCGTGATTCACGCAGCTTCAAATACTCTTACGAATTAATGCTTTATAAACCCGAGTCCAAGAAATATGTACGTCAATATGCTTCTAATCTGCAGCCAACAGGGGGGATGTCAGTCGGTGACGAGAAAGAACAGCAAGTAGTATTACGCCCTTCTATCTCATACAACCAAAAGTTTGGTTTACATGATGTAGGTGCACTATTCCTTTATGAACAGACTGAGCGTAAAGGAAATACGCTGACAGGCTATCGCTCCGATTTCGCACTTCTCGATATTGACGAGTTACCCTTTGGCTCTACTATTCATCCCACCGATGGTAACTTTTCCAGCAGCATCCGCCAGGGCTATGCCGGTTATGTTGGTCGTTTCAACTATGCTTATAATAACCGTTATTTGGCTGAATTTACTTTCCGGTACGATGGCTCTTATCACTTTAAAAAGGGTAATCGCTGGGGATTCTTCCCATCGGCTTCATTGGGCTGGGTTGCTTCTGAAGAGGATTTTTTCAAAGAACTCTTTCCTCAAGTGGAACGCTTCAAGTTAAGAGCCTCTTTCGGTATCTTAGGTAGCGACAATGTTGATCCTTTCCTCTATCGCAAACAGTACGCATGGGCCAAAAACAGTACAGTTTTCGGTACTACTCCACAAGCGGTGAATACTCTGTATAATAAAGTATCTTACCCGATGGAGAATCTTACTTGGGAAAAATGTCGTTCTATCAACGTTGGTTTCGAACTTTCGGCATGGAATGGTCTTTTGGGCATTGAGTTCGATGTTTTCTACAAATATACTTACGATATCCTTCGTTCCATTGGCGGTGTATATCCTCCTTCGCTGGGAGGCCATTATCCGAGTATTGAAAACAGTGGTACATTTGATAACCGTGGATTCGAGATGACAGTAAAACACCGTAATCACATTGGCAAATTCAATTACAGCTTGAATGGTAACCTTTCGTTTGCCCGCAATAAAATACTGCGTATGACGCAGGCTGACAATACTAAACCTTGGCAGAACCGTCTGGGAACATCGGTAGGGTCCATTTGGGGGTTGAAATCGCTAGGTCTGTATCAGACACAAGCCGAGATTGACGCAGCTCCATTACCCATCAGCGAAACTCCCCGATTGGGTGACATCCGTTACCTTGATTATAATGGTGATGGACTCATTAGCTGGGACGATGAGGTAAAGATTGCACGCCCCACCACGCCTGAGATGATGTTCTCGTTGATGGCCGACGCCAACTGGAAAGGGTTCGACCTCTCTGTTCAGTTGCAAGGTGCTGCCTTGTGCGACAAGTTGCTTTGTGGCGAATGGAACAACGGTGCACGTGACCAGACTCCACTTACGCGCCCTTTCTATGCCGGATGGGATAACGCGCCTTACTACTTGGTGGAGAACAGCTGGCGTCCTGACAATACCAATGCTGAATATCCGCGTCTCAGTACAGTAGCTTATGCTAATAATGCGCAGGTATCTGACTTCTGGAAGCGTAATGGTGCTTACGTACGCCTCAAGAATGTGACTTTGGGATACACCTTGCCACAGTCATGGGTAAAGAAATCCGGTATCAGCAATCTTCGTCTGTTTGCCAGCGGCCACAACCTTTTTACTCTCACCGAGTTTAAGTACCTCGACCCAGAGTCGGCCAATGTCATTCAAGGTTACTATCCGCAGCAACGCACCTTTACGTTTGGTGTAGACGTAACGTTCTAAACCCTATGTACAACATCTAATAAAATAAATTAGCATGAAAACAAAAAATCTATTACTGGGATTGGCTCTGTCGACCCTCACATTGCAATCGTGTAATGTGCTCGATATCGATCCTACTGACACTTATAGCGAATCTACAGCCTATGCTTCTATAAAGAACCTGGATCTTTATGTCAAAAGTTTCTATAACGTGTTTTATAGCAATGCCGATATCAATGTGGGAGCTAATCTGGCCATGGACGATGGTGTGAGTGACCTCATTAAATATTCTTGGTTCAATGTAGCTGAGGGTAGCGTGAACAAACTTTTTTATTACGACAATATGATGAGTCCTGATGCTAATTATCGCTCTAATTGGGATGACATGTACGAGCAGATTCGCCGGTTTAATGAGTATTTTTACGATGTTCATAGTGGCTTTGCTGATAATTTGGATTCCGATCAGTTAGCCATTCGAACTGCCGAAGTTCGTTTTATGCGTGCTTTTGCTTATCAAGAGCTGGTATTGCGTCATGGCGGTGTAATCCTGCGTATCAACGAAGATCGAGTGGATGATCATAACCAGCGTGCAAAAGCTCGTTCGTCAGAAGAAGATTGCTGGACTTTTATCCTTGACGAATATGAAAAAGCAGCCCAAATCCTACCGGAAGAATGGACAGGATCGGAGGCAGGCCGCCTTACAAAGGGGGCTGCTTATGGCATGAAAGCCCGTGCCGCTCTCTATGCCAAGCGTTGGCAGGATGCTGTTAATGCAGCATTAGAGGTAGAAAAGCTGGAGAAAAAGGGTGTATATCAACTACTTTCAGGAACTTCTAAGGACAGCTATATGCAAATTTTCAATACTGTGAATAATAAGGAGTTAATTTTGCCTGTCTATTTTCAACAGAAGACTAAGCAACACATGTTTAATCATTTCTTCTGCCCACCCTATGACACAGAAAAAGCAGGCTTACAACCTGGTACGTTGGGCGCAGCCGCTACGCCTACCGATGAGTATGCTTCTGCATTTGATATCAAGGTAGGTAAGGACTGGAAATCGTTTGATTGGACTCATTTGAATGAATATTCCGAAGGACCATGGGGAAACCGCGACCCACGTTTCTATGCTTCTATTCTCTATAATGGTGCCAATTGGACAGGACGTCAACTTGAACTTTACGTAGGTGGTAAAGACGGATACATGGATTTCTCTACATCGGCAAGCCAGGACTATGTGCGCACTAGTACCACCGGTTATATCTTCCGTAAATTTATGGATGAAAGCGACAATATCAACTACGTAGACATTGAAAGTACATCCTACTGGATTGAGATGCGTTATGCCGAGATTGTTCTTATCCTTTCCGAGGCCTATGCCCGTTTGGATAAGTTTAAGGAAGCTTACGACTATCTCAACAAAATTCGTACTCGTGTGGGATTGCCTATTTTAGCTCAGCAGTCTACCTGGGACAATTATCTTGAAGATCTCTCGAAGGAACGGGTATGTGAATTGGGACTCGAAGGACATCGTTGGTATGATCTTGTTCGTTGGGATATTGCTCAAAAGGTACTCAATGGGCAACGACTGCATGGTATCAAAATTGAAAAAACCGGTTCAAGCTTTCTTTATACCCGTGTAGAATGTGACACGCAGGATCGTAAGTTCCCCAAGAAATATAATATTTTCCCGATACCTTCCAGCGAGCTTCGAAATAACATAATGTGTGAGCAAACTCCTAGTTGGAAATAATTATGGTTACCATCTAAATAAGTAGATAATATGAAACTAAAACATATCATAAATGGCTTTTGGGCTTTCTCGTTCTGCCTGACGGGATGTGTTGACCCTGACGATTTGGTGAGAACCGAAAGTGAAATCACCGATCAACTCATCATTACCGGACGATTTGCAGGTAATGAGAACACTGAGTATGAAACCGTTATCGATCGTGCCAACGGTACTGCTGTAGTACAGACTCCCTACTACATCTCAGATACAGAACCTATTCAAGGAGATATTACCCGTATGCGACTCAAAGCTACACTTCCTGTGGGTGCCCGTTTTGATCCCCCTTTATCGGGTATTCACAATTTGAAAGAAGGATTCTCTTCTACCTTAATTGAAGCCGATGGTTCCAAGAAGAACTACACTTTTACAGCTATTTATAAAAAATCGGAACGTGCTAATATCATTAAGGTCGAACTAGCCAATGTACGTGCTCAGATTGTAGTGGCTGATCCTGTTGAAGAGGGTAAAAAAGGACAAATTATTATCTATAAGACCTCGTCAAGTATCGACGGAGAATTGCAAAATGCACTTATCACCATTGCTCCATGGGCGACTATTGAATCGGATGCTTACGATCCTGTGACAAAAATCCTCGATTTGAGTGTGATGCCTACTGTTACTATCATTGCACAGGATGGTGTTAAGAAGACGGTATACGAAACAGTGTACAAAACTCCTGAGTTCGTGGAATATGGTGTGGGTTATGTGGCCGGACTCTTTGGTTTCCAGACTTTGAAAGAAAATTCGCATGGGTTTGAAGTGGGTGCCAATCGTACTATGGCTGTAGTAGATGATTATCTCATCCTTAGTAATAGCAATAATTTCGTCAACATGCCGGTGTTTAACCGATATAACGGCAAGTTGCTTGATCAGGTGAAAGTGAATGTGACCGGTATACCATCTAATCGCATCATACGTGCTATTACCTCCGATGATAATGGACACATGGTAGCCATGGCTTACGTGAGTACCCGTACAGGAAGCTATGCCACTCCTTATACGGATGTTAATGTATGGGTATGGAAAAATGGTATAGAGAACACTCCCACATTGATACTTGATAAACCTTTCAGTGATCCAGTTTTCGATCAGGCACCTATGGGAGTTAACTGGAACTATAATATTGATATGGGTAGTTCTATTCACATCACAGGTGACATTACTAGTGGAAAAGCTGTACTCACCACTACGTCTCCTTTCTCATACCGTATGGTATTTATCAGCTTTGTCGATGGCATAATGAGTGGCAAGGCGCATGTTGAATTTGCTAATGTGAGTGGTGCACGTGTAGAAGACTATACGAAGATCCTTACAACTAATACGGAGAAACCTTTCAGCTACATATCTACACCAGCCAATGAAACTAATATGGTGATTTGTGCTCCTGTTGGTGATAGTGCAGACAGAGCTTTTGCTTTTACTGTTCCCGATTCACATTATTGGGGGTGGCAAGGATTCACTAAAGGTATCGATTATGTTGATTTTAACGGCGCGAGATTGTTAGCTGTTCAGAATGGTTCGGGTTCCTTCAATGGACCACAACGCCTTTATGTAGCTGACATCACCAAAAATCCCAATGCTAATTCTATGAGTAATGGCTTCATCTTCGATTCACAGCAAGGCAATACAATAGGAAATGCAGATGTGCCGGGCGGCGTACCGGGGTCAGGTTATACAGCTACGGGATATACCTCTCCTTGGGCGTTCGATGGAGTGAGCAGTGTGCTTGGTGAGAATATTCCTTGTACAGGTGATGTAATTTTTGCCAAAAGTCAGGACGGACTGGCCGTACAGGTATATATGCTTACTACCGATCATGGCTTGATAGCTTTCGAACTCACAAAGTTCAAAGGCCTGTAAACGGTACCTAATGTTATTTTTAATTCCATTTAAACGATATTCAAACGATTATTTAAACATAATAAAACAATGAATAAGAAACGTATGAAAAAGATTGTTCTTACCTTTGTATCACTACTGATGGGAGGCTTATGCTCAGTATTAGTAGCTTGTTCCGATGAGGAACATACCGTTCCTATTTTCCCAGAAGACGGCAGTGGAGAAATTGAAATTAAGCCCGACCAAAAATACGATTGGGAAATCAACCGTCAGTCAATCTTGGCTAATACCGATATGGTACTTTTTTACTCGGGTGGTGACCAACGCCCCATTTGGACGCAGGAACGCGCCCAACCTTATATTACTTATGTAGACGAACAAAACACTTCACACTGGTTCTTTGATAGCTTCCTTATGCTTGAAATCCTCAATACTTCCGACAATTGGCAGACGGTGAGAGAGTATACCAAGGGTATGCGCTATGAATCAGCCACCAAGGCTGAGTGGATGAAACTCATCGATTGTTATTTCAATTCAGAAACTGGTATTGCAGCTATCGAAGCCGGTGTAAAGAAAGCAATGATTACCATTGGGGCGCCTGTGTACAAACGCCAGGTAATAATTGGCATTCCTGAGCCTATTGACGTACAGAATGAATTGGTGCCAGGTTCGTCGAGTGTATATTGGGGTGAGATTGATAATGTGTCGCTCGACTTCTCCAAACCTGCTGACCGTGTGAAGGCTTGTAAGTGGTTCATCGATCAAGTACGTGCCCGTTTCAACGAGAAGGGGTATCAATATGTCGACTTAGCTGGATTCTATTGGATTGCCGAGGATGCTTCACATACCGGAAATATCATTACCCCCATTGCCAACTATCTGAACGAACTGAAATATAGTTTCAACTGGATTCCATTCTTCAATTCCGATGGCCACGAGTCTTGGAAAGAACTGGGATTTCACTATGCTTACTACCAGCCCAACTACTATTTTGACGATAAAATACCTCTTACACGTCTTGATGAAGCCTGCAAAGAAGCTTTGCGTTGCAATATGCAGATGGAGATGGAGTTCGAGGACGATGTGTTGGCAGCTCACGGTAAAGCTTACCGTTTGGAAAACTATATGGCAAAATTCAAGGAGTATGGTGTATGGGAAAAATGCCGCTTGGCTTACTATCAGAGTAATAGCGCATTGCTTACTTTGAAGTACTCTAGTGAGCCGGCTGATGTGGCTCTTTATCATAAGTTCTGCAAGTTTGTTATAGAACGCCCTATCCGTGATTCACATTAACAAGTAAATTTCACATTTGCAATCGAGGGTGTCCAAAGAAGGACACCCTTAAAATTCTTATACAAAACATTTTTCTCGCATTTGAATAGACGATATGCTTATGAACAATAAATACTTTTATCTTATACTACTTTTTTTTATGGTGAGTTGCCAAAGAAATCAAGATCCGGCCACAAATACACTTAGTGAAATGTGCGAACGTTTGTTTCCTCAACATGCTCATTCTTTCCAATTTCAACTTCTGACTGATTCTGTAGATATAGACCGCTTTACACTTGAGTCTGACAATGGGAAGATTCTGATTAAAGGAAACAACCGGAATTCATTGGCCGTAGGACTAAACCATTATTTGAAGTATTACTGTCAGACACATGTCTCTTGGTATGCTTCGGATAGTGTAGTAATGCCTGCTCAACTGCCTGAAGTAGAAACTCCTGTTATTTTACGTTCAAAGTGTAAGAATCGTTTCTTTCTTAATTATTGCACCTTTGGTTACTCTATGCCCTACTGGAAATGGAGTGATTGGGAACGACTTATTGACTGGATGGCTCTGAATGGAGTAACCATGCCGTTGGCTATCACAGGTCAAGAGTCTATATGGTATAAAGTATGGACGGAGATGGGACTGTCTGACGAGGAGGTTCGTACTTATTTTACAGGTCCGGCTCACCTTCCCTGGCATCGTATGTCAAACGTAGATTATTGGCAAAGTCCGTTACCTCAATCATGGTTGGCAGACCAAGAAAAACTACAGAAATTAATTCTAGAACGTGAACGGGCTTTTGATATGACTCCCATTCTACCAGCTTTTGCAGGACATGTTCCCGCTGAACTTAAAGAACTTTATCCGGAAGCTAAAATCTACACAATGAGTCAATGGGGAGGATACGATGAAAAGTATCGTAGTCACTTCATTGATCCCATGGATTCGCTTTATTCAGTCATTCAACATCGTTTTTTAGAGGAACAAACAAAAGTGTATGGCACTAACCACATTTATGGTATCGATCCTTTCAACGAAGTAGACTCACCCAACTGGAACGAGGAGTTTTTGTCCAATGTATCTGATAAAATCTATAAATCGATCCAAAGTGTGGATTCCGCTGCTCAATGGTTACAGATGACGTGGATGTTTTATCATGCCAAAGAGAAATGGACTCAACCCCGTATCAAATCCTTTTTAAATGCTGTTCCCCAAGATAAACTGATTTTACTTGATTATTATTGTGATTATACAGAAATATGGCGTGATACAGAGCAATACTACGGGAAACCTTATATTTGGTGTTATTTAGGAAATTTTGGTGGAAACACTTTTTTAGCTGGTGACCTGAATGATGTAGATTTTAAAATTGATCGACTTTTCAAAGAAGGAGGCGATAACGTATATGGTTTGGGAGTGACGCTTGAAGGTCTTGATGTAAATCCTTTAATGTATGAATTCGTTTTTGAACGTGCATGGGAAAATTCAATACCTGTCCACCAGTGGATTGCAAATTGGGCCCAATGCAGAGGGGGGAATGTAGATAATCATATTATTAAAGCATGGAAACAACTATATGAGAAGATCTATACCTCAGCAGCCCTTTGCGGACAAGCAGTATTGATGAATGCTCGTCCACAGTTAGAAGGCGTAGAAGGATGGAACACACTTCCCGGATACGATTATAAAAATATCGATTTGTGGGAAATTTGGAAGGAGTTGCTGAAAGCTGAAGGAGTATATCATTCTGAATATCATTTTGATGTAATTAATGTGGGAAGGCAAGTTTTAGGCAATCTTTTTGCTGACTATCGTGATAAGTTTGCCGATTGCTATCGGAAAAAAGATTTGGAAGGAACTAAGGTGTGGGGACAGCGTATGGACCAACTTTTGCTTGATGTAGATCGATTGCTCTGCTGCAGTCCTGTTCTCTCAATAGGTAAATGGATAAAAGATGCCAGAGATTTTGCAGTGAATGAACAAGAACAAAAATATTATGAAGAAAATGCACGGTGCATTCTTACGGTGTGGGGACAGAAAGATACCCAGCTTAACGATTATGCCAATAGAGGATGGGGAGGATTGACACGTACATTCTACAGAGAACGCTGGAAACGTTTCACAGAAGAAGTAATTGCCGCTATGACCAGGCATAAAAACTTTGATGAAGAGAAATTTCATCAGGATATTACACAGTTTGAGTATGAATGGACATTGAAAAATGAAGATTTTCCAATCACTTCTGGAGAAAATCCAATTTCTTTGGCTAAAGAACTAATATTGAAATATGATGATGACTTCCACTCATTATATCCGTAATTGTTAACTAATTTTTCGTAACTATGAAATTTATAATTAAAGATATTCTGATCATATGTTTATTTTGTTGTGCCTCTTCATTGAATGCACAGCATGCATTTCCATACAAGAATCCATTACTTCCCACTGAAGAACGGGTAAACGATCTGTTGAACCGTATGACGTTACAGGAAAAAATAGCTCAAATCAGCCATTTGCAATCGTGGGATGTATTTGACGGACAAAAGCTCAATACCGCCAAGTTAGCAAAGATGTGCGGTGATAAAGGGTATGGCTTTTTCGAAGGCTTTCCACTCACGGCAGCGCAATGCAGGAAGAACTTCCGCATTATTCAAACCTATTTACTGGAGCAGACACGTCTGGGTATTCCGGGTTTTTCGGTAGCGGAGTCACTTCATGGAGTGGTGCATGAAGGTTCTACTATCTATCCGCAAAATATAGCTATAGGCAGTACATTTAATCCTGCATTGGCTTATGAAATGACAAAACATATTGCGGGTGAACTTAATACAATCGGGGTAAAACAAGTGTTAGCTCCTTGTATAGATGTAGCTCGTGAGTTGCGTTGGGGCAGAGTGGAGGAATCGTTTAGTGAGGACCCCTTCCTTTGTGCTCGTATGGCTGTAGCAGAGGTTAAAGGATATATGGATCATGGCATTTCACCAATGGCAAAGCATTACGGACCGCACGGCAATCCATTGGGCGGCTTAAATCTGGCATCAGTGGAGTGTGGCATTCGTGATTTATTTGATGTCTATCTGAAACCTTTTGAAGCCATACTGGCTGAAACCGATATTTTAGCAGTTATGTCAAGCTACAATGCCTGGAACCGTGAACCCAATTCAGCTTCAAAATTCATGCTGACTGATATTTTACGTGACCGTTTTGGCTTCCGGGGCTATGTTTACTCTGATTGGGGAGTTATTGATATGTTGAAGAACTTTCATAAAACAGCTGATAATGATTTTGAAGCTGCCAGTCAAGCACTTACGGCCGGTTTGGATGTTGAAGCGTCGAGTCTCTGTTTCAAGTCGCTTGAGAGTAAAGTGCTGGCTGGTGAGTTTGATGTACGCTACATCGACCGGGCGGTGAAACGTGTGTTACGTGCTAAATTTGAATTAGGTTTGTTTGAAGACCCTTATCTTGAGAAAAATTCATATCGTTGGCCGTTACGTTCCAAAGAATGCATTTCACTTTCACGTCAGATTGCTGATGATGGAGTAAAAACAAAGAAGATGGTATCACACCGTTACAAGGCATCTGTCGTTTGGCAGGCAAAAAGGTGAAAGTGAACTATGCCCAAGGCTGTTCTATCTCTTCGTTGAATCAGTCAGGTATTGAAGAAGCTGTACGTGCGGCTCAACAGAGTGATGTTGCATTACTATTTGTTGGCAGTTCAAGTACCGCTTTTGTACGCCACAGCAATGCCCCTTCTACCAGTGGCGAGGGAATTGACCTTAGTGGTGTTGAATTGACTGGTGCTCAAGAGGAACTGATTGAAGCGGTCTGTGCAACAGGTAAACCGGTAGTCCTAATATTGGTAGCCGGTAAACCGTTTGCTATACCTTTCGCTAAAAAAAATGTCCCTGCTATTTTAGTTCAATGGTATGCCGGAGAACAAGCAGGTAATTCCATTGCCGATATTCTTTTTGGTAAAGTAAATCCATCAGGGAAAATTAGTTTTTCCTTTCCTCAAAGTTCCGGTCACCTTCCCGCTTTTTACAATCATTTGACCACTGATAAGGGATTTTATAAAGAGCCCGGAACTTATGAATTGCCGGGACGAGATTATGTGTTTTCTTCTCCGAACCCTCTTTGGGCTTTTGGTCATGGATTGAGTTATACTACATTTGATCTGGTTTCAGCGATTGCCGACAAAACTCACTATCAGGCTCATGACACCATAGCCGTAAAAGTAAAGATTGCAAACAGTGGAGAAGTTGTCGGCAAAGAAGTCGTTCAACTTTACATACGTGATGTTGTCAGTACTGTTATGACACCAATAAAGCAGCTGAAAGCTTTTGAGAAGGTAAGTTTGAACCCGGCCGAAACGAAAGAAATCACATTGAAAGTCCCCATACACGAACTCTACCTGACCGATAATATCGGTAATCGCTACTTGGAACCCGGGACTTTTGAGATAAAAGTGGGCACTGCATCAGATCGCATAACCCATCGCATTTCTATCGAAGTAGGGCGTGAACCTGAGAAGACTCCTGTAATTGATTCTCCTCAAATCATTAAAGTCACGCCTAGTGGCGAGTTTATTACTGTACAGGGATTTGTACGTGATGCACAAGCTACTCCAGTAGCTTATGTCACGGTTCGTGCCATTTCATCCGGTCAGGAAACTCAAACTGATGAAAAGGGATTCTATTCTATAAACCTTAGGACTGATGATTCCATAGCTTTTGTCAAAGCAAGATTCATCACTCAACAAATGGAGGTGAAAGGACGCAAAAATATTAATATCAGATTAGTGAAGTAAAGAACTTTAATTATATATACTATGTCATTTTCAGTTTATAGGAAGATAGCAAACCTTATTTTATTACTTGTGGCAAGTAATCTGTCAGCTCAGGTAACCTACTATGATGCGGCTGAATTCCAACTATTGGGAAAGGCTACCGCTGCTACCACAGAGCGGTATGTACGTTTGCCTGATTCATTGGAACATGTTTCTCGCTTACCGTTGTGGCAACTAAGTCGGAATTCATCGGGTATGGCAGTGCGTTTCCGAAGCAATTCGACTCAAGTTGCAGTAAAATGGGAATCGTTGGTTAATTTCCATATGGATCATATGACTGATGTAGCAGTGAAAGGACTTGACCTCTACTGTCTGGAAGGAAAGAACTGGTATTTTGTGAATAGTGCCCGTCCCATAGGAAAAAGTACGGAATCTAGCCTCATCAGCGGTATGGAAGCCAAAGAACGGGAGTTTATGATTTATTTACCGCTATACGACGGACTAGTTTCTTTGTCGATTGGAATCGATGCTGGCGCTAGTATCAATCAGCCCGCAATAGAAAGTCCTGTACGTGAAAAACCTGTAGTATTTTATGGAACCAGCATTCTTCAAGGCGGATGTGCCTCCCGCCCAGGCATGGCTCACACCAATATAATCTCACGCCGTTTGAATCGGGAATGTATCAATCTCGGGTTTAGTGGCAACGCTTTTCTTGATCTTGGAGTAGCTCAAGTGATGGCTGGAGTAGATGCCGGTGTTTTCGTGCTTGATTTTGTACCTAATGTCACGGTTGAGCAGATGAATGAGCGAATGGAGAAGTTTTACCGTATACTTCGTGACAGGCATCCTCATACACCTGTTATCTTTATTGAAGATCCACAGTTCATGGACTCCTACTACAATAACGCCAATGCCCGGAAAATTAAGACTTTGAATGACACCTTGCGTCGTATATTTAATGAGTTGAAAAAAGGAAAAGAGAAAAACATATACTATATATCCTCAAAGAGGATGCTTGGAAGCGATCGTGAGGCAACAGTAGATGGCATTCATTTTACCGATGTGGGTATGATGCGTTATGCTGATTTGGTGACTCCAGTGATTAAAAAGCTACTTAAAAAATAGTGGTTTTATGGCTCATTCACTATTAATTTTGTCTGACAACGAACTATATGGGAAAGAGTAATGCACATTATTATGATCTTTGCATCAAAGCTAGAGATACGGGGTATCATGGTATTATTTGAGAAATCGATAATCAATATGACTGTCTTATGTTGAATAGAATGTCTTTATGCTATTTTTCTTCACTTTCGATAACTGATGCTTTTGATAAATAGATGAAACTAGAGCGAGGAACTACTAAAATATAGAATTTATTTACAGAATTGTGCATAAAATAGCTGTTGTTTGCATATGAATTACCGTATTATTTGTTCAAAACATAAGGTTGATTTTAAAGGAACGTCCAACGTCCCATTAGGTTTAAAAAAAATGCTAAGTACGTTTAAAAGGAACGTATTTTAGCCCTGAAATAGGGAGTGTTTCATTTATTAACCCCTTACTAATCATAATGATGCAAAGTAACATTAAAAATTAAGATGTATTACAGAATAGTGTGAGAAATAACGTAAAAAGAACATATACATGGATATATCTGCAACAAAGTGATTTCTTATAATGGCAAATCTCTGCCATTTTATCCTCTATTCTGTACAATGGATGGAAATACGTCCGGCAGAGAATTTATAATTATCAAAATGAAAAATGCCATTTTGATAATTATATGGATAAGTCTTAATAACAATACTTCGTTAAACATTGAATTAACAAATAAAAAGTAGATCAAGTCCTACCGATTCATTATATTAAGGGTCACCACATCTTTAATAATGATGAATAGAAACGAACTTGACCAATATTTGGAGATAATAAAACGCGTACTGCTAAATTCAGCAGTAAAGATAAATGAATGGCGTGAGAGTTTTATGCATGAAATGCTACTTTTATATCTGATTATTCCTGGGAGAATAAATTTCCTCCAATTAGGGTGTTACGGCCGTTTGGATGAACAGCGTTACCGTCAGCAGTTCGAACGTAAGTGTGACCGGTTGTCTTTTAATGCCTGCTTGGCTGATTCACATACCGACAATCTGGTTGCTATCGCTTTTGATCCGAGCTATATCAGCAAATCGAGTAAATGCACGCCCTATCTGGGGCGTTTCTGGTCCGGTTGTGCTAAATCGACTAAACATGGTCTGGAAATTTCCGGCATTGGATTCATTGATGTAGATCTTCACAACTGCTTTCATCTAGAAACTGTTCAAACACTACCGGCAAAAATACTGGAGCAAGTCAGGTGGACACTAACAGACTGGTATTTGCATGTGTTACGAAGCCGCAAGGAAATACTTCAACGGTTGACTAGCCATGTGGTGGTCAATGCCTATTTCTCCAAATCATCTTTTGTGGCTGGCGTCCTGGATATGGGATTATATGTAATCAGTCGTTTTCGCGATGACGCTTATTTTCGTTATCTGACCAAGGATAAACCTACCGGTGGCAAGATGCCCCAAACTGTACGATGGGAAAATGGACATGAAGCATCTCGAAGAAAACCGTTTTGAAATTATTCCATAAAAAATGGGCAGGAGGGACGAATACTCTCGACAATCGTACATTCCCGTTCCCTCAAAAGAAATATTCGATTATGCATTTGGGAGAGTGAGGACGAGAAAGTACGTAAACAGTATGTCTCTACTGACACGCAGATACAGGCAATAGATGTAATGGATTATTATGGGACGCGTTTTCAGGTCGGATGCTGCTTTCGCGACTCAAAGCAGTTTACAGGGCTGACCGACTGCCAAAGGCGGGAGCTGGATAAACTGAATTTCCATTTTAATGTAGCATTGAACGCCGTGAATCTGGAGCTTCGAAAAAGGGGACAGCCTTATCAATGGCATCTGTAAAAGTGCTATGTCACAACATTTTGCTCATGCAACGATTTATTTCCATATCAGGGATTAGGCCTGACAAGGAAACAAATCGGAAGCTATGGGAAAAGGAAATTAAATTTGCCGCTATTGCTGCATAAATGTTAATTCAATGTTTAACAAAGTATTATTATCATAATATTGTATTTTATTAATTCAACCCGTTGGCGGAATTAAAATTATAAAAGATTTGTGACTAAAAAGTTGTGCATAATGCTGATTATTAACATATGTGCTAATGTAATTCTGCCAACGGGTTAATTCAATTTCGGTACATAAAGATCACCTACCTAAGTTTATTCCTATTTTTTTCTTTTAATTTTTTAGTAAAAGTCTTGGCTTTTTCCATACTATTGGCTTCTTCTTCCTGAGTAGCATAAGCGTGTTTGTAACCTTGTATTTTGTTCCATTCACCACGGGTAAAATCTGGAAATGCGACAGATGCACAATTGTTGTCCATTGACAATTCACCTAATTCTGCCAAGCAACACCATTCAGCCAAATCATAGACATCCATATCTAATGGTAATCCATTCTGTAAACAATAAATCAGACGGCTATCCATTATAAAATCCATGCCGCCATGTCCACCTACTTCTTTAGCCATCTCACCATATTTTTTTAAAATAGGATGTTGATACTTTTCTACTAACGTTTTCATCTCATTTTCAGGCAAAAAGTTATGTGAGGTCAAGTTATCCACTTTGGGCTTCATTCCGGATGCACTCATCTGATTAGAATCTAACGCATATCCTTCTACCGGATATTTATTAGCCAGTCCCTTAGTGCCTGTAAGCTGATATAAACGGTTGTAGGGTTGTGGGGTCATTACATTATGTTGTATTTCAATAACTTTCCCGTTTTCTGTACGAATAAGTGTAGTCGTATGGTCACCATTGCGGAAGTCGTTACACGTTTCCCCTGTTCTTTTTTCAACCAGATCTTTGCCAATGACAGATTTTGTATCCATTGCAATCAATGTTTTCATACGATCTCCGCGATGGATATTTAAGGCTTGAGCCACAGGCCCCAGACCATGAGTAGCATATACATCTCCGCGATGTTTCATGTTATATTCCAATCTCCATCCGAGTTTGTCATCTTTTCCTTTTTTCCAATAATAATCCCAAAATTCATCGAGGTTATGAATATAAGCTCCTTGTGCACGAATGACCTCACCGAATACCCCTTGTTGAGCCATATTTAAGGTATTCATTTCGAACCAGTCATAACAACAGTTTTCTAAAATCATACAATGTTTACGGGTCTTTTCTGACATATCAATCAAAGCCCAACATTCTTTTAAACTCATAGCGGAAGGCACTTCAATAGCCGTGTGCTTGCCATTCTCCATTGCACACATAGCTACAGGAAAATGATGTAACCAATCCGTTGCAATATAAACTAAATCAATATCATCCCGTTTGCATAATTCTTCATATCCTTTTTCACCTGAATAAACAGTAGCCTCGGGCATAGAAGCCTTCTTTAATAACTTTTGACATTCTTCCGCACGTTCTTTCTCATAATCACATAATGCTACAATCTCCACACCCGGAATATAAGTGAAACGTTCTACCGCTGCCGGACCACGCATCCCTAATCCAACGAATCCTACACGAACAAATTCCATTTTGGGAGCTTTTAAACCTATTACACTAGTTTGTCCGGTAGGACGTTCAGGAGTTTCAATGACAATAGTCCCTTTATCCCAATGCCATTTTGTTCCGAGATTTGAGACTTGTGTATCAGAAGAAGATTGTGAACATGAAATGGCCAATATAGCCACAAGCATTACTAGTAAAAAATTGTATTTTCTCATTTTATTTAGTAGATTAATTTTAAAAGTTTTCTTTCATCATTTGTATGTTGATCTTATGTTGTCCGTTTGTCCGTACTTTTTGGCTCGCATAGCCTTTTTTGGAGAACAAGAGAATATCATCTGAATGTGCTGGTAAGGAATAAGATCCCTTTGCATCAGTCATAACTTCCTCTTCAGAATTTATAGTTTTTACTTTCACTCCGGCTATTGGTGTAGCTTGGACATCGCGAACAATTCCTTCTATGCGTATAATTTTACCAGTGGTTATTACGGGGGCTTTTGACAAACTGTTTTCCTCTAAAGAAATAGGCTTATTGCCTACCCATACTGGTAATTTATAATATATTTCGTCTGAAGAAGTGCCTACTTGGATTTCGAACTTTCCAGGTTCCAAATATCGGTCTCCGAAATTACTAGTCAAGTAAAGTTCATGTACAGGTACTTTTAGCTGCACCAGCTTTTCCTCGCCTGGTTGTAGTTCTATCTTTTTAAACCCCTTCAGTTGTTTGACCGGTGTCATGACCGTACTAACCACATCGTGAATATATATCTGAACAACTTCTTTTCCTGCTAATTTCCCACTATTCTTTACTTTTACGGATATGCGTATTGTGTCATGAGGCTGATAGCTTGTTTTATCAGTAGTAGCTTGCACGTATTCAAAGCGGGTATAACTTAATCCATGTCCAAACGTCCATAAGGGGGCAGGACTTGAAAAAACATAATCTCGTCCCGGAGAGGTGTATGTGCCAGGTTCTTTATAGTATCCTTTGTCAGTAGGAAGATAATTATAATAAGCAGGCAAATGACCTGTACTTTGAGGAAAAGAGAATGGCAGTTTTCCAGAAGGATTAACTTTGCCAAACAGAATATCAGCAATGGAGTTTCCAGCCTGTTCTCCAGCATACCATTGAGCCAATATAGCGGGTACTTTTTCTTTTATATAGGGTATGGCAAATGGTTTACCGGCTACCAAAACCACAACAACAGGTTTGCCTGTCGCGCATACGGAACGGATGAGTTGTTCCTGCGCTCCTGTTAGGGAAATATCACTAAGGTCTATTCCCTCTCCACTTGTCGAGGGTTCATTACTGTGGCGCACAAATGCCGTACTGGAACTTCCTACAAATACTAGAGCAATCTCACTATCGTGAACAGCTTTAACAGCCTCCGTTATCAATGTCGTATCCATTGACGCTAACGAACATCCTTTTGCATAATTTATTTTCACCCGTTTTCCGAGCAGATTTCGTATGCCTTGGAGTGGCGTGATGCCGTCACTTTTGTTTTTACTCCATGTATAATCTCCGAATTGCACACAATCGGCATTAGGTCCGATTATCGCGATAGATTTTAGTTTTGTGCAATCCAAAGGTAGTAAATCTCCTTCGTTCTTCAACAATACTGTAGATTCATCAGCTATCTGACGAGAAAGCTGTATACTTTCTTTTGCACGCAACGGAAGATGATAGGAAGCTTTCTCTTGAAAAGGGTCCTCAAACAAACCTGATTCAAATTTAGCCCGTAATACGCGTTTTACAGCTTGATTTATGTAACGAATGTCAAAGTTTCCATTCTTCACCTGCTTTGCTAATGTTTCAAAACAAGGACTGGAGGCCTCCACGTCAAGACCTGCTTCTAAAGCTTGACGGGCAGCTTCAAAATCATCACCTGCAGTTTTATGGAATGATTTTAACATAGCCACTACTCCCCAATCAGAATATACATACCCTCGAAAACCAAATTTGTTTCGAAGAATTTCCGTTAACATGAAATGTGAAGCTGAATTGGGAACTCGGTTCCAAGCGTTATAGCTTGACATGACTGCCATCACGCGGGTTTGTGCAAGAACCGTTTCAAAAGGTTTCAGATATATGTCGAATAAATCACGAACCCCACAGTCAACAGAAGCTAAGTTTAATCCTCCTGATGGATTGCCATGAGGACCGTAATGTTTCAGCATAGGGGAGATTCCATGATCCAAGTACCCTCGCACCTCCGCTACTGCCATAGCAGAACAAAGAAAAGGATCTTCTCCGAAAGATTCCTCAACTCGTCCCCAGCGTAATTCACGTGCTACATCAATACAGGGGGAGAGTACTTGTTTAACTCCCATCGTGTTCAGCTCACCGGAAATATGTTTGGTTTTCGCATACGCCAATTCAGGGTTAAAAGTGCTTCCCAATGCAATATTCTGCGGATAGATAGTAGCCCCTTCATGGACTACTCCATGAAGAGACTCCGCAACCGAGAATCCGGGAATGCCTAAACGTGTGTGCTTTATCAGATATTCTTGTATCCGGCGGAAGTTCTTGCGGCAATGTGAGGCTGTGAGTGGAAACCCCTCAAAGAACCCGTATCCTATGTTGCCACATGCTACTTCCAACTTATTCGGATTCAGTTCTTGTCCGTCAAATACTTTGTACGAATGGAGATGGGTAATCTGCCCTATTTTCTCTTCCAAAGTCATCCGACCTAACAAGTCGTTCACTCGTTCTTCTACGGACAGTTGCGGATTTTGATAGGGAAGCATTTGCTGTGCTTTCACTATCAGAGTCGTGAAGAACGGGATACTGACTATAATCAATGTACGAATATGCTTTCTTATACGTCTCATCCTAATTGATCTGATAATTATTATTTGGAACGAATGGGACGGGTAATCACAAATTGGCAAAATTCATGATACAGTTCTTGATCAGCTTCATTGGCAGAGTTCTTTAATGAAAGAAGGTTTCCACCGCCTTCATAATATGCCAAGCGTTTAGTGTCCCATATTTGATGAGCTTTAAATGCTTTTATATAGTCTTTCATACGGGGATAATAAATATTGTGTTCCGAATTACTTGCCAACACCCGGTAATCAAACTCAAATTCCATATCCAGATTTTCCCTTTTCGCAGTTTTACAAGTTTCTTCCAAGACAGCGTATGACTGTTCTGTATTGAAGAAATAGTTAGGCTGGTAGTAGGCATTGTTGAATCCCAAAGTTTCCCATTTATCATGTCCTTCTGCACCACGGTAAGGTATCCAGTTGAAACTATATTTGAATTGGTTGACGTAAGCTCCTACTTTGGAAATAATATCTCTGGTAGTTCCAGCTGTTTCCGCCAACCAATAAAAGCCTGCCAATTCTATATTCTGGTACTGCATCTCGTTGAATTTGCTGCGGACATAGTCTATGTACCATTTACAAGCATCTACCCGATCCTGTGCGATGGAAAAGTCCATGATATGTCCATCCAAGCTTCCCCAATATACGGTAGTCGAATTTTCATTTGCCGGTGTCTTGTGGGCTATGGGTTCCGGAATGGCAATGACTACTCTATGTTTCGTTTTTGGGTTTTCCAAACGCTTTTGTGCATTTGATATGGCACGATTCAATGCTCCCAGTCCGGTACTACTTGCAAAATAATAATCAACCAATCTTTTCCAATCCTTTTGATTGGCTGCATCCAAACCTTCTTGATTTTCGTAAGTGTAGGTTTTATTGGTTCCTCCATTACCTGTGTCTTTCAATTCCAGAAACAAAAAGGCGTCGAAGAGCCAGTGCTCTGTTCCAGCCTTGTCTTTATAAGTTACATAAGAACTTATTCTGTCTACATCCCAATTATAAGGTTCCCTGTGATGTCCTCCTCCATAAATAAGAACCATATCAGTGGAATTCAAAAGTGCTGTGCGATTCTCTTCCCATGGATAGAGCTCACCCGGATTTACCGGAGGAGTAGGGGGAACTTCTTTATCGTCTGATGGACCGTCGGAAGAAGAACATGAAACACATAATGCCATCAAAGAGCATAAAAAAAGTACACTGAATTTGATAAATTTTCTCATAATCAATTTTGTGAAGTTATGTAGTTTATGAAATGTAATTAGATGGCTGATAGTATTATACAGCTCTACCAACCATCTAAAAGTTATTGAATGTTATTTATATTCCCAGAATTGGAATTCGGTGAAAGTATAAACGTGTTCTCGCCATTCTGGCGTATGAGTATAACCAAACCAATTTTCTCGTGCTACAATTCGATAATACTGAGCTTGTTTTGTGCTATTCTTATCTATATTTATACAGTCACCCTCTGCAAAGTTTATATGTGTATCAGGATTATATTTAAAAGTGCCTAATTTAATCCATCCATCCCAATTTCCATCTTGGGCGGGTTGTCCCTCTTGGCAATATCCAAATATATCAAAATTTGTAACATGAGTTAACTCTTCACTACGATAACGGTGAGCACTAAACTTTGCTAAATATATAATTTTCCCTACATTAACTGTGATCCAAGCGGAACCATCTGGATTATTATTAGGTTGGAAACCACATGAGCCTGCACTCCAACCTACTTCACCCCATTGATTTGCTGCTGACATAAATTTACCATCAAATAATTTGGCTGTTGTACGATCACCAAAAGCTCCAGGTAAATCTCCGGTTAATGGATTTGCGTCATTATCTAATTTGTATTCTTTTAGATTTTCTCTAGCCACTTCCACGGCCTCTAGTTCAGTTTGAGTTACCACTAAATTGTAAGTAACATCTTTCTGCACATCATTTACGATGATAGATTTCGTTTTAGTTTCACTAAAATTGCATACCGTTTCCAAAGTAATAGGATCTACTAATTTCACATGTGGTTTCACTTCAATAGTCAGTGTCGTTTCTGACAAATTCACCCAAGGACCAAAATTTAATTTAATTGTATGATTAGTATGATCAATTTCTCCTGTAGCAGTTTCACCGCCTGCTTTTGCCACCAGACTTACAATCGGGTTTTCAATAAACTCCGCCTTTTTCTTAGCCGTTACTGTATAAGTCACATCTCTTTCAATATTGTTTATCACAACATTTACCGGTTGGGTTAAGTCCCATACACCTTCCGGGCTTGACGGAGATATAAGTGTAGCTCGTTTCGGTATATTCAAATTAACAGTCATATTTGACAAATCAGTCCAAGCTTCGACTTCCAATTTAATAGTACGTTTATTATCATCAATGACACCTTCAAAAATATCTTCCTGTTCCATTGCCGTCAAGCTGATGATAGGACGCATTACAGGATTCACGGGAACTTCTGTTTCAAACTCCGCATCCGCATCACAAGAAGTCAGCATTGACATACTTGCAAATGTAGCGAGTATTGCGTATAAATATATTTTCTTCATAACTATATACTTTTTTATTAATTAGCAGTATTACCACTCCACCATGGATTCTGAACCAATCCCGGACACTTATCCATTTCTTTTTGCGGAATGGGGAATAAATAGTACTCTTTCTTGAATTCCCTTATTTCAAAAACAGCACGTTTATAGAAACCTTCAAAATTGAAATCATTTGAACCTACATCACCGGCATCAACATTCATTCCCCACATACTGCCTCCATCACCATATATTCGACCGTCTTTTTCTTCACCGGTCACAGGATCTGTTACAATTTTATCCGGTGTGTGGGCTTTCCAAAGACGACGAGTAGTGAAATAACGGTCACCTTCAAAACAAAGCTCAATCTGACGTTCACGAATAATGTATTCATGCATTAAAGCCGGATCAGAAGCTATTTCAGGAGTAGCGACAAACGCGCTTTCTACACCTGCTCTTTTACGAATTTGATCCCAATATTTACGAATGTCCGCATTGGTAGGATCATAATTGCTTAACGCTTCTATATAGTCTAACAAGATTTCAGCATAGCGTATGTAAGTACAAGCATAGTTTTGAGGATAAGCACGGTTATACATGTCTGCCTGCGGGTCGTTGCGCTTGAATACTAACATACCCGTTTTAGAGTAGTTCGCATAATTAATAGATGGACGAGCTGCTCCTCCTAAATATAATTCTGCGCGTCCGAAACCATCTTTCTGTCTTCCAGTACTCCATTCGTTACGAATGTTTTTATCATCCGACAGACTAGGTATCACTCTGTGATTATATAGGATAGCTGCATAGAAACGAGGCTCACGATTGCAGAACATATTCCAGTCACCTTTCCAATGCCCCCATGCCTTACTATCACGGATATCTGCTATGATACCTTTACGACCTTCTTCGGAAGCAATGTCATGTCCGTTGGGATTCCAATTATCTCCACCGTCAGCCGCAAATCCTTTTTCAACATAACCGGAACCGGCCACATCGATAGGCTTTCCGTTCTTCATCAGAAAAGCATCTACCAGTCGTAAAGTAGGACTTACTCCTCCCAAACAGTGCGGGCCGGGTGTATTGTGTACCATCCATGACCGTTGAAATGTATCATCATATTGTCCTTCTGACCTAGCCCATATTACCTCACAATTCCAAGCCTTTAGTTGAACATCCACACATGATTTATACGGATTAAACTCTGTATCCCCATTCTCATCATTCCGGTATAGTTTCAAACGAGTGTCCGGATATTTCTCTGCCATATCTATGACGGCTTTTGCTGCGGCTGCCGCATCTTTCCATTTTTGTTCACTGTAAGTGGTATTAATAAGTGGGGTACCATCATGATTTTTGAAGTTGGCATATTCCGTATTACCATTAAATTGAGGAGAGGCGGCCAGATTACGTACAATTGCTTTTACTGCTAGACAAACCAATTTGTTCGGTCGTCCCAAACGGGTCTGGTCATCCCAATAATGCATCGGAAGGTCATAAGCTGCTAAGTCCATCATTTGGCAAATATATTCTACACATTCATCATAGGGGGCACGCTGCATATTTGCAAAATCTGTTTCAGAAGGGAGCAATTCTTTAATTAACACTACCGGACCATATTGACGAAGAAGAAGATAATAATAATATCCACGTAGAAAACGGACCTCGGCTTTATAACGCGTTTTCAATTCGCTACTTAGTTCGCCGCAACGATCCACATTGTTCTCAAATGTCAAAGTAGCACGAATAGCTTGATAAAAACGAGCGTATCTATCACACACCAATTCACTGGAAGGGGTCCAGTCACCTCTGTTGAAGTTATCCGCCTGATAGAAATTCCAGGTTATATTACATTCATCGGCTGCTCCAACCCAAGGTTCATGTTGATGCAAATGCCCTGTGGGGATTCCTCCGTAACAATTGGCCAGATACTTCTCCGTTTCCATGCGGGAACTCCAAACCATTTCATCTGTTTTCATATCATCGGGCTGTTTGTCCAAGTAGTCAGTACAACTAGTCGACAATGCCAACAAACTAAATAAAACTATAATATATTTTTTCATATTCGATGTGTTTTAAAAAGAAGCTCTAATTCCAATATTAACTTTTCTCGGGAGAGGATATTTGCTACCATTAAATGAAGCTGTTTCCGGGTCCCACATATCCCATGGTGCAAACAATGCGACATTATTCGCCAAGCAATAGATGCGAAGAGATTTCATGCCAATTGGAGCAATCCAGTTTTTCTTGAAAGTATATCCGAGTTCCAGATCGGCCAAGCGCAGCAAACGGCCATTATAAATGGTACGCGTAGATGATTGCCAGTTGTTGGATGAAGCTCCATTGGACAGACGGGGATAGAATGCATTGGGATTAGGATTATCTTCCGTCCAACGGTCAAGTGCTTTTTCAAATAAGTTACCTTTCCCTACTCCTTTATTGAATGGAATGAATGTATCCCCCCCTAGACCGTAAGTAACATGTGCCTGTCCTCTGAAGAAAATACCGAAGTCGAATCCTTTCCAGAAAAGCTGAGCTCCAAAACCATAAACAATTTCCGGAACACTTGAATAACCGATCGGACATTTATCATCTTCATCTACTACGCCATCTTCGTTATAATCCAAATATTTTACATCACCTGGACGTACATCACCGAATTTCTGTTCAGGACTTTCATTGATCTCTTTTTGGTCTTGAAATAATCCTAAGGCAATTAGCCCAAAATGCTGTCCGTAACGATGTCCCGTTTGCATACGGTATGCATATTTTTTCTGAGCTTCATCCATTTCTTTAATTTCATTATGAGTGTAGGTGAAGTTTCCATAGAGTTTATAACGGAAATCTCCAATTGAATGGTTAAATTCCAACGTACCGTCTATACCTTGATTCACCATTACACCCATATTAGCAAAGGGCTGTTTGATGACTCCCATGGTTGCAGGAACAGACTGACGTTGAATAAGAATATCGGAACGTTTTTCGTGGAAGTAGTCAAGATCCAGAGAAACCATGCTATCGAACATTTTCAGTTCAATACCGATATCTTTCTTAAAACCTTTCTCCCAAGTCAGATCAGCTACTCCGATTTGGTCTTCTCCGATACCTTCGTGAAAGCTAGGGGCCATACCGAAATAGTATCCTCCTAAACCTTCACCAAAATATGACAGATAACCGAAACGCATATTGTCAGGCAATGATTCGGAACCTACCAGACCAACAGAGCCTCTGACTTTTAATACATTTATAGCTTTAAAAGGCCAGAAAGACTCATTGGATATCAAATACCCTAATGCTCCTGCCGGAAATAGACCAAAACGTTTTCCTTTCGGAAAGTTCTCCGAGCCATTATATCCCATATTAAATTCAGCAAAGTAACGGTCTTTGAAAGCATAAGTTGTTCTTAAAGCCAGACCTTGCTTTTTATAGGGCAATGATTTAATAGACGATCCGGCAGTCTGGTCTACGTAGTCACGCTGATAATACATCGCCATTGCACCGATGCGGTGTGTTTCATTGAAAATCTGATTATAATTCAATTGCACTTTCAGTTCTTCGGCGCGGTTACTGGATGGAGTTACATTGTATCCCAAGAATTCATTTCCTTTGGTAATTTCCGCTACTTGAAATTCTCCGGTTTCATCGTCAACTCCCGTTATGTTATAGGTAGAAGAATTTTTGCGTCTGTTCTGTATGGTCTGATTATTGGCATCGAAAGAGAAAGAAGCTTGTATGTCAAGGCCCTTTAATAAGAAACTCAAGTCTTGTTTTAATGTAATCTGGCTCATGATTTGTGAGCGGAATGATTTATTATATCCAGAGCCAAACAAACGTTCTGCCGGATTCACTTCACCGACCTGTGATGGTGCTCCCCAACCCCATTCTGTATTACCAAACGCATCTTTTCCGATAGGTACCCGAACCGGAGCGGATAATGGATTGGATAAATAGGAATAGTAATAAAGTAATTCAACAGGGCTGAACCATCTGTTGTCTACATACTCATTTCCTAAACCGGGTTGATGCATATCTGTCATATTGGCACCTATTTCTAATGATAAATTGGTTGTTTTAGTCAATGTCAAATCAATGTTTGATCGAAAGTTATATCGACGAAGTGAAATGTTTGATTTGTAATCCGCTTCCGGATTATTTTTCAAGTTACCGTTATCTTCTATAAAACTGGCACTAATATAATAACGTGCTCTTTCGCCACCTCCACGAATATTGATGGCTGCATTCGTATTAGTTGAATACTTGCGGAAAAGTTGATCCATCCAGTTTACATTCGGATATAGAAAAGGATTGGTTCCACTTCTCAAATTGTCTATGTACTCCGGAGTATAATTTTCAGTACCCAATGCTTCATTGGCTAGCAATGCGTAATTGACCCCGTCCAATAACTTCGGCATTGTCGGGAGATCGGAGAAACCTGTTTCCAATTTTACTTCTATGACCGGTTTTTGGGCAACCCCCTTACGGGTAGTTACCAATACAACTCCATTGGCTGCGCGCACACCATATACTGCCGTTGCCGATGCATCTTTCAAGATAGAAATGGATTCTACTTCTTCAATTGACAAATCAGACATATCCCGTTCCACTCCGTCAACTAATACTAATGGTTTTTGATTAGCTCCGAACGAAGAGATACCACGTACCCAGAAATCAGCATTGTCTTGTCCTGGTTCACCTGAACGTTGTACGACCACTGCACCGGCAATACGTCCGGAAAGAGCGTTAGTCAGATTTCGTTGCGGTACTTCCAGTTCCTTTATTGAAACAGAAGAGATAGAACCTATAACGCTGGCTTTCCGTTGTTTACCCATACCGACAATAACCGTTTCTTCCAGTTCGTGTACATCTTCTTTCATTACGATGTCAAGAGCCGGTTTCTTACCGACTGTGATTTCTTGCGATTTGAAGCCTACAAACGAGAATACTAGAATATCTCCTGCTTTTGCGTTAATAATGTAATAACCATTAATATCTGAAATCACACCAGTGGATGTGCCTTTAATTGCAACACTGACACCGGGTAGAGGAACACCTTTTTCATCAATAATTGTTCCACGAACAGAATTGTCAATTGGAGAAACGTTTGATGTCTCTTTCATCATTGACAAAGGTTGTGTTACTTCATAGAATGATTTTTGCTCGTTCCCTACATTTGTACTTGCTGTAGCATAGCTAGGTGCTAATAATGCAATACACAGCATCATACATTGTAGTCCTTTTTTTGAGTCTAAAATTCCGCGATGGTATTTAGACATGTTTAAGGTCCATTGTTTCATAATTTTGAATTTAGTAAATAGATTTAAATTGTGTTTCAGCAATATTTAATAATCCGGGAAATGTTTGTAGCGAAATAGTTTCTAGTATTTTCCAGCATTGAAACAGTCCTCTAGGTACATGAAAACATCCTTTCCATTTACCACCTTTCAAGGGTAACAATACTTCGCCTCTTCTATTCAAGTATCCGTACCATTCCGGATATTCAGCGTCCCTAAAGTGTGCCCATGTATAATCATGTACTTTTTCAAACCAATCCAAACACTGTTTGTCTCCTGTCAACTGATAGCCTTTTAACAATGAAATTAAAGATTCGATATGTACCCACCAGAGTTTCTGGTCCCATTCCAATTGTTGGGGAGGAAAACTGTTACGATCTAAAAAGTAAAAGATACCGCCATGCTCCTTATCCCAACCGTATTCAAGCATGGTAAAAGTCGTGTTTTTTGCTTTCTCTATCAGTTCCGGACGATGCAGACGTTTACCCAGATCCATGATAAACCACATCGCTTCAATCGCGTGACCGGGAGTAATCTGGCGACCCTCAAAACAATCCACAAGATTACCGTTTATATCTACATTTTCGACAATGATTCCACCAAGTTCGGGACGATAAAAGACGTCCATAACTTCATGGATGCAAGTGTTCATAGCTCGTTCCAAGTAGTCTTTACCTAAAATATGCTCTATTTCCATAGCGAGATTGCATAGAATCATCGGCAGAGCAAAATTCTTTAGATTGCGTGTATCAGGATGAAGCTTGTTCCATTTTCCTTTAGGATTATCAACTTTGGACAAGATAATATCGAATGTCTTTCTGGCAATATCGGCATACTCCTGATTACCGGTTGCCAAACTCAATTGTCCGAAAGCCATTGTCGCAAAAGTATAGGAGAAAATGTTATACGGTTCTACCAACGGTCTACCCGAACGGTCGAGGGAAAAGTACCAGTTGTAATTTCCGTCATGTCCGTATTTCTTTAAGAATTCGCCACCTTGAACGGCACAGTCCAGCCATTCCTGGCGTTTCTCCACCTTATTGTAAAGCATGGAGAACATCCATACCTCACGCCCTTGCAGCCAGATAAACTTGTCTGTATCGAATACTTTGCCTTCACGATCCAGACAGGTGAAATAGCCGCCAAACTCTTTGTCTTGAGAGTTTTGAAGCCAAAAAGGAAGAACATTGTTCAACAATTCATCCCTGTATTGGTCCGATAGTTTTTTAAAATCCATATATCTTTAAAGTGTTAAGTTAATATGATCTTTTTTACTGTTCCGAACGGTTCCAGTATCTTTCAATTTCCTCCAGTGACTTCCCGGTCGTTTCCGGGACTAGTTTCCATACGATGAGCATATACGGCACACACATGAGCGCGAACAGGAAGAATGTTCCGGTGGGGGTAAGGTTCTGGAGCATCCAGGGGGTTAACTGTCCGATCAGGTACGTTCCGATCCAGAGAGCGAATCCTGCTATCGACATGGCCAGTCCGCGAACCTTGGTGGGATACATCTCCGAGAGGAGTACAAACACCACGGCACAGATGGATACGGCACAGCAGAATACATAGAACAGGAAGAAAACAAGCAGGAAGAGGCTGGATACTCCCAGGGAATCTCCGAAGAGGAAGTACAGGCCGATGAGAATCAGAGAAACAACCATTCCCGAAACTCCATAATAAACCAGCTTCTTGCGGCCCACCTTATCGATTATGACAAGAGCCAGAACCGTGGTCAAAGTATTGACTAGTCCTACCAGAACTTGGTAA
>QWCN01000170.1_pt1 | contig 108708 bp, 83 predicted proteins | sample 1972711 | NCBI WGS metagenome assembly QWCN01 (sample SAMN09866707, study PRJNA288562) | Human gut metagenome isolate term1_stool, whole genome shotgun sequencing... | isolation source: gut | host: Homo sapiens | place: USA: California | reverse complement strand
CTAAATTACTCATAAAAGAATTTCTTTGGTTCCTTTGAATACTTCAGACTTTATTCATATTTTCTCAATATTAAATACCGTCTGCGTATCCTCTTTTTTCTTCTTATTCACTCTGTTCTATAACTGCCATTCGGTTGGTGTTTTAAGTGAAGCACCGTTACCGTGTCGGCGAAGTGGTTTATAGGACAACCCAAGCAAGATGTCAACACAAAAAAGCAAAAAAATTTGATTTTTTTTCACATTTTTTCTAACTCATTGATTAGAGGATAATTTTTTGTGCATGTTTTTTGAAAGGAAAACGAGGGTTTGTTTCCTTTTTTTTAACCTTATCGCCTTACTATAGGTTCAATATAGCATAACGAAAAAAGATAACAAGGTAGCATTTATGTTAAAAAACAGTATCTTAGCTCTAACTTTAGTTGTAATCCTTTCGGCTTGCGGGAATCAGGAGAAGCCGATATTAAAAGGAGTCGACGGTTCCGAAGTTCCGCCGGCGTTTGCAAGTTTTCCCGATGTTCCGTTTCCGGAACCCTCTTATATAGATATGGGTGAGACCAGAACTCTGGGCAGCGGGCAGAACTGGAGCGGCAGTTTGATTTTTTCGACTCCTTTTTCAGCCAACAGCATTTATGATTTCTACGTTTCCGAAATGCCGAAGCTGCGTTGGTCGGAAGTGGCGGTTGTGCGCGCAAAAATCAGCCATATGACTTACTTGCGCGACCGCAGGGCAATTCAAATTCTGATTGAGCGGCTGGGCGGCGACGAATCGCTGGTGACAATCACGGCAATTCCGAATGACACCGGCGTTACACAAAAGAACTGATTCAGGAGTCTTAACCGATGCGATTCGACTTTTTTACTCTGGGCGGCAGCCAATTCTGGGAAGACGTCTTTTTTTATCAAAAGTGGCGAATCCAGAGAAATTATAAGACGAAACAATACCGGCTCCTGGATAACTGGGACATTCGGCGCGTGGAAGGCCGTTTTGAGAACTGCCGGCGTGCTTTTCTTAAATATATTGAAGTCTTCCAGCTTTCGCGGCAGAAGGGACATATGGTTATTATGCTGCACGGACTCGGCGAAAGCAAAAACATCTTCAAGCCTTTGTGGCGAGAGGCGCTGAAAAACGGCTATATGGCCGCGGCAATCAACTATCCTTCCACCCGCAAGAGAATCGACGGACACATTCGCCAGCTTGACTTTTTTATGAATCATCTGGAAGACGTACAGGAAGTTTCTTTTGTAACAAACGGTATCGGCGGCGTCATTTTAAGGAAATTGCTTTCGTTTGATTCGCCGTGGCGGCACAAAATAAAGCTCAACCGGATTGTAGAGGTCAGCCCTCCGAATCAGGGAAGCACTCTGTTTAAGCTGTTGGACAAATACCGGCTTTTTCAACGGGTTCTGGGACCGATTCTGAAAGATGTTACGCCGGAAGCGGCCAAACGCCTTCCGCCGTTTGAGAATCCTCAGCAAGTCGGCATTATCAATTGCGTGCCGGTGTGGAAACGAATCCTGTTCCTGCTGCCCGAAAAATGGCGGCAAATGCTGGGAAGCGGCGAAGATGCCGAACTAAAAGGCGTCAAACAAACAATTACGATAAAAAATACGTTTTTTAATCCTTTTAAAAATGAAGAAGTTGTTCGCAGATGCGTCAAATTTTTGAATCAGGGCAAGTTCTGAAACATGGCGAAAAAATCAAAAAACTGTAACAAATTTTTTTACTTTTATATGCTAGAATAGAGATAGCATGAAGCAGAAGCTTTAAAAAACCGAGGATATGATGAGAGCAATACTGGTAAACATAATCATCTTTATGGCCATTATAGGAGCCTATTATATTGACTTCTTCGGCTGGTTTACCTCTCGTTATGCCTTTTGGGGCGCATTAGCTCTGGTGGCGGTTGTATTTATTATTGCAATAAAAGTTCTGGGCAATCCTTTTGCCGGAGGAGACGACGATGACAATAAATAAGTTTATAAAATATACCTCCCTGTTAGTGCTCGGAACCTGGATGCTGTCTGCTCCGGGCAATGCTTTTGCTGAAAACGAAGCTGTCAGCAAAGATGTTAATGAAATAATCAATCGCTTGATGGCACCTGACGATAACAGCACTGGTGCAAAAAAATTAGAAAATGAAGAATTAGCCAAAATCCGCAGTAAACTGCTTTCTGAGATTAAAGGTCTCCAAAAGACATACAAAGAAAATATGGAAGGGATTGAAAATTATCAGAAACAGATTGAAGAATTACAAAAAAAAGTTGGAGAAGTGGAAAAAGAACTAAATGGTTTTGAAAAGACGGCAATTATCGGCGGCGCCCTTGCCATTATCGGTACAGTCGGTCTGGCAATCGGCACCGGGGGCGTGGGATTGGTTATCGTCGGTGTAGCTACGGCGGTAGGAGCCATAGCGGCAGAACACTATGCCGAAGATCCGGATTCGCTGAGACGCTTGATTAACGGCAGCTATACATGGTCCACACAGCAGCTGATTTCCAATACGAAAACTATTGATGCTTCCAGTATTACTAATGTGGAAGCGAAAGACGAGAAACAGAAACAAGCCCTGCAAAAGGCCCTCAGTGTCGTCCAAGAATACAATGCCGTTGCTCAACAACTTCATAAACTTGGCGAATCTGCACTTTCTACAGCACAGCAACTTGATCAGAAAGTCGAAGAACTTAACAGCATGCAGACAACCATTAAGGCCGGGCAATCTCTTTATAAATATACGATCATGGGTAAAACCAAAGATGGCAAACCCACTATCCTTGCTGAATATTATTTCATAATGGAGGGCGACAAATTCCAGTCCATTACCGGCGTTACCCGCGGTTGTGTGCCGTTGCCGGCCAAGCTGGCAGAATCCAGAAGCTGTATTTACTGCCCGCTATTTAAAACGATTTTCAATGCGGCACAAAGTATGTCCACCAAAGCTTATGACAAGCTGGCCGGGCCGCTGGCCAATGTGATGCTGATTGGTTTTGCCATTGTGATTGCTTTTATGGTTTTGAAAAACGTCAGTTCGTTTACCAAGCAGGATGCACCCAAATTCGTAACCGAGCTGCTGGTCAATATGTTTAAGGTTCTGGTAGCTTATTATATGTTAAAAAACGCCAATATTGTTTACGGCTACATTGTGGGCCCCGTACTTAAAGCCGGCTTTGAATTCGGTTCAAGTCTGCTGTTTGCTAAAAACGACAGCTATCTGGCAGCCTGTGACGTTTCAAAAACGCTTCAGAACGTGTCAAACGGGGTTATGCCGGCATATCTTTACACCAATCTGGATTGCTTTATCAGAGCCGTACAAGCCGAAGTGGCCGTTCCGCAGAGCGTCGGTTCGTCTTTAATGTGCGTTGCCCGCAATGCCGGTAAAGAGAGTATCGGACCGGTCCGCAATGTTTTGTGGGATTTCGGTATGATGTTCCAAGGATTTGCCATTTGGGTCATGGGCTGGATTATCTCTTTGGCTTTTGCTTTCTATCTGATTGATGCGACAATTCAGCTGGGTATTATCGGCGCTTTGATGCCGTTCCTGATCGCCTGCTGGCCGTTTAAGGCAACCCGCAACTATACGAGCAAAGGCTGGGGTATCTTTATGAACACATTCTTCGTTTATGTTTTCATGGGATTGGTCGTCAGTATCAACGTTGAATTGCTGGGACAGGGATTAACCGGTTCCAAAGGCGGGTTTGATGCCATTATGAAAGCCTTGAACGGTAATAACGTTCAAGAACTCAAAGAATTACTGGATATCGGCTTTGCCGGCTTCCTGGTCTTGGTTGCCTGCTGTCTGTTTGCCTTTAAACTGACCGGACAAGCTTCTGATTTGGCCGGAACCATGGCCGGCGGCGGCGGACCGAAAATTGGTGCCAACATCGGCGGTCTGGCTTATGGTGCTGCGACAAAAGGCGTTCAGGGAACCCTTAAGACAGGTCTCGGCGCGGCTAAAGCCGTCAGTGATAAAACCGGGCTTACCAATGTTGTCAACAAAGGCAGAGATTGGGCGAAAGATAAAGTTTGGGGTGCTGTCGGCTTAGGACGCCGCAGCGGCGCTGCCGGCAACAAACAGGCCAGACGTTCACAGATGGGCGATCAGCAACAACAGCAAAGCAGCACGGACGGACAAACTCCGCAAACGCAGACAAGACCTGCCACACCGGGTGCACCGAATCCGACTGCTCAGAATCAAATCAAGAAGATGCAGCAGGCCGGACCGCGGTCGCAGCAACCGGCAACACCTTCGCCGCAAACACCGACGAATCCGTCAACCCCGCAAGGCGGTGCCGCTCAAGGCGGAACATCGCACGGAAATCAGGCGGATACACAGCAGACTCAGACGCCGCAACAGACGCCCGAGCAAATGAGACAGCAGCTGGAAAGCGATTACAACAACACCGCCAACGGCAGAGCCGGCCGGCAGATGATTCAAAACCAGACGGCAGAAGTTGCCCGCAACAAAAAAGCGGAAAACGAAGCTCAGGGTAAAATGAATTATCATAACCGCAGAGCCGATGACTACCTGAAAAAGGCTCAGTCCGCCTCTGACCCGGCTCAGAAAAAGAACTTTGAAAACCTGGCAAACGCTCAGTTTGAAGAGGCCGTCAAAGCCGAAGCCGCCTATAACAAGGCTAAAGCCGACACTCAAAAGGCCCAAAGCGAGCTGGATGCCATAAAACAGGAGAATGAGCGTTACAAGAACCAATATGTTCAAGACGAAATGAAAAAACGCAACCCGAAAAAATAATTATTTTATAACAGAGTAACGACAATGTGGAAAAGTATTGACATAGGACGAGTTTTGAAACTGCTGCTGGTGGTTGCAGTCTCTATGTTCATGCTTACCGCCTGTGCCAGTGACGATAAAAACCCGGATACATCGCGGGCAGCCGTAAAAGGGGACGTTAATGAACAGAGCATCGCACAAGATCAGGCAACATGCTGGCAGGATACTATCATTGAACTGCTTTATGACAACATGGGCAAAGTGGCGATGGGAACCTATAACAAGATTACTTCCGGCGCCCTGACTTTCATGATGGTTGCCTTTGCGGTTTGGCTTTCTATCCGCCTGCTGAAACATGTCAGTTCGTTTACCGAAGAAAACATCGGAGAGACCTGGACCGAAATTGCCCGAAAATTCTTCCTTTGTTTTGCCTGCGGTTATGTGGCATCATCTCCACAGCAGCTGCTGTTCTTCATGAATGACATTATTTTTCCGGTTTATAACGCGTTTCTGGAATTTTCAAGCGAATTGCTGGCTCACGCCTCGCTCAGCGACAGCAAGGCCAATTCCATAAAAGTTTTCGGATTTAATTTTACCGCAGGCAAATCCATTATCTGCAAATTGTCCGACGCTGTTGCCAATGCCGATTTGAGCGGTTTCCCCGAATCGCCGAAAGAGATGATGAAATGCATGGTCTGTGCCATGAATGACCGGATGAATCTGGGACTGGCAATGGCTTATAAGGTTTTGAAAGCTCCGGGTTTTATGGCCACGGTTATCGGATTGATGATTATCGCCTGCTTTACTTTCGTCAAACTCGGATTTGTTTTTTATCTGGTTGACACTATTTTCAGATTCACGATTATGGTGGTTATGCTGCCGATTTTGATTATGGGATATCCTTTCGGACCAACTAAAAAATGGCTGTCGCAAGGCTTTGTCACCATTTTGAATTCTGCCGCATTTATGATGTTTATGGCAATTATGATTGCAATTGCCATGCTGGCTTTGGAGCAAATTATCATCGACAATGCCGACATTTTTGAAAATGGCACGGATAAAGATTTCAAAGAATTCAGCATTCCGTTCATGTGCCTGCTGATGATCGGTTTTCTGATTGCTTCTTCCGTTCAGCTGGCGCAGCAGGTAACCGATTCTCTGGTCGGCGGCAGCTCAAAAGGCAGCTTTAACGCCAAAGCCAAAGCAGTTATTATCGGTGCAGCCAAAGTTCTGGGCAGTATCTTTACCGCCGGTGCAGTTGCCGCCGTCAGCAAGGTCGCCGCCGGACGCAAAATTATTGAAAAAGTTCAGAACGGAAAAGCCAAAGTCGCTTCGTTCAAAAACAAAATGAACAGTTTGCGGGGGAGGTAAAAATGACTGATAAACTCCTCAAACATATTTTTAACTTCTTTCTGGCAGGATTTCTTTCCCTTAGCGTTATCCGCCCGGTTAATGCTTGGACGATAAATTTTACTGAAGAAACATGCGGCTCTGCTTATCAAGGCCGTTCCAAAGGAGAAAAAGCTTTTGAGCCTTTGGACACTCAAAAAACGCAGCAAAAGGTTAATGAAGTTAATGCAGCCACAACAAAATTAAAAAATTTTTGCGAAAAATTAGCAAAACACTTAGAACAAAGAGAAGATAATGGTGAAAAAGTAGATACAAATGTATTTCCAACTCAATCTTTTGACTGGGGATGGAAACAGGAAACTGTTGACGAATATAACCAAAGATTTGATAAAATTATTGCTCAAAACCCCAGTTTTAAAAATGAATACGACAGCTTAAAAGCGGAATATGAAAAATTAAACACGGAATTAGAGTTTGCACGTGCCGAAGAATTAGCTGAGCATAAGCGTGCCGTTGCAGCCGGAGAATATCAACCTTGCGGCAGCGAATATCCGCGAGGATGTCCGGAAGGTATGGAATGCTACTCCAGCTACAGTATGTCAGTTCAAGGGACGGGAGGTTCATATTCTTCATCAACATTATCTTATACATGTAAAAAGCCTGAAGATGTGAAAAAACCTTTATTTGGAGAAAAACAGAAACCTGTAGAAAAGGGTACGGATACCAGTACCGTTGTTACAACAACAGCCGGATTTTCTTCTTATACGGTTAAGACTGATGAAACAGGGAAAAACACAACCGAAGAGGACGGCATAACGGTAAAACGCGGGGACAATTCGGCTTGCAGTATTCCCGACATGCAGAAGATGTATCAGTCCACCTGTTATTCCTGCAAAATTATCATGACGCTGATTACGACGTTTATGAATGCCTGCGGTAAAGTTTATGATTTAACCAGAGAAGCTGGAAGCAAGGTGTTGGTTATCGGATCAATGTTGTGGCTGGCCGCATTTGCCCTGAAGCTGGTCTCGGCTTTTACCAACCAAGAACCGATGAGCATTCTCAACACACTGCTGATCTTCATGTTCAAGGTTGCCGCCGCCTATATCGTAATTAACGTGGGTATCGGCGCCATTGTTGACCTGTTCGTCAATCCTTTGCTGCTGGCCGGTGCCGACTACGGGCTGGGATTATTACAGGCGGCAAATCAGGGAATAATCAAAGTTGCTTTGACCTCAAACTTTACCTATAACGGTACAGAAATTATTTCTCCGGTAGTTATTAACAAAATTATGGCTTTAACCGAGGGAATCGACAAGACGGTTTCCACCAATCTGGTTATCGGACATGCCCTCACCTGCCACTCTTTTAATGCAGGCATGTTGGAATATACCGGCGGATTATTCGGTGTTAACGTCACTATCCGTATTCCTGACCTCTGGATTTGGCTGTGCGGTGCCGCTATCTGGTTCTGCGGTTTTATGCTGACTTTAGGTATCGGTTACTATCTGCTTGACGTTTGTTTCAAAATCGGATTCTGCATTATGGCACTGCCGATTGTTATCGGTCTCTGGCCGTTCGGGCCGACATCAGGCAAGTTTACATCGTGCATGAGCATTATTTTCCGTTCGGCAGCTTTGTTTACTTTCCTAGCTTTGACCACTTCTTATGCATTATCGCTGATAAGCGTGTCATTAGGCGATTTGACGACTTTCTATGCCAAAATCAAGGCCGGCGATGCGGAATGGGTTTCCAACACCTTTTCCATTTCAGGCGCAAACTTTATCCTGATTATGTTTGCTTATGTTTACAGCATTAAAATGATCGGCGCCACGGTTACCGGTTATGTCGGAAAATTCTTTAACGACAGCACATTCGGTGATGCCTCTCCGATGCACATGAAAGCAACCCAGATGACCGCCTTTGTAAAAAACAAGGTCACTCAGGCCGCGTCTTTTGCCGGCGGCGTTGTCACTCATCAGGCGACACGGGCTGCCGGAGCCGTTGCCGGCGGGGCCGTCAACTTTGTCAAAAACCGGGTAAACGGCGGCAAAGATGCCAACAAAGACAATAAAGACAATGAGGGCAAGAAAGAAGGCGACAGCCCGAAAGACAACAATAAGCCGAATTAAGCAGGTGTTATTATGGAGATGATGACTAACATATCTAAATTGACCAGACAAGCCGGATTGGCATTTGCCGCCGTTTTATGGCTGGGCTTGAATACGGCCGGCATCTCCTCCGCTCGGGCCGCAGACGTGTCTAATACCTGCGCCGTTCAATTTCATCCCTGTAAAATTGACGGTGCCGCAGCTTCAAGGAATCTTTATCCCAACAGCCGAATTGAAGAAATGCAAAAAGGCTGTCTGAATACTGTTCCGGTTGAAACCAAAGGTTCTCTCAACTCCGTCGGACGAATTTCCGAAGAAGCCTGCCACCGTTCTACCAATTGCAACAGTTCATACAGCACAAAAGTAAAATATCCCGACGGCAAATGTTATCGTGAACATCAGGGGATGGATGTCGCCGTACCGGAAGGGACTCCGGTTACCGCAGCGGCCGACGGAGTTATTTTATCAATCAGCTCCTGTTACGGCGGCGGCGGCAATACTGTTATTATGCAGCATGAAAAAGCCGGCGGCGGACAATATACAACAACATATATGCATCTGCAAAAATTTGCCGACAAAACAAAAAAAATTGCAGGAACCAAAGAAAAAATCGTCAAAGGAACGACCATCGGCTACGTCGGAACCACCGGTTGTTCGGACGGCACGACCAAACACGGCGCATATGGCGCTCACCTGCATATTGAACTGCGTGACGGCGGCACGGGAAAAGGTAAGATTTTGTCTCCCGCCTGCGCTTCGGCAGATGCTTTGTGCGACGGCAACATTCCGGTTCCGGAAGCACCGGTTATCGAAAACGATCCGGCTCCGCAAATGGTGACGGCGGAAGCCAGTTTAGGCAAATGCGGCAAACTGCTTCCGGCAGATAATCTGTCCGCTTTTCACCAACAGGGTGAATCCGGAGGCGATGCCGGCGCATTCAACAAATGCTGGGCAGATGATAAAGGCGGCTGTTCTTATGGCGTTTCGCAAATGGTCTGCTACCGGGATTCCTCAAAATGGAATAATTCAACAATGGCCAGTTATTTGCAACATTTGCAGAAGAATGATCCCAGTAAATATAAGGCACTGGAAATAGGCGGCTCATTGCAAAGCACCATTAACGCCGCCTGCAATCCGCCGGCTACGCAATTTTCGCAGAAATGGCAGGCCTTAGCCTCCCAAGACAGTTCTTTCGGAACTTCACAAAGAGAATATATTGAAAATCACTATTTAAGCAACGGCAAAAGTGTTTTGAAAAACGCCGGCATGGGAAGTTTGCTTAACCGCTCTCCCGAAATGGATATGATTATTTTAGCCGGTGCGGTTGCCGGTGCAGGCCCGATGAGAAACAATTTTCAGGCGGTTCAAAGAGCAATTGCTCCCGAAACCTTTGAAACGGCTTCCGACGAAACGATTATTTCCGCTTATTATGCAAGCTATGCCGAGGTTATGTACTCGGGATATGCAGATAAAACCCCTTATGCCAAACGCGCGGCCAAAGATGAAAAATTAGCGCTCGAATCATTAGCTATTCGAAAAGAAATGGAAAACGGCTCATCTTTGGAAGAAGCCTCACAAAAAGTTACCGGCAAACGCGCCTGTGAAGAAGACGAATATCCGTCGGCTTCCGTCCGGCTCGGACAAGCGTCCCGCCCGGCTTATTTAAATGAATATACCGGCGCGGTATCTACCGAATCCGCAGATAAAGGCGATCGCGAATGTAATGTCGAAAGTTATCGCAGCAGTTTCAAGACATGTATTTTCTGTGATATTTTCGGTGTTTTGTTTAATACCGCCAGCTCGGTTGCGAAAAAATCATACAATGCACTGGCAGACGGCGTTATCATGCTGGTTTGCGTCGGCTTTGCTCTCTGGCTCGGCATTACGGTTATGCAGTTTATTTCCTCCATGGAGCAAAAGAATCCGAGTATTCTGGTTAAAACAATTTTGAACAAAGCGTTTCTGGTGCTGATTGTCGTCACGCTGCTGCGTCTCAATTCGGCAGACTTTTTCCGGCTGGCGATGGAACCGATATTCAATACCGGGTTTAAACTGGCGCAAATTGCGACTGAAGGTGCGAACGGCGAAACCTGCGACGGATCCACGTTTGATATTTTAACCGAAGAAAAAGGTGCAGGCCTTCCGGCCAGTATGGGTGTCAGTATTTTGTGCACAATTAAGACCATTCAGGATAAAATTCTTGATGTTATGGCTTTGGGCTCTACATCCATTTGCGTCGCTTTGTATGTCGAATCATGGCACGGCCTTGCCCTCTTCCCGCATCTGGGCTATCTGATTGTCGGTCTTGTGTTGTGGATTGCCGCAATTCTGCTGCTGATTATCTATCCGTTCCTGCTGATTGACTCGGTTTTGCAGCTGACGGTGGCGACGGCGCTGCTACCGGCGGCAATCGGAGCTTACGCTTTCAAATCAACGCAAAAATATGTGGGCAAAGTGTGGGATACGTTCCTTAACTGTATGTTTAACTTTATTTTCCTGTCACTGATTATCTTTATTCTGACCAACGGTCTGATGGATGTTTTATCAAAAGCAGGGGTTGAGAGCGGCGGAGCGATGTCTGATGTCGGAACCCGAAGCGGTTACAAGGTTATTTTGAGCAATCTGGCATGGTGGGGAACCACATTCCTGAAACTCGTTTTCTATATGATCCTCGGCTGGGCGGTTCTGGGTGAAGCCAATTCCTTTGCCGGAAGTTTTGCCAAGAGCATCGGCGTCAAAGACATCGGTTCGAAAGTCGGCGGTTTGGCCGCATCCACGGCAAACACCGCGGCAATCGGAGGACTCAAGACAGCGGGCAAAGCAACCCGTAAAGTCGGCGGCATGGCTCTTGACCGCGGGCGGGAAGCTTATAACTCATATAAAGTAAACCGCCGAGCTAAAAAAATTGAAAACGATGACCGAACGGTAACCGATGCCGACGGCAACAAAACTTTGCAACACCGTACCTGGTACGGCCGCAAGGTTACCGATACGCTGCAAGTTGCTCCGGACGGCACCAGAACGGTTACACGGGCAAAACAGAGCCTGCGCGGCAATAAGGCAACCTCCGTTAACAATGACAAGTTCATTCAGAACAAGAAGACTTATGACAAAGACGGAAACCTTATTCGCGAGGAAACAAGAATGAATACCGCTGCCGGGAAGACATTGCTGAACCGTGACGGCACCCGCAACGAAGTGGCCATTCATGCAATCCGCAGCGGCAGCGGCATGTCCAATGACGATGTCGATAAGGCGATTATGAGCCAGATGATGCAGGAACGTATGGGTGGTGTTCCCGGGGCAGATATGAACCGCGAATTCAAAGACCGCGAAGTCAGCCGTACGCTGGATGACCAGGGACGCGAAGTCTTCAGGGTTAAGCAGACCAATGCCGACGGCTCGACCAGCATCTTTGAGATGACCAAGGGTGACAAGCGTGATATGCTGACTTACACCCACATCGGCAAAAACGGCAAAGCCGAAAGCTATGCGTCCGACGGCATCATCAACAAAAAATCAAATTACCGTCTGAACAAGGATGGCACGGTTGATGCCAAGAGCGTTAAAAACAACTATGCCTTTGCCAAAAACTATAATTCGGCACACACCCGCTCGATGGACAGCAACGGCAAATTCAACCGGTCTGTTCCGGCAGACGAAATTATGATGAGCGAAGCGGATATGCAGCTTTTCAGAGAACAAGTCGCCACTTACGGAAAAGACCAGCCGATGGCCGAATTCGGAAAATAAGGCGGCAGCCGTCTTGATTAAAGCCGGGAAGAAATTCCCGGCTTTACAGTTATATTTGTACACAAATTGTCTTTTTTTGTACTATTTTCTTGATTAATATAACGCTTATATTTATGATACAAACAAATTATGAAGTTGTGTTTATTACAATAAAAGGTGGACTCAAATGGAAGAAATTATTTTCCCGAACCAAATCAGAATGTACAGAAGACTTCGCGGACGCTCGATGCAGGAACTTGCCGATCATTTGTCCGTCAGCCTTTCTGCAATCTCTAAAATTGAAAAGGGTTACCGCCGCGTGGACCAGGAGCAGCTGGTTCGTGTTGCCGAATTTCTGGACTGCCCGCTGCAGGATTTATTTGTTAATGAACAGAATTCCCAGCAGGAAGTCGTCCAATCCTGGAGGCGCGAACAGGAGAGAAGAAACAAAATCAACGAAAAAAGCGGTTTGAAAACTCTGGGTGCCGGTTTGCGTCAGATCCGCAACGAAAAGAACCTGACGCTGATTGAAGTTGCCGAAAGCGCCGATATGACCCTTTCCGTTTACCACCGTATTGAAATGGGCCAGCGTGAAGTTTCCGACAAAGAATTTAAAAATATTGCCAAGGCCATCAATATGGCTCCGGAAGAGTTGAAAGAGCAGATTAAAGCTCTGGAAGACAAAGGCATGCTGGAAGAAATTATTCAGCGCAACGATGCCAAATACAAACTGTTGTCCACCCCGCGCGGAGCAATTTCCGCTTTCGGAAATTCCAATCAGGACGGCGTTAAAATTTCAGTTTACGGCGTGGCCGGAAAAGACGGCGACGTTATCATTGAATTTAGTCAGGAGACCAAAAAAGTTCAGCGTCCGCCGCAGTTATACAACAAAAAAGACGCTTATGCCGTTAATCTCTGCACCCGCCGCCTCGGAAGCCTGTTGCCGACACGTTCAATTTTGTTTGTCGATCCGCAGGATGTTGTCAGCGTCGGAGACATTGCCGTTTATTACAGCAATGAAAAAGAAGCCAAAATCGTCAGTATCCGCGAAGATGAAAACGGACAGCTTTACGGCTTGAGATGGAATCCGGACGAACGGATTGAAATCAGCAACGACGATTTGAACAGCCTTCATAAAGTGGTTGCAATCTACCTTTAAGAAAAAACTCCGCTGCGGCGGAGTTTTTTTTGATTTCTGCCGTTTCCGCCCCGTTTTATTAACCTGAAATTTACAACATCAGAAGTAAAATCGGTAATATGGATAGATTTTAAACTGATGACAGACAGATTCGGGTAAAAAATTGGTAGAAACGGCCGGAAAAACAAAAAAGAACTACAATAAAATCGGGACAGAGGATGACCCGGTTATTATTGCGCAGCGCTTTTTAAACATCTTCCGACAGCTGCATATTTTTACCGACGAAAGAAAACAAGCCTTCAACCAAATGATATTGGAACAGCCGGCAGAAATCCGCGGTATGTTCAGTTCGCTGCCGGGCGGAGCCGTTTTGCAGCAGTATGTTGACGAGCTGGAAGAAAAAAACGGCTTGGTTCGCAGTACGCCCGATGCCGCACCGCAGGCTGATTATGAAGAAGAGACCCGGGCCAAAATTCTGGCAACGGCTTTGGCTGAAGCAAACAATCAGCATCATACCCCCTCTGCGGATACTCAGGCTGAAACGGCACAGATTGCGGCTCAGGCAGCCGCAGAAGCCGCGGCCCGGGCTGCGGCGGAAGCTCAGGCCAAGATAGCCGTTCAGGCTGCACAGGCAGCGAAAGAAGCGGCTGCCGCCGCTCAGGCACAGATACAAGCCCAGGCGCAGGCTTTGGCTCAGGCACAGGCGCAATTACAAGCCCAACAACAGGCACAGCAAACCGGACAGGCCTCTCCGGCCAAAACCGTTTTCCAGCCGATAAGTTCGACGTTTACGGCTGATGCGTCCTTTGCCAAAGAAATTGCCTTGGCGCTCAAAGAAGCTATTGCCGCTAACGACGATATTCGTAAAAAAGATTCCGAAGCGGTTACACAGGCTATTGTTTCGTCGCAAAACAAACTGGCAGAGATCATGGCTCAGAACAACAAGGCCAATATCGAGGCTCAAAACCGGCTGGCGCAAATGCTGGTTCAGAACAACACGGCTGCCAATGCTTCAAGTTCAAATAACAATGCCAACAATATTCAGATAAACACTGCAGCAACCTTTCCGCCGGTGGATGAGATGCTGAACGGCATTGTCAAAATTCAGTCGGAACTGTTCAGAGAAATGGCTAAAACCCAGACCAGCGAGTTGTCATCTATCATTACGCTGGCTTTGAAAGAAAGCCAGCAGCTTTCGACACAGTCGATTATTACAGCCATCAAAGAAATGCAGAAAGAAAACCTGAAATTTCTGCAGGCTCATCCCGTTGTCTATACGGCTCCGGCGGCGCAGGCTGTGCCGGAAGATTACCATGTTTCGCCGGTTCCCCGGGCTGAGCCGCTGCGGCCCTTGCCTGATGAAGAAATAAACGCAGCGCCGGCTGCTCCGGTTATTCAGACCACCGATATCAGCAGAGAAATTTTCGGCGACGATACCGAAGACAACGATGATACTGAAATTATTGCCGGCGGTGAAGAAATTGCCGTACAAAAAAAGAAAAAAAAGAAGAAGAAAAAAAAGAAAAACAGTGAAGGTTTGTCTCTGGACAGTCTGGCCTCTTCCCTGTTTGATAAGGTCAGCACACTGACAGACAAAGTCAGTAATCTGAGCGGTAAAAAGAATCAAAAAGAAGAAGATCCCGCAGAAAAAACAGCAAATGATTTTTCTTTCCCCGAGAACCAAGAGGCATCAAACGGCGGTCTGGATTTCTCACTGTTTGACAATGATGTACCGTCTGCCGCGGCCGAACCGGAAAAAACCGCAGAACTCTCTCCGGCTTCCGAAGATACTGCCGCCGATGAAGACCAATGGGAGTATGTCGAAGTTCCGGCAGAAGAAATTTTGTCCCAACTTCAGCCGGAGCAAACCGCTCAAACGGAAGAACCGGCCTCTGAGGAACAGTCTTCCGCGGTTCTTGCGGACAATGACGACTGGGGATATCATACGACAACGGAAGAATTTCCGGCAGAAAATATTCCTGCCGAACCGGTAGATTTACCGAGTGAGGAAATTGCCACCGACTGGGGCATTGAGGCCGATACCTCTTCGGCGGAAACGGAAGATATTAGCAAGCCGATACAAAATTCTCCGCTTAGCGAAGACACAGTTTCTCCTGAGGAAACCGCGGCCGAGCCGGATACCGCTGTAACCACCGAAGCTCCGGCAGAAATTGCCGACGAAGGCTGGGAATATGTTGCGGTTCCCGAAGAAGAAACCACGGCCGAGCCGGATACCGCCGTAACCGACGAAGCTCCGGCAGAAAATGCCGACGAAGGCTGGGAATATGCTGCGGTTCCCGAAGAAGAAACCGCGGCCGAGCCGGATACCGCCGTAACCGACGAAGCTCCGGCAGAAAATGCCGACGAGGGTTGGGAATATGCTGCGGTTCCCGAAGAAGAAACCGCGGCCGAGCCGGATACTGCCGCAACCGACGAAGCTTCGGCAGAAAATACCGACGAGGGTTGGGAATATGTTGCCGTTCCCGAAGAAGAAAGCGTTGCCGAAAGTGCTGATGGAAATACGGCGGAAGGCAACTGGGAATGGGAGTATGAAGAAGTTTCCGAAGATGACGGCAACACAGCCGAAACGGCACAACCGGCGAACAGCTCCGCAGCAGTTCCGACAGGCCCGGACACTGAAAGCTATGAGGCCCAGGATTGGGAATGGGACTATGAAGAAGTTTCCGAAGACGAAGGAACTTCTGCCGCAGATGCCGGTTCTGCCATTCAAACCCAAAGTGAGGATGAAGGCTGGGAATATGTCGAAATTCCCGAAGACGAGGCCGGCGCCGACGAAGACTGGGAGTATGTCGAGGTTCCGGAAGAAGAAGCCGAGGCAGGAAACGGCGACGGTGAGTGGGAATATGTTGAAATTCCCGAGGGTGAAGAAACATATCAGGCCGAAAGCGGCGAAGGAAGCGACTGGGAATGGGAATATGAAGAAGTTCCCGAAGATGACGGCAGCACAGCCGAACTTCCGCAGCAAACAGAAAGTGCGGAAAAAACTCCGACAGACGATCCCTATCGCCCCGAAACAGCTTTGCAAACACCGGCGGAAACCGAAACGACCTCACTAAGCTCGATGTACAGCGGGGAAGTTTATTTTCAGGATAATGTTTATGACAATCTTGAAACCGCCAAGGAGGAAGAAACATTTAAAATTCCCGAAGACATCGGCGACGGGCCCGGTTTGGCCGATTTAGAGACCGGAGAAGCCCCAAATGAACCTTATAAGCCGCAGGGAACCATATAATTGGGTAAAGCTGTGAGAAAACAATTTACAAACCCCGGCGGCTAAATTAAATTGAAAAGACAGTTAAGGAGCTGATATGGAACCAAATAATTTGACGGAACAAAATCCGGTTAATCCGCAGGCTCCGGCTCAACAGCAGCCGGCGCAACCGAAACCGCAGGCCAATCCGGCCGCGGCGATGCCGAATGCGGCTCCGCAACCGGCGGCTGCCCGGCCTCAAACGGTACAACAGCCTCATCCCGGCATGTCCCAGCCGCAGGCTCAGGGCGGAGCCAGCAAGGAAAGCCTCTGGTATCTGGACAATTATATTCTGCTCAAAGACTATTATGACCGGACAATTTCCCGGATTGCGGCGCGTTGCGTGCGAATGGGCAATATTGCCATGGAAGAATATCCTTTTTACGGATATATTTTGGATGTTTTGGAGGAAATCAGCGATACCGGCGATTATATTCTGCAACATAAGGAACTATATCCTTATGTGGAAAAGAAAATTGCCGGCGGCCTGAACGAATTGAAAAAGACGCTGAGCGAATATCAGGAAGAACTGCGCAACAATTCATCCCCGGAGATGATTAAAGAAGACGCTTCGGAAATTGAAAAGATGAAAGAGGCTTTGGGTGCAGTAACCACCGTGGCTGACGACCCGACTCTCGGCGCGGGAATGAACATGGATCAGCTGATGGACAAACTTATGGCTCAGGACCAAGCCAACAAAGAACTGAAAAAAGTAATTAAAATAAAGAAACCGGTTAATCCGGAGGGCGGCCAGGCAGTTCCGCCCAAAAACGAAGGTACGGAAGAATAATGAAGAACTGGTTTGAAAAAAGCCGTTTAGGTTGGTTATTAATGGCAGTCGGAATTATCGCGGCCTGCGCTCCCAAAGAGAAGCCGCGCGAACTGACACTGGATGAAAAGATTGCCTCGGAAACCATTCTGCCGCAAGATCCGAACATGATACGCACTCCGAAAGGCGCCAGTTCATTGGATTTGGAGTCTCCGCTACGCTGTTACGTCAACTGGAACACACAGGAAATGATTACGACCATTCCCTATAACGTTAAGGCGTTCAATATGGTTCGCAACGGCAAGAATGACATGCTGCCCCGATTTGAGGTGACGGGCTTTACCTTTGCAACCATGCCGGCGGAAAAAGCCATGTATAAGCTGACCAAGGAAGCAGGCATTAAACTGGTGGCAAAAGATGCGCCCTATGCCAGCATTTCGGCGGAAAATCTGCGCGGCGAACTGTCGGAAGTTATCGGAATGATTGCCGATGCCGCCGAAATTTATTATGCCTATAACGCCGAAACCAAAACACTGACCATCAGCCGTAAAGCTAATTTCAGCCTGTATGTACCGAAATCACGCCCTATCCTGCTGGCTTTGCTGGACGTCTTGCGCGGATCGGGCATTACCGACGTGACGACGGACTGGGCCGATTACTCGGTGACATTTGAAGCCGATTTCGAACTGCGCAATAAGATTAACAAACTGGTGGCCTATTTTGAAGACAATCCAACACTGATTGCCTTTGACGTTAACGTTTTCCGCATTTACCCTTACAGTGCCGATGATGACATTGAGTGGCAAGACTTGTTGAAAACCTTTGATTTCGGCACTATTAAAACCACTAAGACCGGCGTTATCGGGCGCGCGCTGACCACGTCAAACGACCTGAACATTTCAACCCTGCGCAGTTTTTTGGGGCAACAGGCAATGGTTATCCCGGTTGCAGAAGGAAAATTCGTGGTTCCGAATTTGTGGTTTGCCCGCTTTGATATCGGCAAATGCAGCGCCAGAGATTCTCTGGAGACCGGATTGTCGGTTTTGGCCAAGGCTTCGTTAGAACATAACAACCGGATTTTTTCAGACATTACTCTGGAGGCGACCAACGGTCAGATAACACAATTCAACGTTCGCAGCCGCATTGGTGAAAACTTTATGATTATCGGCATTCCCAATCAGATATTTGATAAAAAATCGCCGAAATCAGAGACTGTCGTCTTTATGGTTCCGCGTATTATCAGAACCTTGAAAACAAACAAAACATTACAAAATAACAGGTAAGGATTTCCCATGACAGACATGAATCCCAATACTCCGAACCAACCGCAGAATTTTGACCCGACACGCAGGCTTAAAAAAGTCAAGCGCCCGATCAAAAGATATATCGGACAGCCGAATCCGTCGGCTCCGCAGGCTCCGGGCATGCAGATGCACGGCAGCGAGCCGCAGGGAGGCTTTTTAAGCAATCAGGGACGCAGCGATTATAATATTGACGATATTCTGGACGGCAATGCCAATCTGCCGGCGCTCAATCAGGAAAGCAACGTTTACAATCAGCAGGAAGGCTATCAGCCGCAGTTTATCGACGAAAGCGACATTACCCCGCAAAAACTGCCGTTTAAAGAACAACTGATGCAAAACAATATGTTCACCATGAAAGGCATGTCGATTATTGCGGCAATGGTTTTTGTCGTCGGCTTTATGTTTGCCAAACTGTTCTTTACGCAGCAAACGATTGTCCGCGACGGTTTGCAAGGCGTCGTGATTAACCCGGAAGTGCCGCGGGGACGTGCCCGTTGCGGCGTGGCCGAACGGACGCAGGGTTGTGTTTTATATATTATGAATCCTCAACGGCAGGAGCTCAGCGGACGTGATTTCTATGATTTGGCGTCCCAGCTGACCAGCCGTCAGCGATTTGTTATTGAGACAGGAAACATGCGCTATTCAAATGTAAAAATCCGTCCCGGAGACATTGCCCAGCTGAACATTCCGCCGCTGCAATAAAAAAAAGCCCCTTTCAAAGGGGCTTTTTTATTTATGTTACTTCGGTTACCGCACGCAGGTTGCCGTCGCGGTTGATTTGGACAACACGGAGTTTGCGGTGCATTTCCTTAATGGTTTTTTCACGGTCAATTGTCGGATAGCTGTGCAGAATACGGTCAACAAAAGCTTCATAGGCGGCTTCCGAACTTTCGGCGTGGATGGTGGCCAGGCAGTTATCGTGACCGGATCCCATCAGCTCCCACAATGCGCCGGCGTTATTGGTGGAAATCTCGCCGCCGATGATGGCGTCGGGCGTAAAACGAACCACCAAGTCGATAATTTTCGAATAGTCGAACTCGTTAGTCTGCTCGGTACGGGACATAACAATATGAACACGGTTCGGATGCGGCACCAGCAATTCGCGTGTATCTTCAATTGTGATAATCCGCTTATGGATATCCAAAATCTTAAGCAGGTTGTTTAAGAACGTGGTTTTACCGGTTGCCGTAGCGCCGGAAACGAGAATATGGTCCCCGCGTTTAATGCTCAACAGCAGACGCTCATAGGGATCTTCGGGGTCCTGAATATCTTTCAGAGGATTAACCTTATGCAGGCTTTCGCCTTGTTTCAGGCCATAGTCCTGCAACCCGAAAGCAACATCGTCGCTGTGGACACGGATTGTCAGAGCGACACCGCCGGTCAGGTCATCCTGGTCATACATAACGTTACGTCCGCTGACGGCAGAAAAACGGTGGTCGCCGGGAATGGTGGCATAAACCACCGGCGTTCCCTGTACCGGGTCAAAGGGAAGTTCATAGGTATTGGCAATAATATAAAGCAAATCCGTTAGATATTCTTTAGTAAGTTTTTCATCTTTATACATCACCCAGGGATAAGCGCGTTTGCCGCGCAGGCGCAGCCAAACCTGCCCGGAGCGGTTGACGGCAACTTCCTCGATGTTTTCCTGGTTATACCAGTAAGCCAAGGGACGAAGAACAGATTCCAGAACCTTAAAACTCATTGTTTAAACTCCTTAGAACAGCTGCGGAACGCTGTTATTGGTATTATTGCTGGTGCCGGTGTTGCTGCCCGCGGTTGCCGCTCCCGGAGTGGGGGATGTGGCGAAAGACGGCGGCGGCGGCGGGGTTGCCCCGGCGGCCGGGCTGGAAATCAGCGGCGGCGGATTATTGGTTTTCTTGCCGGAATTAGACGGCTTGCTATCATCAATCAATGTAGGCGTTCCGCCGGCGGCTTCAACGTCTATATCCTGAGATTCATAAACAACGCTGCCGGCACCGGTCGGAGCAGTCTCGGTCTTGCCGAGGCTGCGGCGGTTCTTTTCAAGCTCACGCTTACCGGTGGTCTGCGGGTCATCAATAAAGACGTCTTTCTTGCCCTGACCGCCCAATTCCTGTGGATTGCGTTCACGGGTGCGCATCCAGAGGTCAACGTTCGGATAAACAATGATGCGGGTGCCGGCGGGAACATAAGTCAGCGGGCGAATATTGGTTTTATCCGACAAAATCTGCTCAAAGACTTGGTTCATCTGATTCAGGAAGTTCTGGCGGGCATCATTGGCGGCCTGCTGTTTCGGCGTTTCGTTAACGCTGCCGCTGTCGGTATTCTCGTCATCGGCCATCATATAGGAAGTATAGCTGGTCAAAGCCGTGGTCATAATCGGCAACGTATATTTCTTAAACAGCTGCTGGTCAAGATAGCCCAAAGCACCGCCGCGGCCCTGCGCATCGCCGGTGACACCGCTGAAGACAAACAGCGAACCGTCCGGACGAATCAGGCGTTCCCAAGAAATTTGAACTTTCGCCGACTGTGACGTGGTTTCCGAGGTTCCGGTCAGGCCGCCGAGAGTTCCCATAATACGGCTGCCGGCAGGAATAATGATTTTACGTCCTTCCTCGGCGTAAATATTACGTTCAACATAGGCGGTTACCGGGGTCGGATTGTTACTGTCAATCGAACGGGCAATAACCGCGGGAATCGGCTTATCGGCGAAAATCATTTCACTTAAGTCAACCCTCCAGGAGGAAATGGCCTTTTTAATGCCCTGCTCATCCCAGTTTTTCTGCATACCGTCGAAAGCATCCGGACTGATGTTGCTGCTGATTTTGCCGACCTGCATATTGCTGCGGCGTTCCTGCTGCGCGGCATCAAGCGCAGCGGCTCGCTGGGGATCATACCGTTCACCGGGGCCAAAGCCGCCGCCGGGACCAAGATTTGCACCCGGTCCGGTTCCGGTGCCGTAAGCACCGCCTTTGCCGAAGGTTCCGGCGGGAATAAACATTTCACCTGCGGCCGGCTTTTCACTCTCCTCAATACCGACCAGGGCGCCTTCGTCATCAATAATCAAACCATCCGGCATACGGTGGCCGACAACTTCTCCGGCCTTGTTAACGACGCGACCGTCTTCCATAATTTCACCAAGATATTCACCGTCCGGCGTCAGGGCAATGCCTAAAGACTTGCGATATTTTTCGGTTATTTCGCGTTCTTCCGGCGAAAGGCCGATTTCAGGCAAAGCTCCGGGACGTTTGTACCAGGACGGCTTTTTGGCATAGCCGATGACTTTGCCGTCAGCACTGACGACTTCACCATTTTCATTAACGCGGCCTATTACCTTGCCGTCTTTGTCAACCACATCGCCGTTGGCATTAACGCGGCCAATGACGCGTCCGTCCTTGTCAAACGCCAAGCTGTCAATATTTGCTTTGCCGACGACATTTCCGGAGTTGTCAACAACTTCACCTTTAGCATTAACCCTGCCGATTACCTTGCCGTTGGCGTCAACGACGGTTCCGTCGGCCAACACCTGTCCGATAACTTTTCCGTTTTCATCAAAAGCCAGATTGGCCGTGCTGGCGCTGCCGATGACATTACCGTCGGCATCTACAACCTCGCCGTTTTCATTGACATGGCCGACAACATTACCGTTCAAATCAACAACAGAACCATCCGGCAACAAGCGGCCGATAACATTTCCGTCAGCATCATAAGCCAGCATTTCTTTTCCGGAAACGCCTATCACCTTTCCGCTGTTGTCAACGATTTCTCCTTTGGCATTAACATGCCCGATAACGTTACCGTTGCCGTCGATAACCGAACCGTCGGGCAAAATCCGTCCGAGGACATTGCCGTTTGCATCATAGGCAAGATTATCGCCGCTGCCCGGCCCTTTAATAGAACCGATCAAATTACCGTTTGCATCGGTAATTTCACCGTTGGCTCCGACTTTGCCAATCACTTTGCCGTTGGCATCCACTACCGTTCCGTCCGGCAGAACTTTACCGATGATATTGCCGTCTTTGTCGTAAGCCACTTTCTCACTGGCCAGCTCACCCAACAGCTTGCCGGATTTATCTACGACTTTGCCGTTCTGGACGTAGCCGATAATATTTCCGTTTTCGTCGGTTACCGAACCATCGGCGTTAACATAGCCGATTAAGTTGCCGTTTTGGTCATAAACTTTTTCACGGGCAACCATTTCTCCATAATACTGCAGCGGTTTGGCCATGGCCACGACGCGCCCGTCCTTGTCTATGATGCTGCCGTTTTTGGTGACCGTGCCGAGAACATTGCCGCTGTTATCGCGCAATTCGCCGTTCAGGTATAATTCGCCGAGAATCAAGTTGCTGTCGTCGCGAATGTAAAAATCTCTGTTGCCGCGGCCGGTAACTTCGCCGTTTTTATTAATCAGAAAGCCTTTGCTCAATGTTCCCAGATTTTGGTTAATAAAGGAGAGCACGGTACCGTCTTTCAGAATATAGCCGATTGCCTCAAAATCATTGTCATAAACATACATATCATACAGAGCATAGCCGATTTTATGGTTCTCCCGGGAGACATTGCCTTCAAAATCGACGGTTCCGACGACGGCGCCGCTGCCGTCAATCACTTCAGCTTTTTCATTAATGCGGCCGATATATTTGTTGGCCAGGCTGAAAGCATGACGATATTTAAACAGGTGGCCGATCGGCATACCGGTTTTGGAATTAACGTTTCCGTTGGCCTGAGTGTAGCCGATGAACTGGTTCTGGTCATTGACAATCTGTCCGTCCAGGATATTGCGGCCGATAATTATTCCGTTAAAGTTCATAACAGGGGCATATTCAATCGTATGAGCCAGAGACATTCCTTCGTCAGATTTCAGGAAACCTCTTTTATCGATACAGCCCAGAACATCATTGTTATAGTTCATTACCTGTCCGGTGGCCGACACGGTACCGATAATATTGCCGTTATAGTCAATGACCGCCGTGGGTTTAACCGCATAGCCCATATAGCTTCCGTTTTCGGAAATAGCCTGTCCGTTCAGCAGCGGGCGCCCCATGACCGTTTCACGGTAATTGCGAATGTCGCCGCGGGGCGTTATCACGCCTAAAAGAGAACATTTGTTATCGATGACCGGCGCATAGCCGACAGTGCCGCCAAGGCTGGAGCCCATATTGTCAAGCACCATATCTTCAGCCGCCACTTTGCCCAAACGCGCCCCGTTGAAATCACGGACAATCCCGGAAGGGCCGGCGTAGCCGATCAGACTGCCGCTGAAGGCCAGAACCATATTATTAACCGAACCGCGGCCGACAACCGGCATCATATTCACCGATGTATTGCTGTCTGCGGAAACAACCGTGTTATCCGGCAGAAGTTTGGCAACCGGTTCCAGATTATTGTTCAAAACCAGATTGCTCTCGGACAAATTGCCGAGGCTCTGTCCGGCCGGACCGACGACATAGCCGGCTTCCAAATTCTTGCCGATAACCAGATTACGTTCGTCAATATTAAAGCCCGACTGAGTCAATTTGCCGATAGCCGCCGCATTTTTGTTGATCAGACCGCCAGCCGGAGTCATCTGGGCAACCGGCGCTCCGGTCAGATTATAAATCGAAGACAAAGCCAAGCCGCGGCCGCCGGTTTTGCCGTCAGCCGAAAAGAGATAGCCGAACGGAGACATAAATTTGCGTTCTTCGCCGTCCATGACCATACCGCTGATGCCAACCATGCCCAAAGTTTGGTTGCCGGTATTGATTGCCAGCAGATTTCCCATGGTGGCACCGATAGCCCGACCGGCATTTTCATAAGCAATGTTGTCCATAATATAGCCGGCAGGGGTTCCTTCCAGCAAAATGACCGAAGCATTTTTCAGCGCGTGACCTCGGAGACCGCCGCGATAGTCAAAAACAGGACCGGCCTGTATCAATTTACCGTTTACGGTACCGTCGGCAGCATAAGTTATTCCGCGGGCTCCGACCGAGCCGATTATATCCCGGCTGCGGGCAAGTTTGCCTTCCGGCATAATACGCCCCAGATATTTACCGTTCAAATCGGTAGCCGTCGCGGCAAAATCAACCACATAACCGATTAATTCCCCGTTGTCTCCGGCAATCAGACCGTCTGCCTGCAAATGGCCGACCACGTTATTTTTATTGACGACTTCGCCGTTATAAGTCACAAAGCCGAGATATTTTCCGTTGTTGTCAAGCGCATAGCCCGAGTGGACGATACTTCCGATAATCTGATTATTTTCATTATAGGCAAATCCGTTGGCTTTGATAAAACCGATGGTAACTGCATCAAAATTCGTTACATTGCCGCCGGGAGCCACACTGCCGATAAATTCGCCCGACTGCGAAACCACCATTTTGGAGGAAATCAGGCGGCCGTCCAGAACATATTCCTGTCCGACCCGGCGATAAGCATAACCGTCAGGAGAAATGAAACCGATTTCCTGCCCCTGCAGATTGGTATAGAGACCGTCACCGGTCAGGCGGCCGACAGTACGCCCGTCATCAGAATAGACCAGACCGGGGAACAGCACGGCACCGGTTATGTTGAAAAAGTCATCAACAACCAGGCCGTTAGGCAGCACTTTTGCAATAATCTTTCCCGAAGCCAGACGAACGGAGCCGTCGTTATTTACTTTACCGAGCGGTTTATTGTCGTTGCCGATGGCAATACCCTGCGGAATAACGCCGCCGATGATGTTTCCGTCAAAATCGGTAATCAAGCTGTCGGCAGTTACGTTGCCAATCAGCTGGTTGTCAAAACTGACGACCTTACCGTCGGGAATAACTTTACCGATTAAATCGCCGTTAAAGTCAACAGCGGTAATCTCCTGAGCGGCCGCGGCAGACAGGTTCAGCAAGAGCATGCCCGCGACAATACAGGCCCCACGGATTAATCTGGCCAGCAAAAAGTTATATCCGTTCATCCGCAAACTCAATTCAGTTCCTCCGGTTCTTTGCGACTTCCTGAAGCGCATAGCCCGCCACCTTCTTATCCAAATCAATATAAGAGCCGTTGTTCTTCAGGTAACCGATGGATTTTCCTTCGGCATCGACAACGGTTCCTTCCGCCGTCAGACGGCCGACGTAATTGCCGTCATTACCCAAAACCGTCGCTCCGATTTTGTAAACCTTTCCCATAATATTGTCATTGTTGTCAATGGCTAAATCACCGGACAGCATACGCCCGATCAGACTGCCGTCCCGGTCTCTGATTTTACCATCAAAATTGACATAGCCCACAACTTTATCAGAGTTATCAATAACAATATCGCCGTTGACCACCTCACCTATCAGTTTGCCGGCCCGGCTGATGACGTTTCCGTCGGAGAGAACTCGGCCGACGGCAACGTTTTCACGATCAATGACGGTTCCGTCCGGCATAACGGCCCCGGTCAGGTTGCCGCCAAAGTCAATTACCGCACCGCGGTGCAGCAGGCTCAGGTTCTTATCGGTCGAGCCTCCGGGCAAAACAGCGGAAATAACTTCATCTTTCAGGTCGATAACATCGCCCAAGGAGTTGACGCGCCCTTTATAATTGCCCCAGATGTCAACCACGATATTTTCAGGAATGACTTCGCCGATGACTTTATTTTTCAAGTCAACCACCTTGTTATCCGAGGTTACCTGTCCGACTTTGGCTCCTTCCATGCTGATAACCGCACCGTCGGTTACGGCGTAACCGAGGAAAGAACCGTCATAGCCGATAGCGCTGCCCTTGGACACAACACCGCCGCGATAGTCTCCTTTGGCGTCAATAAAGCTTCCTTTGGCGTCAATATGCCCCAAGACCTCGCCAAAACGATTGATAACCTGCCCGTCATGGTTTACCAAACCAATCGGATTGCCCTTAAAATCGGCAACCAGCCCTTTTTTGACGACGGCACCGAGCTGACGACCGTAGAAACTGGCCAAATCGCCGTTGATTTTGCCGACGGCAACACCCTTTTCATTATAGACCTGCCCGTCAGGAAACAGGCGGCCGAGGAATTTTCCTTCCGGCGTCAGAAGCGTCGTCTTTTCATCCATCAAAACGCCGATAATTTCATTGCGGTTATTGGCGACCAGATTATTGGCATAGAGGCGGGCATCAGGCTGGCCGCTGATTGCGACCTTGCCGTTCGGTCCGACAACATTCATAAAATTGCCGTGCAAATCATAGGCATAAGTTTTATCCAAAACGCGGCCGATATAGCTGCCGTTTTTGCTGAAGACATCACCGTAAGTGCCGACACAGCCGACCGGCTGCTGAGACAAAGCGATAACCAGACCGTCAGGAGAAACCTGTCCCAAATATTCGCCGTCATAAGAGACCGCCACGCCGCTGCGAGCCACACCGCCGATAATTTCGCCCTGCTCGTTCAGCACGGTTCCGTCCGGATTAACGCAGCCGACGTAAACGCCTTCCGGCGTGCGGACAATTCCATCGGTTCCGACATCGCCGAGATAAGTGCAGGTATTGTCAAAGACCCGTCCGGTTTTAACCACTTCACCGACATAATTGTTTTCGGCATCAAGAATGACACCGTCCGGCATCGGCTTTAATTTTGTTTCCTGATTTCCTTTGCGGATTTTTCCGTCGGCTTCCAGATAACCGATATTTTTACAGCCATAGCCGACGACCAGTCCGCCGCGCACCAAACGGGCGATAACTTCCGATCCCGAGGGATCGCGCACCAGACCGTTGGAAAGGACACGCCCGACCGTTTTCATATCCTGAACGACGGTTCCGTCGCTGTTCAGGCGTCCCAAAACCGTTCCTTTCGGCGTAATCGGAATCATCCGGGTTTGGACCAAAGCACCCAGCGTTTTATCCTGAGTGCTGACGATATTGCCGTTTTCATCAACATAACCGATTTGATTGCCGTTTAAATCATAAACCTTGCCGTCCTCGGTCAAATAGCCTATAACTTTACCGTCTTTATCCAGCACCAGATTCACCAATTCACCGGCTTTGCCGATAACATTGCCGTCCAAGTCAACCAATGTGCTGTCTTCCAGCATCTTGCCGATAACGTTGCCGTTAAAATCGACCACATTGCCGTTTTCATCGATGTAGCCGATGACATTGCCGTCTTTGTCATAAGCCAGACGGCGCTGGGCTCCGATATTCATATCCGCTACTTTGCCGATGACATTGCCGTCTTTGTCAACCACCGTTCCGTCGGGCAGAACACGGCCGATAATATTACCGTTGGCATCGCGGACATTGCCGTCTTCGTCAACATAGCCGATAACATTGCCGTCTTTGTCATAGACCAGACGGCGGCCGGGAATAGTGGCGGCCTGACCGATAACGTTGCCGTTGGCGTCAACAATGGAACCGTCCGGTTGGACTTTGCCGATAATGTTGCCGCCGGGGTCAATAACATTGCCGTCTTTGTCGATATAGCCCATAATATTGCCGTTTTTGTCATACGCGAGACGGCGCTGGGGCAGAGAAACGGCTTTGCCGATGACGTTGCCGTTTTCGTCAACAACATTTCCCGCACCGTCAACATGGCCGATGACATTGCCGTGAGCATCTACAACATTGCCGTTTTCATCAACATAACCAATAACTTTGCCGTTTTTGTCGTAAGCAAGCTTGACCTGTCCGCCGGCATTGCCGAGGATGTTTTTGCCGACAACCCGGCCGTTTTCATCGACAAAGCCGACGATATTGCCGTTTTTATCAACGACAGAGCCGTCTGGCATAACCACGCCGATAACATTGCCGTTTTCATCAACGGCAACCCGTCCCTGTTTGCTGACGCGGCCGATGACGTTGCCGTCCGTATCCACAATTTCGCCTTTTTCATTTAACCGGCCAATAACATTGCCGTTCATATCGACAACGGAACCGTCAGGCTGGACACGGCCGATAATATTGCCGTTTTTGTCGTAAACGAAGCCGGCATCGACCGCCCGGCCGATAACATTACCGTTCAGATCCACCACCGTTCCGTCGGGAAGCATGCGGCCGATGATATTGCCGTCTTTGTCAACCACCGTTCCGTCAGGATTGACATAACCGATGACATTGCCGTTTTCATCATAAACCAGGCGACGGTTTTCGGCGACACCGATAACATTGCCGTTTTCATCAACCACCATTCCGGCAGAATTGACGCGGCCGATGACATTGCCGTTGGCATCACGGACATAACCGTCTTCGTCAATGGTACCGATAACTTCGCCGTTAGGGCCGATGGCATTACGCGTTTTCAAAGTGCCCTGAGCCGCCGGCGCATCTGTTTTTCCGGGCAGAGTCTGCTCACAGAAATTACAATCTTCTTTGCGGATGGCATTGCCTTCAACCGGAACTTTTGCCGATTTGGCGTTTGCATTGGTTAAATTGGCCTCATGCCAGGCAATGATAAAGTTGTTTTGAACGTTTCCGGGGACAACCGGCGACCAGCCCATGGTAATATCGCAGGTTTCATGCCCGCGCAAAGTTTTTCCCGAACAGTCGTCTTCAAAGGTAAAACCGTCAAACGGCGGTTCGGCCAGCTGAACGGAAATAATGCTGACGGCCGCTTTGGCGTTGGTACCAAGAGTCAAAACATTTTTGGCATCGGTTCCGAGCACGACCTGCCCCATTTGAACCGGGTTCGGCGTCGTGGTTATCGGCGGTTCGCCGTCATCAACCACCCCGAACTCAATATTATCCGTCGGACCGGTATCATTGGAAATGTTCAACGCATCATCGTTGTCCGTAAACACCGGCTCGGTATAATCTTCCTGAACCGGGCCGCTTTGCATCAGAAGCATCACCCCGATTACGAAAATCACAAACGAAGTAAGACCAACCACAAGAATAATGCGGTTGGTTTTCTTCACATAACTTTCGGAATGGGTTAAGACTTCTTTGCTCATTGCGTTCTGACTACACTACAAAATACACCGTTACGTCCAAGGCGGCTGCATACATTGTCGCCCGCTTCCAAACTTTTGACCGGGCCGACCCGGAGGTGGAACAGTTCTTTTCCCTGCCCGTCTGCCGGCGCGTCAACCGAGAAGAAAGGTTCATAGCGGCTGAGGACATCAGGATATTTTTTCGACAGCTGGCTCCAAAGCGTTTCCAGATTGCCGACATTGGCGTCGGTTCCGAGTTCGATGGAAATATTGGAGCTGTCCGTATCGGCAAACCCCGCACCGAAACCAAAATTGCCGCCGGGCGCTCCGGCTCCGCTGCCGGCATATTTATTGTTGTTGCGGATATGCTGCATTTTCGAATAATCAAATCCGTCATCGGGCCGCGGGCCTTGGTAATTGACATTTACATTACCGCCACCGCCATTGCCGTAACGAGGCACGACAATTTCACTTTGTCCGACCTGAATATCATACTGGCCGGGCATTCCGCCGCCGGCAGCCCCGCCGCCGTTAAACTCGCTGTCACTGCCGCTGCCGCCGGAGACCTGTCCGTTCCGAGCTTGCTGACCCGGCATTGCGGGAGGAACGTCCCAGGCAGAATCATCAAAATCGGTCGCATAAGTTGCATTTTCCAGACCGGCATCGTCCGAGCGGCGCATTTTCAGGCAAACAATCCGCTTGCCGTTGCGCAGAACCATATCACCGATGCCTTCAACGATAATCAGACGGTTGTTCGGTCCTTTGGTGCGGAAGCCGACCGGAACTTCAATGCGTTCGACAATCAGGGTTACTATCGGACGCTGGGTCATATTCAGAGCTTTTTCGCCCAAATCGATATAAGTAAAGATATCATCGCGCCAGACACGTTCCGGAGCAATGACCACATCGTCAGGATTGGGAACATAGACCTCTATATCAAAGCGGAACTTGGTCGGGTCAAGCGGAATTTCCTTAATCCAGTCACTCCGTTGAAACCGCTTAGTAAAAAGGGAATCCGCCGAATGGCTGTTACCGGCCTTATAAGAAGACGCGTTCATTCCCGAACCGCCGCCGACGCTGCCGCCGACCATTCCGGCGCCGCGGGAGCCGGCCGGACCGTCAATGACATCAATATCAATAATCGAGTTGGTCAGGCGCTCGGTATTAACACCTTCACTTCTGACATAAAAGACATATTTGTTGCCGGAGCGGCCAAAGATAATAATGTTGGTATCGACGCCAACGTTAGCCCCTTTGCGCGGATAGAGCAAAATGGTGTTCGGGCCGGAAATCTGCCCGTCAAAAGTAGCGTTGTCACCGATATACATATCTTCAATCAGTTCCCACTGCGGAAAATTAAGCAGGGTAATCATCCCTTCGCGGAGACGTATCGGCAAAATCAGATCGGGCGACCAGTAATATTTGGAATAAGCAGGCTTGCTTTGACCTTCGCCCAGATTTTGCAGAGGATCAAGCCAGGCGGCCTGCGTCATTCCCAGAGAGTTAAAACCGGCATAGCCCAGGTTCATCGGCATATACTGCCCCTGGCTCTGGTCGGCATTCTGATCAAGGCTGCCCATTGTCGCCTGAGAATAAGCCGCGCGGCTGAACAGAACCGCCAAAGCGCCGATAAAGAATAATTTGCCAACTCTCAAAATCATTTTTATATACCTTATAAACCTACTTAACTTTATTAAACGTCAACGAATAGCGGTCAACCGTGAAACCGACGGGATTATTCAGACGCTCGCCGTATTTAACGCTTTTGCGGCGATAGCTGACACGGAGCGAAGCCGTCCAGTAATTGATTTCCGGCGCCGTGGAATCAGGATACATATCCTGAGTTTCATATTCCACCTGCCAAAGTCCCTGCCCCAACTCGTTAACCGTGAGAATACGGACATTTCGCTGCAGGCTCCGGCTCCGAATTAAATCAATCGCCCGCTTGGCGGTTTTATTCAGAAATTCCTGATAAACCGCGGGAGACGACATCTCCTGAATGGGGCCGCCGGGCATCCAGCGGGCTTCCATTTCCGGAATATCACGATCAAAGGAACTGCGCTGGAGCACATATTCGCGCACAAAAACTTCGGTAATCGCCTTTTCGTCGGTCAGATTGCCGCGCACCGGCATAATGTTGTAAACCTGTTCGGACTTAGACTGAAACGTAAGGAGAAACGGCTCAATACGGAAAAGCGGCATAACCTGGGCAATCGCCAGCAGCAAAACGACATTGCAGCACAAGCTGATTGCGGTAATAATCGCAAAAGCACGGGCCGTCCACAGATAACGTTTTTCACCGACATTGGCAACAAAAACGTCACCGCTCTCACGCCGTGGTGCGGACTGGGGAGCGGTTTGGCCGCCGATTAAACGCTGCTGAGTATTGTTTCCGCCTAAACGATTGTCCATTTCATCAGTCCCTAAATTGTTTCAACAAACCAGTCGGGAAGCGTTTTGGGCAATTCAATCTGCATGCAGGCGCAAGGAGAAAGCTTAAGCTCGTCCACGCCTTTGCCGACGCCGACAGGCTCGGCTTCATAGTAAGAGCCGAAAACACCGCAGGCCGAGAGCAGCAACAGCAGGAAGAGCACGATAATTTTCTTAGACATGTCTTATCCTTTTAATCTATGTTTCGTGAGTACTCGTATAGATATTACGAAATTATACTCTTTTAAATTAAAAGTCTAATATCGTCTTGAGGAAATCCCCAACTTATCAACAGTCTAGAGAATTTCGACTTCAGCCTGAGAATAACGGACGACGGTAAAACCGATCGGATTGATTAAGCGCAAGCCGACAAATTCACGGCCGGGGATAAAGAAAGCGGTAACCGATGCGGTCCAGTAGCGCACGCTCAAAATTCGCGCTTTGGTCTTTTGGTCCACGGCATTTTGAGACAGCTCATAAGTTTTAAAGTCAACCTTCCAAACCGGGCTGCGCTCCCCGCCAAGCTTTCCGATGGAAATAATTTCCACCTCCCTGACCACGCCGTCGTGGCGAATCTGCCCCCAGATTGATTCCCGATACTGAGTAAATTCATTATACACCCGGGGAGATGAAAGAAAGCTTAACATTCCGCCGGGATACCAGCGGGTCTGCATTTCACGTTCATCATTAATGATGGTGTTACGCAGGATGACATACTGCTGAACAAATGTTTCCATCAACTGGTTTTTGGAGGCCATACGGTTGGTTATCGCTTCAGCGCGGACAATTCCGTCAGAAGTATCCTGATTGATAATCAGAAACGGTTCGACCGTCACCTGCGGCGCCAGTTTGAAAATTGCCAGCGACGTACTCATAAAAACCAGCAGTGAAACAATGGCGAAAAGAATAAACAGGCGCGACAGCCACATGTAATATTTGAGCTTAAATCCCGCTTTTTCCTGTTCGGTTTCACTGATGAACTCATGCGCCCGACCATTTGCATCCGTCAAAGACAGGATTTTGGTCCCTTCCAACATATTGTTCAAATCGCTCATCAGTTTCCCCGTCGCTTAATCTCAATACGCCGCACAGAACGGTATCGGATAAGATTTAAGCTGTTTTTCAAATTCTTCATCGGCCCGTTTCTTATATTCGGCGGTCACCTTATGATTGGCTTCTTCGGTTTTAATCCGTTCATCCAGTTCGGCGCCGCTGTCCGTTACATCGCTCAAAGAGATGTAGGCTTCTTTATCTTTGCGTAAAGCGGTAAAGATATTCTTAATTTTATCCAGGCGTTCTTCAACAATCTCGTTATCAGAGACATTAACGGCCCCCATTTCTTCTACACCCTCGTTGACCAGCGTATTTTTGCGCCGGTTCAGCGTATCTTTGGTCAAATCATAATCGGCCTGGCGGGCCAGATTATAGTCGGCCGACGGTGTAAAGCCGATTTTTTCAAATTGTTCGAACAACGTTTCTTTGGCTTCGTCCACACTCAGTTTCAATTCTTCCAAGGCCTGGCGATAACTGATTTCCTGCTCGGCAAAAGTCAGGAAATTGCCAAACTGGTTATGATCAAGCATGGCTTTTTTATAGACTTCGTCCTGCATATTTTTGGTATAGGACGAATTATCCTGGCTGGCTTCTTCCGCCATTTTGCTCAAACGGTTAAAGACGGCGGCAGGCGCATCGTTAAAGAAAACGCCGTTGTCAGCCGCCTTTAACAGCGTTCCCAACTCACTGTGCGCCGCTCCGCCGGCAAAATCCTGAAATGTTGCGACTTTGCCCTGCGCGGTTACTTCTTCAACTTTGTCTTCTACCGTTACATAAAACTTGCCCAACAAACCCGGCGTCCCTTTCAGGGTAATTTCATTGCAAACCGGCATCAACGACATGGCGGACGGGCGGTAAGCCTTCTGTTCGGCCGTTGCCTTACTCGGCAGAGCCTTGCTGGTATAAATTTTAAACTGTCCGTCGGCGTTATCGATATCGACAATCTGGTCATCCAATTTGCAGGGATAACGGCCGCCGCGCATAAAGGTTGCGGCCTCACCGCCTTCGGAAAGCAAAACCTTCAAATCAACATCTTTATCGACAAAGGCTTTGCCGTTCAAGATGCGTTTCCAGATTTCGGGCATTTTGGCCCCGCTGTTGAGGAAACCTTCACGGGTAATGCCGCCGTCGGCCGTTTTGCTGACATTTTCATAATCGACATCATCGAAATGAACCATTTCCCGCAGCGGCGGCAGATATTCCTGCGGCGCGTTTTTGGGAATCATAAAGTCACGGTCTTTGGCGTAAGAACCGACAAAATATTCTTCATCAACTTTGCGGCAGTTGTCATCGGCACACGCCTGCTCAACCAACACTTTCTGGAACATGGAAGTCAACGGTTTGATAACGGCATCCGTTTTGGCATAAGCGCCGACGGCAGAAGAGAACTCGCTCAGGCCGTTCACCGGAAGCGCCTGCAGCTTATCCATCAGGCCGTTATGAATTTCGGTAATCTTATCGCCGGCACGGCCGACATAAACAGCATCGCCGAGATTAAGCATTGACTTTTTGGCATCGTCAATCAATTGGTCGGCATAATTTTTGGTATCATCGGTCAGGCCGGTTGCGGTTCGTAAAATATTCAACAGACTGAACGGCGGAATTAATCCGTTGACTCCGGCTACCGGCAAGCCGATTTTTTCCTTGTAATAACTGATCAAATCCAAGGTTTTACGTGCATTGCGCTTGCTTTCAACATACTTTTTGGCTTCCGTCACTTTCTGATTGTAGGCCTGCTCAATCTGCTGAACTTGTGCAATATAACTGTTTTCAACCGCATCCATCTCGGATTTTACCGTTTCCAACTGCTGATTTAACCGCTCAATTTCTTTTTGCTTCTGCTCAACCTGGGTTTTAAGCGAAGCTGCGGTTTTTTCGCTGGCGGCGGCTTTTTCTTCATTTTCAGCACGCTGTACCTTTGCCAGAGCCATATCTTCGGTATCTTCCGCATTAACCTCCATGGTTTCCGATATTTCTCCCGTGGTATAGGTTCCGGTTTCAGCTTCGGTTGTCTTTTCTTCAACAACGGTTTCTTCTTCATAGGTCGTTGTTTCGGTCATTTGCGAGGTTTGTTCATCCAATTTGCGGTCAAGCTTGGCTTTTTCAGCCTGAAAATCTATCGGCTCAGAAGCGTTTGCGTTAACGGTGAAGGCCTGACGGCGCCCCGAATTAGGATACTGGGCACCAAAATACAGCGTCTGCGATAAACTGTATTTGACGGGCTGGTAAGCCGAATTATCACTGAACGGACGACGGAAAAGCGTTTTTTTCTGTCCGCTGCCGGTGCCGACCGTCGGCAGTGCGGCGGCGCCGTTTTCAGGATAGAGGCTGACTGAGCCGTCGTTATTGCTGTTGGTTTCAACCGGCATCAGCTTCTGGCGGGAAGCGGCTTCCGCTTCGGCGGCGCTTTGCTGTTCCGCCCGGTATTTCAGTTGTTTTATTTCGTCTTGATAGTCGGCAACGGCTTTATCGGTATCAAACAGGGCTTTTTTCTCTGTTGTCGCATTTCTTTTAACGGAATAGACCTTTTCCGTTTTTTCCGGCGAAACCTTGTAAGTTTCTTCATTATAGTCAATATCGGTTTTGCGCAGCATATTGTCTTCATCATCGCCGCGGCGTTCTTCCAAATCGACAATCAAACTTTCCTTGACTTCGACACCGGTATCGGCAGTCAGTTTATTCTGTCGGGCACTGTTCAGCTGTTCACTGTAGTCGGACAGCAACGTCGAGGCCCGTTCCATTTGCGTTTCCAGTGTTTTCCGGCGGCTTTCCAACGGCTGCATCTTAGCGGCTTTGCTTTGCTGCGCCTGTTGCAGCAATTTATCGCGGCTGCTTTCCAGATCTTTCATTACCGAAGCCGGATCCGAACTTTGTTCTTCACTCTTTAACATTCCGGCCAGTTTATCAAGTCCGGCGCGGTTATTGGCACGCTCTTCTTCATCGTCAACCAGCAAATCGTTTAAAGGATAGGCAATATCGACGATAACGCTGCTGACGTCAAGCTGATGCAGATAATCTTTGACATTCTCATACTTGCCGTCAAGATACTGAGTATAGAAATTAATCTGGTCATTCCAGACGGGAAACTTCGTGCTCGGCATTCCCCATTGCGGCGATGTTTCATATTGATCCTGCGCCAAAAGCTGCGCCGCTTCGGCACCGATGTTAAAGGAAATCATCTGCGATTCACGGGTGGCCTTTTCAGCGGCAGCCGTCTGTTCCGGATTTGCCAAACTGGCCATATCCTGCTTTTCCAGATCGGCTTTAATGGTTTCCATGCTGTTGACATCGTCAATATCAATATCGGAGTTAATATCAATTGTTCCCAGTTCGTCGGTGTCAATCGGCAGCGATTCCTCCGACTTGGCAACTTCAAAAGCCTTAACGGCCCAGCCGGAAATTCCCCGGCGGGCATCATAGTCATTTATCGCCGCATCGGCAATGCTGCCTTTCCAAACCTGTTCAGGGTCGGGATAATAGCGTTTCAGGTATTGAATTGAACATTGGTCGGCAGCGGCAACGGCATCCAGAGCCTTCTGATGCAGCTGTTTATATTGCTCATAGTTTTCAAATATTCCGCGATAGCTGTCGAGTGCCTGAAGCAGATTATGAACGTCCAGTGCATCCTGCGCTTTTTCGTAAAGCGGGGCAATTTTATCAAGTTCAAGAACTTTTTCCTCATTCCCGGCAAAAGGCGAAGCAATCAGCGGTTCGGAAGCATCTTCAAAACTGACAGTGCCGTATAAGGAAGGATCATAAACATATTCTTCGTCATCATCCTCCTCTTCAACATCGGCTGCCGCCGCTTCATTTTCGGTTTTTAATTTGAAATCAGCCTGCGTTATCATTCCCAATTGGCCGAAAGCCAGCGTTTCACTGGTTGAGACTACGCCGAGAGAAGCCGTTTTTATCGGTTCATCACGCCACAAAGACGAGGTTTTAGCGGCCTCTTTGGCTGCTTTTTCTTTAGCTTTACGCTCCTTTTTGGAGACATAGGGCGCAGGTTTTACCTGTTCACGAAGCATCAGCGCCGCTTCGTACTGGGCTTTCATCGCCGTTACTTCCTGCGTAATTTTAAGAATGCTGTCCATGGTTTCGTAAGCATTAAAGGCGTTTTTACGGGCGCCGTTCTCGTCATCGCCGCTTTCGGCACCGTCACCGCCGCCACCGCTGAACGTAGCGCTCAGCGATTCAACCTGAACCGCCAAATTAGGCATTTCCTGCTCAAGCAGACGCACCGAAGTATAAATTTCAATAACAGTATCCTGATAAAATTCTTCGGCTTTTTCCTTATAAGCCACACAGGCGGCAAAGCTGTCGGCATCTTTTTCGCAATCGACCGGATAAGCCAGGAACAGCGTATATAAAGCCTTTTTCACAGATTCAGCATCATAAATATCGGCGATTTTGGATTCCTGAATCGTCTTGGAGCCGGGAATAGCCTGCTTTTCCTTTTTCTTGAACAGTCCGCCCATAAAGCCGGTAAACTTGTCCATATATTTCTTTTTGGCCGACTTGGCGGCTTTGGTCATATTATTGGCATAAGTCTGAGCCTGAGCGGCATACATCTGAGCCGTCGCTCCGACATTTTCAAGACTGAAAGTAACATCCGTCGGAGCATCGACCGTCGGCGTTACCGGTCCCGGCGGGAGCAGGAATGCATGAGCCGTCAAGCCGGAAAATATAACCAGAGAGGAAGAAAGCGCCGCAATTTTAGTCAATTTAATCATTGTTTCCTCCTACTTTAACAGCCCCGTCACACCGCTGCTGTTAAGATCCTTAGCGGCTGAACCGGCTTCTTTGGCCAAATTCAGAATGTTTTCTTTATTTATTTTGCTCGGCTTTTTATATTTATAATCGTCCAGATTAAACTGGGTAACGTCTTTGCTCGGGTCTCGCAGTTTATAAACCGTCAGTTTAGCCAAATCCATCGCGCTGCGCATTTTCATATCTGCAATCAGCATCTGGGTATAGACCAGCAAAGTTTCCATATTTTTGACTTTAAGCTGGGTGTCCATGGCAATTGCGGCCGTGGCGCCGTCCATCATGGTTGCGCTGTCAGCCGTCTCCTGCGCATCTTCATTTTTTTCGTAACGGTTAATTCTGACCTGCAACGCCGTTGCATAGGCGGTCAGCACATCGTTTGCCGCGGTTTTGTTACGGTATTTTCTTACCTTTTTGATACTGGCGGAAGTAATGTCCTCGTTTTCGGGAATAAAGTTATTGGCAATCGTTTTATTCAGTTCGGCGGCTGACTGCTTGTTGCCGAACAAAGATTTGAAAGCTCCGGCCGCTTCGGTTGCCAGCCCCATGCTGTCAGCCGCGGCAACATCGCGGAGATTTTGGATTTTGGCGTCAACTTCGGCAATCAAAGCATCGCTTTTGGCCTTTTCTTCCGCTTCGCGTTTATCAAACTGTTCCTGCAGAAAGCGAATAGTCTCATTATTAGAGATAATTTTGGTTTCCAGTTCTTCTTTACGGGAAGGATCCTCGGCAATCATCTGCTGATAGGCCGCATTGTTGTCCTGATAAGATTTTATCTGCCCCTCAAATTCGGTTTTGCGGGCCGCGGCGGCGGCTTCGTATTCGGATTCAAGCGACGAACGCTCATTTTTCAGCTGCAAAAGCTCTTGCGCCGACTGGGTTTTGGATGCCGCCGCAGAGACCGCCCCGGCAGCACCTCCGGCCACACCGGCAACGCTTTCGCCAGCGGCTCCCGTTACATCGCCGACGGTTCCGGTTACTTCGCCCTGAATGTCAGAGACGGTTGAAGTTGCCGTATCTTTAACGGAATTGACGGCTCCGACAGTGTCGCTGATGGTCTGGTCAACCAGCGCCTTTTGTTCTTTAACCCATTTGGCCATTTCGGCCACGCCTTTGCCATAGGCGATCATGGTCTGAATGGTGGTAGATTCTTCAAATGCCGTTTGTGCCTGCTTGGCCCATTCACTGACGGTTTCCTGCGCTTTATTGGCGGTGTGGCTGACGTCAAATTTAATGGTGGCAGAAGCCTCCCCTCCCGCAACGGCAAAAAACAAAGCCAAAGGCAGTATGTGTCCGAGCTTATTCATCTTCATCCTCCTCCGGCACAAAAGAGAACTGGCGGCTGCTTTGTGTGGTTTTGAACTCAAACAGGGCAGCATTAATAATCATGATCCGGCGCCAACGTTCTTCCATTCTGAGCGCGATTTCCTTAGTGTTTTGGAGAATTTCCCGACTGTCCTTATGCTCTTTGTCTTCCGACTTTTCTTTGGCAAGATTGGTGCGGATTGTAAAAGCCTGCGCATAAAGGTTGGCAAAGTTTTCACGCTGAACGGCCGCCATTTTTTCATCCTGTTCCTTGGTCACTTCAACGGAATTGACCGCTTCGGCCTGTCCGTCGGCAGAAACCGAACTCTTCGGCCGCTGGGTAAAATAGTTGGTTTTGACCGCATCCCGAAGTTCTCCGGAATCATTGGTATCAACCGTAGTCATAAAACCGGGCAGCTTGCCGCCCATCGTATTTAAAGCGCCTTCGGGGTCGCTGGCAATATTTTTGGCGGCATCTGCTTTGTCCTTAACGGCCTGAATATTGCTTTGAGCTTCGTTTTTAACGTCATTTACCGTTTTGGCGGCATCTTTTATCGGCCCGGCAACGCCTTCAGCCGCAGAACGCAGATCCGCCTGAATTTCATTCAGGTCGTGCTGAATGCTTTCGGCCTCCTTAATACCGGTTTTAACCGTACCTATTACTGTCTGCGGAGCCTCAATATCCGCCCGGGCGACGGAGGAAAAGCCCAATATCGCCAGCGGCAAAGCCCAATATGTGACAAAACGCTTTATCATTCATCTTCTCCCTCTGTTTCACCGAGGTCTTCCTTGGTGAAACCGCCGACCTGATTGAACGCGTCAATGCTTAACTGAGCCGCAGCCATTGCGCTTAAGGCGTTAAGCAGCGTTTGCTCGCCGCTGTTGGTCATGGCCAAGCCGCCGGAGTCATCACGCGACGTCGAAGCGCTGGCCAATGTTTCTTCCCGTTTGTCCTGTACCTGTTCCTGATATTTGGCGGCAATAACCTTTTGCTGCATGCTTTCGGCTACCGTTGCTATGGCAATTTCCGCCGTAGCTTTGGTGAATAGCGCTTTACCTTCCTCCGCAACCTGATTGTCACTGTCAGACTGGTGGGTAATCAACTGTTTCAGGCAGTTCTGCATAACCGAAGTATCCTGCAGCTGATCAACCCCGATGTTGCAATAGTCAACAATCGTGTCTGGAATAATCGTCTCTTCATATTCGCCGTTATGAATTACACCGTCGGGAATGCTTTCCCCGCTGTCTTCCGCACCGAACATCAGGGTTTCGGAATAGCTGCCGGCAGCCAGATTGACGGATTGTTTCAGCTCAAAGAGCGAAGCCTGATTGTCTTTTTTTATCGTTGCGCGCTGGCGGAAACTGCGTCTGGCCGGTTGGGTTTTAACCGCGGCAGGAGCGGCTTCAACGGCGGCTGACGGCGTTGCTGCCGATGTTGCCGGAGTTGCGGCCTGACCGGTTGCTGCGGCGGAAACTGCGGACGGGGCTGCTGAAGCGCGGGTGCGAATGCTGCGGCCGACGGCCTGGGTTTTAACCGCGGCAGGAGCGGTTTCAACGGCGGCTGACGGCGTTAATGCCGATGTTGCCGGTGTTGCGGCCTGACCGGCTGCTGCGGCGGAAACCGCGGACGGGGCTGCTGAAGCGCGAGTGCGAATGCTGCGGCCGACGGCCTGGGTTTTAACCGCGGCAGGAGCGGTTTCAACAGCGGCTGACGGCGTTGCTGCCGATGTTGCCGGAGTTGCGGCTTGACCGGTAGCTGCTGAGGAAACCGCAGCCGGAGCTGTCTGAAGGGTACCGGTTACGGTTGAAACGGCCGACGATTGGACAGCGGCAGTTCCGGCTGTCATATCTTTGCGGCCGAACGGACGGCGATTAAGTTGTTTTCCGCCGGTGACCGTCTGAGCTGCGCCGGTAACCGCGGCAACAGGCTGCTGCGCCGACATATCTTCCGGGGCAACCACAGCCGACATGTCTCCGGCAGCAGGCGCAAGAGCTGTTTCGGCTTCATCTGCCGGTTCAGCGGCAACACCGCCGGCGGCAGGAAGCGTTTCAGACACGGCTTCAGAATCTGCAGCCGGCATCTGTTCATAAATCTTTGCGTCAGAATTGATTCCGGCTTCATATTGAGCAACATAGTCATCGACAAAACTGCTGTCGGCGGCGGCACTGCCGGATTGTCCGCCAATGGCCGACTGGAGTTCGTTCTTTTCTTCACGAACGGTTCCGACGGCATCGCCGACTGTCGATTTGGCGTCGTTGACGGTTGATTTTACTTCACCGACCGTTGACTTGGCATCGGCAATTGCTCCCTGTGCGGTTGCTTTGGCATCGTTTACCGCGGCCTGAGCGTCGGCAGCCATTTGTTTGGCCTCGTCAACCTGAGATTTGACGTCGTTGACCATGTCTTTGCCTTCCTGAATTTTCTTTTCGGCGTCTTCTTTCAGTTTTTTGGCTTCTTCCATGGCCTTTTTGGCTTTTTCAATTTTCTTTTTCTGTTTTTCGAGTTTTTCTTTTTTCTCTTCTAATTTTTTCTTCTTTTCTTCCAGGCGTTCTTTTTCTTTTTGGAGTTTTTCGGCTTTTTTCTTGGCTTTTTCGAGGTTGTCACCGGCAAATTTGGTTACGGAGGATTTGGCATCGCCGATGGCACTGTTCATTTTGCCGCCCAGTTTGGTGGCTTCGGTTACGATTTTGGACTGTTTGACCAGTTCGATTTTGGAGGAAATTCCCTCTTTAATTGCAGTCAAATCCAGCGTAGGCCATTGCGCCTGTGCCGGAGAGGACAGAGACATGAGCAATGACAACCCGAACAGGGTTATCAGTTTTTGATGTTTTAAAATACTCATTGCAACCTCCATACGCCAAGTAACCGTATATTTTAATAATACCAAAATTTGCGCCATTTATAAACGCCTAATATGCATATCAGCCAATATTTAAATATTTTGTAACAAAGTTCGCTTCGCCGTATTCTTTAATCAGTTCTTCAACCAGCAGAACGTTCTTACGGCCGGAATTGTACAGTTTCAGATACGGCCCGAGACCGCTTAAATCGACGTCCAGAATAACGGATTCACCGGTTGCCGGGCGGGAAAGCAAAATCGCATAAGGAAAATCGCGGTAGCTTTTGCCGAAAATAAAGTCGATTTCGCGCTGGGTCAGGTTCCAGTTGGCATAGTCTTCCGGCATGGCCTGCGGGTTACGGAAAAAGATGACGGTTTGACACTGACCGCGAATAACCTCGCCGACACCGAGTTTGTCAATGATGTTCGGCTGTTGGAAGGCGCAGAGGTAAGCCTGACGTTTTTTACGTCCTTCCTGCAGACCGATGATAAAGTAATCGCGGAACATCGGGTGTTTTAACATCGGCGCGGTTTCATCAATCATAATCAGCGAGGGTACGCCGGTATCGCCGGTTTCAGCCATAATACGGTGCATGATGTAGCTGATGACGGCCGGAGCCAGCGTTTCGTCTTCAAAAATATGGGTAAAGTCAAAAGCCATAAAGCGTTTGCTGGCCAAGTCCAGGCTGTCGTTTTCGGCATTGAAAATGTTGCCGTACTGGTCAGGATTAATCCAGCGGAAGAGCTCGCGGCGCATATTGCCGGTCGGCGAAAAACAGCTTTTGTAAAGGTTTTTCAGAATCCGTTCCTCGGGTTTCAGATAGTCAAACGCCGTGGTCACCGCGCGGCCGATTTCCTTTTCGGACAGGGCATCGTCAACCATGGTAATCGCCTTCAGCCAGCGGCGGAGAAAGGCGCGGTTGTTCGGCGTGTTGCGGCAGTCAAACGGGTTAAGAGAGACGTTTTTTTCATCGCCGTCAAAACCGACATAAGCCCCTTGAACCGCACGGGTAAAGATTTCCGCACCGCGGTGACGGTCAAAGAAGAAAACTTTCAGGTCATGGTGGCGCATCGCCTGTCCGGCAAGGAAGGTCAGCAAAGTGGTTTTACCTTGTCCGGTCGGTCCGATAATGCAACAGTGGGCCACAGCGGAATCTTCGGTTGAAACATGGAATTGGAAACGGTAAGCCGAACCGGAAGTGGTGCGGAAAATGGAAATGGCTCCCGGACCCCAGTCACTCTTCGGCAGGCCTTCAGACGGTTTGTCAAAAGAAATGGCCATGGCAACAACCCGCGACAAATAACGATAAGTGCGCGGATAAGCGTCATAAGTCGGAAACTGGTTAAAGAAAGCCGCCTGAGCCACCCAGCCCTCCCGAACCGGAGTAACGCTGAAGAGACGGCAGATACGCTGCACTTCGCTTTCGCCGAATTCGATTTCCTCCATGGTTTCGCCTTTGATAATAATGTCCATGGCATATTCGGTCAGCGCCTGATAGTCGGCGTCGCTGTCTTCAATGGCAGACAGGGCTTCACTGTATTGATTGATGACATCCGGCGAAAAACTGGTCACTGCGGCCATGCGCTGCTGCTGCATCAGCAAAGCGCGGGCGTGCGGTTTGAAAATAGGTTTAACGTTATGAAGCATGGTCAGTTCGCAGTCAATCGAGAGCAGCGAGGCAATCATTCCCTCGTCCATATAATCACCTGAACTGCGAATGCCCATAACAATGGCAAACATTTCCTTGTCGCCGGAGAAGAATTTAATCAGCCCTTTTTCATCGGTAAAATGGATATGGTCGGCAGTCAGCAGTTCATTGAGCTGATATCCCTCGGCTCCGCGCACTTTGGGCATCGGCTTGGAGAGCGGGCTGCAAATCTTGGAAAAAATTGCCAGCGGGCTGTCGGCGGCGGCACTGTCTTCAGTTTCAAACATCGGTTTAACACCGTAATCGTTCAAAGTGGCGAGCAGGGCCTGAGAAGCGTAATTGAGGTCTTTCAGCGCCTCGGGGCGGTCAGCCACGGAAAGGACGATATAGTGGCCGTTGCTGTAAACGCGGTCCAAATTGTTGCGCCAGGTCATGGAAATCTGCTCCAGCAGCTGGTTGCCGAAATCGCCGCTGTCGGCTTCCATGGAAATTCTTTCGCGCAGGGTAATCACCCGGCAGACCACCTGCAGGTCGGACATTGAATCAATCCATGATTTGCGCGCCTCCATCATGGACAGGCTTTTTTCATCCGTCACAAACGACAAATCGACCCCTTCAACCTTGAACACGCGGGCAAAAGAGCCGTTATAGCAGCGGATGGTTATGCCGTCGGCCATCAGCTTGTTAAAGGGCAAAAAGTCAGCCACCCGGGATTCCTGCGGCTGAGGCAGAATAATCCGGCCTAATTTGGTGGCCCATAATCCGGCAAAAGCGGCCGCGGAAACAAAGCCGATGACGGCGACCGCAACCTCAATGCTGGACAAGCCTTGAACAAAAATCGTAAAAAAGTCAAAATCAGGGCGCAAATTTATTCCCCTTTTCTTTATAAAGGTTGTTACTAATCCGGCGGCATTGGCCGAAAGCCTGAATCATGGAGGAAATGTGCGGTTCTTTGCCGCCCCAGAGCACAATAACGCCGTGCGCGGCAACAATCGTTACAATGAAAATCAGTGGGTTCATTTTAAACACGCCCATGCACATAAACATCAGCGGAAACTGAATGCCCAGATTTAAAAGCGTCGGCAGGAACGGCCCCCACAAGATCTTGGGAGGATTGGCTACGGCTTTTAATATCATTTCTCTCATCGCGACAAATCCTGACGTTTGGTTTGATTCTAGCGCAATCTCATTTAGTTGCAACAAAAAGCTATACTTAACAACACCCTGCCCGTCGTTGAGCCTGCGTTTCAAAAACGAATCTCAACCGCCGGGAAAGGGTTTCCCTTATTGTTCAGTATATCCTTTTTTTATGAAAAATCCCTTAACACGGGGACAAACAAGACAGGAAAGGAAAATGCGGGCAGCATGGCACCACATAAAAAAAAGGATGTCCAAAGACATCCTTTTTTACTATCCGTTAAGACTTCTTTTTTAGTAGTTTTTCATACATTTATTAACTTCTGCCATCGTTGCCTTGTCGGCACATGCGAGACATTGCTTCTTTTGTTCTCCTTCATATACTTCGCATCTTAATTTAATTTGTTTTTTAGCGTCTGTACTTAATACGTCTCCTTGATTATTTTGAGTCTCTGTTGTTTCTTTTTTCTTTTCTTCTTTCTTCTTACCGTTCAGGGCATCTTTGACGCTTTCTGCCGTTGCGCGGTTATATTCATTGACCAGCTCGACTTTCTTGTTGCCATCGGCATCATAGGTCACTTTATTACCCGCACTGTCAGTAACGGTTTTGGAACCATCTTTGTTTTTAACAACTGTCGTAACACTTTTTGTTCCATCTTCATTTACTGTTGTTTGCTCTGTTGTGGTGGTACCGTCCTTATTGACTGTGGTTACAGTCTTACCGTCTTTGGAGGTGGTGCGAACCGAACCGTCGCCAAGAGTTTCGACTTTTTTACCGTCAGCGGTTGTCTGGGTGTTTTTAACATAGCCGGAAGACTTTTTAAAGGCCTCTTCTTCGGCTTTAGCCTGCTCTTCACGTTTGGTTGCATCACTACGGAAGTCAAACATTCCGTTTTGTTTACTTTGTTCCGCGGTATCCATACCTTCGGTTACCGCCGTTCCGACACCGAAGCCGACACCGAGAATTTTACCCAAAGCCCCGTCACCGCCGATAGACTGGCCTTCATTGGCCGCATTGGCTACGTTTTTAACCGAGTTCGAGGCATTGTTGGCAATGTTGCCGACTTTGTTAATTCCGGAGAGGATGGTCGAACCACCGCCGGCTCCGTCATTTTCAAGCCATTTATTAACGCCGGTTTTTTCTCCTTCAAGGAATTCATTATAAACATCTAATTGACGTTTCTCTGCATCACTACAGTTTCCTGCATTACACTTTTTATTCAAAGCTGTTTGTTTCTCTTCAATCTCTGCTACTTTTTCGCGAGCAGCATTGGTTGATCCTGCATCCTTGAGATTTTGAGATAAATTACCGGCATTGGTCGCAATATTATTGGCCAAAACTTGTCCGGAGTTGACAATCGTGCCGGTTGCATTGGCCACAGCGCCGGCCGCATTAATAATACCGTCCAGTCCGCCGCCACCGCTCTTAATCTGAGCGGTCATATTGGAAACCGCAGATTTAACATTGCTGACCGTTGATTTGGCCGCTTTATACATATCGCTGGCATTGCGGACAGCATTTAAACCGGCCGTAATCGAACCTTTCAAATCTTTCAGCGACCATTTTTCTTTTTTGTAGCTTTGATCAATCCCCATTACTGTGACTTCAGGACATTCGAAAGAACCATCTTCTGCTCTTTTAGCATTTTCACTGCTACCACCATTTCCGCAGTTATAAACACTACCGTCACTGCCCTGAATATCGGAGAAACCGGCCGGCAGATATTTACCAAAACGCAGAGTATTATCTTTGCCGGTGGTAAAATACTCGATAAACGGCGTCATCATTGACAAGAGGAACAGACCGATACCGATGTTGGCCAGGTGTTTCCAGTTCATTTTTCCGAAAATAGCGGCATAAGCAAGCGCAACCATACCGAAACCGGAAATAATGTAAGCGATGACCCGCAAATCGGCCAAGGTGGTGGTGGCTTTGCAGGCAATCAACAGAAAGACGTTACCGCCGATTTCATCCGCGCTGCACATTTTCGGCGCATTGGACTGAGCTTCGGCCAAATCTTTTTGAGACTGTTCGATTATGCTTTTATCATCATCCGCTGCGGCAACAGAGGCTTGCTGCGCATCTTGTTCCGCCATATATTCGGCAGCGGCTTCATCTTCGTCCTGAGCATAAAAAGCATTGGCTTTCTGGTTGGCCGCATCTAAAGCCGTTTGAGCAGATTCCGCACTGGCTCGGGCAGCAGCCAAATCGGCCAGATCTTCATCGTCGCATTTGCCTTTGGCGCATTTTTCTTCAAGTTTTTCAATCTTTTTATTGGCCTTTTTCAGGTCTTTTTCCGCCGATTTCTGTTCTTTTTCAATAGCCTTGCGCTGCTCTTTTTCGGCTTTGGCTATGGCTTTTTCTTCTTTCTTGGCTTCTTTTTTGGCGGCTTTATTTTCTTTTTTTACCGTTTTTTCAAATTCTTTCTGAGTTTTTTGAGCTGAACTTAATTCCTCGTTAGCCTTTTTAAGTGCATCATTTGCCGCTTTCATTTCTTCCGGCGTACTAGCATTTTTTAACTGCTCTTGAGCTTTATTTACTTTATCTTGTGCCATATCAGTAACTTGTTGCATATTACTGATAGCTTTTTCTCCACGTTTTACAGTGTTTTCATAGTCTTGTTGAGCTTGTTCCCGTTGATTATTGCGTGCTTGTTGGTCATCATAAATTTGATTAAGAGTGGCATCCCCTCCCGTTACCTGCTGACGAACCATTAATTTGGCTGTCTCTTCGCGTGAAAGCACAGGCTCTTCATCGGGAGTTTCTTCTTCCACCTGAGCAACAACGTTAACAACTTTACAGCTGCCATCGGCATTACAGCCATTCGGACAAGCAGGACTGCATTCGACAGCATAAGCCGGAACTGCCGCAAGGCTCAAGCCGAAACCAAAACAAAGCAGAAATGATAAATTTTTTATCAATTTAAGTAAGTTTCTCATAGCAGCCTCCTTGTTTAGTTCCGTCTCTTTAATAATTTTTTTCAGCCGATATAATATAAAAGCCTTCAGCTCCGTGTGATTAAATCATCCGTCATTTCTGATTGTCATTCGCACTAATCAAACTGTCCGTTATCATTTCATCGGTGATGACATCGCTGTCAACCATATAGTTGATGATACCGGCGGTCAGCGCAATAACGACCAAACCTATGATGATCGCAACCAGCCATTTCCAGTTCAGGGTTCCGAAAAAGCCGCCGATAGCAATCGCGACAATACCGAAACCGGACACGGCATAAATAATCTCCCGCATTCCGCCAAAAATTTTAGCTCCGTGATTGGTTAAGTCACTGAACAGGGCCTTGTCTTCAGCAAAGGAGTTTGTTGCAAATAAAATTGAAGAAACAGCAAACACCATTACTGAAAAGACCAGGAATTTCTTTAATTTTACGCACAACATCTTCTCACCCTTTTCCCGTAAATAATTTCTGAGCTTAGCCAGCAGATAAGCAAAAGGGAGGGTATATGGCGTATGTCTCGTTAAGTTTTCCATAGTTCCCTCCCTTTAGTTATCATTAAGCAGCTAAGCGCTGATTAAATATTACCGAAAGTCGTTGCCAAGCCGGCATCGGTAGAACCGGTTGCATATTCAACGATTGAACCGGCAGCAGCCAGAATACCCAGACCAACGGCCAAGCCTGCAAACCAAGTCCATTTTACTTTACCGATAATGGCCTGGAAGGCAATACCGACCAAACCGAAACCACCCAGAATAAAGGTAATGGTTTTTACGTTATCGAATACGTTACGGGTTTTTGTCTGCGCCGTGCTCATCAAGCTGGCACCGTCAGCCCAGGCATCCCCGCACAAACCCATTGCAACCAACAAGGTCAGGCAGCAAAGAGTTAAAATATTTCTCTTTAAAAATTGCATAATCTTTCTCCTTCAATTAATTTAGCAAAACTTCTTATACTCTTTTAGGATAGCTAATTTTTAGCATTTTTACCAGCCTAAAAAGACTTGGACAAAAAGAGATAACTCGTTGTTTTAATGTAATAATTTTTCCTGTAACAAAAAATTCACAGAAGTTAAATAAACCTAAACACCTTATTTCTACCCCTAAAAAGTAAATTTTTCTCTAATAAAGCCGAAATCAGAAAATCACTTTCCGGGAAAGCAAAGCCCCTATATTCCGACAAACGGAAAAAATTTTTTCAAACCTTTGTGCATAAAATTATATCTGCTTGCCAAGAGTCGCATATTGAATTATCAAGGCTTTAGAGGGATTTTATTTTATGGGAAAAACGAGTTTAAAAACTTTTGTTTGCAGCTTTGTTTTCTCTTTGTTCACGATTTTGGGCGTAAACAAGGAGTTTTTCAGTGTTCCCAAACCCTCTGACACTGAAATTAAAATTCCCAACAAAAATATTTCCCTGTTTTTCAAGAGCCTGCCCTCTCCCGCCAAAGCAGCCAAAACCATTCCGGTTAAAAAAATTGCCTTGTCGGTGCCCGTTTCTCCCTCAACGGAAAAACTGTCCGAAGTTTCGGCAGAAGACCCTATCCCTCTGACTTTTGCCGGCAACGACATTGAATTTGATCTGAACGAAAAAACCGCAGAAGCTTCTGTCAAGGCCGCAGAGGCCGTTTCCGCGCCTCAGCCGGCTCCGCAACAGACGGTTTCCAAGGCGGAACCGGCGGCTCCTCCGGCTGAAAAGCCGCAGACCATGGAAGACAAAATTGCGGCAAATTATCAGGAAATTATCGGCAGTGCTCCCCCGGTTGACGAAAACGAATTACAGCAGCCGATTGAAGACCCGGTTCCGTTCAGCAATAAAATCGTTCAGGCCAAAGTTCAGATTATCCGTCCCAACGAAGAACGGGCCCGGAAGAAGAAAATGACCGCCGTTTCCCAAGAGCCGGAAACGGTTTTGGCGCAAGCGGACATTCCGATTACGCGGGAAGAAAAAGCCGAGCCGGCTCCCAAACCGGAGAACATTCTCGCCCCCGAGATTGCGGAGGAAGAGGAAAGCTTTATTATCGCCCGCGTTCCCGATGAAGACGACAGCGAAGGAAACAACGAAGACAACCTTGTCTCCGACAAACCGCTGCCGCCGACTTTCAAAGTCGCCAAAGCCGCACCGAACCCGGATACGGCGCCTGATTTTCCGTCCAAAGAGCAAATAAAAGTTTCCGCAGGGGAGCCGGAGAACCTGCTTATTCCGCTGGAGAAAGACCAGAGCGCCAAAATCGAGACCGCAGAAGCCAAAATTATCGACACTCCGAATGCCGATAAGCTGGCCATGCTGACAGGGAAAGCAACAATCCGCAGTATGACGGAAAATCAGGCGCCGGCAGAAAAGAAAGAGAAAGACGACACAACTTCCGGCTGGACAACTATGGCGGAAAAGAACAATGAAGACAGCGTCTGGGTTGCGGCCAAAGGCACCGGGCATCAGAGAAACCGCCAAATAACCAAAGAAGCATATTTTAAAAATGCCGACAATGTCGCCGTCAAACAGGCAATCGAAGCAGACAAAAAACTTAAAAAAGGCGGCAGCGGCGAAGTTAAAGTCGCCTCGGAGGTCGTCAACAACCTGCTGATACCCATTCCCGAGGATATTTTGAACGATCCCAATCTGACGCCGCAGCTGGTTTCCTCTGAAAAAGACAAAGACATCGAGCAGCAAGTCAGCGAACAGGAAGCAGCCGAACAGCCGGCCCCCGCGAAGCAGGCGCAAACTTCGTCTTCAGGAAAGGAAAGCGGCGGTCTGTTTAAAAGCATTACGTCAATTTTCAGCAAAAACCAGACCGCAGACGGCAGCGCCAAAGACGAAAACGGCGGCGGCCCCAGCTTTTTTGACCAATTTACCGGAAAATCGCGCCAAAAGGCGACGACCGGAAAAATATTACCGACCGAAATACGCCTTGCTTTCCAACCGAACCGAGCCGAAATTTCCGGGGTTACCCTGAAATGGCTGCAGGCTTTTGCCAACAAGACGATAGAAGAAAAGAACGTCGGACTGGAAATCAGGATTGACGGCAGCAGTTCATATGAACTCCAGCAAAAGCGGCTCAATCTGCTCAACAACATTTTGGCGTCAAGCGGGGTCGATTACCGCAAAATCAATACGGTTTTCACCACCAGGGAGCCCAATTCATTTATTATTCGGACAGTAAGACTCAACAATTCTAACGGAGGCATAAAGGAAAATAACGAGTGGCAAGACTACTATAAGGCCTGGTAAAGCCTTGGTAATAAGTTATGGCTTACGCTTGATTATTTATTTTTCAATATGTATTATAGGTAAAAATATGACAAAATATAGCTTAGGAAACACAGATATGAGCATAAATTTTCGGTTAGCTGCCGGATTACTGGGGGTATTTGTCCTTACCGCCTGCATGGGAACTTTGAGCCACCCGGTCGAAATTCCGCCGGAAGAAGTCGAATGTGACGAAAACGGCAACAAAGTCTGCACCCAAATCAATGCTGCGGCTCAACCGGCCGGCGGCATGCAGGACAGCGAATTTGTCAACTATACGAAAGTTGCGGCGGATTACCGCGAATACGGCGAAAGAACACCGCGCGACCAGAATATTGTTGACGGCGGTGCCGGAAGCAACATGTCTGCGGCTATTCCCCCGTCTATCGAGAGCGAAGTTGTCGATTATGAAGAAGAAATCAAGGAAAACGATACCGGAATGTCTAACGGCAGCGGCGAATATAACGCCGAAGACCCGGTAGAAGACTGGCTGGCCGAAGAAGGGCAGACCCTGAAAGACCTGCTGACCGAATGGAGCGAAAGAGCCGGCTGGAGATTAATCTGGAATTCTAACCGCAATTACACGCTCACGGCCGGTGCGATGTTCCGCGGCCGTTTTGCCGATGTCAGCTCCGCGTTAATCAGAGCTTTTGCCAGAGCCCGGCCGGCGCCGATTGCCACTTTTTACAAAGGAAACCGCGTCTTAGTTGTTGAGACCATGGAGGATGAAAATGCTTATGAATAAGATTACCAAGTACAGCCTGGGCGCTTTAATGGTCGCAATTGCGGGTTCCTGTTCGCTTTCAACCAAAATGGATGCGACCATTGACCGCGAGGTTGAAGCAACGACGCAGCTGAAAGAGACGGCCAAAATTCCGGACAAAGCTCTTAACGACGACGTGGTTCGCGTCAAAAACGACATCTGGCTCGGCGATTCAAGCCAAATAGAATATGAAGGCCAGCCTATTCCGTCATATCTGGAAGGGAAAGACGGCATTACCTTAATCAGCAACCGTCCGATTACGCTGTATGAAATCGGCGATATGATTAACAAAATTACCGGAATGCGCGTCAGTTACGCAACACATTTGGAAAAAGAAGTTTTAAGCAACGGCGCCAAAAACAAGCCGACGGCACAAGCTATCAACGCGGACTGGACCGATCCCAGCAAGATGCTGGTTTCCTATCAGGGGCCGCTGAGCGGGCTGTTGAACGAAATCGGTTCCCGTTTCGGCATTTGGTGGAAATATGACCGTAAAGAAATTTATTTTTACAAATTCGTTACCAGGACTTTCGTTTTATATACGCTGCCGAGCACGCCGTCCCTTTCGGTTAATGTCGGCGGTTCTTCACAGGGCAGCGGCGGTTCGTCTTCCATCTCACTGCAAAGCAGTACCAAGATGGATTTCTGGAAGAATATTGAAACTGCCATAAAGAACATGCTGGACAAAGATTCAAAATACACGATGGATCCGTCCAACGGTACGATTACCGTCAGCGCAACACCGAACGACATTAAAAAGGTGGCTAAATACATTAACGAGCAAAATACCCGCTTGTCACGTCAGGTGGCCATCAGCGTTAAAGTTCTGCAGGTCAGCATTGACGACAGCGATCAATATGGTTTGGACTTGTCTGCCGTTTGGAAAAGTCCGCAGGGCGAAAGCATCGGCGTTTCCAGTATTGCCGGCGGTTTGGGACAAGACGTCACCAAGAACCTGACAATGACCCTGCTGCCCGGAAACGTTACCGTTAACGGTGCGCTGCAGGCTTTGTCAACTCAGGGAACGACCGACCTGATTACCAGCGGTACGGTTACCACGCTAAACAACAAACCTGCCCCGATTCAGGTTGTTAAAAAGCAGAACTATATTTCGGAAATTACCAAAACCAACAGCGGCGGCGATGCCAGCTACTATGACGTTTCGACAGAGACCGAAGAAATCGAAACCGGTTTTACCATGGACGTTTTGCCGCGTATTCTGGAACACGGACGGTTAATGCTGATGTTTAACCTAACCCTTTCGGATTTGATTTCGTTGGAAAAAGTCAGTCTGGATGACAGAACCGACGGCGAGACCAGCGAAGGCGGCGGACAATATATTCAGAACCCGATTATCGAATCCCGCGGGTTTACGCAGGAAGTTGCGATGAAATCGGGGCAGTCTTTGGTACTGACCGGTTATGAACGGGTTGAAAATACCAGTGAAAAATCCGGTGTCGGTTCGGCCAACAACTCACTGCTCGGCGGTACGGCCACAGCCAGCAAAACCAGAAGCATTCTGGTCATTATCCTGACGCCGGTGGTTCTGGATTCTCCGTTATCTCCGGAATCAAGAATGAAAGATTAATATAGGAAAAAAACAAATGGTGCTGGAAGACGCTAAGTTTCAAGATCAAGACTTTGATTCGAATGTTAACCGTTCCTGGGGGACGGAGATTAACATCGAAGGAACGTCTTACGCCACCAGTTTGTTCTGGCAGCCCTTGCAGAACAAAGATGATCCGTATGCGGAAGTGGAAGAAGCTTCCGCCGGCGTTTTGGAAGGGGCTGACCTTTTTTGTATCAAACCGGGCAAAGCGCCGCAGTTCGGTATTTGCGTCTCGCATGAAGGATATAAGTCGGGAACACCGGCTGCGGCGGTTTCTCTGGCTACAGCATTAAGCGACCGTTCTTCTTTCGTCGGCGTATTCAAAGTCAAAAACGGCTGGTGGTACACCTGCGTCCGTAACGATATTATCCTGTCTGACGGCGATATGCTCTTTCTTAACGAGGAAGACGCCAAGAACCAGTTTCTGTCGATGTTGGCCGTGCCGGACTGGGGCCGCAAAATTGCTCCGCCGGAATGGGAAATTGAAGAGACCGAATATCCGGAATTAGGAAAACTTTTACAACGCGGTGCCAAAGGCAAACTGCAAAAGATTAAAGCGTTGCGGGGAACCAAGCTGATTGCGGTTATTGCCGTTTCCGGCATTATCGGTTTCTGGCTGCTGTCCAGCATTATCAGCAGTTTGTTTTTCAGTCCGCCGAAACGGCCGATTATCGCGCCGGTTCAGCCCAAAATCGTTAAACCGGTGGAGGAACCGCCCGAGATAAAGCCGTGGGAGCGTTTAAATAACCCGACAGATATTATGTTGCAATGTCGTGACGGCATCAATGCATTAATTCGAATTATGCCTCCGGGCTGGAAAATCGGCGGTTTATCCTGCGGACCCAGCGGTGTAACCACGTTCTGGACTCGAGAAGTCGGCCGTATCAGTTGGATTGACAAGGCTTTAAACGTGTCCGGCATTAATTTTTCGGGCAAATCGGTTTCCGATGACGGAAATACGATGATGGTTTCTGTTCCTTTAAACAAGGTTAACATTATCTCATCACCGCCGCAATATATGGACGTGGATTTGAAAAACGTACTGAACAATATGTTTCAGGCTATCGGGCAGGAGATTTCTCTGACAAGTTTTTCTTATACTTCGCCGCGCAATAATATATATCGTTCAGTCAAATTCAGTTTTGACTCGATGCAAAATCCGTCGGTCTGGAATGATTTATTAACAAAATTTTCAGGACTTGAGATTAATAATATAAAATATGACGTTACCAGCAAGAAGTGGCATTATGAGGGAGCAATCTATGTATTATAATATCAGAAACAGTTTAGGCATTACAGCTCTGGCGCTGATTATTGCAGCCGCAGCCGGGCAGCCGGCTTATGCCCAACTTCCGAATTCAGGTGCAGCCAATGCCCTTCCGAGCGAAATAACGCTGAACGATACCGACGACGACAGCGGCTTGCTGGTTCCGCCTTCGTTAAATGATGATGCTCCGACAGAACTTCCGGCGCCGCAGTCTGACGATGAAGCGATTATTCCTCTGACCGGGCCGGATCAGAATGCATCAAATGACTTAAACCTGCCGAATTTGAACGGTGACAGCGGTTTGTTGCCGCCGGATAACAATGCCGCCAACAATACGGCGCCGATACAACCTATGACTGCAGCCAATCAGGCCCCGTCAGCAGGGTTGCCTGCCGCCGCGCCGCAAGTGCAGCCGGCTAATCCGACCTTGTCCCCGCTGTCCAGACCGCAGCCGACAACACCGGAAAGCAGCAACTTCGGCGAAGGAATTTTATCGCAGGTTGACAATGAATTATTTAACCAGATGTCTGATTTGGAAAAACAAACCAGCTTGCTGACTTTGGAACTGCGCCGGGAAAAAGTTAAAAACGAGATTGCAGCAATTAAAGCCGCCCGGCAAAAGGCCGTTGATGATCTCAACGAGAAAAAAGCGGAAAAAGAGCGCAAACGGATCGAATGGGAAAAAGAGCAGGAACGCAAACTGCTGGTAGAAGAGCAGAAGCTGAGAGAGCTTAACATTGCCTATGAAAAGCTGAGACAGGAAAATATTGTCAACGCATATAAAGAGCAAATGCTGGATACCAACCAGAAATGGATTGAAAACAATGCCCGTTTGTACGGAGAAATCGTTAAGACCGAGGAAGACAGAGAAAAACTGGTCAAGAACTTTAAAATGAAGCTTAACCACTTGGCTCAGTTAGCTTCCAAGGCAGCCGACGCCGCAGAAACGGCAAAAAAGAATTACAGCCGCGAATTGGCCAATCTGCAAACGCAGATTTCCATCCTGAAATCACGACTGGAGGCGGAAAAGCTGGCCAGAGAAGAAGAAAATACGGCAAAGAACAAAGACAAGACCAATCCTTTTGCCTCGGCCTCGGAAGAAAATGCCGAAGAGAAAAAGAATCAGAAATTGTCTGACGAATACGCGATTATGGAAATCAGCGGAAAAGGCAACGAACTGGCGGCCAAATTAATCAATAAGAGCGGTTCTTCCTTTATGGTTCAGAAAGGAACGGTTCTGCAGAGCGGTCATACGGTTGACGAAATTTCGCAGACTTATCTGCGGGCTGACAAAAACGGCACCAAAGATTATTTATACTTTGCCGCCGGCGGCGTACTTGACCGTGAACCGGTCAGATCTTCCGCCGCCAGAGCCGGAATTACCCCGCTGCCGCAAAGGGGCGGAAACGGCGACAATGATTTGGAACCCCTGCCAAGCTTGAATTCAAGTCAGGGATTGCCCAGCCTTCGTGAAGGGATGTTTATCAGGTAAGTAAAAAAATGGCCGACGAATCAGAAATTCAAGAAGCTGCTTCCGACGCCGGAAAGACTTCAGGTCAGGTTATCGGCGCCTCAGAAGCAGGCGGAGGAAAGAAATATAATCTGATTGATGACCTTTTCAGCGGCGGGAACAAGCTTCTGACGCTTCCGGGTTCTTCGCTGGTTATCAATGACGATACCCGGCGTTTGCTGGCTTTGTTTGCCGATGGGCGTTTTCTGGTTGTCGAATCTCATAAATTTGACGGGCGCGTTTTAAGTTTCGAAGTTCTGGCCCGCAAAAAACATCTGAACATCAGCAAACCGACCTATGTCAGCCAAAACGAAATCAATGCCGTTTACGCTTACGGCGAACGCGCACAGCCGATGTCGGACATTGAGGGCGATGAAGACCTTGACCAACTGCAAATGCAGAAAGACTTCGTTAACGTAATTGCCCGGGCGGCCGCGGTAAAGGTGTCAGACGTTCACGTTGTGGTGGCCGACAGCACGCAGATTATGTTTCGCGTCAACGGTATGATGCAAACGGTGATGGAGTATAACAAAGACTGGGGCGAATCTTTTGTCCGCGCCGCTTTCGCTTCGGCAGACATTTCCGACTCAAACTATGCGCAAAACGAGTTTCAGGGCGCCCAGAAACTGGGATCAACACCGTTGCGCGGCTCCAAAGGCAAATTGATGCTGCCGCATAACGTTCTGGCTATCCGTTTGCAGTTTAACCCGATTGCGTTCGGTTCGCAATATTTGGTCATGCGTCTGCTGTATGCCGATGAAAATCCCGACGGCAGCGGCGATTTGCAGGCTCTGGGTTTCGGCGAATATGAAGAAAACCTGTTTTACCGGCTGCGGGCGGTTCCGACCGGATTGAGCGTTATTGCCGGGCCGACCGGTTCGGGAAAATCAACAACCCTGCAACGCAACATGATTAAACTGTTGCAGGAAAAAAATTACGAAATTAACCTGATTACGGTGGAAGACCCGCCGGAATATCCTATTCCCGGCGCCCGGCAGATGCCGGTTACCAATGCCAATACCGAAGAAGAAAAGGCCGAAATGTTTACCAAAGCATTGTCGGCGGCACTGCGTTCAGACCCGGACGTTATGATGGTGGGCGAAACCCGTGCTTTGGCTACGGCAGAATTAACTTTTAAGGGGGCATTATCCGGACACGGCGTATGGACGACCCTGCACGCCAACAGCGCCCCGGCGATTATCACCCGACTGCGAGACATGGGGATTCAGCCATATATGCTGGCGGATCCCGAATTGGTTAAGGGGCTGATTTCACAACGTTTATTCCGCAAATTATGTCCGCATTGCCGGGTCTCGGTCAAAGAGAGGCTTAACGACCCGGCGGTCAAGCGGCTGAAGATTGCCCTGGGTGATTTCGGTATTGAAAATACCTATGTGCGCGGACCGGGGTGCAAATTTTGCGACAACAAGGGAATTAAAGGGCGTATGAGCGTGCCGGAAATTATTTTGCCGGATGCGGTTTTTCTGGAGCTGATGATTGCCGGCGAAACCCGCAAAGCAATTGATTACTGGACCAGCGATTTGAACGGGCGACCGTTGAAAGACGCCGCAATCGAACGTATGCTCAAGGGCTATATTGATTTGGACGAGGTTGAGCGCTGGTGCGGCCTGCTTGACCAACGTCCGGCTTACTAGGAGGATTTTATGGCACAAGACGATAAAAAACGTTCCGAGACATTGACCCGCGCAATGAAAAGCGTCGGCGCGGTTGAAATACAATATGCCAAACTTGTTACAAAAATGTCTAACAAGACAAGACTGAAGATGTATCGGAAAATCGCCTCACTGATGTCTAACCGCTTTTCGCTGATGGATGCGCTTGACTTGCTGTACGATGGCGCCAGCAACGGCGGCAAGAGCCCAGGCGAGCCGATTGCAATCGCCATTGCAGCGTGGTCCAAGTCTTTGCAAAACGGTTTGACGTTTGCCGACGCCCTGAAAGGCTGGGCTCCGGCGCGTGAAAGACTGATGCTTTCCACCGGTGACGTCTCTAATCTTGAAAGCGCTTTATTAAACCTGATTAAAGTAACGGAAGGAACGACCAAAATGGTGCGTCCGATTGTGGGGGCTATCGTTTATCCGGCATTCCTGATGTTTATGTCGGTATTGATTTTGTACGGTATCGGCGCCTACATGGTGCCGCCGATGCAGGAAGCCGCCCCGAATGTGCGCTGGCGCGGATCGGCGAAAACACTGGTTGACGTTTCCGACTGGATCAGAACCTACTGGACGGTTGCTTTTGCGGCTCTGCCGACAGTGATGGCGATTATTTACCTGACTATCGGCATTTGGCGAGGTTTAATCCGTTCATTTTTCGACAATTTGCCGCCATGGTCGTTGTATAAAGTCTTTTCAGGCATCAGCTGGCTGCTGGCGATGTCTGCTCTGGTCAAAAGCGGTACGCCGGTTTCAACCGCATTACAGGCACTGCGACGTGATGCAAACCCTTATCTGCGGGAAAGAATCGATAAAACGCTCATCTTCGTCAATAACGGTGACAACCTCGGCCAGGCTCTGGAAAAAACCGGGCTTGATTTCCCGGACAGGGAGATTATTGCCGACCTGAAGATTTATTCCGAACTGGACAATTTTGAAGAGGCAATGGACAAGCTGGCCAATGACTGGCTGGAAGAATCGGTCTATGTTATTGAGCAAAAAGCCAGCGTTCTGAACATGGTTGCTCTGCTGTCCGTTGGCGGCGTTATTGCCTGGGCGGTTATGGGCGTTTTCGACATGCAAGACCAAATCACCAGCGGAATGGGATAAGACAATGAAAAAAATAAAAGATTATCTGCTTTTTCTGAAACAGCGTTTTTATGCTTACCGTCGTGCGGTCAAGCTGGATCAGAAAATTATTATTGCCATTACAGTTATGACGGCGGCGATTATTATTGTTTTGGCCTGGATTATCCGGCCGAATCCCAAAATTGAAATCGCGGCGACCCAACTGGCACAAACAGCCAACAACATCCGGCTGTTTTATCAGACCAAACCGGGATATTGGGGGCTCAACACCGAAACGGTCATCAAAAACAATTTGGAAGCCGGCGGCATGCTGATTGACGGCAAACTGCAAAACGCTTTCGGCAAACCGGTTATTATCGGCGAAGATGAACAAGGCAGCATTATCATGCCGGGAACGCGTCATTTTACGGTTACATTTCCCGAACTCAACAAAAGCGAATGTACGGTTATGGCCGCTTTTCGGCTGAACGAAAGGGAGAGCCTGAGCCTGTTGCAGATGATTATCAGCAACGGCGAACAGCGCTATGAATTTAACTGGGGCGGAAGCAATCCGCTGCCGATTACCAAACAAGACGCAGCCAAATATTGCGGCAAAAACAATATTGTTTCCTGGCGGTTTGAATAAAGTTTTATTTTTTATGACTAAAGTTATAAATAAAGAGCAAAAGATATAGCTAAAGCCAGAATTGTAACAAAATTTTAACCTGTTATAATTATGATAGAATGCAGTTGAACTAAGGAGAAAGAAAATGGTTAACTTACTTGAAAAAAATGAACAGACCGGCCGTTCCATGGTGGAAATGCTCGGCGTGCTCGCAATTATCGGCGTTCTGTCAGTCGGCGGTATCGCAGGTTATTCAAAAGCAATGACAAAATTTAAAATCACCAAGACCTTTGACCAGGTTTCTATGACTGTGGCCAATATTCGTACTTTGTATTCCGGACAGCGGAGTTATTCCGGTTTGACGACAGCTAACGCTTTTAACATGGGTGTGGTTCCGGCTGAAATGAAAGGATTAGCATCTAATACGTTGATTAACGCTTTCCAAGGCGGTGTCACAATCGGTACCGGTGCATTTAACAGCAGTTCTGCCGGTGCTTTCTATATTTCATACGGCGGTTTAGGTCGTGAAGCCTGCGTCAGCATTTTGACGGCTGACTGGGGTTCCGGTTCTTCTTCCGGTTTTATCGGGATAACTGTCGGAAGCGGAACGTCTGGTATCAGTACAGCTTCGGTTCCGGCTGTAAATGCTAGTACAAACACTGCTGGGAGTTCAAGCTACGGAAACCTGAGCCTGCCGGTTTCTCCGTCAAATGCTGCAACATCTTGCGGATGTACCAATGAGCAGTGCGTTATTACCTGGTACTATTTGTAACATACAAATATTTAAGAAAAACCCCGGTTATGCCGGGGTTTTTTATATCCCGCAACAGAAAAAAGAGCGTTTAATTTGCGGTTTGAGCTTAAAAATGTCATAAAAGATTAAATAAATATTATTCTTTTTAATGTTAAACTGACCCCATGTTTGGTTGAGGGCGATAATTATTTGTGACAGAGTCTGACAAAGGATAAATTTCCGCAGAGATTCAACAAAACGCCGCAGAAAATGCTCCTTTGCCTTAAATTATAAAAAACTAAAGAGGAAAACATGGTTAAACTAAATGAAGTTTTGTTCTCGGATATCTACATTACGCCGGACAAAATTGCCTACATCCCCGACAACGTTACGCCTAACGGACTGGAGGTTTTGGAAGCCGAAGATTTTGACGATTTTTTTGACTTGATAGAACAGTCATGGGACGGCAACAACCCCAGTTATTCGGTTATGTTTGACGAGATTTTTTATCGCGTGGAACGAACGGTTTCCATTTACGGCATTCAATACTGCGCCCGTAAAATGCCAAAACAAGTGCCGCCGTTCAACAGTCTGGGATATCCGGTTGAACTTTCACAATACCTGCTTTCCCTCAGCAATGCTTCGGGGCTGATTCTCTGCGCCGGTCCGACCGGTGCCGGTAAAACAACCACTATTTCCAGCCTGATGAAAGAATATCTGACGATGGAAGGCGGCTTTGCCTACACAATCGAAGACCCGACCGAAATGCCGCTGGACGGCGTTTATCATTCGGTTGCGGGAGGTCTTGGCTTGTGCAAGCAAACGCTGCCGCCGAACGGCAACTGGGGCGAGGGCTTAAAATCGGCTTTGCGCTCCAAACCGCGCTTTATTATGGTCGGCGAAATCCGTACCCCGGATACGGCAAGTGAAGTTTTGCGCGCCGCCACTTCGGGACACCTGGTTTTGTCAACCATTCACGCCAACAACATTACCGATGCGATTAACTCGGTGGTTAAATACGCCTCCTCCACAGCGATGAGCGAAGAACTGGCTTATGACCTGTTTTCCCGCGGTATGCTGGGCGTGCTTCACCAAACCCTGCACGGCGTAAAAAACAAAACGCCGCTGGTCAGCTATTTGTTTACCAATCCGGATTCAACCCGGGGCGATCAGGTTCGCGGCATTATTAAAGGCGGCAAACTGAATCTGGCAACTTCTATCGAAACCCAGATGACCCGTATGAGCCGCGGCAAAAATATTTTTCCGGAAATATAGAACTGTTGTTTTGAACAAAAATCCCCGGACATTCCGGGGATTTTTTATGGCTGATGCTCCGGCCATGCCTCTCCCGGCGGGTGAGACAACAGAGGACCGAGAAAATGATATTCTGCGGCATGGATTATCCGGTCAAGCCGGATAATGACAGAGAGAAAAGCCGCAGATGACAGGGAGAAAAGCCGCAGATGCCAGAAGATAAACTGTTGGATTGCCCGATCAAGTCGGGCAATGACATAAATAAAAAAGAAGTCGGGCAATGACATAAACAAAAAAGTAATGGCCTTTGTTGTTGTCATACTCCGGCTTGATCGGAGTATCCTAAAACGAGACAACCGCAGCCGCAGACAGATTGCCCAATCAAGTCAGGCAATGACATAAACAAGAAAAGCCGGGCAGTGGCATAAAAAGAAAACCAAGATAATTGTAAAAAAGCCGAATGACGGCAAAGAGATACCTCATACCTATGTTCTACGCAAATATTCGCAAGCATAACGTAAAGGAGAGCTTGTTTAATCCCAAGGGAAAACCAGCCAAACGTCGGGAATATCCCTGACATAGACATCCACCGCGGCGGTTCCCTGCCGTTTTGCATAGACGCTGACAAAAGCGGCCCGGGGAAATCTGGGACGCAGAAGATTAAAGGTTTTGCCGGTATCGGAAATATCATCGACAATCAGGGTTTGCTCATCCACCGTGCCGATATCTGCCTTGACGGTAATATCCTTATCCTGACGTTGGGTTTCACCGTCATAACTGCTCATATTGATAACTTCGACATTGCGAATGTTCAGCTCATAGGCGAGAATTCCGGCCGGGAGCAGTCCGCCGCGGCTGACGGCAACGATTTTGCTGTAATTATTGGCTTTAAGCTTTTGGGCTAATTCACGGGTGTGCCGGTGGAATTCATCCCAGCTGATATATAGTTTTTCAGGCATAGTCGGTCCTTTTACTGGTTGTTTTGCGCTTTTATTTTATAAATATATTCAATAACCTCGTCATCGTCCCATTCGACGGAGCCGCGGATACGGCCGATTTCCTTACCGTGGCGGTTTATCAGAACCGTGTTCGGCGAGGTAAAAATTCCCAGGTCGGCGGAAAGGTCACCTTTCTTGTCAACGTAAAAGTCCAAATCCGGCGCACCGTATTTCTGCAAAAACTTCTGCTGTTCTTCAAGACTGTGCCATTCACTTGCAGGAGAAATAATAACAACCTTAATGCCGTTATCGGCAACCTTTTTGCTGAAGTTATTCAGATTATCAAGCTCCCGCAGGCAGGGCGAACAATAACGCGACCAAAAATTGGCAATGACAAACTGATCTTTGAAATCATTCAGTTTATAAGCCTCTCCGTTTTCGGCAAAACGAAACATCTCCCGCTGGGGCAACGCCCGGGGTTCAGCATAAATATTGACCGGATCCGGCTTGAAAAGGCCGCCCCAGCCGCCAAGGACAAAAACCGCCAATGCTATGTTTAGATATTTTTTTATCATCTGCCTATTAATAACTGACTTTTAGTTTTTGTATTTCGGTTGCTTTGAGAGTATATATTTATATAATTGCTTATCAGACAACAAAAAGGTTAAGAAATGAAAAACTTTTTTAAATTAGTGTCTCTTGTCTTAATTTCCTTGATGGTGCTGGAAGTCAGCGGCTGCGGCAAAGTGTCCAATCCGGAACCGATTGAGGGAAGCGGCTATCCGCATAAATATCCGCGCTATTAAAGGAGTGAGTGATGTCCGGCGACGATAAATTTGTTGATGAAATGATTCCCTATGTGGAATTTGCCGATAATGCCAATGAGCGCACGCCCTGCGTTTTGGTTCTGGACTGTTCCGGCTCCATGCGCGGCGAACCGATTAAACAGCTTAATGCAGGCCTGAAAGCCCTGGAGAAAGAGCTGAAAGAAGATATTGACGCCAGTTCGCGGGTGCAGCTGCTGATTATTAAGGCTTTCGGCAAAGACGAAGCGGTTATTTCGTCTGACTGGATTGACGCGATGAACTTTACCGCGCCGACAATGGAAGCCGGCGGTTTGACGCCGCTGGGCAAAGCCATGGAACTGGCGCTGCAGAAGATTGAAGAGCAGAAATGTTTGTATGACAGCTGCGGCATTACCTCCAAACGGCCTTGGATTTTTCTTATCAGCGACGGTGAACCGACGGATTATGACTGGGAAATCATTGCCGAAAAGTGCCGTTATGCACAGAAGAACAAAAAAGTGGTGGTTCATGCCGTGGGAACGCAGGGAGCCAATTTGGAAAAGCTGGCAAAATTTTCGCTGATGGCGCCGAAACGGCTGACCGGTTTGAAATTCACCGAATTTTTCCTCTGGCTGAGCCGCAGTGTCTCCTGTATCTCCAAAGCAGCGCCGAACATTCCCGATTTGTTAGAGGATACCGGGGACTGGGATGAAAACAAACAATATTAAAGTGTTGGCCACCAGTCTGGCCGGGCCTTTGCACAATTCCAAAAATCTGCCGTGCCAGGATTACTGCAAATTCAGCACCGAGGGCAAGAATTTTGTGGCCGTGGTGTCTGACGGAGCCGGATCTTCCAAATACGGCAAAATCGGCGCCCGGGTTGTCTGCAACACTCTGACTGATTTGCTGCCGAATGCCGATTTTCGCAACGCGCGGGAAGCCGTGGTCAAAGCGATTATGATTGCCCGCAACAAACTGATGCGCCACCGCCTGAACAAAACCAAAAACGAAGAAAGCCTGGTCGATTTTGCGGCAACGGTGGTCGGCGTTATCTATCACCGGAACAAGGGGCTGTTTTTTCATATCGGCGACGGGGCGGCACTGGCTTTTCATCAGGAGAATTTTGAGCATTTTACCGCCTCGCGCCCGGAGAACGGCGCTTTCTCCTGTGAGACTTATTTTTACACCATGGACGACTGGCGCGACAGCCTGCGCTTTACCAGCTTTGACAAAGCACACACCATTTTTCTGATGAGCGACGGGCTGACTAATTTCACTTTTTCTTCCGATTTCCGACAGATTGAGAAAAACTTTCTGGTTCCGATTGACAATTTTCTCAGTCAGGCGACAAACCGACGCAAAGCCCGGCGGGCGTTGGAAAATACGCTTAACACCGCCAAGGCCCGCAAGCTTAACTCCGATGACAAAACTTTATTATGGGTTAAGCTATGACAGAAAATATTGACGTTTCCCCTCTTTACAACGCCATTTACGGTGACGGGCATTTTGAGCAGGTTCGTCTCGGCAGTCTGATCAACAAAGGCGGCGCTGCGGGCAAAATTTATCTGGACGCCTCTCACCCCAACAGTGTGGCAAAGATTTTTCACAATCGCGGCAAAAGCGCAACCAACCGCAAAAAGCTGGAAGCCATGCTGCTTAACCGCCCGAATTTTCCCAAAACGGTCAAAGACGGGGTCGAATGCGTGCAAATTGCCTGGCCGGACGCCATTCTGGAAGATGAAAACGGTTTTTGCGTCGGCTATCTGATGCCGATGATTAACATGGACGAGGCCGTTTCGCTTGACCACCTGATGCAGAAAGCCATCCGTACCAAGCTCGGCCTGCCGGAAAAATACGCCTATCGCGTTTTTGCCGCCTATAATGTGACTTCAATGGTGGCAGCCATGCATAAATGCGGCCATTATATCGTTGATTTGAAGCCGTCCAACGTTTCCGTTTATAAAGATACGATGATGGTGGCAATGGTTGACTGCGACGGCTTTTCGATTAAAGGCGAAAACGATAACCGTTATCCGGCAGAATTCGTCAGTGAAGAATATATTTATCCGGAAGGCATGGACCTCGGCTGTGACGAAATGGGCGAAGAACAGGACAAATTTGCGCTGGCGGTGATGATTTTCAAACTGCTGAACAACGGCATTCATCCGTTTTCGGGCGTTCCACGCAAAAATGACGGCGAAATGCTGACCATTCAAAACCGAATCGAAGAATATCACTATGCATACGGGCTTTGGCCGGACAGTTATCAGGCGCCGCATCCTTACAGCATTCACGAATATTTTGACAAGAAGACGCTGGAACTGTTTGAGCGGGCATTTGTCAAAGGGCTGGAGCGTCCGAGCGCCAAGGAATGGCAGGAACATTTGTGGACGCTGATGCACAACCTGAAGCCATGCAAGAAAAACCCCAACCATGTTTATTTCACTTCCAAAGGCTGCGGCCTGTGTGCGGCGGAAGAACGTTTTCGCGGCACGCTGAAAGACATCAAAAAACAGGCGGAAACACCGCAGATGGTGCGGGGAATGGAAATCTCCACCCTGTCGGTGGAACATCTGGAAAAAGACAAAGCGGAGAAACAGCACCAAAACCACCGTCTGAACCGAATTGCCGCGGCAGGAATTGCAGCCTATCTGCTGTTTTTCGCCTTTCTTTATCCGATGCTGCGGCCTTTGGCGGCAGATATTCGTCAGGCGGGGCTCGGGCTGCAGGCGATTATGACCACGTTTGTCATGCTCGGCATAAACAGCGGGCTGCATTTGCTGCTGCCGAAATTTCCGCTGCTGCAAAACAAGGCCATCACCCAAATGCTGCAGGTTTATGCCTTTATCTGCATTATTATCGTGCTGGTCTCCTTGAACCACCTTCCCGGCGGATTATTTGATTTAACGTTATAGGCCCGCCTGTAACAAAAATGTAACAATTATCAGATTTTGCTCCACAAACTAAATTTTTTATGTTATAAGCGGAGTTGAAATATAATTTATTAAGGAATAAAAGGTTGATTAAGTTAAATCCCATTATGATTTCCGGCAAAGAAGTTCTGCCTTTGATTGAAGGCGGAAAAGGAATTAACGCCAGTGACGGACGCAGCAGCGGTGCCTGGGCACATGAAAACTGCGTCGGTACTTTTTCCGGCGTAAGCCCGGATTTTTATGATGAAAACGGAAACGTCATTATTGAACATTTCTATAAGAAAAAGCGCGCCGACCGCCATGAAGAAATGGTTGAATACGCAATTAAGGGCGGCGTCGCCCAGGCTCAGGTAGCGCATGAGGTTTCCGGCGGAAACGGACGAATCCACATGAATATGCTGTGGGAACTGGCAGATTCCGAAAGAATTCTGACCGGTGTTCTGGAACGGGCAAAAGGCCTGATTCACGGCGTAACCTGCGGAGCCGGACTTCCTTATCATCTGGGAGAGCTGGCTTCCAAATTCGGCGTTTACTATTATCCGATTGTTTCGTCGGCACGGGCGTTTCAGGTGCTTTGGAAACGCGCTTATTCCAATTTCAGGGAATTTTTGGGCGGCGTGGTTTATGAAGATCCCTGGCTGGCCGGCGGACATAACGGCCTGTCGAATGCCGAAGATCCCCTGAAACCGCAAAAACCGTACGAACGTTTGGTCGAGCTGCGCAAAACCTTGCGCAATCTGGGGCTGGAAGAGACCCCGATTATTCTGGCCGGAGGTATTTGGTCACTGAAAGAATGGGAAGACTATATCGACAATCCGGACATCGGCAAAATCGCTTTCCAATTCGGCACCCGCCCGATGATTACCAAAGAAAGCCCGATCAGTGACGCCTGGAAAAAGCTGATGATGCAGGTTAAGAAAGGCGATGTCATTTTACAGAAATTCAGCCCGACCGGATTCTTCTCTTCGGCGATCAAAAACACGTTTCTGGAGCGCCTGATTGAGCGCAAACAGGGCGAAGTTGCCTTTAAGGGCGAAGCAGACGGCGAATTTTCGCATCCTCTGGAAATGACGGAGACCAGAACAATTTACATTAAACCGGAAGATGTCAGCAAAGCCGAGCAGCAAATCAGTGCCGGTTTCACCGAAATCAAGGAAACGCCTGACAGCACTGTCGTGTTCCTGAAACCGGAAGAATGGAAACAAATGCAGAAAGACCGTGCCGAATGCGTCGGCTGCCTGTCACAGTGCCAGTTCTCAACCTGGTCAAAAGCCAACGGTACGACCGGAAAACTGCCGGATCCGCGTTCTTACTGCATTCATAAAACCTTGTATGAAGTCGGCCATAACGGCAGCATCAAAGATAATCTGCTGTTTGCAGGACATCAGGTTTACCGTTTTGCCACCGATCCGCTTTATCGCAACGGCGTGCCCACGGTTCGGGAACTGATTGAAAAAATTAAATCAGGCGAATAAAAAAAACCCCGCTGCGGCGGGGTTTTTTATGTTTATCTGCCGGACAGGCGCGGCGGAATGATTTCTATCCAATAGCCGTCAGGGTCTTCAATAAAATAAATGCCCATTTCTTCATTAACGTAGCAAATGCATCCCATTGCCTCATGTTTGGCTTTGGCGGCGGCAAAATCTTCGGTTACCATTGCCAGGTGAAACTCACATTCGCCCAAATCATATTTTTGGGGATGAGAGGGCAGACAGGTCAGTTCCAGCTCAAACGAATCGCTTCCGTCGCTCAAATAGACTATCGTATAGCTGCCGTCTTCGGCCTGCAGGCGGTGCTTTTCTTTAAGCCCGAGAGCCTCTTCATAAAACTTCAGGCTGCGGGCCAAGTCGGTAATATTAAAATTAAAATGCGCAAATTTGAATGTCATATTTTTCTCCTTGTCTGATTTCTAAACTCTCTATTGTCCTGTTGCCGATACAGACAAGATAATACACCATACAGCAAAAGAAAAAATATAAATCAAAATAAACGTTATAACTTTTAAAATGATAGATGCAGACAAGAAATACTTTTTCAAAACGTAATAAAGTAAGCAAGCCCCAATGAACACAAAACGGGCATTATTAAGCAATACTCGAAAATCCATGGAAGCCATTTGAATAACCAGCAAGGAAAACAAATAAGGAAAAAAAGCCCAAAGCAGAACAAATACGGCTATTTTTTTAATCTGCTTGTTACATTTTTTTTCATTTTAATCTCTTATCGGTTTACCGGTTTCATCATACTTCCGGTGTCCCGGATATCTTCTTTAAAATACTCCTGAACCTTTTCTTGAGTCTTTTTATCATATTTATACTCAGGTGTCCACATCACTTCTCGCAGGTATTTACTCAAACAGCCCCACAGAGGGGGCTGTTTGAGTAAATGGCGTCCCCGAGAGGACTTCGCTGAGTTCCGTTTGTAACGCCTGCTTTATTTGCCTTCGCAAAGCCGCAGCCTAACAAACTCTCACCTGTCGTTAAAATCGCTCATTACTTTGAGCGATTTTTGCCTCCAGCCTCCCGGTTCGTGTCCCTCGGACTACATATTTACTCAAACAGCCCCACAGAGGGGGCTGTTTGAGTAAATGGCGTCCCCGAGAGGACTTCGCTGAGTTCTGTTTGTAACGCCTGCTTTATTTGCCTTCGCAAAGCCGCAGCCTAACAAACTCTCACCTGTCGTTAAAATCGCTCATTACTTTGAGCGATTTTCGCCTCCAGCCTCCCGGTTCGTGTCCCTCGGACTACATATTTACTCAAACAGCCCCACAGAGGGGGCTGTTTGAGTAAATGGCGTCCCCGAGAGGACTCGAACCTCCTGCCCACAGTTTAGGAAACTGTTGCTCTATCCTGATGAGCTACGGGGACGTTGCCTTGTTTATAGCCCGGTGAAGGTTATTTTTCAAGAGCTAATTTATCAAGGAATTTGGTTTGAATTTGTGCCAGTTTTTTAACCGAATCAATTTCAACATATTCTCCGTTGGCATGCATACCTTCGCCGGTGCCGGAATTCATGATAACCGTTGAGCCGCGGACGGCAAAAGCCCGGGAATCGGTTGCACCACCGATTTGCTCAAAGAACATTTTTTCACCCAGAACTTCCTCGGCCAGTTTTTTATAGGCCTGAATATATTTGTTGTCGGGATCCATTACGACCGGCGTTGAAGACGAAACAATCTTATAAGTAACGCCGCTTTCCATACATTTGTTCAGATTTTCTTCCAAATGTTCAACCGTTGAATTTTCGGTCAGGCGGAAATCAAGCAGCGCTTCGGCATAGTTGGAAATAACGTTGGAGACCTGTCCGCCCTCGATTTTAGCAAAATGCACCGTGTCAATCCAGGTGTCTTTCGGCATTTTCTTTTCTTTGGAAAAATAAGGATAAATTTTGCGGATATTGCACCAGGTCTGCATCAGTTTTTCATTGGCATCAATACCGTCCCACGGGGTTGAGCCGTGAGCTTCTTTGCCTTCGGCAATAATTTTAACAAAGACGGGATTTTTGCATTTGTTGACAATGCTCAGGATATTGCCCCCGACATCATTATCAAGCACGATTGCCGCCTTCATTTCTTTATGGGCTTCCATAAAAGCTTCGGTACCCTTGCTGCCCTTTTCTTCATCGCTGGAGAGGATAATGCCGAACTTCAGCGGCAGTCTGTTTTCCAAAACGTGGAACATCGAATTAAACGCCACCGCCGCAAAAGACTTCATATCCAGCGTTCCGCGGCCATACATTCTGCCGTCGTGAATTTCCGGCGTAAACATATTATCCGGTGCGGGAACAACGTCCAAATGCCCAAGGCAGAGAACGTCAAAGTCTTCGCTGTCGGTGTTACGGATAAACAAAACCGGCGCAACGCCCTCTTTCTCAAAGATTTCGACTTTGGCATCGGTTTGGGCAAAAAGAATTTTGCAATATTCAAAGCACTGCATAATTTCGGCGGTATTGCCGGTTTCGGTGCGGAACTTGACCAAGTCGGTGATGATGTTTATCAAATCCATGTTTTTATCCTTTCGGGAAATGAAATTTTACGTTTTATTCACTTTATTTAATTATGATTATTCCAAAAGTCATAAAAAATAATTAAAAAAGAAGGAATATCAATGAAAGCGCTCTTTTTCAGTCTGCTGACGGCGATGATGCTGGCTCATCCGGTTCTGGCCCAGGAAACCCCTGACGAAAGCGAAAGCGGCTTGGCTCTGCCGCGAATGGTTTCGCTGCGTTCCAATCTGATTAATGCCCGCTCCGGCCCCGGTGCACGCTATCCGATTGAATGGGTTTACATGCAGAAAGGCGCTCCGGTTGAAATTGTTGCCGAATTTGAGCTCTGGCGCAAAATCAAAGACTGGCAGGGTTCGGAATCATGGGTTCACAAGTCCATGCTCTCCGGCCGCCGTTCAATCAAGATGAGCACACCGGGAGAGAGCAATGTCTATGACAAGCCGGACTTTACTTCTCCGGTTATTGCTAAAGCGGAGGACGAAGTTATCGGTTCCGTCAAAAAGTGTCCGGCCAACAGCCAATTCTGTCTGATTAATTTCGGTACGGTGGAAGGCTGGGTGCCGCGCAGCAATTTCTATGGCGTTTATCCCAAAGAAGAAATCAAATAAATATTACGCAAACCCTCTGTTAACAGGACAGAGGGTTTTAATTTTTTTGCCTAAAACGGATTATTCGATGAAAAGCCGGTCAATTTCCGCCGCTATTTCAGAGGCGGGGAACAGAACTTTTCCCTGTTTAAATTCTTCGCAGCCCGGCTGCAAAGGCACGGCGTAGCCATTATCATAGAGAGACTGAACAAAACGGCAGTGTTTCGGCGTGAGCCAGTCATGCCCGCAAAAGACGAAGACAGGCTTGCCGGCACCGCAGGATTCACAGGCCATGGAAACGGAATCGCCGGTGACGACAATATTGTCAGCCAGAGCCCAATAGCCCATAATCGGATTTTCATCCTGGCTGCCCCAGAGATAAGTATGGGCGGGAATTCCCTTTAACTCTTCCATAATCAGCGCTTCCGCCCGGCTGCCGGTGCGTTTGGAATCGGTTATCAGCACCGAACCGCCTATCCGCTCTTTCAGAGCGCGGATTTGTCTGCCCAACTCGCGTGCGTTGTCCAAAGCGAAAGCTTTGCCTTTGATGGAACCGCCGACGATAACCGCGGTCAAAGGCCGCGGCAGGGAAGCAAAAGCTTTCTGCCATTTTTTTTCGGCGGCGGCCAAAGCGGCGGCACTGACACGGTGCGGCGAGCCGATGGTATAGAAACAATTGCCGGCGGCATTTTTATGGCGATCGTGTTCGGGCATAAAAATCCGGTCAAACCGGCGCATATTGGCAGGGCTGACGTCAGGATGAAGCAACTGGACGATTTTGACGGCCGGCGACTGCTTTTTTATCCAGAGGGCAACGGTGGCCGTCCGGCGGCTGGCAGAAATGACCAAGTCGGGAAAATCACGGCTGATTTGTTTCCGGCTGTCCGGGGTTACGCCGACAAGCGTGCGCCCTTTCAAAATATTCGGCAGAGCGGCCAGGCGGTTATAGGCAATCTGCTTTTCTTCAATTTCGTAGTGCGCCGCGTTCAATGCCGCGGCCACGCCGCGAATTTGCCCCACGCTGCCCATGCGGTTGTCCAATAATGCCCATACCCGTTTTTTCATGTGTAATAACTCTTAAAATGCAATAGTCAAAAGATTAAATATTATGTTAGTATAAATGAAAATAAAATCAACAAACTTCAGGAGGTTGTTATGCGTTTATTTATTCCCGTTCTGGCCTTGGGTCTGCTTGCCGGCGTTCAGGAGGCATCGGCACAGTTCAGCGCCCAAAAAGACGCGCAGTATATTGCCACGCTCAAAGCCGTCGTCAATTACAAAATCAACGACGAAGAAAACCTGAAAGACATTGAAAGCCTGCGCCAAAATCAGGCCTTTAACCAGAAACTGCAGCGGATGCTCAACAAATTGCAGAACACCCGTACCAAAAACACCACTAACCGTCGAGTGCAGCAAATTCTCGAAAAAGCCGGACAGGACATCTACCGCCTGCTGGATTAACAAAGCTTTAAGACAAAAGTGCTAAACTCGGTTTAACTGGAAAAACATACCGCGGGTGAACGCCATGGAAGAGACATTAACCTTTGACAACGCTTATTTTCGCAACAAGATTATGAATTTGCGGCAGAAACTGCATGCTCTGGAAGGCTTTTCCCCGGTTGAAAAAATTTCGGAAAACGTTCCCATGCCGGAAGAAAAAGACGTTCACCCTTTAATCAAAAACAACGAAAAAGTAAACTCATGAAAAACGGATTTTCCATTGCCGCTCTGGCAGTCTTTCTTTTGTCCGGCTGCGTTTCCGACCGTCCACAGGAAGCGAAGAACGCTTACGAATCAGATTATGAGCGTTTTTTTCAGAATGTGATCGTCAAAGAAAAAAACCCGCATTACGTAACTTATGAATACAAAGACGTGCGGATAGACGAGATTGCTTTTCTCGCCTCGCGCTACTGTCAGGAACAGGGCGGAAAGACCGCTTATCTCCACGATACGGTGCTCTACCGCAATTTTACGCGGCGGGCAACTTTTGACTGTTTGGAGTTGCAAAACTAGCCGGCTCTTCCTATATAAAATTTAAAAGAGAGTTGTGCGGAGAATAACAGATTATGAATAAAAACTTATATCACGTTTTAGGGATATCCAAGGATGCGAGCGAAACCGAAATCAAATCGGCCTATCGGAAACTGGCCCGCAAATATCACCCTGATTTAAATAAAGACGATAAATCCGCAGCCGAGAAATTTAAGGAAGTATCCTGCGCTTACGATATTTTGGGCGATAAAGAAAAACGCAAAAAATATGACAACGGCGAAATCGACTGCGACGGCAAGCCAACCGGCTACGGTGCCGGATTCGGCGGAGCCGGCAGCAATTATCAGAGTTACAGCTATGGCGGCGGCAATCCTTTCGGCGCCGGCGGGTTCGGCGGCAGCGCGGGAGGGTTTGACTTTTCCTCCATTTTCGGTGATGATATTTTTTCTCAGTTCGGCGGAGCTGCACAAGGCGGCTTTTCCGGACGGGGCAGACGCCCGCGCAAAGGCGAAGACATCAATTACACCATGCAGATTGATTTTCTGACAGCAGCCCAGGGAGCCGAAAAAACCGTCAGCCTGAACGGAAAAAGCATTAACGTTAAAATTCCGGCAGGAACGCAAAACGGACAGACACTGCGTTTGAAAGGTTTGGGGCAGCCCTCTCTTTCAGGCGGGGAAGCCGGCGACGTCCTGATTACGATGAATGTGGGCGGACATCCGTATTTTTCTGCCGACGGACTGAATATTCTGCTGGAACTGCCGATAACAATGAAAGAAGCCGTTTTAGGCGCCAAAGTCACCATTCCGACCATTTCCGGCAAAGTAGCGGTTAACGTGCCGCCCTACTCTACCAGCGGTGAAAAACTGCGCTTAAAAGGCAAAGGAATCAAAAGCAAATCTGGTCAGGGTGATGAAATCGTTACGCTGAAAATAGTGGCTCCGAAAATCAAAAATGCTGAACTGGAAAAAGCTTTGGCCGGTCTGCCGGACGAAAATGTCAGGACTTTTTAATGCTGTTGGATGCACTGCGCGACTTTGAATGGCTTAACGAACCGCTGGACGTCAATTTTGAAGAAGCCGGCATGCGGGTGCTGACGCATAATAAAACAGACTTCTGGCAGTCGGTGCACCACCGTTTCGGCAAAGACAACGGGCATTTTTTCTATGCCCGGCGTGAAGGCGATTTTACTTTCGGGGTAACCTGGCGGTTTGAAAACAGCGGGCAGTTTGACCAATGCGGCATTATGCTGCGGGTTGACGAAAAGAACTGGTTTAAAGCGTCGGTTATGTCTGACAACGAAGCACAGCCGCGTCTGGCTTCCTGTGTGACCAACTGCGGCTATTCCGATTTGGCACCGATAGAAATTCCGGCGGGAATAACGGAAGTTTCCTACAAAATCAAACGTTTCAAAGGAGATTACATTCTCTATTATTCACTGGACGGCATAAACTTCAAACAGTTGAGAATGCTGCACCTGCTGAACGATCAGCCGGAAGTCAAGGTCGGCGCTTATATCTGCTCGCCGCAGCGGGAAGCTTTTGAAGGCGTTTTGACCCAGATTGAGTTTATTTAGAAACCGGTGTAGCCTGCCGGTTCCTCTTCTTCATACATTTTCGGGCGCTTGACCGCCACCACCTTCTGATACATACCGCCGAAATAACGCGTGCGGTGCCAGATGTAATCAATGTTGTCACGGGCAAAAGTATCGATGGTGCGATCCCACAATTTTTCGGCAAACGGCTGGTAAAGCCGGTTAAAGAGTTTGACAAACCAGCGCAGCGGATGCCAGTAATCCGGCTGCGAATAGTCAATGAATATGACTTTGCCGTTTTCGTTAATGCTGTGCAGGGCATTTTCCACCACTTTGATTTTGCTGGCTATCGGCAGTTCATGCAGCAGCATATAGCAGACAACCGTATCATATTCGGCACCAATCGGATTTTCGGCATTCTGCTGAATGAAATGCATTTGCGGATAAAGGGTTTCATATTTTCCCTCCAGGCGACTGATTTGGGTGCGATTGATGTCTATCACATCCAAACGGCCGTAAAAACCGACCTTATCTGCCAGTTCCGGCAATTGATTGCCGAAAGTTCCGCCCAGCTGCAAAACCTTGCTGTGGGTGTCAACCTCATTCACACAGGCTTCAATCAGCCGGTTATGGGTTCCGAAAGTCAGCAGATTCAGCAGCCAGTTCCGGTCAAGCAGGGCGCTCCATTTCAGGCTGTTGTAGAGTTTGCCGTAAAAAAGGCGCTGATAAAGCGGCGTCAGCACTTCCCGCGGCGGCTGAAACGCCGGCTCCTGTGCAATGACATCTTCTTCTCCGACTTCATCAATATCGCTGATCAGTTTAATCATTTCTTTTCTCCGCTAAGCGGCGGTCAACAGACGACGCTTCTTCTTCAAACAAATTCTGCAATTCCAGCAGGCGTGAGGTCAGCAAGGCTATCTGACCGCCGGCCAGCAGGTGTTCTTCCAGTTTTCGGCAGGCTGATGTCCATGCCGCCATTCGGAAACCGGTTCCTCCGTCCTGGCGGGAATGGAAAAAATTGCGCAGCAAATCCCGGTTTTCCTGCAAAATCCAATTCGGTACGCTTTGGCGCAGGAGCACTTCCGTCTCCCGCCGATAAAGCCGCCACATTTTCAAAACCCGGGACTTTGGCATACCGGCAAAAACATTTGCCGTTTCAGTATTTTTCATGGCGGATGACTCCCAGACGTTCGGCTTCCCTGACGGCACCGGTGCGGTTGTTAACGTTCAGCAGTTTTAAAATTGCGGTTACATGCAATTTAACGGTTCCTTCGCTTAAACCCAATTCATAAGCAATCTGTTTATTGGACTTGCCCTCGGCCACGGCCTGAATAACTTCAATCTGACGCGGCGTCAAAATATGATTTGGAGCAGGCTCATCTTCCAGCAGGGAGGCAAATTCCGGCTTCAGTCGATTGTCCAGCAATTCCGGCGGAATATAAACGCCGCCCGACATAATCAGGTTTACAGCACTGATAATCACCGCGTTGGCCGAAGTTTTCGGAATATAGCCGGAGACACCGATATCAATGGTTTTCTGCACGATTTCCTTGTCAAAAACAGCGGAAAGCACGGCTATCGGCGTTTCCGGCAACAAGGCATGGATTTTTTCAAAAGCTTCAGACCAACGGCCGCCGGGCATAGCCAAATCAGTCATAATCAGATTAAAATCCGTTTCTTTTTCAATAATTTTGAAAATCTCGGGATAGTTATGGGCAAAGACCAGTTCAACGCCGGGGAAATTATCCCGCAGAATAAACTCCAGCCCTTTCAGAAACAGTTCATGATCATCCGCTACCAAAATCCGCATTATCTGTCCTCCGAATAATCTGCCCAGTCGCCGCTCAGGGACTGCCAACAGCTCAGTGCCGCGGCGACGGCCGTTTCCGCCCGCAAAATCCGCGGTCCGAGGGTTACGCCTTGAGCAAACTCAAGTCCGCGCAGCCGTTGCAATTCCTCTGCGCTGAAACCGCCTTCGGGTCCGACCAAAATTGCGGCCGGCGCCGCAGCGGCGGCAAAAGCGCGGCGCACCGGCAGGCCGTGTCCGGTTTCATCCATAAAAAACAAACGGCGGCTTTTATCCCAGTTTTGCAGAACTTTTTCCAGACTTTGCGCCTCGTTGATTTCAGGAACATCCAATCGGCGGCACTGTTCGGCCGCTTCAATGCCCTGAGCCCGGAAACGCTCGCGCCTGACTTTGTCTGTGATGGTGCGTCGGGTAATGACCGGCTGAAGCCGCCGGGCCCCCAATTCCACCGCTTTCTGGATAATAAAGTCCGTCTGGTCTTTTTTTACCGGGGCAAACAACAGCCATATATCCGGCACGGGTTGAAATTCTCTGAGCTGCTCGCCGACGATAACCCGGCAATGTTTTTTGGAAACGGCGGCAATCTGCATTTCAAATTCGCCGGATCGGCCGTCAAAACCGAGAAAAGCATCTCCCGCAGCCAATTTCATGACATTGGAAAGGTAATGGCTCCGGCTCTCGTCCAAATCCAGTTCCCGTCCGCCGTACAGCGGCGTTTCAATATATAAACGTACCCGCGCCGCCAACTATTATTCTACCTTTACTGAAATTAATTTGGTTTCCAAAACCTTGACATTCAAGGGATCGCCGACATCAAGACAATCAAAATAAACCGTTTCGCGGCCGGGTTCTTTGGCTTTGAACACCGCGTGAACGAAACCGTCCTCCGTACGTTCGGAAATAAATTCCAAAGACTTATATTCTTTATCAAAATTCCATTTTAAATTGGAACCGGCGCGCAGTTTGATGTCAATGGTATGCCCCATGCCGAGCACGGTTTTGGAAGTCGGCTCAACCAGCGTCATAATGATGTCTTCATAGACTTTCGGGGCTTCTTGGGCGCCGGCTTTGCCTTTTTGATCAGCCCGGGTGCCGCCGGAAGAGAAAATGGCATCGGCAATGCTGCCGTAGTCAACCGTGCTGTCCTGAGGCATCGGTGCCAGAATGGTGTTGCTTTCGGCTTTGGCCGCCGCGGCGGCTGCTTCTATCGCATCTTGTTCGCGTTCAACCTGTTCGCCGTAGGTTTCGCCGAAACCGTCAACCGAGCCGGTTCCGCCGGCTGCCGCGGCCTCTTTCATCGCTTCCATCTCTGCGGCCGTCACCTCGGGAGATTCCTGGCGGGGCGGCTGCTGTGCCAATGCTCCGCCGGAGACAAGCCCCATTCCCACTATAAGAGCCCAAAGTTGTTTGTTTTGCATGGCAGCCTCCTAAATATTACGTAAAATTAAAAATTCTGTATAATCTTATTTACCTCTTATCAATTTATAATAGATATGTTAATGAATAGATAAAATTTTGCAAATAGTTTATTCGGACAGGGATGATGATTATTACGATAGACGGGCCGGCCGCCGCCGGAAAGGGAACACTTGCCGCCATTCTGGCAGACAAATACCATTTGGCTTATTTTGATACCGGAATGGTTTATCGCGCCGTCGGGCTGGAGATGCGCCGGAAAGGACTTGACCGCCATGATGAAAACGCTGCGGAAGCAATCGCCCGCGAACTGACTTTTCCCAAAATGATTGAACTCTCCAAAGACCCCGAATTCCGCAGTTCCGAAGGTGGGGTTGCCGCTTCCGTCGTCTCTGCACATCCCAAAGTCCGGGCCGCTCTGCTTAAGATGCAGCAGGATTTTGCCCTGACTCCGGTATTTGCCGACGGAACCCCGGCGAACGGCGCCGTTTATGACGGCAGAGATACCGGAACAGTAGTCTGTCCGCAGGCCGACGTCAAATTTTTTATTACCGCATCAACGGAAATCCGCGCCAAACGGCGGTTTGACGAATTGAAGGCCAAAGGCAGCGACATTTCTTTTGCCAAAGTTCTGGAAGATATGGAAGCCCGTGACGCCCGCGATGCCAACCGGGCTGCCGCACCGATGAAACCTGCCGATGATGCGGTGATTTTCGATACCTCGGCTCTCAATATTGCAGAAGTGGCCGTTAAAGCCGAAGAAATTATCGAAGCCAAGCTGAAAAAAACGCTTTAAGCGCAAGAAAATACTTGAAAATTTAATATTTAACTGTATAAAGAACCTAGCTTTAGACGGCAGGGTGCGCTGCGTCTATCGGAATATTCAACCCCGCACAAGTCCGTTTCCTCTTGGAAATCAGGCATTTTTTTGAAATAACTTAATTTATGACAAATACAGAATTCCAAATTCCCGAAACCAACGAAAACTTTGAAGCCCTGCTGAACGAACAGTTCGGCGACAACGGCATCACCGGTTCCGTGGTTAAAGGTACGATTGTCCGCGTAACTCCCGATTTTGCCATCGTTGATGTCGGGCTCAAATCCGAAGGCCGCATCCCGTTGCGCGAATTCGGCCAAAACGCCGAACTCAAAGCCGGCGACAAAGTTGAAGTTTATGTTGACCGTTACGAAGACAAAGACGGACAGATTGTTCTGTCCCGCGAAAAAGCACGCCGTGAAGAAGTCTGGCAGGATCTGGAGAAATCCCTCAATGCCGGCGAAAGAGTCAACGGCGTTATCTTCGGCCGCGTTAAAGGCGGTTTCACCGTTGACCTCAACGGTGCGATTGCTTTCCTGCCGGGTTCTCAGATCGATATTCGTCCGATCCGCGACATTACTCCGCTGATGGGCATTTCTCAGCCGTTCCAGATTTTGAAAATGGACAAGGTCAGAGGCAACATCGTTGTTTCCCGCCGCGTTGTTCTGGAAGAAACCCGCGCCGAAGCCCGTGCCGAACTGATTGACACCCTGAAAGAAGGTTCAATCCTCGAGGGCGTTGTCAAAAACATCACCGATTACGGCGCATTCATTGATTTGGGCGGTGTTGACGGCTTGCTGCACGTTACCGACATTTCTTGGAAACGCATTAATCACCCGAGCGAAGTTCTGTCCGTCGGTCAGACCGTTAAAGTTCAGGTTATTAAGTTCAATGAAGACAACCAGCGTATTTCTCTGGGCATGAAACAGCTCGAGAATGACCCGTGGCAGGCTGTTGCCGACAAGTTCAAAGTCGGTGAAACCTACAAGGGTAAAGTTACCAACATCACCGATTACGGCGCATTCGTCGAACTCGAAGACGGTATTGAAGGACTGGTTCACGTTTCCGAAATGAGCTGGACCCGCAAGAACGTTCACCCGGGCAAAATTGTCTCCACTTCTCAGGAAGTTGAAGTCAAAGTTCTGGAAGTTGATCCGGAGAAGAGACGTATCAGCCTCGGCATCAAACAGTGCATGCCTAATCCTTGGGCTGCCTATGTTGAAGAACATCCGGTCGGCTCGGTTATCGAAGGCAAAATCAAGAACATTACCGAATTCGGTCTGTTCGTCGGTTTGTCTGACGAAATCGACGGTATGATTCACCTGTCCGACATTTCTTGGGACAAATCCGGTGAAGAAGCCGTTAAAGACTATGTCAAAGGTCAGGACATTCAGGCCAAAATCATCGACGTTGATGTTGAAAAAGAACGCATCAGCCTGGGTATCAAACAGTTGTCTGAAAATACGCTGGCTACCGCTCTGGACGGCATCAAAAAAGGCGATGTTGTTAAAGCAACCGTCGTCAGCACCGAAGACAAAGGCGTTAACGTTGAAGTCAACGGCGTTGCCGCGATGATCAAAAAAGCCGACCTGTCCAAAGAAAAAGCCAATCAGAACCCCGACAACTTCAAAGAAGGCGATGTTCTGGAAGCTAAAGTAACTTCAGTTGACAAGAAAAACAACAAGCTCGGCTTGTCGGTTAAAGCTTTGGAAATTGAAGAAGAAAAGAAAGCTTTGGAAGAATACTCCAACACATCTACCGGTTCAACCCTCGGTGATGCTTTGGGCGAAGCTCTGAAGAAAAACGCTTAATACGGTTATGCCGTTTTTAAGCCGAGATTAAATAATCTCAAAAAAGGATCCTTTTGCAAGGGTCCTTTTTTTATGCCGAAAATGCGATTCGGACGAAGTCTGTGCGATTCGGAAAAAAATTAACCTTTTATTCCGGCGAATCGAAAAAATATTTTTTGCCTGACTCAATCCGAATCCCAGCAACGGTTTGCGCGAATCGAAGAATCTCTCCGGCGAATCGTCATAATATTTTGTTAATAATTCAAAAGATAGAATCGGGACAAATCGATTTATCATGAACGCTGCTTTCCAGAAGGAAGGCAAAAATGATTACAAAGGCCGGAAAAGTCATGACCAAAAAATTTCTTTTCATCTCATCCTTTTTCTATCTGGCAGCAGCCGCTTTGCCGATGACGGAAGCACGGGCAGCCGATCCCGATACAGATCCGGTCAACATTACCTGTCCCGGCGGCAGCTGTGACAATCAGACGATTGACAACAATGGCGAAATGACAGTCAATGCTGAAGGCGTTGCCAAAGAAAACACAATCGGCGACACCGGAAAAATGACAGTTAACGACGGCGGCATTGCCCAAAAAACTACCGTTAACTCCGGCGGCTCCGTTCAGATAAACGAAGGCGGTTCGGCCATTGAAACAACCATTAACGGCGGATTGATGAATGTAGCCGAAACCGGTACGGCCGAGGGGGTTACCATTGATTCCGGCGCCCTGCTGTCCGGCGGTTATGTCTCAGAAGCGGTTGTCAACTCCGGCGGTGCAACAATTGATTCCAATTCATATAAAGGTTTTGAAGTTTACGGAAACGGCGTTTCGGACGATGCAACCGTCAATACCGGAGGTTATATGCTGATCAGAGACGGCGGTACGGCCAACGGGACCGTGATTGAGGGCGGTACGGTTGAGGTTCGATTTGACCAGCCGGAAGAAGAAAATCCCGATGACGGCACGACGGCAGACGGCGGCAGTGACCCTGACGCCGGGATAACCGGAGACGGAAGCGTCAGCGGCGACGACGGCAGTGACAGCGGCGAAGGGAACATCGGCGGAGACGGCAGCGGAGATACCGGAGATTCCGGCGGCAGTGAAACCACTCCGACATCTTCAACCGTCAATAACACGGTGATTAACAACGGCGGCACCCTTAATGTGGAAACCGGCGGTATCGCTAACATGACCGAAGTCAACGAAGGCGGCGTTATGAACGTTAACAAAGGTGGCGAAGCGAACTCCAGCACCGTTAACACCGGCGGCACAGCCAACATTAACGACGGAGGCAACGCTTATTCGACTACGGTTGACGGCGGTACGATGAATGTCAAAGATTCCGGCAGCGCCGCGTCTTCAACGATTACCAAGGGCGGAAAAATTATCGCTTCGGGAACATCTATGGTCTCCGAAACCGCGGTTCTGGACGGAACGCTTGAAGTCAAAGACAATGCAACAGCCCTGAATACAACCGTCAGCGGAAACGGCATGCTGGAGGCTTCACAGGCCCAAGAGGCCATTACCGGCCTGACGGTAACCGATACCGGTTCTTATCACTTAACCACCAACAACAATGTTCAAAATGCCGACTTATACGGTAAACATTATGACACCTTATTCAGTAACGGTGCGGGCACCGGCATTATCGTAGGCGGCAGCAGCCAGCTGGATGTTATGAGCGGCGGAAAACTGGCAGATACGGTTTTGCAACACAAAGGTACGGTCAATGTTCAGAACGGCGGCTCCATCAATAATACGGTTGCCAATGATTCTTCCAATATTACCATTGCCGCCGGGGCTTCGGCTGTCGGAACAACGTTGAACGGCACCAGCTCAATGACCGTCAGCGGAACGGCCGCCGATACGATTGTTAATTCCTCCGGTTCAACTGCGGCAAAAGGTTTAGAGGTTAATAACGGAGCCAGCGTCAGCAATACCAGCATCAACGGCAGCGGTACGGTTCTGCTTAAAAACGGATCAACGGCAAACGATACCGTTATGAACGGCGGTGTACTTACGGCGGAAAACGGGGCCAAGCTTGAGAATTTGGAAATCAAAGGCAAAGCCGAAACGGCCATTGACAACGGAGCTTCACTCTCCGGCGCCGTAACGGTTTCAGGCAGCGCAACTTTGGGCGGCAGCTATGATTACGGCAAAATATTCAGTGACGCAGCTATCAATTCACTGACCGTGACCGAAGGTGTCAACGCCAAATTCGGCAATTCTCTTAATGCCACCACGGCGGGCAAGAGCCTGACCTTTGCCGACGGCTCTTATCATATTTCATCTAACGGCGACAACGGTTCTACCGCGGTCAAAGGCTGGGAAATCGTTAATATCGGCGGCAAAGACGGGACGGCAGACGTCAGCCTGGCCGGCGACCTGAATTTGGGCAGCGACGATAAAACCATTCAAATCGCCAACGGGTCAACTCTGGATACCTCCGAAGTTGAAAACATTGCCATAACCGGTTCTCTCGTCAATGCCGGCGACTTGAATTTGGTCAGCGCCGGAAACCTGGCTGACGACAAAGACAATACGACAACCATTTCCGGCAATTACACCGGACAGGCGAATTCCAGCATTACGCTGAAAGTCGATACGTTAAACGGAACAACCGACAAACTGGTTGTCAACGGCGATGTTTCCGGCACCAGTGAGCTGAATGTCAACATTACCTCGGCAGCCAAACCGACGGAAAAAATCCTTTTCCTCGAAGCTCCGAACGACAATTCGGCCACAGGCGCTCATTTCACAATCTGGCGCGTCAATACCAGCCCGTATTTGTGGGATACGTCCAATGAAGGGCATAACTGGTATATGGACATGGTAAATGTCGGCGGCAAAATCGGCGTTTATTCCGAAACACTGGCCTATATGGGGCTGCAAAGTGCCGGTTTGGAACAGACGCGAAGCATGGTTTATAACGTTATCAACAAAATTAATCTCCGCAACAACAATCTGGTGGACAACCGGCTGATGCATTCACCGCAATACCGCTATTACAGCAAAGGTATTGAAAACTACTACAATAACTACAATTTCTGGGCCATGCCGATTTATCACACCATTACCAATGACAGCGGCGTCAACTATGAAGCCGACATTGTAGGCGGGGAAGCCGGAATTGACCTTTATAACAATAACGACAATAAAGCAGGCGTTTTTGTCTCCTACCGTCAGGGTAATTATAAATTTGACGGCAAGGCAGATAAATTCTTTGCCCGCTACGGCAGCGAAATTGACATTGACAGCTACAGCGGCGGCGTTTATTACCGCCATAACTGGCAGGATGCCTGGGCGCTGGCCATGGTTTACGGCGGCATACAGGAAGCAGACATCAAAACCAAAGACAATGTCAGCTCCGACAGCGACGCAACCGAATTCGGCGCCAGTATTGCCGCAGGTTACGTTTATAACATGAATTACAGTTTCAACATTGAGCCCAGTGCCGTTATCAGCTTCCGTTCGCTCAGCTATGACGATGCGAAAGACATTTACGGCAAAACGGCGGAATTTGATACCCTGACTCTTCTGGAGGCGGATTTAGGCGTTAAATTCGAAAACACCTGGAATCTGGATAGCGGCTATGCCAAGGCCTATATCAGACCGAGCCTTCTGTTTAATTCGGTCTCCGGCGATGAAGTCACCATAACCAACTTCCTTGACAAATCTCCCGAAATTGACGACGGCGCTTATGCACGGCTGGAAATTGGTGGAAGTGCTGATCTCAGTAAATTCTTCAGCATGTATTCGACCGTTCGCGCAACGGCGGGCAGCGATTATCAGGATTTGGCGGTTACCGCAGGGCTTAACTATGTTTTCTGAGGCGCAGAAGCAAATCGGAAACATAAACGGCAGCGACAGAATGACGCAGCCTGATATTAAATAAGATATTATTGTCTCCCCATCCCCGTATTACCAATGTTTATTTTTAGATTTTTATGATTAAGATATTACGCAAAAGATTATTAAAACCCCACAAAACAAAGGAGATATACATGTATATAAAAACATTAATGGCTGCCGCAGTCGTGTCCGTTCTAGCAGTTTCGGGCGCCAGAGCTGAACTTGTCACTCAGTCTCTGCCGAAACCGGATATGGTTGGCGGCAAAACGCTTATGCAAAGCCTGCAGGAGCGAAAGTCGGTACGCGAATTCGGCCGACGGGCCGTTAATGACCAAACTTTGGCTGATATGCTGTGGGCAGCGGTTGGTGTCAATCGCCAGGACGGCAAACGAACCATCCCGACCGCCCTCAACAGCCAGGATTTGACGGTTTATGTGCTCAAATTCGACGGCGTTTGGCAATATGATGCCTGGGGACATAAGCTGATTCAAGTCTCCGACAAAGATTTACGCCCGCTTCTGGGTACGCAGGATTATGCCAAGGACGCTGCACTTGACCTGGTTTATGTTTCAACCAGCGATGTGGCAACCAACGGCGCCATGCATGCCGGTTCGGCTTATCAAAACGTGGGCCTGTATTGCGCAGACAAAGGTCTGAACAATGTCGTCCGCGGCTATTTTGAAAAAGCGGATCTCGAAAAAGAGCTGAAGCTGAACGAAAATCAGTGGATTGTTGTTTCTCAGGCTGTCGGCTGGCCGAAAGAATAAACAAATCCGCCGTTTTTGCCGGTTCGCTTAAATATTTTGACTTTAAGCGAAAAAAAGACTTGTCAAATATAAGATTTATTATTATGAATAGTAACGCCGACGGATAGATGGCCGAGTGGTCGAAGGCGCACGATTGGAAATCGTGTATACCCCTAAAGGGTATCCAGGGTTCGAATCCCTGTCTATCCGCCATTTTGATTAAAAAGACGCTTGGAAACAGCGTCTTTTTTCGTATCTGGCAGAAATGCGGGCTTTGCGGGCAGTTGACTTTGCCTGAATGACTATGGCAAGCTCATTTTTTGTTGGAAAATGCAAAAATTATGGCACTTACATACAATGTCGATTTTGGGAGAATCACTTCAAAGGGAGGATATAATGAGTGAGCTATCTTCTAAAAATTAAAAGGTATATTTTACGAACTTTGAGATGTTAAAACTTTGTCCAGAACAAGCTCTATAAGTCCTAATGCACGGAAGAAAAGATACTCTTTAGTGCGGTCGTCTTTAATTTCTTTTACTCCTTTTTCAAAGTGTCGAATTTGATAGTTATTTCCGATTTGTGTTAATTCTCTAAATTCATTGTTAAAGAAATCGCTATTTATATCATCGGATAGTAATGTTATGATAGTGGATATTGATTGTTTCTTGTTTTTGTTGGTTAGACTTTTTGTTCTTTCCAAAGCATCCCATATTTTTTCTAATGCAATTTGTTTATTTCCTTCTACAAAAGATTGTTTTGCTTGAGCAATTAAGTTATTTAAACGATGATCGGAGGACGAGCTTTTTTTGTTGAAAAGAAGGTCATTTTTTATATTGAGATTAAAGATATCAGATAAATTAACGGTTTTTGTTCCGTTTTCAAGAAATTCTCTTAATCCATTTTTAGCTTTTTCTATTTCTTTTGTTTGCTTAAAATATTTTTTCTTAAAGAGCCCATCTTTGATGATGCGATATATTACGGTAATACTATTTTCTTTTAATCTTTCAGCTATCCATGCATCATTTGGGCGACTAGTATCTCCTATATAATTTCTTACATTAGCGGGAAGTTCTAGTTCTTGAAAGAAATACTCAACTTCATTCGGAGTTCTGCGAGGGAAATTTTTGTTGCTTCCTGTTATCATCTTTGCAATATCTAAGTCAAAGTCTATATTTTCAAACCTATTTTTTAAAAGTTTTAGTATTTCTAAGTCTTTTTTATTTTTAGATATTTTCATCCCTTCCTTTAAATCGAGTAAAATTGCTGAAACCTGATTAAAAGGAGTAGAAGGAATGTTATGAGTAAGCGGTATATGAATATTTTTTAGTCTCATGCTGGTATTGAGATCAGATATAGATGAAATTTTATCGATGAAGTTTCGTAGAGCTTTTTCTTTTGCTCTAGGTGGAAAATTGATAGAGGCTTTTAATTCGTTCAGCTCTTCTAAAAAAGTTTTTATCATTGTGTTTGTTATCATTTGAGGGCATTCATACGGCTAAAGTTATTGATATTACATTACTTTCAAAGTATATTTTTTATACAGCATTATTACAAGTGTTTTTAAATTAGGAAACTTAACGTGTTTGAAAATTATTATATCCAGCAATACAAAAATAGGGAGGTTGCTTATTTTTACCCTTTCGTATGCTCAATACCGTCGCAATTTACTACACCGCCATTTATACAAAACCCTGCCCAGCGCGGGGTTTTGTCGTATCTGCGGCGGATACAAAATTTTACAGAAGAAACCGGGTCAATCCCATTTTTTAAAAACAAAAAAGGCCGCTAACAAAATAAACAAAAAGCCGACAATTTCATTCCATTTCAGCCCTTCTTTAAGGTAAAAAGCCGAAAAAAACGCGAAAACGACAAGAGTGATAATTTCCTGCATAATTTTCAACTGGGGAGCACTGTAATAGTCGTGACCGATGCGGTTGGCGGGAACTTGCAGGCAATATTCAAAAAAGGCAATTCCCCAACTGACCAGAATAACAATCCACAGAGCCGTTGACTTATACTTGAGATGTCCATACCAGGCAAAAGTCATAAAAATGTTCGAAAAGACAAGCAAAATAATCGGGTAAAACGGTCTCATTCTCTATCCCCTGAAAAAAATTATTGTCCTGTTTCGGATAATACGAATGCCGCGGCCGAATTTCAAGGTATTTTTACTTCGTATAAATTCGGGCTTTATGCTTTTTCCCTGTTGTTTGAACAGGAATTGTCAAAAAAAATTAATAAATCTTCAAGAAAAATATCGTATAATAAAGTGTTGTTGAGAGATTTAGGAGGCTTGATTATGAACCTGTTTGACAAAAGCACACCAAACGCGCCAGGAGGAGCTGAGCGCCCCGCAGCAGAAACCCCGAATGTATCTCCGCGAATCCGGGAGCATTCGAGTGAAGAGCTATTGAAAAAATTATCCATCAAAGCTCCGGTGCAGATGCATGCCCCGGCAGCCGCTTCGCCGGCGGCCCCCGGTCAGGAAGCTCCTGCCTCCGCTGCTCCGGCACAGAACAAGCCGCAAGCTGCCGGCCCGACCGTTATTCAGGCGTCTCACGGGGCAAAGATTAATCCGGATGTCGATTTGTCCTGCAAAGTCAGTTCCGGACTGATTAATGAGGTCAAGTTTTCAGACGTTTATGTCACTCCCGACAAAAGATGTTATATTTGGAGCGGTCGCACCAACTGCGGCTTAAAAATTGTTACTTTTGATGATTTTGACGAGTTTTTTGTTCAGCTTGAAGGTGCTTATGACGGTGAAAACCGCAGTTATCTGCTGAACTACAAGGGACGCAACTATCGTGTTGAACGAACCATTGCACTGGAAGGCGTCAACTATTGTGCCCGCAAAATGCCGACTACGGTTCCGAATCTGAAGGATTTGGGGCTGCCTTACCGCGTTTACGAACATTTGCTCTCCATTGCCGGCGGCAGCGGCTTGATTCTGCTGGCCGGTGCAACCGGTTCCGGTAAAAGTACAACGGTTTCCGCTCTGTTAAAAGAATATTTACAGAAAAAAGGCGGCTATGCCTTTACGATTGAAGACCCGATTGAAATGCCGCTGGACGGCGTATATATCACCCCGGAAGCGGAATTAGGCCTCTGCAAACAGACAACTCCGCCGGACGGCAAATGGGAAGAAGGTATTAAATCAGCTCTGCGTTCGAAACCGCGTTATATTTATCTGGGCGAGATTCGTTCACCTGACGTAGCAAGTGAAGCTTTGCGCGCGGCAACTTCCGGCCACTTGGTTTTGTCAACCATTCACGCCAACAACGTATCCGATGCCATTAACGCTCTGGTTAAATATGCGGCCTCCAGCGGCATCAGCGAAGACATGGCTTATGAATTGGTAGCTAACGGTTTTCTCGGCTGTATTCATCAGATTTTGGAAGGGGCGCCGAAAAAAGCGAAAGTCACTTATCTGTTCGCCAATCCGGATACAAATGCAGCCTGTCAGGTTCGCGGAATGTTGCGCAGCGGAAAACTGAACATGGGTACGCTGCTCGAACAGCAGCGCATTAAAATTGAAAGAGGATTATCGCTATTTTAGCAATACTCATCATTTTGATACGGAGAAAGTTTTCTTTCTCCGTATTTTATATTGAAGAGAAGGAAAACGAATGAAAAAAATTTTTTATGCCCTTTGCGGTTTGCTTGCAGCCGGAAAAGTCAATGCCATGGATTTTAACCAAGATCTGACCGGGCAAATCGACATGATTCGCCTGTCGGACGAATTTATCAGCAAGATGCAGAGCTGCACACCGTTTATTGAGCATAAAAACGCCGGCGCCGAAGGGCATTCCTTTAACTATGAATATAAAATCCAAGGTCCGGTTGACGGCAAATGCCGCTGTACTTTTTCCTCTTCTTCACAAATCGGAAATTTTGTAAACGAATGTGCTTTCAGCCCGCAAAATCTGAAAGACTATACTGACGCGCTTATTCGCTACAATCAAAAAGACAAGCATACGATTGAAGATATGGCCGATATGGATTATCTGACGGCAATGGGCATTATTTTTGATCCGGACGTCTGCCAAATGAGCAGCCAAACCGACTATACCGCGGATTTGAGAAAAAATCTGCAAAACTGTACGCCGTATGAAAAGACTCTGAATTTTTCCAATTCAGACAATATTATGAAAATCTACGGATCGGAAAACGGAAACTGCCACTACGCCTATACGGTGAAAAACAAACCGGTTGACTTAAGCAAAATCTATCCGGACGGCGTACCCGAATTTATGAAAGATCTGCCGCAGACCGGCAGCACCATGGTTTTTGACTGCCGGTTGTCCGAGACAGACAGAGCAGATTATATTAACAGTTTGGAGCAATCAGTCATAACGTTTGACAACAATCTGGACTGGAACAGCGGAGACGCCGAGGCGGCCGCCCGGAAACTGCAGGAATTTACCGAAAAAGGCGTTTGCAAAGTCAGCGGCAATTTCGGTAATTTTAAATTAGAATAGATTTGGCAAATAATACTTTAAAATCAAGCAATAAGCTTTTTTACCTTCAGCCTCCTCCACAACGTCTGACGAATAAGAATTGAAACTTTTTATTCATAATGCTAAAATATACTGCAACAAAGGAGAAGGCCTATGAAAAAATATTTACCCGTTCTTCTGGCTGTTGCTTGTATTTCTCCGGCACAAGCCGACACCATTAATCTTGACCTGGCCGGCCAGGTTGACATGTTTCATTTTTCCGACCGATTTATCAAGAATTTGCAAGATTGCGCACCGTTTATGGAACAGAGCAGCTGTGACGAAACAGGGATGAAATTCGATTATGAATATCAAATTCAGGGCTGGTCCGGCGATAAATGCCAATGCGAATTTATTTCATCTTCACAAGTCGGACATTTTGTAAACCGCTGCACTTTCGACCAGGAAAAACTTAAGGCCTATGTTGACGCCTTGCAGGACTTTTTGAAAAAAGAAAAATCTTCTCCCGATGAAAGCGAAAACAAAAATGAAAGCCTGGCAGCGGCCAATAAAATCATTTCCGAGGCCTGCCAGATGAAAGTCATTAATGTTGATTACACTCAGGAACTGCGAAATAATCTGAAAACCTGCACGCCTTATGAAAAAACACTGAATTTCTCCAATATGGACAACATTATGAAAGTTGAGGGTCCCGACGGCGACAGGTGCCATTATGTTTATATGATTAAAAACAAACCGGTCGCCTTGAACAAGATTTATCCCGAGGGAGTTCCCGAAAGCCTGAAAAATCTTCCCCAGGAAGGCAGCGTCACGACGATAGACTGTTTATTTACCAAAGAAGAAGTCACGCGTTATGTTGACAGTCTGGAAAAGAGTATGGTGAAATTTGACGACAATCTGGATTGGAACAGCGGAGATTCCGAAATTACCAATCGGACTTTGCAGCCTTTTATTGCCTCGGGAAGCTGCGTTTATCTGACAGATTTTGATAAGTTCAAGCTTTATCCGCCTCAGGGGCTGCCGGGGCATGACCAGTAAACCATCCTGTTTTACGGCGCGGGTAAAGTCAGAAATTTAGCCCAGGTTGTTTAATTAAGCTGTTGACTTTTTGTTTCAAATTGGTTAATCCATTGTGCAGAGAGATATGGGGCTGTAGCTCAGTTGGGAGAGCGATTGGTTCGCAATCAATAGGTCGAGGGTTCGATCCCCTTCAGCTCCACCATAAAAAAGCCGTCTTTGAAGACGGTTTTTTTATGACCCAATTAACCCCGGAAAGGCACGGGAAAGGCACGGGCCGGGAAGAAAATACTGCTGCTGCCGTATTTTGCCGCAAGCAAAGTTACCGGCAAAGGCTGTTGTGATTGCTTTTGAAACAAAAACTCCCGAGAAACCGTTACGTTTCAAGGGAGTTCTTTGTCTGAGGAAGCCGTTTGCTTATTCAGCAATTTCCGGTTTTTCCTTTTTTAAAAGTCTTTTCACATCAGCGATAATATCGTTTTTCGCTTCTCTGATTGCGTCTCGCTTAATGTAAGCCACAACTGCACCGGCAACCAAAACTGTTCCGCCGATAATTCCTAACACTACATTTCTTTTCATAAGGCAAAAAGTTTAAATGTAAAAAACTAAATTAATTAACACTGTCGTATTATCCTGACAGCCAATGCTGAAGTGATGCAAATCCAATAACATCCAGAATAATACTTTTTCTGTTATTATCATTAGCATATTTGTTTTTATTGTAAAGGCGGCGGCAGAAAAAAATATAAAACTGTGCTTAATCTTCCCTGCCGCTGATTTTGGCTTCCTGTACAGCCGCCTCAGTCTCGAACTCAACTCTTTTATTAAGTTGTGAGTTCTCACCGGCCTAATGCAAGCCATAAAAAAAACCCTCCGCAAGGGAGGGATTTTTTATGGCGCACTCGGCGGGGTTCGAACTCACAACCTTCTGATCCGTAGTCAGATGCTCTATCCAATTGAGCTACGAGTGCATCGTTTCACTTAACAGAAGACTTAATAACCCGATTCAAAAAATTTTGCAAGCAAAAAATTCATTCAATTTAAAAGAATTTTAATCTATTTTACTTATGCTGTTCTTAATTTGAAGAATATATTGTGCTTTAGGCTCTAATTTTTCGCATTTTTTTTGTGAATCTTCTTTACAAAACGAGATATTAGTGTCAAAAACGAATATGTTATAACACAGGTTTCATATAAGGTATTTTGACAGATGAAAAAAACAGTTCTTACTTTGTCGTTAATTTCCGGCTCATTAATTTTGGGCGGCTGTGCATTCAGTTCGGATGCTCTGTTTCCGTCTCTGGTCGGTTCCAGCTCTCAGGAAGCGTATAATGCTGACAAAAATGCTCCCGAAAGCGCTGATCTGCCGATGCTCGGTTCCAGCAATTTTGAACCGCTTGAAGTTTCTGAAGGCGGAGATACCGGCACTTTTGTCGGGCAGAAAGTTATCGCTTTCCGGAATGAACTGAGCCAGCTGCAAAATGCCATTCGCACCAATAATTCCGAATTGCAGAAAATCAGAGCTTCCGTTATCAGCAATGCCAGCCAATACCATAAAACCATCGGAGCAATTGAAGCCAAGCTGCAAGTCGGCACCACGCCGGGCAACCCGCAGATGTATGCCATGTTGCAGAGCGCACAAAACAATGTTCAGTTGATGACGGTCAACAGCAATGCTTTACAGCAGCTTTCCGCCCGTGTTACCTCCGATGCTTCTGTCGTTAATAACCTGTTAGATTCCATTCGGGCTACTTTTGCCATTTCCGGCGCGGTTGACGAAGACCACCGCCAGTTAAGAATTCTGCAAAACGAAACCAACCAGACGGCTATTTTAATCGGCAGCCTGCTTAATGAAGTCAACAGCGATGTTGTCCGTCAGATTCAGTATAACGAAACGGCCAACAGCAACATTGTTCAGTTAGATTCGGCAATCAAACGCGGCAACTACGGTGTCAGCAATGTTCCTCTGGGATCTTCGGTTCCGGTTCTGAATCTCGGCAACAAACCCGCAGCAATGGGTTATGCTCCGGTCAACGGAAGCCTGAGCGGGGCCGTTGCCGGCAAGCCGCTGTTCGTTGCCAAATTTAACAAAAGCAACGTTAATTATAAAGACGGTTTACGCAGAGCCGTTAATGCGGCCAAATCAAAGAAACCCAATGTTGTGTTTGAAGTTGTGGCCGTTACGCCGATCAGCGGCGGAGCATCTGCCCGGACAAATGCCCAGAACAACGCAACGACAATTTTTCAGGAAATCGTAAATATGGGGGTTAATGCCGAGAGAATTACTCTTTCTTCCCGCAGCAGTGCGGATGCAACTTCTCCCGAAGTTCAGATTTTCGTTAAATAGACGTTTTTGAAAAAGCCGATGTTAAATCGGCTTTTTTATTTATTTTATGCAAAAAAAGATTTGACAATCGTTTTTTGATTATCTATATTCAGCTTGTTCCGAGAGGAACAGATATTTTTATGGGGTTGTAGCTCAGTTGGGAGAGCGCTTGAATGGCATTCAAGAGGTCAGGGGTTCGATTCCCCTCAGCTCCACCATAAAAAAGCCGTCTTTGAGGACGGTTTTTTTTATGGCTAAACTTATTTTGGCATTGAACCCGAGAGGGTGCGAGCCGATAGAAAACACCAGAGCAGCGGTGTTTTCGTTGCGAGCGGTAAGCGTTTGTTAATGAGCAAACAAGCGACAGCGATGAGAGCGAATGTTACAAACCGAACTCCCGAAATCCCCTCAGTTCCGCCAGTTTCAAACCCGCCATCAGGCGTTTTTTTATGGACAAACTCTGATACAGGAAATCGCCCCGAAAAAAGAACAAAGCAGCCGCTCCATTTGTTTAGACAACGGCATATAAAAAGGCCTGCTTTGAGGCAAGCCTTTGACTTGACGAATCTTTAATTGCCGAACAGGCTTTCCCGCAATTTGCTGAACTGCGGTGCGGCAGACACCTTATCCAGACTTCCGACTTTGACGGCTTCCGTATAAAGGCTGATTTTATAATCAATTTTAGCCATATTCTTTTGCAATTCCGCCAGCTGTTCTTCCAGTTTTACTTTTTGACGTTTAAACATTTCCAAGCGCTGTTCCAAAGTCGAATCGCCTTCAATATACCAGTCGATATATTGTTTAATGCCTTTCAGGGTCATTCCGGTTCCTTTCAGGCACTCAATCATTCCCAGCCAGCCGATGTCACTGTCAGAATAAATCCGCAGGCCGGAACCGCTTTTACGGACAAAAGGCAGCAGTCCTTCTTTTTCATAGTAACGCAGCGTATGGACGCCCAAACCGGTTTTTTTGGCGACCTGGCCAATCGAGTATCCCATTTATCTCTCCTTTTCTAAGCCTGCGGCAATCGGGTTAATTTGACTTTTTCGGCGATTATCTCCGTTAATTCAGCCGCATCTTCGGGACTGACAATTTCATAGAGAGGAATCGAAAACGGCGTAAAGTCTCCGTTATGCCGCTGCAAAAAATTATAGCGGTAATTTATGCCTTTTTTGGGGTGAAGAACAATTATCCTCAGACGGCGGAAGCCGCAACGGACAATCTTTTCTTCGGCATTTTTAATGTCTTTCCAGGCCAACGGACGGCAATGGTCAATCGTGATGGTTTTATCATCAACAACAGCCAGTCTTTGCGGCAAAAGATATTTATAACTCCAAACCAGCCAGGAAAAAACGGTTACGCCCCATAAAACCTGCGTCTGCCACCAAAAGAGCAGACAATAGCATTTAATGCTGACATAAAGCATGGTAATCAGCAGCGCCGCATTAAAAACAAACCAGGCGTTGATTTTATCAAAGCGATAGTAAAATGTTTTTGCTTCTTTCATAAGCCCTCCTTGTTATTATTTACAGTGTAACATTTAGAGCTTACTCTAAGTCAACAAAAAAATGGCGGGATTTTACTCCCGCCGATTTTTATTTCATTCATTCCGCGGCGACATATTCGTCAGGGAAGAGCCCCAGAGCATCTTTTTCGGTTAAATCAAGCGCATAGATGCAGCAGTTATCATTGTCATCATAATAACCGGGGAGCACGGCCTGCAATTTGAACCCGCATTTGTTATAGAATCTGCGGGTTGGCGCATATTGATCTTTACTGTCGGTTTTGACATAAATCTTTTTAGCGCCTTTTTTACGCAGTTTGGTAATCAATTTATTAATCAAATTGCGCCCTATACCCAGACCGCGGTATTCATTTAAGGTTGAGAGCCAATAAATTTCATAAGTTCCTTCTTTGGCATCGGGAACCTCACCGTAGCAGACATAGGCAACGGTTTTATCCATATAATCGGCAAATAAAAACTTATGCTCAGAATCTTTCTGATTAAGCAAATTTTCGGCAATTTCAACGTTGATTTGAACATCCTGCCGGTCAAAGAAGCCGGTCGAAGCGGCGATTTGACGAATGACCTCAGGATCGGTTTTTACCAGTTTGTTTCTAAAGGAAAGCATAATTACACCTCCTTCAGAACTGATAAGCCCTCACAAAAAACTGTATAAGAAGAATCAGTGGTTAAACATTTTGAATAATTATATTTTGACGAAGAGGACGTACATCGGTCTCCTTCATTACTGTTACCTGACGCGATAACCGGCGTTGCAGTACACATAAATACTCCATAGTTGTTAATCCGAATGCACAAAATACTTTGTACATTATTCAGTATATTATTGATTTTGCTTTTTGACAAGGGGGGATAAAAAGAAAACCGTCGGCCGGGATAATCGGGCGACGGTTTTAACTTAAAATACGTAAAGGCAAAAGCCTTGAGAACAGACTGCGGAAACAAAGTTCGGCAATCTCAAACTACGGCTGGAACGGGTTGTCATAGATGTCGTTTGCCGGATCGTGGGGACCTTCAACGCCGCAAAGCTTGCACATGCCCCAAGCGAAACCGCCGACAACTAACCCTGCTATCAAAAACATAATACTCGGGTTTTAAAAGTTAATAATCAGGTTAATAATCGCTCATTGAGGATTATTTAATCATCATTACCAAACAAATCAAGCAAAATCTGTCGATTAACCACCCGATTGCAAAATCAGGATTCTCCCGGACGGCGGCTGATGCCCCGGAAGGAACCGCAGGCCCGCGCCATCAGCAATTCCGGCTGACCGGAGGAAATATCGGTTTGTTCCATAATGATTTTAAAACCGTTTCGGCGGTAAAAATCAACGGCCGGCCGATTGGCGGCATAAACATGCAGCGAAGCTGCAGAACGCCGGCGGAGAATATAGTTCAGCAATTTGGTACCGATACGGCGGGAGCGAAATTTTTCATCAACAAACAAGGCTCCGATAAAATTTTCCGGCAGCAGACTGACAAAGCCTTTAATCCGGTGCTTGTCAGCAAAGACATAAGTTTCCGCCTGCCGGGTCAGCATATCTTTCACCAAACCGGTATTTTCGTCCCAATAGCCGGAAGCAATAAACGGATGCGCCTGTTTGGTGCTGCGGAGCCACAGTTCCAAAACAGCCGGGATATCCGAGGGAATCAGGCGACGTATCATAAAAATCCGTTTCCAATAAAGTTGTAAGCGGTTTATTAATAGCGGCAAAGCGGTTAATTTTTCCTTGCCACGGATAAAAAAACCGCCTCCGAAGAGGCGGTGCGCTTAAATATCCAAATCATCAACGAACTTGGCGCGTTCGATAATGAATTTAAAGCGGGTTTCAGGGTTTTTACCCATCAAACGCTCGACCTGGCGGCGGGTTTCAAAACACTCTTCTTTGCCCTCCTCGGTATTCGGGGTCGGAATAACCACGCGCAGAAGGGTGCGTTTATTCTTGTCCATGGTGGTTTCCTTCAGCTGAAGCGCGCTCATTTCACCCAATCCTTTGAAACGGCTGATATCCGGACGGGTATTGCCTTTGACTTCCCGTTTGAGAATCCGGTCTTTGTCTTCATCGTCAATCGCATAAAAGTTTTTATTGCCGACAACGATTTTGTAAAGCGGCGGAGTAGCGATATAAAGATGTCCGTTTTCAATCAGTTTCGGCATCTGCTGATAGAAAAAGGTCATCAGCAGAGAAGCGATATGCGCACCGTCAACATCCGCATCGGTCATAATGATGATCTTTTCGTAACGGAGATTTTCTTCCTTATAATTATCTTTAATCCCGCAGCCCAGAGCTTCAATCATATCTTTGATTTCCTGGTTCTGGGTGATTTTATCCAGCGAAGCGCTGGCAACGTTCAAAATTTTGCCTCGCAGCGGGAGAATCGCCTGCGTAAAACGGTCGCGCCCCTGTTTGGCCGAGCCGCCGGCAGAATCGCCCTCGACGATAAAGATTTCCGTATTCTCCGCCGAAGCCTGCGAACAGTCGGCCAGCTTGCCGGGGAGACGCAGTTTTTTGGTCGGGGTTTTACGGTTTTGAATTTTTTCTTCTTTCTTCTTTTTGCGGCTTTCGGCGCGTTCAATCACATATTCCAGCAATGCGGTCGCATTTTCCTTATCGGAGCTCAGCCAGTGGTCAAAAGAATCTTTGACTGCCTGTTCGACCAAACGAATTGCCTTGACGGAGGTCAGCTTATCTTTCGTCTGCCCTTGAAACTGCGGATCGCGGATAAAGACCGAGAGCATAACGCAGGCGTCGCTCAACAGATCTTCGGCAGTAACGGAAGCGGCTTTTTTGACATTGGCCATTTCACCGTATTCTTTCAGACTGCGAATCAAGGCCGCCCGGAACCCCATCTCATGGGTGCCGCCTTCAGGGGTGATAACCGTGTTGCAGTAAGAATAACAAAAGCCGTTTTCATCTTCCGGCCAGGTAATCGACCATTCGACCCGTCCTTCGTCATTGGCCAAATCGGCATCGCCGGAAAAAGGCATACGATTGACGGTCGCACGGGCACCAAGCTGATAATTTAAGAAATCAAGCAGACCGTTGGGATAGTGCAATTCGGCTTCCAGCGGCGTTTGTTCGCCTTCGCTTAACACTTCCGGCGCACATTTCCAATTAATAAAAATACCCTTAAACAGAAAAGCTTTGGAACGGGCCATGCGGTAAACCCGGTTAGGGTTCAGCTGAGAATTGGAACCGAAAATCTCCGGATCAGGCAGAAAAGTAATCGAAGTGCCGCGACGGTTGGGCGCATTGCCGACCAACTCCAAAGCAGAAGTCGGTTTGCCCTTGGCATAAGTTTGGCGATAAAGCTTTTTATCGCGGGCGATTTCAACCACCAGAGAGGAAGACAGAGCATTGACGACCGACAGGCCGACACCGTGCAAACCGCCGGAAACCTTGTAAGCACCGCCGCCGAACTTGCCGCCGGAGTGCAACATGGTCAGAATGACTTCCAGCGCCGACATGTCGGGATACTTCGGATGCGGGTCAACCGGGATACCGCGGCCGTTATCGGTGATGGTGACGGAATAATCGGCATTCATCTTAACTTCGATACGGTTGGCATAGCCGGCAACGGCTTCATCCATGGAGTTATCCAGAATTTCGGCAACAAGATGGTGAAGTGCCTGAGCATCCGTTCCGCCAATATACATACCGGGGCGGGCACGAACGGCCTCAAGCCCTTCCAAGACCTGAATGTCCTGTGCCGAATAAGTTTCCTGTTTCGGTGCTGTGCTTTCAAATAAATCTGACATTTCTTACCTTTTAGCTAAAATTTATGCTGTAAAATAAGCTAAAACGTCAAGATTTACAAGCCTTAAAAGCGAATCTGTCACAAAAATTTCTGGTTAAATAAATCTTTGACAAGAATCAGAAAGTCAACTATACGTTATTTCAATTAACATATTATTCATTAAAATTACAATTATGGAAAAGTCAATTAACTACATCAAGAAGCATTATCTTGATTTTTGCAGCTGTTTTTTTGCGGTTTGGATTGTTGCTTCCGTACTCTATGCGTACCTTTGTGCCGAATTGCCTCACATCGAGAGAAACGCCCCTGTTCTAGGAACGATTTACGGCATTATGCTGGCACTCAACTCCCTGCTCGTTATCGGTATTATCGTCGTTAAAAATAAACATTGCCGGAAGCTGACAGCCTGCCTGTCAGGTGTTGTGATTTTGCTTTCCTGGTCAATGGTCTGGTGGGGGTGGATCAGACAAGACAGCGATTGGTTTTTGATTTCGGCATTTTTAACCGCCTTATCCGGTTTCTGTTTTTTCATATTGTGCTTACGCTGGAATGCCGTATTCGCGACAATACTCCCATATTTTCCGCTGATTTGCCTGCTTTTTTTAAATAAGGAAACATATAATCAGGCTTCAGAACGCCAAAGAAGCGAGCAAAACCTTATTGAAAATTCCGAGATCATTCTCCGAGGAATCAGAGATAACTATATTTACACTCAGGAATTCGGGATTGAGAAGATATGCCCCCAAGACACCTGCAACCTAAAACCGGGGATAAAAATCAGACGTACACTCTCTTCTAACGGAGATGTACGAATTAGCCCCATATAAAATAAGGAACCCCCGCGTTTTGCGTGAGGGTTCTTTTTTTATGCCTCCCAACGGAATTATCTGGCATAATCTTTGATTTAAAATAAAAAAAATGCTTGCAAATTAGGGAAACAGGGATTAAAAGAAGCATGGAATTAATGGTAATTCCAATGTTTTAACAATAACACACACGCAGACATGGCGGGGAATCGCCTGATTTTTCGCTCCGGTGTCTTTAAGTTTGAAGACCGATAAGTCTGCGGAGGTTTAACCGGAAAAAGGATATATAAATATGACTCTTCCTACATTTACACTGCGCCAGATGGTAGAAGCCGGCGTTCACTTCGGTCACCACGCCCGTCGTTGGAATCCGAGCATGGCTCCGTATATTTACGGCAAAAAAGACAACATTCACATTATTGACCTGCAGAAAACTTATCCGATGCTGTACACTGCTTTGAATGCAGCGCGCGAAGTTGCTGCCCAGGGCGGTAAAATTCTGTTTGTCGGCACCAAAAGACAAGCTCAGGACCTGATCAAGGAAAATGCCGAACGCTGCGGCCAGTATTATGTAAATCACCGTTGGTTAGGCGGTATGCTGACTAACTGGAAAACCGTTTACAAATCAATTTCTCGTCTCGTTAAACTGAATGAGATGTTTGAGAAAAACGCATTTGACGGTTACACCAAAAAAGAAATGCAGAACATCAAAAAAGAACAGGAAAAATTAAATAAGGAACTGGGCGGCATCATGAACATGGGCGGCCAGCCGGATATGTTGTTCGTTATTGATACGCCGAAAGAAGACCTGGCCATTAAAGAAGCCAAAAAACTGGGTATCCCGGTTATCGGCATCTGCGATACCAACGCTAACCCCAATGAAGTTGACTTCCCGGTTCCGGGCAACGATGACGCTATCCGCGCTATTCAATTCTACTGCGAATTAGTGTCTTCCGCCGTTTTGGACGGTATGCAGGCTGAAATTGCAGCTCAGGGCGTTAAAGTCGAAGAAGCTGTTGAAAATATTGAAGCCAGACCGGCTAAAAAAAGAACTGCCAAAAAAGCTAAAGAGGAAGTTGAAGCCGTAGCCGAATAATTTTTTTAGCTTAGCTTCAAGCAAACTTTCGCGGCGGTACTTTATTCGTAAAGATATCGCCGCATTGGTTTAAAAATTTCACAAGAGGAAAAATTAAATGACAAATATTACTGCCGCTATGGTCAAAGAACTGAGAGAAACAACAAGCGCCGGCATGCTGGACTGCAAAAAAGCCCTGACCGAAACTAACGGGGATATGGAACAGGCCATTGACTGGCTGCGCAAAAAAGGTTTGGCCAGCGCAGCTAAAAAAGCCAGCCGTATCGCTGCCGAAGGCTTGGTTGCCGTTGCGGTTGACGGAAACAAGGGCGCGGTTGTCGAAGTAAACTCCGAAACCGACTTTGTTGCCAAAAACGAAATCTTTCAGGAATATGTTGAAGATGCCGCTCAGGTTGCTTTGATGTATAAAGGCGAAGTCTGCGACATGAAAACTTTCCAGTGCCCGAAAGTTCACAAGTCTTTTGAAGAACGTCTGACCGACATGATTGCCAAAATCGGTGAAAATATGAATCTGCGCCGCGCTAAAATGATTGAAGTCAAAGACGGCGTCGTTGCATCTTATATTCACAATGCGGCTCGTCCGAATGTCGGCAAAATCGGTGTTCTGGTTGCGTTGGAATCAACCGGCGACAAAACCAAACTGGCCGAACTGGGCAAACATATTGCCATGCATGTTGCCGCTTCCGCTCCGCAATTTCTGGATATTGCCAGTGTTGATCCGGCAGCGGTTGAACATGAAAAATCAATCTTTGCCGAACAGGCCAAAGCTTCCGGCAAACCGGCAAACATCATTGAAAAAATGGTTGAAGGCCGAGTAAAAAAATATTATGACGAAGTTGTTCTGGAAGAACAGGCTTATATTATGGATCCGGACAAGAAAGTTAAAGACGTTATTGCCGAAGCCGCCAAAGAGCTTGGCACAGACATCAAACTGAAAGAATTTGTCTGCTTCCGTTTGGGTGAAGGCCTGCAGAAAAAAGAAGAAGATTTTGCCGCCGAGGTTGCTGCTCAGCTGAGCAAATAATCTTTGTAATTGCTAAAAAAACCGTCCGGAAGGGCGGTTTTTTTGTTTATTAAATATCTAAACCCCGGATTGCCGGGGTTTGAGGATTAAAAATCAGGCGACGGATTTAAACAGGTCTTTAATCCGGTCAAGAAAACCTTTGGATTCCGGCTGGCAGCTATCGTCTTTGCTGATGGCGCGGAATTCTTCCAGCAGTTCCTTTTGGCGGGCTGACAGATTAACCGGTGTCTCAACCCGGAATTTGACAAACAAATCGCCGCGGCGTTTGGAGCGCAGGATTGTCATTCCTTCGTCCTGAATTTTAATCTGCTGGTCAGACTGGGTACCGGCTTTGATTTCAAGTTCGATTTTTTCACCGTCGATACTCGGAATCTCTATTTTTCCGCCCAGGGCGGCACAAGCCATAGAAACCGGAACCCGGGTATAAAGATTGGCTCCTTCGCGGCTGTAGAGTTTATGCGGTTTTACGGTAATAAAGACATACAAATCGCCGTTTTGTCCGCCATGAAGCCCCGGCTCTCCCTCCCCGGCAATCCGCATCCGGGTATCACTTTCCACGCCGGCGGGAATTTTGATTTTCAAAACCTTTTCTTTATGCAGGACACCCTCGCCGCCGCATTTTTTGCATTTGTCTTTAACTATCCGACCGCGGCCTTTGCAATTCGGGCAGGTCTGTTCAACAATAAAAAAGCCGCCCTGGCGCATCTGCACTTTGCCATGGCCGTGGCAAGTCGGGCATACCGGCGGTTCTTTGCCGTCTGCCGTACCGAAACCGCGGCAGTCTTCGCAAACAACCGACGAAGGGATGGAAATCTCTTTTTCGACGCCGCTGAAAGCTTCTTCCAGCGTGATTTCCAGATTATAGCGGACATCCGCCCCGTGCCGGGCATAAGACCCACTGCCGCCGCGCTGCTGACCGCCGCCCATAAATTCGGAAAAAATATCAGAGAAAATATCGGAGAAACCGCCGCTGCCGAAATTAAACTCAAAGCCGCCGAACGGATTGCCGCCGCCCATGCCGGAGGCAAAAGCCTGATGCCCGTACCGATCATAAGCCGCACGTTTCTGCTCGTCTTTCAAAACATCATAAGCTTCATTAATTTCCTTGAATTTGGCTTCAGCTTCCTTATTGCCCGGGTTCCGGTCAGGATGATATTTCATGGCCAGGCGGCGATATGATTTTTTAATTTCATCGCCGTTGGCGTCACGGCTGACTTCCAGTAATTCGTAATAGTCTTTTTCGGTCATTTTTCTTCTGCCGTTTTTTTTGTGAACGTAATGTTTTTTACTTATTTAGAGGCTTTATAAAGAAAAAGCAAGCCTTTGACAAGCCAGTAAATAAAAATTAAACATTTTTCCCTACAATTACAATATGCTTCACCTGTTTTAGACAAAATTATATTGCAAAGAGACAAAAAATGTGTTATTTTTTTATAAAATAACCTTTCGGGAGAAAAATGATGGCTGAGAACAAAACATCCAAGAACATGGAAATATTTGCCAAATATCTGGAAGACAATCAGGAGGTTGCTCAGAGATATGCGGCAATGACCCCGGCAGAAAAGAAAGAATTTGAAGAAAACTTTTTTAAACAGGCACGCGTTGAACGCTTAAATCAGCTTAACCGCGGACGCAATTCCGACGAATGGCAGCTGACGCTTGACAATATCAACATGAACGTTTTGACGGCCATGAACAAAGCACCGGCCAATCTGGCAAAAATGCCGCCGCAGAAACGCCGGGACACCATAGATACGATTTTAGACAGCTTTACTCCCGAAGAAAACAGCCAGTTTCTCACGCTCAGCAATCAGGCCAAAAAACAGCTTTTGGAAAACTTTCCGCCCAAAAAACTGGTTGCCACGGCACAAAAACTGGAAGAACTTATCAGCCAGACCGATAATGCCGCTACCAAGCAGGCTCTGACTTCTCAATTTAATATGGTCAATGAAGAAATTGCTCTCACCATCAATGAAATAGCTTCAGGCAAAATCGTTATAGACCAGACCAACATTGCCGACGTTTATGACGGTGTCAATCTCATGCTTGATTATGCCGATAAAAAGGCACCCAACGGCCAGCCGACACCTCTTACCGCCGGAATCCGCAGAGATATTCTGGAACCGCAGATCGCCATTTATGACGAGGCTCACGGCCTGAAAGACTTAACACCGGCAGATTTAGCCAAAGTCGAGCTGAATTACAAAAAAGCATCAAAAATGGCGGATAAACTGCCGTTAGACCCCAATATCGCCACCGTATTGGGCAATTTGGAATTTATGGATGCCGACGGCAAACCGGAAAAAGACCCAAAAGCCCAGCAGGCTCTGCTGGTTGAAACAATCAAAGCCGAAGCCGCCCGTAATTTGGCGGGCAGCAAAGCCGACATCACCGAAGACATGGTCAGCGCCGAAGTTGCCAAAGTGGCCGCCACGCGCATCGGCGCCTTGGTTATGGGCAGTGAATTTGCCATGGCGCAAAATCAGGCTCAGGCACAGGCTGCGTTAACCGGACTGCTGAACGGTCAGAAATATCAGGTTTCCAACAGCGGTTTTGTCGGCTATAACGCCGAATACACCAACAGCTCAATGGGCTATATGGATCGTTTGGCTAAGAAAATCGGCAATACCGCTCCGGTTTTGGGACAGATGTATAAACGGGTGAAAAAATTTGACAAGGCCTGTATCGAGCGTTTTGACCCGGCCTATTCCCAGACGAAAAAATTAACCAAAGTTATGCGCAACAACTGTTTGCGCTCAGCACCGATGGCAGCGCTGGGTATGACGCTGACCCATGTTCAGCCTTACGGCGCCATGGTGATGGCCGGCGTTTGTGCCGGCTATGCGGCAGTCCGCCTGATCAAAAGTTACAGAAAAGCCAGCAAAGAGGCTAAAGCCCGGGGTGAAAAATTCGGCTTTATGGGCTTTATGAAGAAACACGGCATCGACGTTGCCATTACCGCCATTTCCGCAACCGGAACGGCTTTGGGCATGCCTTGGCTGGGCAAAGCGGCGATGGGACTGAATGCCGGACGCACCGCCGTGAAAACCTTTATGGAAAAGCGCAAGGAAGGCGACAAATTCTGGAAAGCGGCCGGGAAAGCCGCCGCGGCCGCTTCGGTAACCGCGGTTACGACTTACGCCGCCGCCTCGATTACCAGCCACGCTTTGCAGGCGACCGGGTTCGGTTCTTGGCTGGATAACCAGTTCGGCCGCACTATTGAAACCGGCGAATGGGTACAGGATAAGGAAGCGCATAAATCTTTCAGTTACAGCGAGAAAGACATTCAAAGTGCCGAAAAATTCAACGAAACGCCCAGCCGCCATTTTGAATATGTCGGCAAAGGACATACCGTTGCCGATTACAACAATCCGGACAATTACGAAAACCGTGCCTGGTACAGCGAAGAACAGCATGAAGCGGCAACCCGTTCTATCCGAGAGCAAATGACCAAACAGGGCTGGGAAGAAGGCAGCGAAGAAGTTATGCTGAAAAAACTGGCTTCTTTCACCCGTGAATATGCCAATCCGGATCATCCGCTCAATGACGGTTCGGGACGCACGGTAGGCGAGGCCTTTACCTGCAAGGACGGAAACTATTCGGTTAATCCGCAGCAGCTGCTGGACAAAGTTCTGGCCGGCGAGCCGATGAACGCCACCGACGGCCGCCTGCTGCATAATCTGCAATTTGCCTCCAGCCCGCAGGGGCATGCCCTGGTTGACGTCGGAATTAAACCGGAAGAGCTTTATTCTTACGATACCGGCAAACCGCACGGCGTCATTATTGACGAAAAAGCCGGCAGCGGCCATTGGGAAACCAAAGAAGTGACCATTCCTGCCGAACCGGGCGTGTTTGTTCCGGCTATTCCTTATGACGAACAGTATCAGGCGCAGATGCTGAAACTGAATGAACGCGTCGGCGCCCGCGGCCATTTCTGGGCAACGGTGAACAAAGTAATTGTTCCGCCGCAGGATAAACTTCCTTCTCAGGGTAAAGTTCCGGGCGGAACCGATTTGCCGCCGCAAGACAAAACACCGGGTCGGACCGTACCGCCGCAGCAAGGCCAGGTTTCGCCGATGACATCTCTTGGCGAGCGTCTCGGCAACGGCATTTATGAACCGGTTATCGACGGTGTCAATCCGGAAGCATCCAAAGATGCCCAGGCAGTCGAATTCGGGCCGAACTACGAAAACAAGCCCGGCAAAAAACCGGTTAAAGGCATTTTCTCAAAAATAATCGGACGCTTTAAAGGCGGACACAACAAATAAAGAAAAAACCGGAGGTTCTGTCTCCGGTTTTTTTTGCGTTTTAACCAAACATAAACTACAATGGCCTTATATTAAAAAAATAATCTGTTTTTTAATAAAGGGTATGGCATGCTGAGCTTAAAACATCTTCCGGTCAGTTCTTTTAATGAAAATCTGGCTTATCTGCACAAAGACTGTGTCGCTTACAAAGTGGATGACATCAATGCCCTGACAAAAATAGAAATTCACGGAGGGGTTAAAACCGTTTATGCCTTTTTGCAGGTGGTTGACGACGCCAAGCTGGTCAAACCGACCGAGATTGCCCTGAATAACGAGGCTTTTGAACAAATCAACCTGCCGGAGGGTGCCAATATCTCCATTTCGCTGTCAACTCCGCCGCCGAGCCTGGCCTCGGTCAAACGTAAAATTGCCGGCAATATTTTAAGCTCCGGCGAATACAGTTCAATCATCAACGATATTACCGCACGGCGCTATTCCAATATGGATATTGCTTCTTTTCTGGTAGCCAGCGGCTCATTCATGAGTGCGCCGGAAGTTTTGGCTCTGACGGAAGCTCTGGTCGGCGACAACGTCTTTCACTGGGACAATGAGGGAATTGTGGTTGACCACCATTGTCTGGGCGGAGTTCCCGGCAACAAAACCGATATTATCATTACGGCGATTGTCGGCGCTTACGGTCTGCCGATGCCCAAAACATCCGCCCGTTCGCTGACCTCCTGTGCCGGCGTGGCCGACACGATGAGCGTGCTGGCCAACGTTGATCTGGACGACCGGACTTTTCGCAGCCTGGTGAAAGAAAACCGGGCGGCAATCGCCTGTTACGACGGATTGAACATCGCCGAAGCCAGCAAGCTGATTTCTTCGGTTGAGCGGCAAATCGGCCTGATTCAGCAGGAGCATATCGCTTCCTCGATTTTGGCAATCAAGCTGGCAGCCGGTGTGACCCACCTGCTGATTGACATTCCGGTCGGCCCGAAATCACGCATTAAGAGCACCAATGAAGCCATGCGCCTGCGGAAACTGATTGAATATGTGGGCGATATGCTGTCAATGGAAATTGACGTGGTGATTACCGACGGCAGCGAGCCGATCGGCAACGGCGTCGGGGCGGTGCTGGAAGCGCGGGACGTAATGAAAGTTCTGCGCAACAAAGAAGACGCGCCGCAGGATTTGCTGGAAAAATCTCTTTTTCTGGCCGGGCGCCTGCTGGAATTTGACCCTAAACTGCGCGGCGGACAAGGATATCACGTTGCCAAAGAGATTCTGACTTCCGGCCGCGCGCTGGAAGTGATGAACCGGATTATTCATGCTCAAGGAAAAGCTCCGCAGCCGCAGCTCGGACATCTGACCCGGGACATCATCTCCAACATAAGCGGCGTGGTGGAAGCAATTGACAATTCCCGCATCAACAAAATCGGCGTTTGGGCCGGTGCCGGGCAATATCCGGGGGCCGGGCTGGATTTGCTCAAAAAAGTGGGCGATCCGGTGGAACAGGGTGAAACCCTTTACCGCATTCATTCCTGCAACTCAACCGATTTTGCTTTTGCCAACTCGGTAGTGGACGGTTATACCGGCTACGAAATTTCCGGCCGGCAGAGCAATTATTAAGCTCTTTTTCCGAGGGTAAAAATTTTTCAAAAAAGTTATTTCAAGTCTTGCTTATGTGAAGACGGCTTCCTATATAAGTTGTTAGAAAGATTTTGAGAAAGTTTTTTATACAACAATAAGGATGAAAAATATGAGCAATAAAGTAATTGGTATTGACTTAGGTACGACCAACTCCTGCTTTGCAGTGATGGAAGGCGGCGAAGCCAAGGTTCTTGAAAACTCTGAAGGCGCCCGCACCACGCCGTCCATGGTCGCGTTTACCGATACCGAACGTTTGGTCGGCTTTCCGGCAAAACGTCAGGCTGTTACCAACCCGGAAAACACCCTGTTTGCAATTAAGCGTTTGATCGGCCGCCGGTTTAATTCTCCCGAAGTCGAAAAAGACAAGAAGCTTGTTCCGTTTAAAATCGTTGAAGGCGACAACGGCGATGCCTGGGTTGAAGTCAAAGGCCAGAAATATGCTCCGTCACAGATTTCCGCAATCGTTCTGCAGAAAATCAAGGAATATGCCGAAAGTTATTTAGGCGAAAAGATTGAAAAAGCCGTTATTACCGTTCCGGCTTACTTTAACGACTCTCAGCGTCAGGCCACCAAAGACGCCGGTAAAATTGCCGGTCTTGATGTTCTGCGTATCATCAACGAACCGACGGCGGCAGCTTTGGCTTACGGCATGGATAAAAAAGCCAACGGAACAATTGCCGTTTATGACCTGGGCGGCGGTACGTTCGATATTTCCATTTTGGAAATCGGCGACGGCGTGTTTGAAGTTAAATCTACCAACGGCGATACTTTCCTCGGCGGTGAAGACTTTGACCAGCGCCTGGTCAGCTATCTGACAGACGAATTCAAGAAAGAATCCGGCATTGATTTGAAAAATGACCGCCTGGCTTTGCAACGTCTGAAAGAAGCTGCCGAAAAAGCCAAGATTGAACTTTCTTCAACCACCCAGACCGAAATCAACCTGCCGTTCATTACCGCAGACGCAACCGGGCCGAAACACCTGAACATCAAACTGACCCGCGCGAAATTAGAATCTTTGGTTGAAGACCTGATTGACCGCACGGTTGCCCCCTGCCAGAAAGCTTTGGCCGATGCCGGACTGAAAGCCAACGAAATCAGCGAAGTTATTCTGGTCGGCGGTATGACTCGTATGCCGAAAGTTCAGGAAAAAGTTAAGGAAATCTTCGGCAAAGAGCCGCATAAAGGCGTTAACCCGGATGAGGTTGTTGCCGTCGGCGCGGCTATTCAGGGCGGCGTATTGATGGGTGATGTCAAAGACGTTCTGCTGCTGGACGTTACCCCGTTGTCTTTGGGTATTGAAACTCTGGGCGGCGTGTTCACCCGCTTGATTGACCGCAACACCACCATTCCGACCCGCAAATCGCAGGTCTTCTCTACGGCGGAAGACGGTCAGACCGCGGTTACCATTCGCGTCTTCCAAGGCGAGCGCGAAATGGCTGCCGACAACAAACTGCTCGGCCAGTTTGATTTGGTCGGTATTCCGCCGGCACCGCGCGGCATGCCGCAGATTGAAGTTACGTTTGACATTGATGCCAACGGTATCGTAAACGTTTCCGCCAAAGACAAAGCCACCAACAAAGAACAGGCCATCCGTATTCAGGCCAGCGGCGGTTTGTCTGACGCCGATATCGAAAAGATGGTTAAAGATGCCGAGGCCAACGCTCAAGCCGATAAGCAGAAAAAAGAGCTGGTCGAAGCCAAGAATCAGGCCGAAGGTTTGGTTCACGCCACCGAAAAAACATTAAAAGAACACGGCGACAAGATTTCTGCGGCTGACAAAACGAAGATTGAAGATGAAATCAAAGCTCTGAAGACCGCGATTGAAGCTGACGATTTGTCGGTTATCAAAGAAAAGACCGAAAGCTTAATGCAGGCTTCCCTGAAACTGGGCGAAGCCATGTATAAGCAGCCGGAGGCCGGAACCGGCGCTGCCGGAGCGGAAGCCGGTGCCGATGCAGGTCAGGCTCAGTCCGGCAACGGCGATGAGAAAGTCGTTGATGCTGATTTTGAAGAAGTTAAATAATCCTTAGTTTAACTGCAAAAAAACCACCCTTAATCGGGTGGTTTTTTGTTTTTAAATTTTATTATTTCGCCGATAGAGTAAAGAGATTTAGCCAAAAATAAATCCTCTCTGTATTATTTATTGACATTGTTTCTCTCTTGTGGCATTCTGTAAAAGGTATGGTTTCAGTTATAGAGAGGTGTATGATGAAAGTTCTTCCTTGGTTCGCGCTGTTATTTGCTTGTACAGCTGTTCCCGCCGACGCTCATTTGACGTTTGCCGGAACTCCAAAAATCGACCTTTTCTCATCCGCCCGCCTCATAGATACGAATCAAAGCCAAAGTCTTGAAGCCGTATCAACGGCAGGCGGAATTCTCCGTCTGCCCTCCTACAAGCTCGCCGGCGTCTATTTCATTACCGGCAATAACGGACAGACTTTTGACAACGAGGCTAAGGACAATGACTTTACCGACCCTACCGGCGATTATTG